>Ga0210062_1000008_pt1 | contig 56702 bp, 54 predicted proteins | sample Muzzi_CordA_D2_FD_185528 | JGI IMG/M metagenome (GOLD analysis project Ga0210062, IMG submission 185528) | Wetland microbial communities from San Francisco Bay, California, USA, that impact long-term carbon sequestration - Muzzi_CordA_D2 (SPAdes) | ecosystem: Environmental > Aquatic > Marine >...
AAGTGGTTTCAAAACCTCAGATCAACTTCAATGGCCCCGCTTTCCAGCGAGGAGATGGGGTTCTGAAGCCACTTCTATCCAACATATAGCCATATCAGATTCACCAGAGACAGGCTCAGACCCATGCCCCAGACGTATCCCAGCATCCAGCGCCAGTTCAGGCGAGCCGAAACATTATCGATTAAGACTTCAAAAAAATAGGTCACGCCAACAAGGACGATCATTCCGATCCAGCTCGTTGCCCAGAACAGTGAGCAAAGGCCCAGCAGAAGTACCACCTCATACCAGTGGCCGATCTCGGTTAGGGCCAGTATCGGCCCGGAATAGTCGGTGAGCAGCCCCTTAACCAGCTCCTGGTGAGCGTGATGAGAAGTTGACAGGTCAAACGGTGATTTACGAAGCTTGACGATCAGTGCGTATCCGAGAACCACAAACAGAAAAGGCAGCTTTATGAGCAGCGGTTCATTCCAGTTGTATATTCTTTCGATTTTGAAGCTGCCGGTTTCAAGAAAAACCCCGATAGTCACGAGAATCAGAAGGGGCTCGTAGGATAGAATCTGCAAAAGCTCGCGATGGGCTCCCACCTGGCTGAAAGGCGAGGTGGAGGAAAGCGCTCCGACTGCCAGAAAGACCGCCCCCACGGCTTGAATAAATAGGATCAGTAAAAGGTCCGACCGCAAGAAAAAAAGGACCAGTGCGATGGAAGTCGCCGCCACATAGCAGTAGACGCAAAATGCCTGCCAAACGTTGACCGCTGTTTTTTCTTTGCTCCACAGTTTTATCACATCATAAAACGGCTGCCACAGCGGCGGACCGATTCTAGACTGGAGGCGAGCTGTCAATATCCGGTCCAAACCGCTGACAAGCCCGCCCAGAAGGGGACCGACGGCCAAGCCTATCAGAATGAAGACAGCACTGTCGATCATAACGTGCCTCCTACCATCAGGGTGAGCAGCACCCCTGCACCGAGGTTTATCCAGGTTGTCAGCTTCTTTTCGCCGAATATGGAGGAAAGGTAGTAGTTTCTGGCCTCCGCTTTTACCAGCTGATTCATGGGACCTGTAAATACCCCGGATTCTGCCGTTTGCACGCCACTGAGATAAGGTCTGACCACACGGGCCCGGGCCGCTTTCTTTACGGCCCAAATGGCGACGACAAAACCCAAAGCGGCAACCAGACTTAACGGAAAGACGGCAAAGACGCCATATGGGTTCTCCAGAATGCCGTTCTGGGTAGTGTAGGGCGGCGGATATGCCCGGCTTAAAGTAGGGACAATCATGTGTGTATACAGCCAGGGTGCGGCCGTGCTCAACAAGCCTGCCCCCGCACAAAGCGAGCCCAGGGCTTCCCAGGTGAGAAACGGCTGCCGCTCCGGTTTGAACCTGCCGGCGAACGGGTCACTCATCAGGGTTCCGGCCCAACGGGCCCAATACATAACCGTCAGAGCGCTGCCTAAAGCGACCATAATAATTACGTAAAGATTCCTGGCGGCAGCCTCAATGGCCATCCACTTGCCCAGGAGTATGCCAAAGGGCGGCATGATCATCATGATTACTCCCATAACGGTCATCAGAGCCGTTAAGGGCATATCGGCATACAACCCCCGCATGTCTTCGATGTCGCGGCTGGCAATGTGCTGCTCGATCGCACCCACACAGAGAAATAGAAGCGCTTTGATGATCGGGTGGAAAACAAGCAGCAGCATCCCGGCAACAATGGATTCAGGGGTGTTCAATCCGGCGCAGGCGAAGATCAATCCCAGGTTACTGATGGTGGAATAGGCCAAGACCTTTTTGCCGTTGCTTTGACCGACCGCCAAGGCAGCGGCGCTTAAAAACGTGAATGCGCCAAACAGGGCAACGCACTGGCTCAAAAAGGTACCGTTTATCGCCGGAGCCAATCGCAAAACCAGATAGACGCCGACATTGACCATGGTGCTCGAGTGCAACAGGGCCGATACCGGCGTCGGTGCTACCATAGCGCCCAACAGCCAGCTCTGGAAGGGAAATTGGGCCGATTTTATAAAGGCCGCGAAACAAAGGAGGGCCAGGGAGAGAAGAAAAACACCGGCACCGATGTCGCCGGATAATATAATGCGTTGCAGCTCAAGGGTACCCGTCTCACGATAAATGCCGACCAGGGCCACGATGAAGGCAGCGCCGCCCAGACTGTTCATCCAAAGGGCTCGCACGGCACTTTTTAAGGCCTGCTTGGTTCCGTCATGGGCAATGAGTAGAAAGGAGCACAACGTGGTCAGTTCGAAAAAAAAGTAGAAAATGAGCATATCATTCGAGAGCACCAAACCGTTCATGGCACCCAGAAAAAGCATCATCACAAAGAAAAACCGATCCTGTCTGGTTTTTTTCAATCGGAGGTGTTCCTCGTGACTTTTCATGTAAGGGATGGCCTGAAAGCAGATGAGCGCGCCAACAATGGAAACAATCAGCACCATAACAAGTGTAAGATGATCACAATACAGGGTGGAGGTGTCTTGTTTGTCTTTAAACAGGAAAAATTCGAAGTAAAGCAAGAAAATGATCTGAAAAAAAGCTAGGCCTTTAATTGCATTATGGCGGTTTTTGAATCCGAAATACATGACGATCAGCAGCAGTAAAAAATCCAAAGTCTGGACCATGACGTGGATGCTGACGCCCCTGAAGGGCTGCGGCGACAAACTGAAGGGAGTCAGCGCGATAAGCAACACGGCGCTGGTGATCAACACCCCTCCGGTGGTTAGAACAACGATCGATCGAATACCGCTTCCGCGAATCAAATAACAGGCAATGGCCGCCAAAAAGGGTAAAATTATAAGTAGGGTGGAAATTAGTTCTACGGTTGGCATTGCTTCTACCATATGCATTGGGTTAATTCTTGGATGGTGTCTAATAATTTCTTCCGATATCCACCTAAACCCGGCGCAGGCTATGCCCGATGCTCAACTTACTATCCACAATGCCGGTTGATAAGCAAAATGAAGAATTTTGCGGCTTACGCGTCCGATCATAAAATTTTCAACCGAGGTAAATCCCCGCCTTCCGAGCACAATCGTATCACAGCCGCCATCCCTTGCTGCTTTTGCTATGGCTGCTGCTCTACTCTTTTGGTATGTCAGAATTTCACTGGACAGACTTTCTGGAGAAAATCCTGCGTCCATCAACCGTTTGTTGGCCTCATTGATGACCGGCACAATTTTTCTTTGATTGGCATTAATCCAATTAGCTTCATGTTGTTGAATAAAGAGCTGCTTGGTGCTTAGCTGTTGAGTATTTAACGGTCTGATGACATGGCATAATATTAATTGGCAAGCAGCCGGATCAAATAAAGTGCCAACACACTTCACTGCTTTCATCGATCCTTTAGATCCGTCAAGGGCGATCAACATTTTTTGGGAATCCGGTCTGTCCCCGACCACCACAACGGGAAGGTGATTGATCCCTTCAACCAGTTTGGCGGCAACGCTTCCCAGCGTGATACCCTCAATTTTGCTTATTCCGGTACGTCCAACCACTAAGGCACTATAATCCTGCTGCGATTCGCCTATAATATCTCTGACAACACCGGATCGCAGAGCCTGGGTCTTAACCGATATGGCTGCTTTAGCAAAGCCTGAAAAAATTAAAATATCACGGGCGACGTTCATAAATTCTTGTATCGTCTCCTCCTGGTCGGTCTTCCAAACAGTGAGCGGATAATCTTCATTTTCGGTTAGCGGATCTGCGCCCAAATCGCTGAAGGCTTCCGGGACTTCACGCATGACATGAAAAAGAACGATTGTTGACTTTTTTGATATCACTTTGCCCATATAACGTGCAGCGGCAAATGATCGCTCAGATCCGTCTATGGCCAATAAAATTCTTGGATGTTTTTTCATTTTTTAGCCAATCCCTTCATTTAGAAAAATAAAGTTGTTTCGACCTCCATTTTAACGTTTTCCTATAAAGGATTGATTCAACATTTTTTGTCGAATAGATCTTTTTCCGCTGCCGCTGCAAACTTTTCCTTAAAAGCCAAAGCGACCAATTCTGCCGCTGCGCGAGGCTCTGAAATGAAATCACTATTTAAGATCAAATCAAACTCGTAAGGTGAGGCTACTTTTTTCCCGAACGCTTTTTTGAAAAACGCCCGCTGCTCCTGATCGATGTGCTGCAACAATTTTTCGGCTTCATTTTCTTCGACATCTAAAATATCGGCCAATCGATTTATACGGTACTTATCTGAACATATAATGCGCACCGCCAGCACTCGGTCCCTTGGCAGGATAAGATGGGCTCCCCGACCCACAAAAATGCTCGAACCCATATTCGCAAATGTAAATACGGCACTAATTAAATTTTTTACATAATCGCTCATGATAAACGATTTTTCACCAAACAGCATCGACGCCAACTCTGACATTTTTCCCGGATAGCGTTCATCATAAAAGTCAACGGTTTTTTTGCTCAAATCTTTATCTTTGGCGATATGCTCCAGCAACTCCCGGTCCACTACACGATAATAAATTTTTTCGGCTAAAAGATCGGCAATCTCCAATGCCCCGGCGCCGATTTTACGCGAAAAACAGATTGCAGGCGGCATCTCCGACGGTTCACCTTTTTGGCCTTTCATTTTATGCTGTCTTTGAGACCACTCTTTGATATATTGACCTGCCAGTTGAGCGGAATCTGGTCTTTTCTTGGCATAAGTGCCCGGGATATATTTCAGTTTTGATCGGTTTACAGCCATCGTTTACCCCCTTTTTATGCTTGGATGTCCTTTCTAATTTTAATCTGCTTTTAAGTAGCCTTTATCAGTTTGACTCTAGGCAAAGGTTTTGGGATCAGTCAATTTCACGACTTTATCCACTTCTAATCCCGCTAGTGAGTTACTTTTTGACTACTGCTGTTGCATTAAACGTGCCAGCAACTCAGATAAGAACTTTTGTATATAAAATCAGTTGGTTATAATTCTACTGCCAAGGTATTTCTTTTTTTATCAAAAAAGAGTTTGAGAAATTTCAATTTTTTTTTGGAAAACTTCGAACTGAAATGCTGAAAGGAGGTGCTATGCTTTGGAAAAAATGATAACCAGAGCCACTAAAATTCCGGTCCCTGGGGCATGGAGCCTGTATTTCTTATGCTCTGTGCCGGACCGGGGCAGGAGATGGGTGCCTCCGACCTAAATGAGATCACCGGCACAGAACGCCGACAGGGCACCCAGCAGTCGTTTGTCAATTATATTGATATAGGGCTACGAAATCAACAATCCCAACGGTGTAGTCATCGCGGGTCGATCCAATACGGCCATGGGTACGGATAGAAGTTCCACAAAACTACGGTCTAAAATGGTAACCGCCATGTGCTCCTGCATTCGCAAAGACATGTCGGCCAACAGAAAAGAGATCGATCAGGCCATGGAAGAAGGGGTTTAAATAGTTTTTTTGACCGTACCCCATCGGGTGGTTTCGCATAAAAAGGGCATGGTCATCCATCTGGAATATATCCGCATGAATCCGAATAATGGAGGCAAGGGCAATGTTATTCATGCTCCAAAATTAGATTTAGAAAAATCTCAAACTTTGGTTTCGCAAAATTGCGAGATTCAAATAACGATGACCGAATTCTCACTTTCCCCATACGGAGTGGGTATCGATTTATCCGCGTCTCTTTCATTTTCTCAAATCTTTTTGTCCAGCAGATAGCAAAACTGGTATTCTCTGATTGGCTCAAGTTCTAAAGCGGTCGTAAAGGCGCCACACTTCCAGGTTACCTTTGGGGCCGTATAGGGTATCAAAATTTCCAGTAAACCCAAGGCCGTTTCAGAACCATCTAAAGGAACAATAATCTTTTTTCTTGAATTTTTCATGCCCATCAATGTGCTCTATTTATGATATTGATAGCATTTTGGCATAGCTTTGAGGTTTTTGTAAAATCTTTCTAACTTCGTTTATTTATCTCCATTCACCCAAAAGGATTTATGCATGCCAAAAACGAATTATATTGAAAAACAACCGGATTAAATGGTTCCGATAGTCTTTAATAGCTCTTGGCTCTCAAAGCCGAGATAATCTTTTAGATCTTTTATGGGGTAATTTATAAGCCTCTTGATTCCTGCCAAGGAACGTAGCGGCCTTTTGGCAAAATCCTGAGCAGTTTGAATAGCCTTTTCTTCGAGTATATTAAGCGGGACCACCTGATCGACGAGTCCCATTTCAAAGGCCTCGAGGGCGTCAATGTCTTTTTCCGACATAAGCAATTGTTTCGCTTGACTATAGCCCAGCATTTTGCAAAGAAAGAAGGCGCCGCCTCCCTTGGGCAATGTTTCTAATTCGAAATAAGGTTTCTGGAAGGTTGTGTGAGTTGCAATGATCCGATAATCACAGGCAAGACTCATACTTAAAAACAATGATATCACCTCGCCGCAGTCTGCATGAATAACAGGTTTATTCAACTCTACGATTTTCAGAATCAGCTGATCAAAAACATTGCACATTCTTTGAAACGATGTGCGGTCGACTTCTGCGTTGAACACTTGCCGGCAAAAGCCGATATATGCTTCACGTCCAATCTGCTCAAGGCAATTCATGATCACCAGGGCCTTAATCCTATCGTTTGCTGAAATAAAGTCAAAGACATCCAAAAGGGGATTTTCGATCGCATGCTCAATTGCTTCAAACAGAAAATTTTTGCCAAATTTGAGAATAGCGATATCATTGAATCGTTTGAGTTGATAAAAATCCTGCCTTTCAAAAGAAGTTATTTTTGCCTTCATCTTCAAACCTCTCTGTGGTAGTTTTTCTAAGTCAACGATTCTTATGACAAATACACAATTAGTTGAGTCCTTGTCCCTGGTAGGAATGCTGGAATATCGGAAAAACTGGTATCAGTCTCCAAATTTTTAGTTAGCCGTTAAAATTCCAGGACTTTAAATCAGGCAATGTTATCCAATAACGTTTTTTTGTTTTCTGAACTCGCGCATCTTAATCAAATGCGCCAATGAAGCCATTAGACTCTCAGAGGTAAACGGTTTTTCGATGAATCCTTGAATCTTTAACTTCCTGGCCGCCGATATGACGCTATCAGTCCGATAAGCGGTAATCAGGACCTTCATGGCATCCGCATGGTCATCGAGGGTGCGCTTGAAGAATTCTAGACCATCCAGGCCCGGCAATTTGTAATCCACGATGATAAGATCGTAGGCCCGACATTTGAGTTCAGCCAGACCCTCTTCAGCCGTCTCAAGAACCATTACGTGACAGCCTTCGGCTTCAAAATAAATCCTTAAAGAGTCGCGAATCCACTCATCATCATCAATGATTAAAATCTTCATATTTCTGAGATTGCTAAACAAATCCATTTTCTGCCTCGCTACTTTCCACGACGTAATTTTGTTCCGGCCACCGCCTGGAGGCTTGTCAGTCCAATATACCGATTGGGATTTAATCTCAATCTTTGCGAATCAGAATAGGTGCAAAATTCAGGTAATCGGTAAATTCAAACAACGATGACCGAGTTCTGACTGTCCCCATACGGAGTGGGCACCGATTTATCGGCATCTTTTTCGTTTTCCCAGATTTTTTGGTCCAGCAAATAGCGAAACTGGTATTCTCTGCCCGGTTCAAGTTCCAAAGTAGTCGTAAATGCGCCACTTTTTAATTTTTTCATCGGAGTGGAAAAGAAGGTCCAGTTGTTAAAATCGCCTACAATGTGAGCAGTTTTGGCTGAATTACCCATTTCCTCGGGAATCCGAAAGGTCGCTTTGCATGCCGGTTTACTTTTAAGATATTGCTTTCTGATACTCATTTTAACCTCCTTGCAGTGTAATAAAATTTTCGACAAGCGGCAAAATTCTATTGCGGCTCATTTTTGTCTCAAAATTCCGAACGAACGAATGGCTCATATGGGTGCCGCAATTAGCGCTGAGATCCGCTCGATGGCAAGTGCATACGACTTGGCACTGCGTTCCTTTCGATGAGAAACAGCCTCAACACCTGATGCTTTTGCACGGCTATTTTTATTCGTTGGGGGAACTTGTTTCTTTTCCAGGGCTACCAGCGGTCGCTGCAATATCGTTTCATACAGATCGATGTAACATTTTACTGGAGTTCGATTATCAGACGACGGGATGTTTTGCCCCTTGACAGGATCGTTTATTTTTTGGTTTCCAGCATGATGCGCCTTAGGCCTGAAACTGTCATCCCGTTTTTTGTTATGAGTGGGGTTAGAAAGGTCAGGGATTTCAGAAGCACACCCGGCCTCCCACTTCCGGGCCAGTAATTTTCCCAGGGGCGAATACTTATAATCGCTTCGACCCTCTGCAATGGATCGCAATCCCAAAGGTCTTGCAGCGTTGACATAGTCGGCAGCCAGGATTCCACTTAATAGCAGATCCAGCGGATTGGTATCGCGTGTTTCCTCGTAATTGCCGGGATATCTGTCATAGAACAGATTTTGCCAGAACCCTGCAGCATCGATTCCGATGTCCTCGACACAGGAAAGAAGGCTTGTGGCGGTATCGAATCGTTGAACCGTAAAAAGGCAGGGGATTTCAATTTTTTTGGCCGCCGCCGGAATCAAACCGGTCATCCAGTCGTAACAGTGAATTAAATCCGGTCCAACTCGCGGAATGATTTGATTGATAACCTCCCTCTGGAAGGCAAGGGAAATCTTGATGTTCTCCCATTCTGAATTTGAACCGATAGACCTTGAATAAAAAATAGATCTATCTTCTGCCAGGTGAACCCGGTCGCACGGCAGCTTGACGCTTACACCGGCTTTTTCTTTCCGCGAATTAATTGAAAATATTTTATGAAAATCCGGTTGCGATAGGTGGACATCGGCGCCCAGTTCAAACAAACTGCTTATCAATTCTGCCTGAAAATCGCCGCAACTACCTGCCTTCGCACGAATGTAATTTATTCGGCTTCCTTCCCCTTCAGGCATAAAGGCCACATCCGGGGTAACAAATAGAATACGAGGATGAGTTGAACCATTGGCCATTTTTGAATCCTCCATTAGGGAAGTATTGGGTATTTGTTTAAAACCAACCTATTCATTGACGCCGATTTCACTAACTTCCGTGCCGTGGTTCATAATTAAAAATTTTAACCTCGCTCGCTGGTAGGCACTCAGTTTTTGAAACTGCAGACGGACCTGGCGCATTTCAATAGAATCGTCTGGAATATCCTCAGGTACGACAATATCGATTATGATTTTATACGACAATTTAGCCAAATAAAATCCACAGTCAGCCAATAAGATATCCAGCACAAGTGTCTGGCTTAATTGCGTCTGACTATTCACATGCTGAAACATCAGTCCGCCCATGCTGATGTTATCGATTTTACCCAGCTTGACCGGCTTGGCATTGAACACGGCGCAGGCGATGCCGCCCATGCTCTTGCCGTCAATTTTCAGGGGTCCGGCGGGGATGGGTCGGATCAAAGCAAATGCATCTTTTTTCAGTTGAAATCGTTGATAATATCGATGCTCAATCCGCTTTTTCCCATCTGGGTCATCCAAATCCATCGGCAGTGAATCATCAAATCCCGCTGGATTGTATCCGTCTTCTACCGGTCCGATTTTATCAAACAGCGGGATGGGATTTTCTTTGTTGATAACATAAAGGTTATTCATGTCGTTCACCATGGTGCTTGTGTTCTGGTGACTGTAATGTTCCCGGACATTTAATAAACCGGTTCAAAATATTTAACGCCGACACCGTAAGGGAAGGCTTCGGAACCGGGCGCTTCACGGCACCATTTTACATCCGCCAGGGTGACTAAATGTAACCCCTCACAGCAGCCGCTTCCGGTGGCATTCGGATGAATTTTCTTTAATCGGATATAAACGGTTGTCCCGGGTTTAAGGAATAAATTTGATCTAAAGCACATTCCGCCGCGCCCAAGATTCCGTACCTCGGCATTATAAGAATGTTCTTTATTGAAATATGAAAACACAATATCGGCGGCATAGGAATGACGTTCACAAGCCCTTTTTTCTGCATGGCGCTTCATATTAACCCCTTTCCAGCTTAACTTTTAGGGTTTCGTATCTCAGGATGTTGCCCCCTCTTTTTGTATGAACTCCGTTGGGGCTGTGTGCAGCGCATCGGGACCGGCAAAACCGGATACGAACTCGCCCTGGGTTTTGGTTTTATCAAGTAAAGCTGCATGGGCGGCTGATAGACGGGCGACAGGCACCCGGTAAGGTGAACACGAGACATAGGTCAGACCGATCTCATGGCAAAGTGATATTGATTTAGGATCACCGGCGTGTTCGCCACAGATCCCGCATTCTAATTCAGGATTAACGGAACGGGCTTTTTTTACGCACAGTGCCATCAGTTGGCCGACGCCTTCCCGGTCAAGGGTGGCAAAGGGGTTTTCCGGTAAAATGCCCGTACGCATATATCTGATCAAAAAACCGGCTTCCGCATCATCCCGGGACATGCCAAAGGTTGTCTGGGTTAAATCATTGGTACCGAAGGAAAAAAAATCCGCATGTTCGGCAAGCTGATGGGCCGTCAGTGCGGCCCGGGGGATCTCAATCATGGTACCAAACTTGTAGTCTATCTGGGTGCCCTGTTCCCGCATCACTTTTTGAGCCTCGACCTCCAGAATTTCGCGTTGGGCTTTTAATTCATTGACGTGGCTGGTCAGCGGGATCATTATTTCAGGATGTACCTCGATACCTTCTTTGGTAACCAAACAGGCTGCTTCAATGATGGCGCGCACCTGCATGGTGGTCAGCTCCGGAATCTGAATTCCCAGCCGGACGCCTCGCAGACCCAGCATGGGATTGCTCTCATGGAGGCGTTCAACTCTTTTTAAAACCTGTGCTTTTTCTTTGATCTGCATCAATAGGGTATCGACTTTCTCAAGGGTATCGGCATGCTTGAGGCGAATTTTAAGATCGGTGAGATCATGATTTAACTCCATATGATCGGGCAAAAATTCATGCAGCGGCGGATCGATCAGCCGGGTGATTACCGGGAGTCCATTCATGGCCCGGAAAAGACCGGCAAAATCGTCTCGTTGAAACGGCAGTAAGGCATCCAGGGCTTCACGCCGCTCAATCGGCAGGTCGCTCATGATCATTTTGTGCAGATAAGGCAGCCTTCGGGCTTCAAAAAACATATGTTCGGTGCGGCACAGGCCGATTCCTTCAGCGCCATAAGTCCTCGCGCGTTGGGCATCATCAGGATTGTCAGCATTGGTCCAGACACCGAGACGTCGAAATTGGTCGGCCCAGGAAAGCAGCTTAATCAGCCACGGATCCATAATGTCGGGCACCACTGTTTTAATTTTTCCGCGATATACTTCTCCGGCAGTTCCATCCAGGGATATCCAATCACCCTCTTTAATTATGTCATCGTTAATTCTCATATGGCGTTTGTTAATATCGATCTTCAACTCTGATACACCGACCACTGCCGGCTTGCCGAACTGCCGGGCAACCAGAGCTGCATGGCTGGTACGGCCGCCCCGACTGGTCAGAATTCCCTGGGCTGCCAGCATACCGTGCACATCATCCGGTTTGGTTTCGGGGCGCACCATAATTACTTGCTTATTCTGTTCTTTGGCCCACTTTTCAGCTAAATCAGCATCGAAAGCAACGATTCCCACCGCGGCACCGGGTGAAACATTCAGACCGGTGGCCAGCAGGGCCCCTTTGGCTTTGGCTGCGGTTTCGGCTTCACGTTCAAACTGAGGGTGTAAAAAGAAATCGACCTGTTCCGGTGTGATACGTAAAACCGCCTCTTGTTTGGTAATCAACTTTTCTTTGGCCATTTCCACGGCGATGCGAACTGCAGCCTGGGCGGTGCGCTTTCCGCTGCGGGTTTGCAGCATCCACAGCTTACCGGCTTCAACCGTAAATTCCACATCCTGCATCTCGCGATAATGCGTTTCCAACCGTCTGGCAATTCGTTCAAATTGGGCATAGATATCCGGCATCTCACTTTTTAACTGTGACAGGTCATTGGTCTGACGGATCCCGGCCACCACATCCTCCCCCTGGGCGTTTTTCAGATAATCCCCTTCGATCCGGTTTTCCCCGGTGGTTCCGTTGCGAGTCAACGCAACACCGGTCAGGCTATCGTCACCTGAATTGCCGAAGACCATGGTGACGATATTGACGGCCGTTCCCAGGTCGTGGGCAATGGCGGATGCGTTGCGGTAATCGACGGCTCTTTTGCCGTTCCAGCTTTTGAAAACAGCATCAATTGCCATTTTGAGTTGGACGTGAGGATCGCCTGGGAAACTAGTGGTTGTGTATCGTCTGAAGATTTGTTTGAATACTTGGGTTAATGTTTTCAAATCTTCAGCAGCTAATTCGGCATCCGTTTTAACGCCCGCCCGGAAGCGAAGTTCACTAATTTTTTCTTCAAAGGCTTCATCGGGTATTGCTCTGACAACACTGCCGAACATTTGAATCAGACGGCGAAATGAATCATAGACAAAGCGTTCATTGCCGGTCAATTCGACCAAGCCTTCGGCTGTTTCATCATTGAGACCGATATTTAAAATGGTATCCATCATGCCGGGCATGGAAAATTTGGCGCCGGAACGGCACGAAACCAATAATGGATTTTTCCGATCACCAAACTTTTTCCCACTTTGTTTTTCTAAACCTGCAACCGCCTGCAGAACCTGATCCCACATTCCTTCCGGGAAGGTTTCCCCGGACGCCAGATATGCATTACACGCTTCCGTGGTTATCGTAAAACCGGGGGGCACCGGAACCTGAATGCGAGTCATTTCAGCCAAGTTCGCGCCCTTGCCGCCGAGCAGACCGCGCACGTTTTCCCATTCACCGCCGACACTTTTTTCAGCCTGGTCGACTTCGTTAAATAGGTACACCCATTTCTTCGGCATATAACGTCTCCTTTGCACAAGCTTTCCCTTTTTTGTCGCTATAAAGATCTGATCAGCAAAATTGGAATATCAGCCGCTTGCAACACGCCTGCCGCCACACTCCCATAAGATACCCGGGCCAGACCGCTCAAACCGTGAGTCGCCATTGCAATAAGATCTGTACCGGTCTCTGCAGCCGTCTTTAATATGGCTTTAACTACCGATCCAAAAGCCAACTGTGTGACAGCATGAATATCTTTTTCATGAAACCTGGCCTGGAGGTCATCCAAATAGGCTTGTGAGAGCGCATTTTGTTTGTCAAACACTTCATGATACTTTTCAATATCAATAACTTCGTCACGTTCCAGCATAATGGGCTCCTCCTCAACCTTGAGGAAACATACCTTGGCGTCATTGCTTTTAGCGATGCTTTCAACATGACTCAAAATTGCTTCAGCTCGCTTCGACCCGTCCATCGGCACAAGTATGGTTTGATACATTGCTGCCTCCTTTCAAGAACCTTCCTCTAAAAAAAAGCCTAAATTTCTTCCATATTCGATACGCTTTTATCATCAGGAAGTTTAACGCGTCCTATTGACGAGTGATCATCATTCAGGCTCAGATACTCATCCAGCAACTCATCATCGATTATCTCATCCCGGTGGTGCTGCCTCAGCTTTTGCGCTGCCTCATACTGTTGGGCGCAATTGCGACAGAGACGGGTTGCCGGCAGGACCTTCAGTCGTTTTATCGGAATTGACCTGCCGCAGATCCCTTTCTTTAAATACCCATTGTCTATGTTTAGAAGATGCCCGGTAAAAAAGATGCACGCGCAGCCGGGAAGCCTTTCATTGGTTCATTTTTATACCTCTTTTAAAAGCATATTGCGTGCCAGTTAAATACAATTAAAAAAAGTACAGTAATTTCAGTTTATTGGCGCATCGATGATTTGACCGGTAATATTTGCAATCCTCGCAAAATAGAAAAATTTCGAATCCAATGTTGGGATTTTTCTAATTTTTTCTACAGCCAAATATATTTTTTGAATGACCAAACAATATCTATTTGAAATGTAAAGAGAACTGCTCCGGCTTCCAGACCATTGGGTCTAAAGTTTGGAAAGGTGACCAGGATTTGGTTAACCTTTATGGGGTGATGTATTTAACCGGCAGAAAACGTATGCATGGCAGGCCCTGTTAACGGGTGTAGCCGGCGAAGAGTTCAGATAGCTGATGATTTAAGACTTCAATATCAGCATCACTGGGATGCCCAATGGCGTCCGGCGCATCGGCCAGCCACACAGGCGGTTCAGGCTTTTTTGACGCTTTTTCAAGAATTTTCGGACTTGCTTCGCCCTGGCAGCTGTAAGTGCCCTGGATATCAGATTCGGATGCCAGTGATTTTGCCAATTCCATACCATGGATGGCGTGGTCCGATCCGGCCCCGGCCGCATGGGTAGCAAAAAGAAAAAGTGGTTTTTTCCCGATCCTGCCTAAAAATTCAGTGGATTTCGGATCGGGTTTGCCTTGCATAAACCAAAAGCCAACGGCAATAAAATCATAATCAGAAGGATCGGGCGCCTCATCGACCGGGTAGATGGCCTTTTTGCCGGGCAGCGCTTCATAGACTGCTTCAGCCAGTTTACGGGTATTGCCGGTCTGACTGGAATACACAACCAAAGATTTCATCACATTTCTCCTTTTAGGTGAACTTAAAAGACAGATTACTTTACACGCGATTGTTAATCCCAGGCTAACGATTAGATAATTTTAAATTTCTTAAATAGAACTTCTGTCCTTCGTAATCCGTTTCAGCTAATTTGCCTTGAGCGATCAATTTGTTTACAGTTAACCAATCTGCGTTGGCTTTTTTTAAGAGTTCGATCACCGCACTCTGCCGCATGGGATGCACCGACGTGATGTTCAGCATGTCTTCCTCAACGTTGCCGGTAAAAGCAAAGGCGTTGCCTTCGAATCCGATTAAATATTCGACCTGATCAAGCTTTTCGTGAAAGACCTGAAAGGCAACATTAATATCTTCCGGTGCAGGAGGACGTATCCATTTTTCTGCCGGCGGTCGGGTGGGTATAGCTAAATATGCTTTCACTGGATTAAGCTCACGTAGAAATTCAGCCATCTCTTTGAGTATATCGGCGTCGAGATTAATATCCCAAACCAGCATCGTTTCCGATGCGAGCTCTCCAGGGAAAATTTTTGCGAAATCCAGCATTCCGCTTAGAATTAAATCCAGAACTAATTCTCGATGGGGTCTGTTCACTCGATGCCAGCTCGGTTTCCGGATAGAATCAAATTTTAATGAAACCCAATCGGCTTTCATTAGATCCTCTCTCACATCTTCACGAAAAATCAGAGACGCATTCGTAATGATACCTATTTTAATTCCCAATGATTTCAGCAGATCAATTTCGTAGCCGAGGTTGGCATCCAGCGTCGGCTCTCCATCTGAAACAAATGTGAGATAGTCAATTGACTCGCCTTTTTTTCTGGCTTTCTTTACCTGTTTTCTGACACTCTTAAAAATATCCTCTGGCCCATAGAACCGACAGCGGTCGATCCGCATCCGGCGGGTTTTTCCGACCTGGCAATAAACACAGGAATAGGTGCAAACCTTGGGCGGAATATTATTGATGCCTAAACTTCTTCCAAGCCGTCTGGAAGGTACCGGTCCAAAAGCGATCATCGGTATAAATATCCATTTTTTATAAATTTGCTTCTTTGACAGCCGTCAAAATCCCCGCGAGCATAATTTTTCGGGCTGAAATTGATTCTGGAATTTTTTTAATATCCGAGTCAAGAAATCCTAACTTTTTTGATGGCAGAATATCTTCAAAAACCGAATCAGTATCAGATTTAATATTGAGCATATTAAATTCTTTGCTGGATAAACTCCCTAAACCCTTATCATTCCATTGATCATAATATAGGCCAAAATGCTGCATTAAATAGTCATGGTTCTGCTTTTTGGCCCAATCGTATCCCATCTTGTAGTCTTCTGATTCCGAAATTGCCTGATCATACCGAACCGCTTCAACTTCTTTTCCGAATCCCCACTCGGTTAACAAATCGTCCACCTTTAACCTCCACTCGTGAGTGCCTTGTTTTTTTAAAATGTAGTGGGCTATTTCAGAGGCAATTGTATGATTGATTTGATGGTCTGGTTCCCTGAGAATTTTCGTATTCAGGTAAACTAAATGTCTGACCGGTGCGCCAAACTCGTATCGCAATACCAATGCTTCAAAAATATCGTCATCGGTCAAGATTTGGAAGCTCATATCATTCAAAACAATTTCTCTTACTTCTTCCGGCAAACGCTCAATTACCTTTTTTAAATAAGGATGAAAGCGTAAATCACAGAGTTTGAATCTTTGTATTCTTGCGCTCATGATTCCCCCCTTATAGTAATATGTTTCTGAACTTTTTTGGCCATTCGAATATTGCTAAAACTTTTCGAACAATTCGGTATTCTCGTCGATGTATTCCCTGATTGCCTGATAACCTATTATATTTTTCGATGAGAATGGAAACAGGGCTATTTTATGATTGTTAAATTCATTTCTAACTTCATGCGCAATATCTTTAGATTGTGATTTGTTGATGAGAACCGATTCAATATTAATTTCGATATCACTTAATTTCTTTTTTATTCGAAAAGCCTCCGAAAACGATAACTTATCATTATTCATGACCAGGTTTATTTGGGTTGCATCGGACTTGAAACGATCACGCAGATGTTCATATTGCTTAATCAACATCTCTAATTTAGCCTTAACTTTGTCTTGCTGGATCTCTTTGCGTCCGATTTTAATTTTGGAAATAATCTCTTTTTTGGCATAAATCTTATTTCTGAGCTTCAACAGCTCTTCCAACCATATCAGGGTTATAAACGGCAATGAAAAGAATCTTAATGTTAGGGCCGTGGGGGCCATGTCAAAAATAATTACATCCTTATCCTCAAATGTGCGGAAGATACTCTCAAAAGCCATAAGCAAGGCATATTCTTCCAATCCGGGTGAAAACTGCAAAACATTAAAATAATTTTGAAGATTGAAGGCACTTTCATAGCTGTAGGTTTGTTTAATTGTTTTTTCAGTTTCTTTCAGATATTTTTTTATCCAATAATCCGCATCGACTTCTTTAACTGCTAAGTGATTGTCAACATTCCTGGGTTTTTCTGAAAAATCCTGCTGAAAAATATCTCTCTGGTTGTGGGCCGGATCCAGTGAAACCAGCAGGGTATCGCGGGAATTGCGCGAGAGATGCACCGCGGTTATGGCCGACGTGGTTGATTTTCCGACGCCGCCTTTACCGATAAAAAATTGAAGTTCCGGTTTCATTTTGTTCACCGCCTCAATTTAGTTTCACTAAATTGAGGTTGTGGATTAATCTGACTTTTTCAGTCTCTGTGTGCTCTGATTAATTCAGTGTATTAAAACAATTTATTCGAAGTGGTTTCAAAACCTCAGATCAGGCCAGAGGGCAAGGCGTCGCCATATATCCTTAGATGAGGTTTTGAGACCACTTCTAGTCGATATTTAAGACCGAGAATAAATCCCCCAGCGGATCATGGGCGGTAGCGACTTTCTCGAGCATGATTTCAAAGTCTTGCTCCATTTCCGGTAAAAGCTCCATCGTGATATGAAGGGGTGGTGAAGGTATCCCAATGAAGGCGCCTAATACCAGGATGGCAAAGATATTATTCAGCTCTCCGACTTCATATTCGATGGTCTCAACGGCCCTGCCGCGCATGACTTCATCCGCCACCTGAAAAGCCGATGCGACTCTGCCTTTTATGGAGTTTAATATTGGAATTACCATTTCTCATACAGCCCTAAAGATTTTCCGATCAAATGCAATTCGTGTTTTGGATGGGTAGAAATAGTAAACCGCATATAGCCCGATCAAGACGGCACTCGCAGTATAAAACCGGGGTAGTTCCAAAAGATATGCAGTCAGGGCCAAATAAGGGGTGATCATTACGACATTAATCAAGGTTCGTTCAAAATTGAGCAGTTGCTTTTCAGATACATTTATTAAGTCTCGATTTTTGTGTGCAAATAAGGCCCGATAGAAAATGGGGAAAGCGATCGCTAAAACGATGCCTAAGATAAAAATCAGGGGCCCGGCAATCGCTATGAAGTCTAATGAATTAATTTCGATGAAATCATATGTCTTTGCCCAGCAGGCTAATGCAAAGCCTGATATTGAAGGCAACAATAAGGTTAAATAGACTTTTTTTAGTTCCTTGGACATTTTTCTGACCCCCTAGTGCTTCGATTCCCAATTACAGCTGCGAATTATTAAGGTTTGGTTGAGACCGCTTGGAGTGTGGAATGATGAAGATCAGTTACCTGATGTACAGGGTATTTGTTACTGAACCCTGTACCAGCTTTGTTTAAAATTCCCCATTCCCAATTCCGACTTCCGATCTCCTCATCACTCCATCACTCCACAACTCCATTACTCCGACTTTAAATCCTATGGTGCCAGCGGTGCAGGTTCCGGCGGTGCTTCACCACCCATGGTAAAGAATTTAATGACGCCTTCTATGACGATCCAGAGTGCAATTAAGAGAATACAAACATTGATTACCTGCAAGAGGATATTATGGGCGGTGCCGAAATCAACCTGATTAATAATGACCGCCCAGATGGTCATCACCGACATAAAGATCGCCGGCAGTCCGGCAATCATCCATTTCAAGCCACCCCGGGCTTTCAGATAAAGCGTGATAATGATCAAGGCCAGGGCGGCCAGGGTTTGGTTGACGGCGCCAAACAGCGGCCATAATTTCAGCGCACCCTTGCCGTCGGCACCGGTGGCAAACGCCAGTATCAGGGCCGTCACCACCGCCACGGCAGTGCCCACCCAGCGGTTGTTCAATGCGGGCAGCTTGATGCTGTTGCCCAGTTCGCCGATCACATAGCGCTGGATCCGGGTGGCGGTGTCCAGGGTGGTGCCGGCAAACGAGGCCACAAAGACCGCCATAATGGCCAGGGTAAACTGCTTGGGAATACCCAGGGTCATGATCATATTGGCCGCGCCGTCTACAAAGGCCGTAATCTTGGAGCCCAAACCGGCGGCCGCCGCCCAGGATGAATAGTGGGTCGTCCAGGCCGCAACACCGCTCAATGTCTCACCGGCCTTGGTCGTATAGCCCAGGCCGATGCCGGCGGCAACGGCAATCACTACCAGGGTAGCCAGAGTGCCCTCCAATAACATGGAGCCATAGCCCACGAAGAGCGAATCGCGTTCATCCCGCACCTGCTTGGCCGAGGTTCCGGACGACACCAGCGCATGGAAACCGGAAATCGCCCCGCAGGCAATCGTAATAAACAAAAAGGGCCACATGGGCGGGGCCTTGACCGGGGACATCTGCACGGCGGGTGCCACGATGTCAAGATTGCCGCCAAAGCTGGCAGCAATCACCCCCAAGACCAGCAATGCCATGGCGATAATCAGCTGGTGCGAGTTGATAAAATCCCTTGGCTGAAGAAGCGTCGTGACCGGCAGCACCGAGGCAATAAAGGCGTAAGTCAGCAAAATAATGGTCCAGATACCGGTGGGAGGAATGCCGGCAATAGCCGGCATATTAAACGGCAAATAGGGTCCCAGGAACACGCAAACATACATGGCAATGATGGCATAGATCGACCACGTCATGGCATCCTTGCCTTTTTGGTAGATCAGATACCCCAGATAGATGGCAATGGGGACCTCCACCCAGACGGCCAGAACCGACTGCGGATACATGCTGAAAATGATGGCGATTATCAGGCCGAATATGGCAATCACGATCCACAGCTCCAAAAAGACGATCAGGAAAAATAAGAACTTGGTACGGTCGTTCACGTATTTGGCGGTATATTCCGAAATCGATTTACCCTGGTTGCGCATCGAAATAATCAAGGCACCGAAATCATGAACCGCTCCCATGACAATCGAGCCGACAAAGATCCACAGCATGGCCGGTACCCACCCCCAGATGATTGCGATGGCCGGCCCCACAATCGGACCGGTACCGGCAATGGAGGTAAAATGATGGCCGAAAATAATTTCTTTTTTGGTTGGCACATAGTCTCGCCCATCCTCAAATTCCCGGGACGGCGTTTTAACTTCGCCGGACAAGGCAAAAATTTTGCGACCAATATATTTGCCGTACAACTGGTACATGATGATGTACCCGGCAAATGCCAACACCATAATCGCTAATGCACCCATGATTCAAATCCTCCTTTCGTTGAATTTTTACTGCCATTATGCGCTTTCGAGTTCCCGTCGGGCGGCCATATCCACCAGGATTCTTTCTCTGGTCCTGTCGATGCCGAGTGCCTGGCGCTTTTTATCGATATGCGCAATCATCTTGTGGGCATGTTTGATGGGATCCACTTCCAAATCCCACATGCCGCCATATAGCTTTTCGAATTCCTCGAATATATATTTCTGAAATACCGGTGCGCCGGTCACCGGAAGGGTGACGCCGAAAACCGTGTAAACCCCTGAGGCCACAAAATAATGACCGATGCTGATAGCTTTTTCACTCATCCATTCCGGTGCACTGCCGGCCGCCGGCAGATCACTGATATCATTGCCCAGACCACCGGCCTTAACTACCTCAGCGGCTGCCAACAGAATTCGGCTGTTGTCGACACATGAACCCAGATGCAATACGGGTGGTATACCTACTGTTTCACAAACCTCGGCCAGTCCCGGGCCACAAAACACCTTGGCGGATTCGGGTGTCAGCAGGCCTTCCATGGCACAGGCGATTGCATTGCATCCCGTGGTCAAAACAATCACATCATTTTTAATCAGTTCTTTGACGATCCGGATATGACTCTCATTGTGTTTCGTCCTGACATTGTTGCATCCCACCACGCCGCCGATACCCCGAATTCTGCCGTTGATTATATTGTCATTTAACGTGTAGTAGGAGCCGCGAAAGGTGCCGCCCAGGTGATATTCAATGGATTCGACACCAAATCCGGCGACGATGGGGGATTTCTGCTTGGGAATCATCACTTCCGCCCCTCGATTTTCAAAATTGTCAATCGCCAGCTTGACAATCCGTTCAGCGTCTTCCAGCGCATGATGTTCATCGAATTCAATGTGCATGACACTATCCTGCTCCATTCTGGCGATAGGGTGGGTGGTAATCAATTTGGTGTGAAAGCATTTGGCAACATTGGCCAGGTTTTGGAAGATGCATTGGATGTCGACCACCATGGCGTCACAGGCCCCGGTGATGATGGCAAGTTCCTGCTGGAGAAATGTTCCGCACAGCGGCACACCATGGCGCTGCAACATTTCGTTGGCCGTACAGCAAATGCCGGAAAGCTGGATGCCTTTGGCACCTTTGGATTTGGCATATTCTTCCATTTTTTTAGTCTGGGCTACCGCAACGATCATCTCGGAAAGCACCGGTTCATGGCCGTGGATCACAATGTTGACCATGTCTTCTTTCATAACACCGAGGTTGGCTTCCGATGCCAGCGGGTAAGGGGTTCCAAACAGGATGTCTTGAAGATCGGTGGCCAACATGGAACCGCCCCAGCCATCGGCGATGGCGGCGCGCGTGCCCTGCTTCATCAGGTTTTTATAATCCTGGTCCACACCGATGTGGGTCCGGTGCATAATTTCAACAATTTCCCGGTCGATATTGCGCGGCACAACCCCCTGCTTTTTCCAAAGCTCATAGCGGGGTGCTGGCGCTCGTTTGGCAAAAAGAAGTTCACCTTCGGCCTTGCCCCACTCATTGAGTGCTTTTTCGCCGACTTCCACTGCTATTTCATCGGTGTCCCGATCAAGCTGCTCACCATTGACCGCCACCGTTGTGTCGACTCCCAGCCATTGGGCAACTTCCAGGAGCTTGCGCGTATCTTTAATCTTATAGGCATCGGTTTCTTTTCTGGCTGCCGACATAAATACTTCGGCCACCGACCGCCCGTGATCGGAATGGGCGGCAGCACCACCGGCAATCATGCGGACAAAATTACGGGCCGCTATCGTATTCGGGGTTGCTCCGCAGATACCTTTGCGGGTATCCTCCCCTTCGATTCCGCCTTTCGGAAAAGGCAGCCGACAGGGACCCATACCGCAGTTTTTGCAACAGATACCCTGTGTGCCGATGTTACAGGGTTTCATCGTAACTGCCCGATCAAATGCCGTCTCAATTCCCAGCTCATGGGCGCGTTCAATCATCTGCTGACTGGCCGAATCAATGGTTGCCGCCACCGGATCAGCCAGTTTCCTGGTTTTGGGCTCCTCGGGATCTTTTTTTTGCTCCATTATGTCCTCCTTTAATTCTTGCGGGTTAAAGGGATATATATAGCTATATGCATATAGAATTCCGACCCGGCTTCCGGGCCATAGGGCTCACAGCCCGGAGGGGTGGTGCTTGCCTTAAGCTAACCAATGGAATAATGGAATCGTAAATAAACGGAACCATGTTGCGCGTGCCTTCTCAATCCCCCTAAGGTGTCCAGACCGCTGCTATCCTGAGGATAAAGCATAATTTGTGCCACCAGCTTGAGATTATAATTTCTGATTTAAATTCAGGAGGATAAAAAAAATCGTTGGCAAGAAGGGGGTTAAGGTGAGCAGGAATTTAGAAGAATTTCGAAACCTCCTTTCGTAAAACTGCGAAATTTTGCAGCCATGTACTCTTTATAAAGTTTGGGATCCAAGATATGGATCTTCCAAGGATCATTCTCTATTGACAGTTGCTATACACAGCGTAATAGTAAATTAAATAGCTGAGATCCGCCACTGGAGAACTGGAAAACGGGAATGGGTAAAATTGACTCCGATGAGATCCTTTTAACTACCCTCGGGGGAGATGTGCGAATTCGTGCATTTTGCAGTCCCGAAGAAATTAGGAAATGTTCATTTGATAGCCAGTTTGCATTCCATGATCACTATAAATCTCTTTATACCAGCCGCAAACTTCTTGAGAAATCCGCTGAGCAACCTGACTCCAATGTTGTCCTGGCTTTAGATGAACCAGACCACATCATCGGATACGGTGTACTGGCTTACCCCGATGCCGGTGAGCGGTGGGCTGATTTGGGACCGGGAATGATGATAGAAGTCACAGCCATCGAAGTTTGTCGAAGTTGGCGATCACGCAGGATTGCCTCTGCCATTCTGAAGATGATGGCAGTTCACCCTCAACTCGAAGAGAAGATTGTCTTTATGGTTGGATATTCTTGGACCTGGGATTTGAATGGGACCCGGAAGTCAGCGCAGCAATACCGCCAGATGCTCATCAACCTGTTTAAACCGCACGGGTTTCAGGAGTATCAGACCAACGAGCCGAACATTTGCTTGAAGCCCGAAAATTTGTTTATGTGCCGGGTAGGCAATAAAATCAATCAAGTCATTTTAGATCGGTTCAAATGGCTGCGGTTTGGCCTTTCGCCCTGGACTTGGAAGGTCGGTGGATAGGCCGGCTTGAAATTGGGTGAGTAAAAGTATTTCTTAACTCTCTCTTCCAATCATCATCACCCATTTTCCATCCTTTTTTTATAGTTGCGATATTCCTCAGGGAACCGATTCTTTAACAGCATCACGCGGACAGCTTCTCAATGTTCACCGCGCTCACTTTAAATTCCGGAATTTTTGCCAAAGGGTCGACCGCCTCCGCGCTGGTCAGCACATTAGGCGGGTTTTCACCAAAGTGAATGGGCAGAAACAGGGTGCCGGGTTCCACCGTCGGGCTGATATTTGCCGGAGCCTCCATCCGGCCCCTGCGCGAAGCGAGAACCAGCACATCGCCTTCTTTGACTGCCAGTGTCTCGGCGTCTTGCGGGTTGATGGTTACATAACCTGTTTTCTGCTCGACATCCAGGTGCGGTGAAATTCTGGTCATGGTGCCGGTGTGAAAATGGGCAAACATTCTGCCGGTAGTCAGAAAATAGGGATATTGGGCATTGGGCATTTCCGCCGGATCCTGGTAGTCGACGGCATGGAATTTCCCCTTACCCCGCGTAAATTGCCCCTTGTGCAAAAAAGGTGTTCCCGGATGATCGGGTTCCGGGCAGGGCCACTGCAGGCCGTCCAATCCCAGATGCTCGTATGTCATGCCGGCATAGCTTTTGGGAGTCAGGGATGCCATCTCGCTAAATATTTCTGCCGGATTTTTGTAACTCATCTCATAGCCCATGGCAGTCGACAGCCGGCAGATGATTTCCCAGTCGGCCAGGCAGTTTCCGATGGGTTCAATCGCCTTGTTAATCCGCATACAGCGGCGTTCCGTATTGGTCACCGTACCTTCTTTTTCAGCCACGGACGCAGCCGAGAAAACGACGTCGGCCACCTGGGCGGTTTCCGATAAGAAGAGCTCCTGAACTACCAAGAAATCAAGCTTCTTCAGGGCATGACTGAGATGATTCCAGTCCGGATCGCTCAGTTTAGGGTTCTCCCCGATCACATATAAGGCTTTTAATTTTCCCGCCAGCATAGCCGGAATCATGTCGGTTATGGTTAAGCCGGGCCGCTTTGAAAGTTTTCTGCCCCAAGCCCTGGAGAATTTTTTACGTACTTCAGGGTCGGCCACCGGCTGATAACCGGTCATCACGTTGGGCAATCCGCCCATGTCACAAGCGCCTTGAACATTGTTCTGCCCTCTTAAGGGATTTACACCGCCGCCGCGTACCCCCACATTGCCGCACAGCATGGCCAGATTACAGCAGGATTTGACGTTGTCAACCCCGGTCGTGTGCTGGGTGATGCCCATGGCGTACAGTAGACTGGCCGGCGAATTCGTCGCGTAAAGTTCCGCCATCCGTTCAAGGAGTCGACAGTCAACTCCGGTAATTTCCTTCACCCTGCCGGGGGTATAAGTGTTGACGACCTTTTCGAGGGTTTCGTAATCTTCAGTTCGCTGCTCAATATAGCCAACAGCCTGCCGGTTGTTTTTAATAATGATGTGCATCATGCCGTTTAACAGGGCCACATCGCTCCCCAGACGCTGGTTGACGGCCACATCTGCAAAGCGCGAAAGCTGAATGTTTCGCGGATCGGCCACGATGAGTTTGGCGCCCCTTTCTTTGGCCCTGAAAATTCGCCGGGCGATCAGCGGGTGGCAGGCCGTGGTATTGGACCCGATAACAAATATGCAACCGGCCTCTTCGATTTCCGCGATGGAATTGGTCATGGCACCACTGCCGAAAGCGGCGGCCAGACCGGCCACCGTGGAAGAATGTCAGAGACGCGCGCAGTGATCGACATTGTTGGTGCCGATGACAGCCCGGGCAAATTTTTGGGCCAGATAATTTTCTTCATTGGTGATTTTGGCCGACACCAATACACCGACGGCATCCGGGCCGTATTTTTCGATGATCTCACGGAAGCGATCGGCCGTCAGCCGAATGGCTTCATCCCAGTCGGTTTTGATGAAGCGGCCAAAGGTTTTAACCAGCGGCTGTTTCAGGCGCATGAAGCTGTTGACGTGTTCGTGAAGGTTCCAACCTTTGATGCACAGTTTGCCCTCATTGACCGGATGGGTTTTCATCGGCAGGGTGCTGTTGATTTTGCCGTCAATAACTTCAAATAGAACGCCGCAGCCGGTCCCGCAGTAAGAACAGATTGAGGGGATAAATTTGACTTTCATGTTAGGATTCCTTTTTTTTCAGTTCTCTAGTGCCTGCAGCGGTTTCGGCTCGAGGGTGACCTGATCACCCAAAATACTGAAAGGTGGTTGATCGGCACCTGATCCGGTCTCATAGTTAAAAACATTGACGACGATTTCATTGACCTTACGGTACAGAAGCCGCAGCGGGATATCCACCGGGCAGGCATCCTCACACAGGCCGCAGTCAATGCAACGGCCGGCCATGTGCACGGCCCTGACCAGATGAAAAATCGGTACCTCCGGCGGCAGAGCGCCGGTGCCGACAAGCTCCGGGTGTTGCAGGCTGCACTCCTGACAGAAACAGACCGGGCAAATATTCCGACAGCCGTAGCATTTGATACATTTTTGAAATTCATACATCCATCTGGACAGCCGCTCCGGTTGATCATATTTCTCAATGTCCCGGGGACGATGGGTATTGTTCACCCCCACTCGTTGTTTGAAAAATCCCGCGGTTTCCGGTTCGAGGTAGGAGCAATCCCCGTGTTCTTTGAGATTGGATGGACAGCAGTTCACGTTGACCGTCCTGATCTGGTCCGGTTTGAGTTGATTCCAGATATACAAAACAGCTAAGGCTCGCTGGTTGCAGTCGCGGGCCAGCAGACCGATTTTTATATCAGGCTTGGCGGCGGTGATGTGGGTTGCGATTTTTTCCAGAGCGTAGCGGGAGGTACCGATGATCAGATCATCGACCTCTTCAATTTTTTCTTTGACAAAACAGTGCGGCAGGGGATGTCCCATCGCCATCTTATAGCCAATAAAGAGGTCTACGGTGCCTTCTTCAAGCCATTGCTTTACTTCAGCTATCATTTCCATCTCCCTAGTCAGTCCTACTCAATATGAATTTGCCAATCTCTTTTGTTGGATGGATTGGCTTTTTCCAAATCCGCCGACAGTTTCCAATTCAGCTGCGTTTGCGATTCCGTTGCACCCTGACAATGGATTCGGTCCCAGCATCCTTATTTTTTCCGTAAAATCCGTGATCACCCGCACGAATTTTTGCGCTTCGGCCGAAGATATCCATTCCAGGTGCAGGCGTCCTTCAAGGCCCATAAATGCCAGCAGTTCCTGCAGAAAGGTGATCCGTTTAATGGTCATGTGATTACCATACAGGTAATGGCAGTCGCCGATGTGTCACCCACCCACCATAACACCGTCGGCACCATCCTGCAGCGCCCTTAAAATATGGTGCGGCGATACGGTGGCAGAGCACATGACCCGAACCGCGCGCACGTTGGGGGGATACTGCAGGCGGCTGACACCGGCCAGATCCGCCGCGCCGTATGCGCACCAGTTACATATAAAAGCCAGAATTTTTGGTTCGAACAATTCCTTGCTCACAATTGCTCCTTTTACATAAAAGGTTAGTCCGTTTCCGGTTTGCCCGTTAGCCGATTGAGTAGGGTATTCTTCCAATTTCAACAGACCAACGGGAACACCGGCTAAACGGGTCAACCGGCTAAACCGGGCGATCATTAGCTCACAAAAACATGCAAGGCTTTTCTTTTATTAGAGTCTCCAAAGTGCTGCCATCTGTAAGTTTAGGCAGCCATCGCACTTTTAATCTGAGCATAAATCTGCTTGTTGCTGAATCCCAAAAGAATCAAGGCTTCCGACGGACATGTCGCTGCGCAGGCCCCACAACCCTTGCACAAAGCTGGATTCACTTCAGCGATATTTTTTTCAGCATTTAACGTGATGGCCGCATAGGGACAAACATTGATGCATCCCAGGCATCCGGAGCACAATTCAGCCTCAATGCGAGCCACAACGCCGCCCACCATAATATTTTCGCGGGCCAGCACCACCAGCGCTTTGGCCGCGGCAGCTTGCGCCTGGGCAATGCTCTCCTCAATCGGTTTCGGATAGTGCGCCATTCCGCAAAGAAAAATGCCTTCGGTAGCAAACTCAACCGGTCTGAGCTTTTGGTGGGCTTCCAGCAGCCAGCCGTCGGCATCAACTGGGACTTTAAACAGCCGGGACAGACCGCGATCCCCATTGGGTACAATTCCCGCCGCCAGACACAGAATATCGGCATTGACGGTCAACTTGCGGCCGAGAATGGAATCTTTAAAACTGACGGCCAGGCGGTTTCCGGTTGCATGGACCCCCGGTTTTTCATCCGGGGTGTAACGGAAAAAAAGTATCCCACTGCGCCTTGCTTCCTGGTAAAGGTCCTCTCTCAGGCCGTAAGTCCTGATATCCCGGTAAAGGATATAAACATTGGTCCGGGGGTCACGCTTTTTAAATTCCAGCGCGCTTTGGATGGAATGCGTGCAGCAAACCTTCGAACAATAGGGATGCGCTTCATTTCTCGAACCGACGCACTGGATAAAGACCACCTCACTGGCCTTTTTTATTCGCAGGTCATCTTGTCTGAACAGTTCATCCATTTCCAGCTGGGTGACGATCCCCTCATGTTCGCCGTACATATATTCGTGCGGTATATCTTCTTTGGCGCCGGTGGCCAGGATAGTGACCCCGTGATTCAGTGTTTCCTGTGAGGCACCATTTGAAATAATAGTCTTAAAATTGCCGATAAAACCTTCAACGCCCCTGATAGTCGTCCCGGGGTGCCAGGTGATGCGTCGTTCAGCTTCCACCTGCCGGATCAAATCCGCTACATAGCCGGCGATATCTTCATCCTGGTAGGTTTTATTGAGGCGGCGGGCGTTGCCGCCCAGACGCTCTGATTTTTCCACCAGATGGACCGGATATCCCTGCCGCGCCAGGGACAAAGCGGCCGTCATGCCGGCAACACCGCCGCCCACCACCAGCGCGGATCGGCTTACCGGCAAACTTTTCTCCATCAAGGGTTCGGCAAGAAAGGCTTTGGCCACGGCCATGTGCACCAGATCGTTGGCCTTTGCGGTGGCCGCATCCGGATCATTGGAATGAACCCACGAATCCTGGTTGCGGATGTTGGCCATTTCAATCAGGTACTTGTTTAGACCCGCATTAGCCAGGGTTTCCTGGAACAGGGCTTCATGGGTTCTGGGCGTACAGGCGGCTACGACCACCCGGTTTAGGTCCTTTTCCCGGATAATCTTCGCCATTTTATCCTGGGTGTCCTGGGAGCAGGTAAACAGGTTTTCTTCCACATACACGACCCCGGGCAGGGTCCGCGCATATTCAGCGACTTCCGGCACCCCGACGACGCCGCCGATATTGATGCCACAGTTGCAAACGAAGACCCCGATGCGGGGAGCTTCACGGCTCACATCCCGTTGGGCCGGTATTTCAACTTCTTTGGTTTGGGTGTTACGGGCCGCAGCCAGTTTATCGGTGGATGCGCAGGCCGCGGCACTGGCTTCCATCACCGATTGCGGAATGTCCTTGGGTCCGGTAAAAACCCCACAGGCAAAGATTCCCGGCACCGAGGTGGCCACCGGATGAAAGCTGTCCGTCCGGGTAAAATGATATTTATCCAGCTCGATGCCGAAAGTCTTGCAAAGCTGGATCGCATCCCGGCCGACCTCAAGCCCGGTTGAAAGAACCACCATGTCAAAAGTCTCTTCCTGGGATTGACCGTTATCGTCCACATAACGCAGCAAAAGGTCATCGGTTCCCGGCAATGGCTCGACCGTGTGAATTCGGGCGGGAATAAACCGAACGCCGTTATGCCTGGCATTTTCGGTGTAGCGGTCAAAATCCTTGCCCTGGGTCCGGAGGTCCATGTAGAAAATCGCACAGTCCAACGCACTGGGACTGTGATCTTTTGCCATCACCGCCTGTTTGACGGCATACATGCAGCAGACCGAGGAGCAATACCCGTTGTCACAGTGGTTTATATCCCGCGAACCCACACATTGCAGCCAGGCGATCTTGCGCGGCGGTTTCCCCTCCGGGTTCTTACCGTGCATGCTGGAAGGGCGCATCAAATGACCTGAATAAGGGCCGGTGGCAGAAAGAATGCGCTCAAATTCCGGGGCGGTCACCACGTCCGGCAAACGGGCGTAAGGATAGTTGTCCAAACCGGTCGGATCAAATGCTTTAAATCCCGGTGCGAGAATGACCGAGCCCACGTTTAAAGTCATCGTCTTTTCGGTGTCGTTAAAATTTATCGCCCCGGAAGGGCAGTTCTTCTCGCAGGCGCCGCATTTGCCCTTGGTCAAAAAAATGCAATTCGCGGCATCAATTGCATATTTTAAGGGTACCGCCTGGGGATAGGGAACATATATCGCCTTGCGCTTGATCAATTTTTCGTTATAAACATCATCCACCTTTTTGGGGCATTTTTCGGCACACAGCCCGCAGGCAATGCATTTTTCAACATCCACGAACCGCGGCTGCTGTAAAACAGTGACGCTAAAATTGCCTTCCGCTCCCGCAACGGATATCACCTCCGACAGGGTGAGCAGCTCAATATTGATATGCCGGCCGACCTCGACCAGTTTGGGTGAGATAATTCACATCGAACAGTCATTGGTGGGAAATGTTTTATCCAGCTGGGCCATGGTCCCGCCAATGGCCGGAGATTTTTCCACCAGGTATACATAATAACCCGCATTGGCAAGATCCAGAGCAGCCTGCATGCCGGCAATCCCGCCGCCGACGACCATGACGGCGCCCTGCCCCGCTATGCTCAATTGTTTGCTAGCCATATAATCGCTCCCTGTGTATTTAATAATCGTTCACCGGTTCAGGGCTATCTGAACCGTGATTCATCGTATGAAACTCCCAGGTTAATGGATGCTCTTGACTCAAATCTTCAGCTTCGATATCTGGCGACGCTTTTCCGATGTAACGGCCCCTTCTATTAGCCAGCGGCTAGGCTGAACCCCTGACATTTGAACCGATGAACGGTTACCACGGGTCATTGATAGGCAAATAATTTTTCGACGGCTTCAACCAGCTCGTCATCAGTAAAGGGTTTGGCCAGATAATCGGCCGCCCCCAGTTTCATGGCCTGCAACGCATTAGACATCGTGGAATAGCCTGTCATGACAATCACACACGCTGCAGGCACTTTTTCTCTGACAGTTTTTAAGATCTCCATGCCGTCCATATCGGGCAATTTCATATCCAGCAAAATCAGGTCGTAGGTCCCGCGCTCAATGGCCAGCAATCCGCTCTTGCCGGTCAGGCGATGGTCAACGGCATGGCCTTTTTCCCCGAGAACCAGGCGGCATGCGTCACAGATAACGCTTTCATCATCAAGGACCAGGATGCTGAGCGCTTTCATGATCTCCTCTTGTATTGAAATTTTGAGTCCGGATCGGAAGCTCGACGGTAAAGCGGGTGATTTTTCCAGGCATGCTGAAGACCCGAATGTCACCCTGGTGATTTTTGACGATACCGTAGCTAACCGCTAATCCGAGCCCCGTTCCTTTGTTTTTAGTGGAGTAAAAGGGTTCAAAGATTTTTTTGATATCATTTTCGGCAACGCCACAACCGTTGTCAGAAATCTCAACCCGAACTTTCTCCTGCTCCAAATCCACCGCACTTTTGACAGTGACAATACCGTTTCCTTCAACCGCATGCACCGCATTGAGCAGAAGGTTGATAAAAACCTGTTCAATCTGATTTCCGTCCAGCATGGTCGTTATCATGCCCCCGGCCAGTTGGACGTTCTTGGTTACGTGCCGCAGACGAAACTCATTGTCTACTATGCCTAAAGCCTTTTCCATGATGTCGTTGACATTCGCCAAAACCATTTGCGGTTCCCGGTCACGTGCAAATTCAAGTAATCCCTGGATGATGGTCTTGCAGCGCTGAGTTTCCTGGATAATGATGTTCAAACCTTCACCAAGGGAACTCTCCGGGGAAACCTTCTTGCTCATGTTGGAGCTGTACAGCAAAATTCCGGCCAGCGGGTTGTTGATCTCGTGGGCAATCCCGGCAGCCATGCGGCCCAATGAAGACATTTTATCCATCTGGCTGGCCAGGTGATCGAACCGGGCCTGCTGATTTTCCATCAGCTGGACCCGTTGAATAATGCAGGCGCATTGCTCGGCGACGGTGATAATAAAATCCAACTCATCATCAGTGAAACCGCGTTGCTCGGTAATATATATCCGAATCAGACCAACCATCTGCTCTTTCACCGCCAGGGGCACATCAATCATCATACGGATGCCTTCATTCCATGCTTCCTGCGGGTACTCAACGCGGGGAGCATGCCATATGTCGGTTATGATTTTAACCTTGTGCAGTTCCGTCGGATCGGACAGCAATTTTTCGGTTGTCACAGGTCCTTTGGAAAGATAACGCTCGCCCAAACCCCAGGCGGCCCGGACATCGAACTGGTTCGTTTCCTTGTTGAGAATCCTGAGCAGTGCGCCTTTGGCGTCCAGCACGTCGGCGGATTTGGTTACGACGACATTCAACACTTCCTTCAGACTGGTGCTGGAGTGCATCGCGCGAATGATGTCTCTGAAAACGTGGAAATAGTTTTCAAATTTTGTTGAAGAAGTCATAGCATATCCGCCGATTTTTAAAGACGCTTTTCATCGTTATCTAACCGCTGAACCCTTGAACGGTTACCCACCAGATTACCAGGCTTCCCGCTCCAGACGCTTGTAAATGAACATTAATTGCTTCTGGGTAAGCTCTCCCACATTTTGATTAATCCATTTCAAATCACCCGAGGCGATGGCTGCCTTGGCTTCGCTTGAAAGCTCGTAATCCGCCAGGGCCACCGATCCGTTTTCCATCAGATCGCGCCAGAAATCCAGATCTTCCGCGGTCCGGCTCAACACCCCCAGGACTTCCCGTCGCTGGATGAGTTTTTCTTCCTCTGTTTCAGCCTTCTTGATGACGGCTTCGACCGGTTTTGCCGTGTGTTTCTTCAACGCTTCATCAATGGCCGTCATAATCTGGTCTGCGGTAAACGGCTTGGGCAAAAAGTCATGAACGCCCAGCTTCATGGCCATCACCGCTTTGGCGGTGGTGCCGTAGCCCGTAATCACGATGACCTCGGTCTCGGGTTTAGCTGCTTTAACCTGTTTGATCACCTCCATGCCGTCAATGTCCGGCAGGCGCAAATCCGCCACCAGCAGATCAAAGCGTTTTTGCTTGAAAGCCTCCATGGCAAGCTCGCCCGTATCTGCCAAATCGACCATATAGCCTTCTTCGCTCAAAATCATCTCCAGCCCCTTGGCCACGCTCCGTTCATCTTCCATCACCAGAATATTGGGGGGAACTCCAAATTTGATGACTGTATTTTCCTGTATTGTTGTCATAACGATCCCTCCTTGTGCCAACCTTTTAAATTATAACTTGTTTCAATTGTTCGCCCGTTGTTTAACATTTTGAAGAGCAACGGCCGTGCCAAAAAAGGCAAATCCATGAATAAAATCAAATGAATCGTATCGGCTATTATATCAAAAGGTTGTGGTCAAGGAAGCGCTGGCCCACGGGACTCCTGATCAATGGCAGCGTATATATTTATATATGGACAAATGAGCCATATACGGATTCTTTAATCATCTATAATTCTTATGGACGTATAATTACTTATACGGAAATATCGTCTGTCATACGGACTAGTGGATAGGGCCATAGTTCATGGTATTCCTCTGCCGTGAGACCGTATCGACGGAATTTACTGTCAGGCCGTGCTTTTTCATCAGAACGGAAAAATTTGATCGCTGCATACCCACCTGTCTGGCCGCCTGGGCAATATTGCCGGCAGTCGCGGCGAGGGCCATTTGAAGAAAGGCTTTTTCGATTTTTCCAAAACGGTTTTCCAGCAGATCGCGTTTGACCGATTTGAGCTCGGCCAAAGTCTTGGGAACGGCATCCGGGATTTGACCAGGCTTTATTTCCCAGCTTTCGGACAAGTTCCGGTAGTTTAAAATTCGGTCATCGGTCAGGATAACCAGGCGTTCGACCGTGTTTTTCAATTGACGCACATTTCCCGGCCAATGGTAGTTTACCAGCATATCAAGGGCATCGTCCGAGAAACCATCGACGTGCTTGCCGGTCTGGCGACAGTATAGCTTTAAAAAGTGATAAAGCAGCCGCGGAATATCACTGCGTCTGTGCCTGAGTGCCGGAATAAAGAGGGGAAAGACGTTTAAACGGTAAAAAAAGTCTTCCCGGTAGTTGCCTTCATCCACCATGGTCTTCAAGTCCCGGTTGGTGGCGGCAATGATGCGGACATCGGATTTTTTCAGTTGGTCGGCACCCACCGGTTTGAATTCACGGGTCTCCATGGCCCGCAGCAGTTTGGCCTGAATATCCAGACTAATATTGGCCACCTCATCCAGAAATAGGGAACCGTGTTTGGCTGCTTCGAAAATCCCGTCTTTATCCTTGTACGCTCCGGTAAAAGCGCCTTTGACATGGCCGAACAGCTCGCTTTCCAGCAAAGATGATGAGAAGGTGCTGCAGTCCACCGCCACAAACGGGCTGGCTACCCTTTTGCTGTGTGAATGAATGGCGCGGGCGAAGAGTTCTTTGCCGGTGCCGCTCTCACCACTTAACAGCACCGTACTGTCGGTGGGGGCGACTTTTCGGATGGCATCAAATACTTTTAGAATCTTGGGGTCTTCCCCGATAATATTGCCAAAGTCATACCGCTCGCTGAGTTGGTGGCGCAGGGCACGGTTTTCATCTTTCAGACGTTTGTTTTCCACAGTCCGTTGCACGGATATCAATAATTCATCATCCGTAAACGGCTTGGAGATGTAGTCGAAAGCCCCAAGTTTCATGGCTTCTACGGCGTTTTCGACGCTCGAGTATCCGGTCATGACGATTATATATATATCGGGGTTTTCGTTTTTAACACGCCGTAAGATATCCATACCGTTCATATCCGCAAGCTTCATGTCCAGCAGCGCCAGGTCGTAATCCCCCCCAGAAAGCGACTCAAGCCCTTGGGAGCCGCTCAGGCAGGTATCCACCACAGCCCCCTGGTCTGAAAGTGCGATGCGACAGCCATCGCAAATTACGGGTTCATCGTCGATAACAAGGATCTTAGTCGCTTCCATTTCCGTTGGTCTCCGCTCTTGGGTGCGATGATGGGGCGAAGGTATGGGATTCGGCACTAATCCCAGTTTGCCCCTCATGCTTTACTCGAAATACCAGTTTATGAATCCTCGGTCCGAAATTCACTTTACGGCAACCACCGGGCAGGAAGCATTTAATACGACGTACTGGGCGGTAGAGCCGAATACAAGTTTTCCGACTTTTGATTTTTTTCGGATCCCGAGGATAATCTCATCGGCTTTATTTTGCTCGGCAAACTGCACCAGATCTTTACCAAAATCATGACCTGAGATCACCAGATGGGTTTCATAAGGAATCTTTTCTGAATTAAAGATAGAGTGAACCTCGCCTTCAAGTTTTTGCTCAGCCTTTCTGATATCTTCGTATAGAAGATCCCGATTTTGGGCCATACAGTTGACTACCTCAACTTTTGCCCCCAACAACATTGCGCGTTTCTTTGCCAGTTCAAGAGCCTCTCTGGCGACATTTGATCCATCATAACCTACTAAAATATTCATTTTGACCTCCAGATATTCTTGGTAGAAAATTGATCTCAAGGATTAATCAGTGGGTAAAGCGATATCGATCTCCTCTTTAGGCAATGGAATAATAAAAACCGGTTTTCTCGTGCGGCGCAGGACTCTTTTGGCAGTGCTCCCTAAAAAGGTATTTGCAATGATCCCTTTGCTATGGGTTCCCATGATGATGGTATCACAGTTTAACTCTTCCGCGCTGCTAAGGATTTCTTCTGCCGGGAAGCCCTCACAAATTTCGATGGATATGGCTATTTTCTCAAATTCAGGGTTATTTTTAAGTTCTTTATCGCGAATTGATCTGAGACGTTTCTTGATTAAAGCTTTGGTTTCGGTTAGGTGTTTCGCCAAAATTTCCTGGTGCCGCTTCTCGTAAAAATAAAGATCCAGCATGACATGGCTGGCTGGATCCACTTTCTCAAAAACATGCAAAATGACGATGTCGGCAACGTGCTTCATGGCCTCGTTCATGGCATAGCGCAATGCATAGATGGAATTGGGCGAAAGATCGGTTGCATACAAAAATTTTTGGATTTTAGGAATCATCGGCTTTCTCCTTCAATTGGCCGCTTTTCGCCATTGAGTTTTACCTGACAACTTTTATCAGTAATCTTTTATTTAACCATGCGAACATGTGCATCTACTTCTTTCTAAACATCGTGCAGGCCAATATCGGCTTCCTCCTTCGGCAAAGGAATAATAAAAACCGGTTTTCTCGTTCGGCGCAGGACCCTTTTAGACGTACTCCCCAAAAAAGTATTGAGGATGAAGCCCTTTCCATGATTTCCCATGACAATCACATCGCAGTCTAATTCATCGGCCTTTCTTAAGATCATCTCCGCCGGGAAGCCTTCGCAAATTTCTATTGATTCGACTCTATCGGCGCATTCCGGATCGTTTTTAAGTTCATTTTCACAAACAATCTGCAGCTGCTTTTTTATACGATCTTTCACGTATGCTAACTTTTCTTGTGAGATCTTCTTTTCCTGCGCTTCGCCCAGGTAGGAAATTGTTAGTGCATAGGCAGTCGTCGGCAATGGCTCCAAAACGTACAAAATGATGATGGCGGCATCGTGTTTCTTCCCTGAGTTCATGGCATACCTTAACACGTAGGCCGAATTGTCGGATAAATCCGTCGCACAAAGAATTCTTTTGATCTGAGGTATCATTTGTAGCCTCCTTTTTTACAAACAGATATTTTAATTCCCATTACACTTAACTTCCCGTATCGATCATCCGACATTTCCCAAGAGCATATAACATGCCACTCAAGGGCAATAAAAAATAATGATTTTATTTCAGTATGTTAAGTTTATATGTGGTTTTTTTGCAAATTACTGTTAGGCATAATTTAGAAATATTTCGAAATGCCTTTTCGCAAAATTCCAAATTTAATGTGATTAGTTAAAAGAGAAAATGAGAGCTGCAGGAATCATGGAAGGGTAACCACTAGGGTGGTAAAAATCACGAAATATAGCCTGTCTCTTTTTCGAGTTTTAGTGATTATTTATTCTTTTTTGAGAAAGTTGCTAAGTTCTTCTTTCATACACAGTTGAAGTCATCCGCCTTTTTCAGAATTTCATCAGCTGGAAAACCATCACATACGTCTATTGACTCCACCCGATCGGCATATTCTGTATCAATTAGAATTTCCGTTGATATTGCTTCTTCCAGGAGTTTCGTTGGAACTCCTGGCAACTGGCTAACGCCAGATAAAAAGCCCCTACTGCCAACTCCGCACAATGATAATTCTCTTTGGGCAATGTTTCCAGGAATTCGATGACATCGTCCGGCGTAATTTCCCAGGCTTCCTGAATTGTTTTGCCTTCAGAAAGATGTGATACCGTATTCGCGCAGGCATGGGTATTGATACAACCGTCGGTATCGAAGGATACTGTTTGAATACAGTCGCTTTTCATACACAGAAACATTTCAACCGTATCCCCGCATTCTCCGGTTCGTTTTCCATATCCATCCGGATTCTGCAATCTTTCTCGCCTGTCATGGCGAAATGCCATTTCAAGATAACTGAGAGAATTATCCTGCCAGAAATCAAACTTCTTCTCGTTCATATGTAACCTTGATATGTATTTTTTAAAATCGCTTTTTTTAATGCGGAGCATATAACATGCCAGAAAAATTTTATGATGAAAAAAATATAATTTCATTTAGTTAGCTTAAAAAAAATGCATTAATTTTGTTTGTTATCCACAAAATTAGAAAATCTTCGAATTTGAAATCGAAAAAATTCTAAAAAAGACGGGAATATCATCTTGGCGGTGATTATTATCAATCAAACTGGAGAAAAAGCTTTCCCTTGGTATAGAATCCTTTACAATGGGCCTTGCGACGACCGATCGTTCTGCCTTTATAGATATGTATGACTATGCTTTTGGGGCTGGCAAACCGTAATTGCTAAAGAGAAAGGAGAGTCTTTGATGGAGATGGAAGTTTCTTTTCCAGGAGGGAAAAAGGTAAATTCAACCTATAAGGGATTTACGGTGAAAACGGATCAATCCAAAAACGATGGCGGAAACGGCGCCGCCCCGGAACCCTATGACCTGTTTCTGGCCTCCATTGGCACAGTCATTTATGGGTTAAGCCGCTCTTTAATCAAACATGTTTGTGCTCATGGCACCAATCATGCAAATTGTTTAAATAAAAAACCGTGAATATATGTTCAGGAGTATGTGGCCTTCGGTGGAAGATTGGAACAGATGGCTGAATAGTAAAGAAATGCTTGTCAGATTCTGAGCTGGCCGAATCGGTTATAACCTAATAAAATAGCCGGGGACGAAAAGGTCTGGTGGATGACACCGGGCTGGATTCGATTTCGTCACAAGATTTTTAAAGTCTGGGACAAAGGCCTGGCTAACGAAAACTTTCCCCGGCATACGGGGGGGCGATCGTGCTCGACGGCATCGGGTATGTGAATCAATACATGGCTGAGCAGCCCGAGGAGTTTTTAGAGTATTCGGACTGGATGGGGGTTCCCATACAGGGTTATCCGGTGACGCTGGACCGTTTGAAATCGCTTTTAGTGGAGCAAGCCAGGATACTCATTGAAAGCTAAATAAGGATCAGTTCAATATAGAGATTGAATCGCCGGATTTCTAGATCCAATTCGAGCGCACCAATTTAGCAATTACTGGATTTGGATAATTTTGATCATATGATCAAAATATTTATTGACATATTATATAACAATCGATATATTATGATCAAACGATCATAATAGGAGGTATATTTAATGCCGCGGCCCAAAAAACCGAGATTTGTATCAGGGTATCCAACCTTAACCGCATTTATTCCTGAGGGCGTTCCAATAACCGGTGAGATTTTTCTGTCGGTTGAGGAACTCGAAGCCATCCGGTTGAGCGATTTTGAAAGTCTGGATCAGGAATCCGCTGCCAATCTAATGGAAGTGTCCCGCCAAACCTACGGCAGAATTCTGGCCCGGGCACGCCATTGTGTATCCGAAGCGCTGATAACCGGCAAAGGACTGAGAATTGAAGGCGGTGACTACGAATTTAGAGGCATGCGCCGCCGCCGAGGCGGCGGCAGGGGACAAGGCCGGGGTCCCGGCAAAGGACGAGGTAGGCAGTTTTAACAAATCAATCCAAAAACCATTTTACTAATTAGCGATATCGAAGGGAGGTGAGCAAATATGCCGCAGGGAGACAGAACAGGCCCCCAGGGCCAGGGCCCGAAGACGGGACGAGGCCAAGGAAAATGCAGCCCTAAAGACGGGACCCCCAAACCACAGGGACAAGGTGGTATGGGAGCCGGCAGGGGTCAAGGCCGTGGATCAGGCAGAGGCGCCGGCCGGGGTCAAGGCCAGCGAGCCGGTCGGGAAGCCGGACAGGGTCAGGGCAAAGGCCGAAGAGCGGGACAGGGCCGTGGAAGGCAATCTTAACAAATCAACAAATGGATTTATCCCGTTAAATTTTTCGAAGAAAACGAGCGAAGCGAATTTAACTGGGACCATTCAACTAATCAACCATAATTGAAGGAGATGATATCATGCCTGGATTAGATCGAACAGGACCTATGGGAGCCGGTCCCATGACCGGGGGCGCCAGAGGCCGTTGCAATCCTGCGACAGTAAGAAATATTCCAGCCTATACAGGCGGTTACGGCTATGGCCGTGGTCTGGCGCTAAGGCGCGGTTTCAGAGGCGGATACGGCGCCGGTCAGGGCCGGGGACGCGGCGTTGGCAGAGGTTACGGGTGGTATCCGCCCGCCGCCGGACCGGCCTATTCAGTGGATTCAGCCGGTGAGCTGGACATGCTAAAAGCTGAAGCTGATTACGTGAACAAATCACTGGAAGCGATTAACAAACGGATTAAGGAATTGGAAACCAAACCGGCGGAATCATCTTAATTGAACCGCAGCAATGGGAGGCTGTTTGATTTTCGATGAATTTAGGGGGTGGTCGATGGACTGCCCCTTAAATTTTAGCATGCCGGCTACTTAAGCCCCACCGCAATGAAGTATCTTACCAATTACGGGATTGAAGTTGTAGAAGCCCGGAACAGCTTTTACATTGTTTCCATCGCACGTCGGTCGGCCATATCCACCATGATCCGGTCTCTGGCCTTATCGATGCCGAGGTCTTTTCGTTTGCGGTCAATGTGGGCAATCATTTTATGGGCATGTTCCACGGGATCGATCACCAGGTCCCACATACCGCCGTATAGTTTTTCAAACTCTCTAAATATATAATCTTTAAATACCGGTGCACCGGATACCGGCAGGCCGACGCCAAAAACGGTATAGACACCGGAGGCCACAAAATAGTGTCCGATACTGATGGCTTTTTCACTCATCCACTCCGGGGCGCTGCCGGCGGCCGGCAAGTCGGAGATATCATTGCCCAGCCCGCCGGCTTTAACCACTTCAGTGGCGGCCAGCAGGATCCGGCTGTTGTCCACGCAGGAGCCCAAATGCAAAACCGGCGGAATGCCCACGGTTTCGCACACCTCGGCCAGCCCCGGACCACAGAAAACTTTGGCGGATTCAGGGGTCAACAACCCCTCCATGGCACAGGCAATAGCATTACAGCCGGTAGTGAGAACAATCACATCATTTTTGATCAGTTCCTTGACCACCGTTAAATGGCCATCATTATGCCGGGTGCGCACATTGTTGCATCCGACCACCCCGCCGATGCCCCGGATACGCCCGTTGATGATATTGTCGTTCAGGGTGTAGTAAGAGCCGCGAAACGTACCGCCCAGGTGGTATTCGACGGATTCCACCCCAAAGCCTGCCACAATCGGTGATTTTTGCCTGGGGATCATCACTTCCGTACCCCTGTTTTCGAAATTGTCGATGGCCAACTTGACAATCCTTTCAGCATCCTCGAGGGCATGGTGCTCGTCAAATTCGATATGAACGACATTTTCCTGCTCCATCCTGGCAATCGGATGGGTCGTGATCAACTTGGTGTGAAAGCATTTGGCGACATTGGCCAGATTCTGAAATATGCATTGAATGTCGACCACCATGGCATCACAGGCCCCGGTGATAATGGCAAGCTCCTGCTGGAGAAATGTGCCGCACAGCGGCACACCGTGACGCTGCAACATTTCATTGGCCGTGCAGCAGATCCCGGACAGCTGGATGCCTTGGGCGCCTTTTGATAAGGCATAATCCTGCATTTCTTTGCTCTGAGCCACCGCCACGATCATCTCGGAGAGTACCGGCTCATGTCCGTGAATAACAATGTTGACCATCTCCTTCTTCATCACACCCAGATTGGCTTCCGAGGCCAATGGATAGGGGGTTCCAAACAGAATGTCCTGCAGGTCGGTGGCCAGCATCGAGCCTCCCCAGCCGTCGGCCAGAGCCGCCCGGGTTCCCTGTTTCATCAGGTTTTTATAGTCCTGATCGACGCCGATGTGGGTCCGGTGCATGATTTCAACTATTTCCCGGTCGATGTTTCTGGGCAAAACCCCGCGCGTTTTCCAGATTTCATAACGGGGTTTGGGCGCTCTTTTCAAATAGTGCACTTCACCTTCTGCTTTGCCCCACTCCTGCAACGCTTTTTCACCCACTTCCACAGCGATTTCATCAATGTCTCGATCCAGCGTTTCACCGTCGACCTCAACGGTGGTTTCCACCCCCAGGTATGGTGCGACTTGCAAAAGTTTGCGGGTGTCCTTGATCTTGTATGCATCGGTTTCTTTTCTGGCAGCGGACATAAAAACTTCGGCCACTGCACGTCCGTGATCCGAATGCGCGGCGGCACCGCCGGCAATCATCCGGATGAAGTTGCGTGCCGCAATCGTATTGGGTGTGGCACCGCAAATACCTATGCGGGTGTCTTCACCATCGATTCCCCCTTTTGGCAACGGGAGACGACAGGGTCCCATGCCGCAGTTCTTGCAACAAATCCCCTGGGTGCCGATGTTACAGGGTTTCATCGTCACGGCCCTGTCAAATGCAGTTTCAATGCCCAGATCATGGGATCGCTGGATCATCTGCTGGGTAGCAACATCAATAGATGCGGCAATTGGATCGGCCAATTTTTTTACCTTGATTTCGGCTGCGTTTTTTTCATCTGCCATTTAAGTTTTCTCCTTTCTCCAAGTAATTTACAGCTCGAGATTATCAGACAATCTCTTCCAGATTTTTTTAATTTCCTGACCTACCGTTGATTGGCCATTATATTCAATAACGGTTTGGACCTGGATCATGGCTTTGGTGAAAATCGGATTAAAAGGAACGCGTCCCAAACGGGTGTCCGAGACGAACCATTCCCCGCAGGTGTTTTCCGGAAAATCAATGGCCTTTTCAGGACAGAAATGCACCCAAAGGCCGCAGCCTTCGCAATCAATGGGATTGACGATATAGTCGGCGCTGATGGCATTGAAGCGGCACATCTCCCGGCACAGACCACATGCGGTTGATTTCTTGCTCAATCTCAACCCATTTCTCAATTGGCATAATGACGACCAATTTCATTTTATCTTTCTTCTTGCCTTTCTGATAACGGTACTTTGATTAATCCGATCTCGCACGCTAACGCTCTATCGCGCGCCTCCTCCACCAGTACTTTTACCCCCCATACCTCCGCCGCCCATGCCCCTTCCACGTCCCATGCCCTGACCGCGTCCCATGCCTTTTCCGCCCATCCCCGCATGCGCCGATGCGTTGGCTACGGTGGTGGGTGCTAGCTGGCCGTTTTTAAATTTATCCACAATGCCTTGAAGATCGCCGGCTTGCCCGATGTACAATTGAACTCCTGCAGCAGAAAGCGTTTGCATCGCATTGGGGCCGCAATGGCCGGTAATCAAAGCTTTGGCTCCTTTGGCGGCAATAAACTGGGCCGACTGAATCCCGGCCCCTCCGCCCAGGGCGGCCTTATCGTTGTCGCAAACTTCAAAACCCATGGTGTCGGTTTCGATAATTAGAAAATAACGGCATCGGCCGAATCGAGGATCCAGCTGGGCTGCCAGATCCTGCCCGGATGAACTGATAGCTATTTTCATCGCTCGATCTCCTTGTTCATAAGTCGTTAAGTGGTTGATTCGTTAGTTTAATTTTTAACGGCCTTTCCCGCAGCAGCTTCCGGGCCCTTCGCAGTCGGCCTGGTGCGGCTGCGATCCACAGCAGCCCGTATCGCCCGCCCCGGGCAACCGGGTTTGCGGTGCTCCGGATAAGGAAGAATGGGCTGATACCAGTTTTTTAAGTTTAGGACTGCCGCAGAAAGAACATTGAGCTTGATCAGATGAAATGTTTATCAGCAGTTCACTGACCATTCCACAATTCTCGCAGTGATAATCATACAGTGGCATGGGCCGCCTCCTTTCGTGGTTAAACCCAGTGACCTTCAACATCTGCCTCGGCCGAGATTTCAAGTTTTCCCGTGGTATATGATAAATATACTTGGATATAATAAGTTTCATATTATGAGTATATGCTCATAATAACCTTAAGTGCCGCCGGATAGATTGTCAAGCATTTTTTTTAAGATCCGATAAATGAATGGAAGGATATTTTTTTAAACGGTAGCTAATAAAAACGTCCGTCATTAAGGATTACAGAGCGATGAAAGGCGGTTGGTTATATTGGATGGGGCGGTCCGTTTAACTAACTGGCCGAAAGGGAGCAAGGTGACATCAAGACGACTTTTGCAGGGGGATCTCCCACTTTTTCATATACTTCCAAACGGCGGTACGGCTGACTCCAAGTCGGCGGGCTACCTCCGCTTTGTTCCAATCACTAAGTTCCAGCAGTTCGGTCAGCTCTTCTTTTGATAGATCCTTGCCGATTCTGGCTTTTCTGGCGGCAGTGCCGGTAATCGCCCCCGGCCAGCATTCGTTTCCGGGCTGCCTAATTTCAAGCGGCAGATCCGATACTTCGATCTGCTCCCGGTTGCATAGGACGAAGGCATGCTCAACGGCATTTTCAAGCTCGCGGACATTCCCCGGCCAGGAGTAGTCGAGAAAAACACGCATGGCATGCTGGGAGATTCCCTTAATGTTCTTACCGGTTTTACGGTTTTGCCGGTCGATGAAATGTCTCGTCAAAAGCGGGATGTCTTCTTTACGTATTTTGAGGGGCGGCAAGACAATAGGAAAGACTTTCAGCCGATAGTACAAATCATCTCGAAAATGTCCCTCCTGGACGCGGCTGTAAAGATCCCGGTTGGTGGCCGCTATGATCCGGATATTTACCTTGCGGGTTTTTGAATCCCGCACGCGTTCGATCTCACGCTCCTGCAGTACCCGCAATAGCTTTACCTGAATATAGGGGCTGATCTCGCCGATTTCATCGAGGAATACGGTACCGCCGTCGGCTTCCTCAAATCTTCCGGTGCGATTTTGGGTAGCGCCGGTGAAGGCACCCTTGACATGGCCGAAGAGTTCGCTTTCCAGCAGCGATTCGGTCAGGGCCGAACAATTGACCGCTATCAGAGGGTAGGTTGTCCGTGTGCTGCGCTGATGGATCGCACCGGCGACCAACTCCTTGCCGGTTCCACTTTCACCCATGATCAATATCGTGGCATCGCTGGCGGCAGCGGCATTGATGGCCGCAAACACCTTCTGCATCTCGTGGCTTTTTCCGATCAGGTTGTCCAGACGGTGCTTTTCACCCAGGCGAATCATGGCTTCTTCGGCTTTCTGACGGGCCTTGAAAATTTCACTCAGATCGGTGACGGTTTCAACCACACCGATAATTTGTTGATTTTCGTCCCGTACCACCCGGGCGGTTTTGATGACCGGTACGGTATGTCCGGTTTTGTGGGTTAATAAACATTCCTTCGCTTCAGATTTCCCATCGTTAAGAATTTTGCAGCTGCGAATCCCGGAGGGACATTGTTTGCCGAAACACCGACTGCATTTTTAAATCTGACATGTCTTGCTCATGGCCTCATCGGCCGTATACCCGCTGATACGTTCCATCGAGCGATTCCAGGAAGTGACCCGTCCACTATTATCGAGGGTGAAAACACCATCGGCCATGGTGTCGATAATCTGTTCAATAAAATGAATGTTCCAAATTTCGTGAGTTTTTGAGTTCACGGCAATCTCAACTTCGTTTTGGTATGAACGTTACCTGGCGTTACCCGGTGTTGCATTGGATAGTACTCTCGGATCGCTGGCGTGTCAAGCTGGAACCAAGTTAAAGCCGACGTTACTAATCGTTACTTATTTTGAGATGAAGCTCAAAATAAACTACCAGTACTGACCAGCATCCTATGACTGCAGCCAATGCGTAATTCAGCCCCGCTAAATAAACATCTATTAAAGGACCTGCCAGCCGGTAATGATATGGGAGGTTTAAAAGCTACCCTCCCAGGATAACGTTACCGTTGCTAAAGGTAACGTTATCCTATTCCATCACCAAACCCAAAAGACTACCTCATTCATGTGGTGGTCGCTGAAGGACAAAGTGCCGTCCGGCTTTAGCACCCGGTGTTGTTCTCGCAGCACATCATCAGGCAGGGAAAGATTATGGAAAGTGGCGTACAATAAAACCATATGCTAAGTGCGGTGCCTTTAGACGGCGGGTCTGCGGACAGATTCATTCACCGAGCAGCTTCTTTTTGCGGTAACGGAAAGTGTGGTGGTTGATGTTCAAAAGCTTGGCGGCCTTGCTTTCATTACCTTTGGCAATTTTAAGCGCTGCTTTAATATAGTGCTTTTCAAATGATTGAAGCTGCCCTTCAAGATCAAGACCTTCAGGGGGCAGCGGGGGGAAACCGGCTTTAACGCTGACAGGAGCCTCAGGTTCGTTTTGGTCATGTGAATCGAGCCCCAGATCCACGGTTAGAAGCTCGGGCCCCTTGCCGATCAGAACCGCTCTTTCTACAAGATTTTTTAATTCCCGTACATGACCCGACCAATTATGGGCCAACAAGACCGCCACAGCCTCTGAAGAAATCCCGGTAAATTTTTTGCCAAACTTTTGGCTGAATTCCTGCAAGAAATATTTCGTCAATGGAACGACGTCATCAGGGCGCTCGTTTAGCGAAGGGGCTTTCACTTTTATCACGCCTAACCGGAAATACAGGTCTTTTCTAAACTGACCGTCCGCGATCATCTGGTCAATGTCTTTATTGGTGGCGGAGATCACACGGGTGCGAATATGATGTTTTTTGGTGCCGCCCACCCGGTAAAACTCGCCGAGTTCTAGAAACCGTAACAATTTGGCCTGGGCTTCCAAGCTAAGGTCCCCGACTTCATCCAAAAAAAGAGTCCCGTTGGCGGCCTCTTCAATCAGGCCTTTCTTTCCAGTTGCATCGGCACCGCTAAATGCTCCTTTTTCATACCCGAAAAGCTCACTCTCAATCAGGTCCTTGGGAATAGCGGCGCAATTTACAGTAGCCAACGGGGCTTTAAAATTAGGACTGTTATAGTGAATGGCACTGGCCAGTAGTTCCTTGCCGGTGCCCGTCTCACCGATAATAATGATCGGGGTATCCGGACTTTTGGCCACCGTTTTGATAAATTCCATCACGTCCTGAATGGCATTGCTTTCTCCGATAAAAAATGGGATATGCTCCTCTAAATGCTTTTCCTGAAGAGACTGGACTTCCTTGCGTAATCTGATCGTATCGATGGCGTTGCGTATGGTTACCCCTAAACCATCCATATGGATCGGTTTGACCACATAATCATAGGCACCTGATTTCATGGCGGCAATAACAGTGTCAACGTCCTCATAGGCGGTGATCATGATGATTAATGCATCGGGTTGTAATTCCTTAATCCGGCGAAGCGCTTCAATTCCGTCCATGCCCGGCAAGCCGACGTCCAGCAGAACGAGGTCAGGAGGTTCTTTTTTAAATGCGCTAAGGGCGGTTTCAGCATCAGCAAAACCTTCTATCCGGTATAAATCTTCGAGGGCCATGGTCACCCCTTCCCGGATGGTTTTTTCGTCATCTACGATGTAGATTGAATAAGAAATGGACATCGCTTCGCTCCTTGGTATTGGGTATTTGGTACTCGGTACTGGGTATTGGGTACCCAGTACCTAATGCTTTATCGGAATTTTAATCCGAAATTCAGCGCCGCCCAAATCGCTGTCAGCGACGGTTAAAGTTCCACCATGATCCGTAACAATTCTATGGCTCAGACTGAGACCGATGCCGGTGCCGTCCGATTTCGTGGTGAAATACGGATCGAATATTTTATTTTTAACTTCAGGCGCAATGCCCGGGCCGGAATCGGAAATCGTCAAGATGACACTTTCGCCTTCCACTGAAGAGGTTACGACGATTTTCTTACCCGTCTCCATTTGTTTCATGGCTTCAGCGGCATTATTCAGTATGTTCAAGACCATCGCTTCTATTAAAGCTGCGTCGGCTTTGCAGGGTGGTAGATCCTCAGATAACACCCTTTCAAGCTCAACCCCGCTTTTGCGCAGGGACACGGCGCTGAGGTTAAGGGCCTCTGTAATCGGCTGATTCAGATCAACTAAAGCCAGTCTGGGTTCACCCGGTTTGGCAAAATCCATGACTCTGCGGATTACGGATTCAATTTTATGCGAAGCCGACTGGATCTGCCTTAAAATTTGTTGAACTTTTTCTTCACTTCCCTCCTTATGGTGAAGCTTATTTAGTGTGTTTAGATATATGTTAATCCCGGAAAGTGGATTCCTTATTTCATGGGCGATACCGGCTGCCACGCGACCCAGGGATGCCATTTTATCCTGAATGGCTAAAAGCTTTTCCAGTTCCTTGGCTTGGGTCATATCAATCATGCTGACCAAAATGGCTTCTTGGCCTCGATATTTGGTCAACATAGCCCGGCAGAAAACCCAGCGCATATCCCTGGCATTTTTTTCTACTCCGTGGGGATAAATGCGAAATTCTGTCTCCAGGGTTTGAATTTCGTCTTTGTCTATGCGCCGACTTAATCGTTTAACTGCCCCAACATCATCCGGATGAATTTTTTCATAATCAGCCAGTAAATAAGAACGGGGTAACGGACCGAAAAGTCGCTCCTGTTCCTGGTTTTGATAGACCACCCGATGATTTTGAACAATCGATATTCCGGTGAGTGCATTTTCAACTAAATCACGAAATCGCTTCTCACTTTCTTCCAGTGCTTTTTGGGCCAGCTTAACCTGGGTAACATCCTGATATACTGAAACGATTTCTCCTGAGGAAAGTTTATAGACATAACTTTCTCGCCAACTGGGTGGCGTGCGATGATTTTGATACACTCCGCCGGAAAAATGCTCGGGGCACCCGCTCTGCCACACTCTCTGAAGGACATCAAAAAGACCACTGCTCTTTACACCGGGAAAAACATCCGTAACACAGCGTCCGATTACCTTTTCTCTTTCGATATTATCTATTTTCTCACCACTGCGGTTTAAATCCTTGACTTCAAAATTCTCTCCTCCGGCAATAGCTTCAAAAACAGCTGCGCCGCTATGCATATTTTCCATCAGTTCTCGAAATTTTTCTTCGCTCTTGAGCACCTCCTCCTGTGCCCATCTGCGCTCTATAATTCTTCCCACTCGCTCAGCGATGGCTTCGAGCAACGCTCTTTCTTCCCGCAGGAAGGGGCCTTCATCGCGCTCGGGTCTCTCTTCGAGTAACCCGACCACCAGGTTGCCGATTGTAACTCCGTGGACAATGATATCGCTGGCCTGCTGCCAGACGGTTTCTTTGAAATTGCCCGTCTTAACCTCTTCCTCCTTTAATATGATTTTGGCGCAGGTGATTTCCGGGTATAGCCACGCAGGTGGAATAAGATCGATGATCCCTTGAAGTATTCTATCTATAGTAGGGTTCTGTTTGTAAACTAAGCGGGAAATTTCAAGAAGACAATTTAACTCTTTGACACGTTCATCAAGCTCGCTCATACTCTTTTGAAGTTCTTCTTCGGCCTGCTTGCGCTCCGAAATGTCACGGGCAAAGGCGCAATTGTATTCCTTGCCGCCGAATCGGATATAATTGAAGGTGATCTCCACCGGGATGCGGTGACCATCTTTGGAGTGATGAAAAGACTGCACTTTCAGGGAACCACGCCGTTTTAGATCCTGCCAAATGTGGTGATAATCTTCGATTGAAATATCCGGATCAATGTCATCCGCCCGGATCGACAAGATTTCTTCCCTTGAATACCCAAGCCGATTGCAGGTGGTATCGTTGACATCGACGATGTTGCCTTCAGGATCAATCCAGTAAAGCATTTCGCTGCTGTGGTCGAGGGAAAATTTCATCAACCGGAGCGCTTTTTCCGCTTTTTTGCGCTCGTTTACTTCCCGGTCGAGTTCATCACGCGAAGCGGTGATGGTCTTTAATTTTTCGGTCATCCGGTCAAATGCTCTGCCAAGCTGGCCGATTTCATCCTTCGCATTGGTGGCGACTTTATGTTCCAGATTGCCTTCCCCGATTTCTTTCGCACCCGCTTGCAAAATTTGAATCGGATATGAAATGGATTTTGCAACGACAATAGCGACAAATACGCTGAGTACAATGACCGCACCGGCTAGGGCGAGAACAAAATTTCTGAGCTCGGTAACAGGTTCAAAAGCCTCAGACATATCTATCTTGGCCACCATTCCCCAGTCCAGAGAAGGAATGTACCGCCAGGCGGCGAGAACCTCTCGCCCACGGTAGTCCACGGATATTCCGAATCCATTGTTGCCTTTGAGGGCTTCTTGAACAGGGATGGCTTGTTTTTCTCCGAAAACAACCTTTCTTTTTAAGGCTGCGCCCGGATCATGACGCAGTGGGTTGAGAAACACGGCATGATTTCCAGCCTTTTGGGCGATGAAGGTTTCACCGGTCTCTCCCAATCCGGTGGTATCCAGAATGAGTTCATTTATCGAATCCATGTTGATTTCAAAAGCCGCGATTCCCACAAAGCGCTCTTCAAAGTTGCGGATGGGTGCCGTTAGAAACATGGAGAAATTACTGACTTCATTTTTTTCCGCAAAAATGATGGCATATTGAATTTCATTTTTACCTTCATTAAAAGGTCTTCTCAATGAGTCGGGTAAAAAATGGCCCAGGGGTGGCAAAGCAGATGATCGACTCAAAAGATAGACGATTCTCCCATCCGGATCTGTCAATAGAACGTTTTTATAATCATATACCGGTTGGTATGTCGTCAGGGCCCGGTCCAGTTCGTTCCGGATGGTTCCATAGACCGATCCCGAAAAGTCACCCGAAAACGCTGCCAGGATGGAGGCATTTTCCTTAAGAGTTGGTCGTTGCTGTGCAATCATGATGTGTTTTTTCTGCTCGGCAAAAAAGTCTTCGATCCGATTGATCTTAAGATCGGCAATACTCTTCAATTGTTCCATTCGCAAGAACTCCAGAGTCTGCCTGGCGTGGAAATATCCAAGCACACCGACAAAACACATAGGGATAATCGTACATGCCAGAACAATCAGGATCATCTTCTTTCGAATGGTCATATTAGTATCCAACCTTGAAAAGCATCAGCTTTAAAATTGTTCGGGTATTAATTAAATCCTCAAATCCATTTTGGAAAGCACGCGTTAGCTTACCATAACAAATAATTTCGAAAAAATTCGAAAAAAAATTCGAAATTATTCGAAATTATTTTATCAATCCAACCCTGTCAATAAATTCAAATAAAGGTAACTACCTAATATCGTATCACTTTATACAATAAGCGCTGCTGGCACACTCCATGCTTGGTTATGATAATGAAAAAAACATACCATTTTCGATCCAATGCATATTTGAATGCGTAATGAAAATCAAATCGGTTTTGGAAGATGCTCTCACTTGTCTGGTTTAAAAAATGAGCATGGCATGACACTTCGTTTAAAATTGGTCAAAAAATTGTTTAAGGAGGATCAAATGTCGGAAGAGGTGATCAAACTGGGTGCGAAAAAGAAAAGCCGTTTTATGGACAAAGTCATGGAGATTTTGCCCGAAGGCGGCAATTTGAATCTTTGCCTGACCTGCGGGGCTTGTTCTTCAGGATGCCCGGCCACCGGTCTTGACGGATTGGATCCCCGAAAATTTTTGCGCATGGCGGCCCTGGGCTTGGATGATGAAATTTTAAAATCCGACTGGGTGTGGATGTGCACCATGTGCCAAAGGTGCGTCTACGCCTGTCCGATGAAAATCGACATCCCCCAGCTGGTCTACCATGCGCGGGCCAGCTGGCCCAGGGAAAAGCGGCCCAAAGGAATTCTCGGATCATGTGACATGGCACTTAGAAACGACAGCTGCAGTGCCATGGGCGCATCGCCGGAAGATTTCACATTCGTGGTGGAGGATGTTTTAGAAGAGTACCGGGAAGCACAGCCCGAATTTGCCGAGATGCAGGCACCGATCGACAAACAGGGCGCCTATTTCTTCTTAAACCAGAATTCCCGGGAACCGGTCACCGAACCCGATGAGATGGTGCCGTTATGGAGGATCCTGCACCGGGTCGGTGCTGACTGGACATACGGCAGCAAGGGCTGGGGGGGAGAAAATTACTGTATGTTTCTGGCCGACAATGAGGCCTGGGAGCATATCGTCCGCACCACCGCCCAACAGGCCGATGATCTCGGGTGCAAGGTTTTTCTCAACACCGAGTGAGGGCACGTAACCTTCTCAGTCCTGGCAGGACTGAAAAAATTCAACGTGGAACACCAGTTTGAGGTCAAAAATATCTATGAATATTACGCCCAATGGATCCGGCAAGGAAAACTCAATGTCAATTCAGATTGGAACAAAGATTTAAAAATAAAGTTTACCGTCCAGGATCCGTGCCAGATCGTGCGCAAAAGTTATGGCGACCCGATCGCCGAAGATCTTCGTTTTGTGGTCAAAACCGTCGTGGGGGAGGAAAATTTTATCGACATGCAACCCAACCGCTCCAACAACTATTGTTGCGGCGGCGGTGGTGGTTTCCTGCAGTCGGGATACAAAGCGGAGCGCCTGGAGTTCGGCCGGTTGAAGGACATTCAAATTCAAGCCACCGAAGCGGACTATTGCATCGCCGGATGTCACAACTGTCACGCCCAAATTCATGAACTCAGTGAGCATTACGGCGCCGGCTATGGGGTGATTCATTTGTGGACCATTATCTGCCTGGCTCTGGGTATTCTCGGTGAAAATGAACGGGAATATCTGAGGCCCGATCTTAAAGATGTCGCTGTCTACGGCAGCTAGCTGAAATGGTTATCACTATGGGAGCAAAACAAATCATGGCGGTTCACCCCTGCTGGAAAATCGTCCTGATCGACGATGAAGAGGATATCCGGGAGGTAATGGCCGTTGCCCTTCAGGACGCCGGCTTTACTGTTAGTACCGCAGCCGACGGGGTATCGGGGCTCCAGCTCTGTGAAGACACCTTGCCTCAGATTGTGATTACCGATATCCGCATGCCGGGTATCGACGGACTCCAGGTATTGACAACCATTAAAAAAAAATACCCGGATATCGAAGTTATTGTGGTCACTGCTTTTGGCGAGATGGACCTTGCTATCCGCGCCCTCCAGCTGGACGCCTCCGACTTTATTACCAAACCGATCAGCGATGAAGCCCTGGATCTTGCCTTGAAGCGGGCCATGTTCCGTTTTACTTCCAGGAAACAACTCAAAGATTACACAACCCTGCTCGAAAAGGAAAAAGCTGAAACCAGCCAGGCGCTTTTAAAAAGCCTCGCCTTCCAAAGAAATCTCATTGAAAGCTCGATGGATGGTATCATGGGGTGTGATGACCGAGACACCATCGTTATTTATAACCACAACATGGAGCGGTTGCTCGGCTATCCGAAGCAGGAGGTTCTGCATAAGATGACCTTCAAACAGTTCTTCCCTGCCGACCGGCTTACGCAATTTAGAGATGAATTATCCGGCGATGCCTATGGGGGTAGAAACCGGTTGTTTCTTTACGAAACTCATTTACTGGAGAAATCCGGCCGTGAAATTCCGGTTCAGGTTTCGGCCAATCTGCTGTTTGATCAGGATCGTGAAAACGGTCTGGTTTGCTTTTTCAGGGATCTGCGCGAAATCCGCAAACTGGAGCGGGAAATTTCCGATCAAGCCCGCATCCTGCACCAGGACAAGATGATGTCGTTGGGTCGCCTGGCCGCCAGTGTGGTTCATGAAATCAACAACCCGTTGTCCGGAATTTTAAATTATCTTCGGCTGATGAGCCGGGTTTTACGTCAAGGTCCGCTGGCTGAAGATCGCAGAGAAAAGTTCCAAGGTTATATCGAGCTGGTGGAAAGCGAAACCAATCGATGTGCCCAAATCGTCTCCGGCCTGCTCAGTTTTTCGCGGGCATCGCCCCCCGCTTTCGGCCAGGTCCGGATCGACGAGCTATTAAGGCGCTGTATCCTTTTAAGTCAGCACAAGTTAGAGTTGAGCAATATCCGCCTTGAATCCGGTATACCTGCGAATTTACCGCCGGTTGAAGCTGATTTCAACCAGCTGCAGCAATGTGTCATCAACCTTATTTTTAACGCAATCGATCACATGCCGGACGGGGGGACATTAAATTTAGCTTGCCGCCATAATATGGATCGGGATACGGTAACTGTCATCGTGAAAGATTCGGGCCGCGGGATTCCCCATGAAGATCTTGGGCACATCTTCGAACCATTTTACACCACCAAAAAAGAAGGCTACGGAGTGGGCCTCGGTCTTTCTACTGTCTACGGGATCATAGAGCGACATAAGGGCAATATTACGGTTGAAAGCCGGCCCGGAAAGGGCGCTGCCTTTATGATTGAGCTCCCGTGTTTCGCCGCGTAATTCGGACGCCTCTCTGATTTCGACAAGGCCATCAAGTATTATGGAATCTCATATTGTACAACCCGGCCACAATATCTCCTGCGAACATTGGTTGTACATTCTGGATGAGTTAAATATTGGTGCCTTCACGGTCGATGAGCAGCGACATGTCGCCGCCATGAATCTCAGCGCCCAGGCATTGATCGGGCAAAGAGATGTCGAAGCCCTGGGCAAAGATTGCCGCGAGGTTTTTGTGGGAGTTCCGTGTCTGGCTCATTGTCCCTTCAAAACCCCGGGCGACATGATTACCGATGAGCCCATAATCCAGGTTCAGGATGAAAATCAAGTCACTCATCTCGTAACACGGATGGCCACCCCTGTTTTCGGAACCGACCATCAAATCGCCGGATGTATGACCATCCTGCAGGATCACTCCCCGATCGCCGACCTCATTGACCGAATTCATTACGAAGAACGAAGTTTAAAGATAATTCTGGACAATCTTGATGTCGGAATATTCACGGTCGATAAGGCGGGACGCATAACCTTTTTTAACACAGCGGCTGAGAAGATCTCCGGTTTTAATCGACGCGAAATCTTAGGCGAACCCTGTGCAGCAATTTTTGGAGGAAGTGTTTCCCAGGAAGTCTGTTCAATGCAGGATACGATCGCTGATGGCCAATCCCGCAGCCGTCGACAGGGCAAAATGATGACGCGCGACGGGGTGCCAATTCCCATTCGGGCCAACTTCATGGCGCTTCGAAATGAAAAAGGAGCGATCGTCGGCGGGTTGACGACTTTTCACGATCTCACCCTGGTGCAGCAACTCAAACAGGCCATGCGGGACCGCTACACCTTCCATGACATGATCGGCAAAAGCCCGGCCATGCAAAAAATATTCGAGATGATCAATGTGGTGGCTGCAACGGATGCCACCATTTTAATTGAAGGTGCGACCGGAACCGGAAAAGACCTGCTGGCGAAAGTGATCCATTCCGCCAGTCGAAGATTCGACAAACCATTTGTCAAAGTAAACTGTGCCGCGATTCCGGACAATTTACTCGAATCGGAAATGTTTGGCTACGTGAAGGGGGCGTTTACCGGGGCCGAACGAGATAAAACCGGACGTTTTCAGGAGGCTGACGGCGGAACCATTTTTTTAGATGAGATCGGCGATCTGCCCCTTGCCTTGCAGGCTAAACTTCTGCGGGTCCTGGAAGATAAAGAATTTTATCGTCTAGGAAGTCGACACACGGTAAAAGTCAACGTACGCATAATCTCCGCATCGAATCGCAATTTAGAAAACCTCGTTGCAAAACGGCTTTTCAGAGAGGATCTCTTTTATCGGTTGAATCTATTTCGAATTGAACTTCCAGAACTGAGAGACCGCAAGGTGGACCTTCCAATCCTTACCGGGCATATTTTGAGACGTCTGAGCGCAGCCGGTGGCCGCCGGCTGCCGGAAGTCTCCGAAAAAGTGATGGAGATTTTGCTAAACTATCATTATCCTGGCAATGTCAGAGAACTCGAAAATATTCTCGAGCATGCATTGATTATCTGCCAGGAAGATACGATTCAGCTAAGTCATTTACCTGAATATCTTCCGGCACGACCGGCCGCCCGCAAATCTATTTCATTGGGCTCTGCCAAGCCTGATTTTCTGTCAGACAATAAAGAACGCGTCGAGCTGCTTGCCGCGCTTCAAGAATTCAGCTGGCACCGCCGGAAAACCGCCCGCGCCTTGGGTGTAGACCGAACCACACTGTGGCGCAAAATGAAAAAATACGGCCTCCTGGACTAAATGGTATGTCGAAGAGCAATTCCAATCGTTAACAATCATTACAGGGGGTGTTGCTATTGGTTACAGATATGTAAGAACTTGAATTTAATTAATTAATACTCAATATCTTAACTCTTTTACTTCAATGTGTGTTGCCGAATTAATCAGTTTGGCGCTCACGGCGAAATGACCCTGCAAACCATCCGATAGTCCTCAATTAATAAAAACCCAATAAATAAAGTAGGTTATATTCTGCAAAAACAAATTAGTATAAAATGGTCCCGTCTTTGCAGATACGGATTAATAGCCGGCAAGGATTTGTGTGCCATACGGCTTACTACCATCTCCATCTATTAAGAAATGATGGATAGAGGAGGACTTCAATATGAATACACCCAAACAGGCAAAAAAAATGAAAAGCCATAAACGGGTCATCGGATTTCAAGTTGTCGAGGATGAATGTATCTGGATGAAGGCCGGGGTTGTAAACTTCAGGGTTTGCGATAATGCCTATGATTGCAACACTTGCCCTTTTGATAAAGGAATCAGGCGTGCGATGGGTTTAGGTAAAGATTTCGAGACTCAAACACATGCCCCCCAATGGGTTGACCATTTAAAAAAGCGCTATCGGGGTGCGTCTCGGCCATGCCGCCATGCACTTACCGGCCGCATTGATGCACCCAAGATCTGTACCCTGAACTATGAATGCTATCATTGCCCCTTTGATCAGATGCTCGATGAAGCCGACCTCGTCCGGGATACGGAGGCGCCGCATTATAAATTGGCCTCCGGTTATCAACTGGCAGATGGCTATTATTACCACATGGGCCATAGCTGGGCGCGATTTGAACACGGAGGCCGCGTCAGGGTCGGGTTTGACGATTTTCTGGTCAAACTTTTTGGCCCGCTCCATTCCTTGAAGCTTCCGGTGCTCGGAGAGACCGTGGAACAAAACCAGGTGGGTTGGATATTTGCAAGAGACAAACACGAAGCCGGTGTTTTAGCCCCGGTGACAGGCGCAGTTCTGGCGGTGAACCACAAAGCCCGGGAGCATCCGGAAATCACCCATGAAGATCCGTATCATGAGGGGTGGTTGTTTATTGTAGAACCAGACATGCCGAAAAAGAACCTTCGGGGACTGTTCTTCGGCGAAGAAAGTTTTAAATGGATGGAGATGGAGGGACAGAAGCTCTTAATGCTTATGGGCCCGGAGTATGAGAACCTTGCTGCCACCGGTGGTAAGTTGGTTGGCGATGTGTTTGGTACGTTTCCGCAAATCGGATGGGGTGTGTTGACCAAAGAATTTTTGCATACCGACACAACCTAGTACTTGGGTTCCGGAAGTAATTGCCAAAAACCCGGATTGATTATATCGATCTTCCTTTTTCCATAAGGATGTTGTTTAATTACCAAATTTCAAGCACCAAATTACAAATAAATCTCAAAACACAATGACTCAAATTCTAAACTTGTTTGAGTCAACGACCATCCCGTGCACAGCGCGGGATGGCGTGAACTTGCCCGCCTTTGGTGCGATTTCTCCGCTACAAGCGGCGAAAGGCAAGAAGACGTCAGCACTCTTTGAGCTGAACTTGCAATCGGGTGAGGAGCACCCGGCTAGTATGGCAAGATTCCCCCTTTTCTAAAATGGCCTGACATTAGCTCGCCGAATGTGTGGTAAGGGGGATTTTTTGGAGCTTGGAATTTGGATATTGTTTGTTATTTGTCATTTGGTGCTTGGAATTTTCTCAATTCAACTATGGGTAGATGTTAAACACGGCATTATTTGTAG
>Ga0210062_1000009_pt1 | contig 55471 bp, 50 predicted proteins | sample Muzzi_CordA_D2_FD_185528 | JGI IMG/M metagenome (GOLD analysis project Ga0210062, IMG submission 185528) | Wetland microbial communities from San Francisco Bay, California, USA, that impact long-term carbon sequestration - Muzzi_CordA_D2 (SPAdes) | ecosystem: Environmental > Aquatic > Marine >...
GGCTGGTGTCAGAAGAAAATTCCTTCACCACCGGCGCCGCCTTCGATCTCAGCGGTGGCCGGGCCACCTATTGATTGAATCTGCCGAGGGAGTAGCAAGGCGATGCGAGTAGTGGTGACCGGCGGCGCGGGCTTTCTCGGATCGCGTCTGGTGAATGCGCTGCTCGCGCGCGGCGACTTCCTCGGCCTGGGTCGTCGCCAGCCGTTCACGTTCGATCATGTTATCGCGGAACACAATGACGGTACGCGCCATATCGCCGATTTCGTCGTGCGCGTGGGTCACCGGAATTTGCGCGCTCGTGTCGCCAGCGGCGAGCTGCTTCATAACGCCTGCCAGTCCATTGAGCGGACGGGTGATGCTGCGGCCGATCAGCGAACTCAATCCAAGGCCAAGCGCCACCATGGCGATGCCGACTACAATGATACCCGTGCGTGTGCGGTGCTGAGAGGAGACAAGCGCGGCCGCCGCATCGTCCGCGGCATTATTTGCCAACTGGATGATGGAATCGGCCTGTGGCTGCATGTTCTGACTGTCAATGTCGATCAGCGCGCGCCATGGATGAGCGCGCGTGGTCACCTCAATCCAGCGTGCGAAGGTGTCGGCGTAATGTTTGACGTCATTTTCAAGCTTCGCCTTCATCTCCGGCGTGCCATCGATGCTGGCGAAGATGCCGGTGAACAGTCGGTAGGCGACCCCAAACTGTTGCCGTGTCAGCTCGCTCGGGTTGAGTCGGTATTCGGCTTCCTGATGGCGCATGTTGAGCATCGCCAGCATCAACTTCTGCGTGTCGGCGTCGGCCAGCCAGATCATGTTTTCATTGATGGCGCGCTCAATTGCGTTACCGGCATTACGCAGATCGTTGCGCATTCCTTCGCGCTCGGTGAAGCCAAGGATGCTCTGCTCGGCCACCAGCTTGTCGAAATTCTCCTTCAGACCGCGAAGCGACTGACGCAGAGCCTTGATGTCGGAGGCATCCACGCGGGCGCCCGAGCTCTCGATGGCATCCAGGCTGGCATTGGCCAATTGCTGCGACTGGACGAATGCGTCGATCAGCGTGCCATGCGGGTTGACAGTAAAGTCCTTGGCCGCAATGCGCATCGCGGCGATGGCGATCTTGAACTCGCGGCTGGCATCGGCGAGCTCGTGCGAGCGGTTCACCGTTTTGAAGGCCTCGTCTACGTCATCCTCACCGGCAACGTAGGTGATGCCGTTGGCGAGAAAGCCGATCACCGGGATCAGAGCCAGAATGATGATGCGGGAGCGGACCGACAGCCTGCCGACCAGACGAACGAGCGGAGGCGGGAGTAGCGACTGCCAGGGAAATCGCAGGGTGACACGTCCGATCTGCATGGGAACCGGTCGGCCTCGTGGCGCGGGATATGCGCTGGTTTCCCGTCATGGAAGCGGGAAATGGTTAATTTTGTGCCAGCTTCTCGATTGTGGCGCACAGAAAAGCCGATTTCCGGCGCATAGAGCAGCGCCTCGGCAGCCCACTTTGCAATTGTGCACTGCACGCGTAGGGTGATTGCCAGTGTCGGCGCCCTGCGCCGCTTCCCGAGGGCCTCCATGTCGATTGCCGCCTCTCCCGTCGCTGACCATGAACTGGTCGAGTCCGCTCGCGAGGCGACGAGCGCGCTCGATGCCCTGCTGGCCGACGCCACTTCGCGAGTGCGCGAGCGGGTGGTGGTGGAAGGCCACACCGTGGCCCGCCTGCTCGACCGCGAGCAGCGTGCCGCCCACGGCCTGGCTTGGCTTGCGACATATGTCGAGGCGGTGCGCCAGCTCGCGGCCTACGCCGAGCGCATGGTGCGCGACGGCACGCTCGGCGAGATCGAGGAGCACCTCGTCCGCATTGGGCTCGGGGAATACATCGCACAGATCGTTGGCGGCATTCCGATGAGTCAGGGTGAAGTGGTGCGGCCGAGCGATCTCGGATTGACGGCGGCGCAGGTTGCCGCGCGTATCAATCCGATGGTGGAAGCGCTGGTCGCCAGCGGCAATACCGCCGAGCGGCGCGCCCGACTGGTCGCGCTCATGCGCAACAGCCACAACGCCACCGTCGGCGTCTGCGGCCTCGATGATACGCTGGAATCGATCCGCGACGAGATGCGTAAATTCGCCGACAGCGAGGTGATCGGCAATGCGCAGGGCTGGCACCGCACTAACAGCTATATCCCGATGGAAGTGATCGCGCAGATGTCGGAGCTCGGCGTGTTTGGGCTCACCATCCCGGAGGAATTCGGGGGCATGGAGCTCGGCAAAGAATCCATGTGCGTGGTCTCTGAAGAGCTTTCGCGCGGCTACATCGGTGTCGGCTCGCTCGGCACGCGCTCGGAAATCGCCGCCGAGCTGATTCTCGGCAGCGGCACCAGCGAGCAGAAGGCGAAATGGCTGCCCAAGATCGCCTCCGGCGAGGTGCTGCCGACCGCGGTGTTCACCGAGCCCAATACCGGCTCCGATCTCGCCTCGATCAGGACCCGCGCGGTGCGTGAAGGCAACATCTACAGGGTCTACGGCAACAAGACCTGGATCACCCATCCGGTGCGCGCCGACCTGATGACGCTGCTGGTGCGCACCAATCCAAGGGAGTCCGGGCATCGCGGACTGTCCATGCTGTTGGCCGAAAAGCCGCGCGGCGACGACGCCAGGCCGTTCCCGGTCAAGGGCATGACCGGCACCGAGATCGAGGTCCTCGGCTATCGCGGCATGAAGGAATACGAGATCGCCTTTGACGGCTTCGAGGTGAAGGCGGAGAATCTGCTCGGCGGCGTCGAGGGTCTCGGCTTCAAGCAACTCATGCAGACCTTCGAATCGGCGCGCATCCAGACGGCGGCACGCGCCATCGGCGTGGCGCAGGCGGCAATGGAGCAGGCACTCGACTATGCGCAGAACCGCGTCCAGTTCGGCACTGCCATTGTCGCTTTCCCGCGCGTTGCCGACAAGATCGCCATGATGGCGGCGGAAATCATGATGGCGCGCCAGCTCACCTATTATGCAGCGCGTGAGAAGGATTCCGGCCGCCGCTGCGACCTCGAAGCCGGCATGGCCAAACTGCTGGCCGCGCGGGTCGCCTGGGCGGCTGCCGACAATGCGGTCCAGGTGCATGGCGGCAATGGCTTTGCCCTGGAATTCACCGCCTCGCGCCTGCTGGTCGATGCCCGCATCCTCAACATTTTCGAGGGCGCGGCGGAAATTCAGGCCCAGGTGATCGCGCGGCGCCTGCTCGACGGAACCAATTGAACCGCGTTAAGTCGGCAACGAAATGCGGATGCCGCGCGTTTGATCCAGAGCAATACGCGCCGACCGAGTTTGCTCTAGCTTTTTGATTAGGTGAGGAGGTTTGTTCATGCCCGAATTTGCGATCTCCAGCGGCGAATGGGTCGTAGTTTGCGATGGCGCCAAGGCCTTGGTGCTGGAGAATGCCGGCGACGCCAAGTTTCCCAACCTGAAGACGCTCGAGGTTTTCGAGCAGAAGGATCTGCCAACCCGCGCGCAGGGCACCGATGAGCCCGGCCGCACCTTCAGTTCGGTTGGTCATGGGCGCAGTTCCTACGAACAGACCGACTGGCACGACCGCAGCGAGGAGGCCTTTCTGGTTCAACTCGCCCAACATCTCGACGCGGCCGTGCAAGGTGGCAAGGTCAAGACGATGATCATGGTGGCGCCGCCGCGCGCACTGGGCATGATTCGCCCGCACTATAGCCACGCCCTGCGCGCCGCGGTGCGCACCGAGCTCGACAAGGATCTCGTCAAAATGCCGGTGCACGAGATCGAGAAGCGCCTGACCGGGGCCTGACGCCGTTTCACCACGCCGGGCGAATGCCGCTGGCCCGCCGCAATTGCGGTGCTATGGTCGGGTCTTGCGAAACGACCGATTCCGACGCCCGCGCCGAATGAGCTTTCATCCCCGCCTTGGCATCCTTGGCGGCCCGCTGGCCGCCCTGTTGACTGCGCTCTCCGTCGCGGCGGTGGCGCAACCAGCGACACGTCCGCTCAATCCGCCAGCCACGGTGCCGCCGGCGCCCGCCGGCAAGCTCACCGACCCGATGGCGGTGCCCAGCTTCTGGGATCCGCGCCGGCGGCCGGAGCGGCCCGACCTCACGCGCATCAACATCATTCGCTTCCTCACCGAGACCGATTACCCGCCGTTCAACTACACCGGGCCGGACGGCGTGCCGACCGGCTTCAACGTCGAACTGGCGCGCTCGATCTGCGAGGAGATCAAGGTCGCCTGCACCATCCAGATGCGCCGCTTCGATACGCTGCTGGACGCCCTGGCCAAGAATCAGGGCGACGCGGTCATTGCTTCGTTCGCGGAGACCTCACAGATCCGCCAGAAGGTCGATTTCAGCGATCCCTACTACCGCACTCCGGCGCGCTTTGTGGCGCGCCGCGATCTCGATATCAAGGAGATCAAGCCGCAGGCGCTGGAAGGCCGTCGCGTCGCCGTCATCGCCGGTACCGCGCACGAGGCCTACATGAAGACGCTGTTCACCGAGGCCGAGCTGCATTCTTATCCGAATGCGGAGGCCGCGCGCGCCGCGCTGAAGAAAGGCGAGGTCGACCTTCTGTTCGGCGATGGCATCGCGCTGGCCTTCTGGCTCAACGGCACCGATTCCGCCGGCTGCTGCGAGTTCCGCGGCGGGCCCTATCTGGAGAGCCGCTATTTCGGCGAGGGCGTGGGCATCGCGGTGCGCAATGGCAACGACCTGCTGCGCCGCGCCTTCAACTGGGCGCTGTTCCAGCTCTGGGAGAAGGGCCGTTTCACGGATCTGTGGCTGCGCTACTTCCCCGTGAGCCCCTTTTGATTGCCAGAAACAAGGCGGGGCTTGCTGCAAATTAGCGCTTACAAAATCGCGAATCGCTTTCTACATTGGGCGGCATCGTCAACAACGGAAAGGAGGTGATCCAGTGTCTCATTGTCTATCGCCGCAGTCGTCGGCATTCGCGACCTGGATTTTCGCCTCTGCGGGGATCCGCGCGGCCTGAATTGCCACGCATGTCCGGAAGCGCGGACTGCGGTCTGACAATGGAAGGGCTGCCCGCAAGGGCGGCCCTTCTTCTTTGTCTGAGCACTTGGAGCTTATCCGAGCACATGGATGGCGATGGTGACGATGCCCATCAGGCTCTCGCCCGCCACCAGACCCGCCGCCACCGGCAGGATGTAGCGCTCGCCTGTCAGCGGCGACGCGCGTGTCACCGCGGCGGCGACAAGCGCGCCGAGAAACAGCGAGATCGAGTTCCAGGCCGGGATCACCAGCGCCAGCCCGAGCGCCGGCGCGCTCGGCAGCAGCCGTCGCGGCCGCTCCGGGAGCAGACGCTCGGCCAGTGCCAACGCGAAGCCGAGCGGCGCGGCAATGGCGATGGCGGTGACTGCGCTCGGCGGCAACGAGGACAGCCCCTCGGCGAGACCTTCCGCCACCGCCTTCCAGGTCGCCACCGCCGGCGCCGGCCATTGCGGCGTGATCAACATGCTCGCCGGGTCGGGCACCAAAAACAGATAGACCAGCGTGCCGACCACGCTGCCGATCAGAATACCGAAGCTCTGCGCGATGATCTGCAGGCGCGGCGTGGCGCCGACCTCGAGCCCGGTGCGCAGGTCGGTCATCAGGTCGGCGCTCTGGCCGGCGGCGCCGCCGGTGACGTTGGCGGTCATCAGGTTGGCCGCCATGTGGCCGGGCGCGAGAAAGCCGAAGGTAAGCTGTGTCACCTTGCCGAGCGCGCCGATCGGCGTGATGCCGGTCTCGCCGGTGACACGGCAGGCGACGATGGCGAGCAGAAAACTCAACGCCACCGCCAGCAACGCCAGCACCGGATGGATGTCGAAGAACACGTTGCTGGCGACCGTGAGCGCCGCCGCGACGGCGATCAGCGCGGCGGCGGCGCGCCAATCGACCCGCTTGCGTGGCGTCACCGGCGCGCCTTCCGCGCGGCGGCGACGCTGCGACGCGATCACGGTGAGGATGAATGAGGTCAGCGAGGAAACGACGAGCAAGGTAACACCCGGCCAGAGCAGCCAGGTGACCAGCGGCTCGTACCACATGGCGCCCGGCGTGCCTGCCTCCGCCCAGCCATGCGCAATCGCAAGAGGTGAAAGCACCAGCCAGCCGGCGATGGCCCCGATCAGCAGCGAGACGCCCGCGCGCAGGCCGATGATGGCGCCGAAGCCGAGCATCAGCAGAGAAGGATCAAAGGCGATGCCGAGATTGGCGAACGTGACGCCGGACGGCGCCACGGCGCGTAAGGCCGTCCAGGCCGGCACCGCGAAGGGCAGGGCGAAGCGTGGGCCCACCGCGCCGAGATCGACGATCAGCTTAACGATACCAGCCAAGCCGGCGGCGCCGAGCAGCGCGTGCAGACGGCGGGCGGCGTCTGCGCTCTTGGCATGGATCTCGCGCAAGGTCTCGGCGGTGGCGACGCCGGCCGGGAAAGGCAATCGCTCGCGCACCAGCATGGCCTCGCGCAAGGCGGCGGCCACGAACACGCCAAGGATACTGACCAGGAATACCCAGGCGATCAGCCAGAACCAGGTCAGAGTCTGCCCGGTCAGCATGGTCAGCGCGGGGATCGGCGCCACCAGTCCGCCGGAGACGATGGAGGCGGAGGCCGAGGCCGCGGTCTGGTTGATGTTGTTCTCGCGCAGCGCCAGTGCCGGCGCGCGGCCTGCGCGATGCATTGCGCCCCAGAAGCCGAAGGCGATGAGGCCGGCGGCGATCGACATGTTGAACGACCAGCCGATCTTGAGCCCGCTGTAGACGTTGCACGGCGTCAGCACGGCACCGATGATGAGCCCGGTAAGGAGCGCGCGCAGGGTCAGTTCGCGCGTCTCCATGCCCGTTGCCGCGCCGCTGTCATGTTCCTGCGCCATGATCCTCCCGTGCCGATCGGCAGCCCGCGTCTAGGACTAAATCAAACGCGCCGCCCAGGTAACCCTCGAACGGCCATCGGGTTGGCGGAATTCGGAGCTGATTTGACGGCTTGGCGCGCCTTGCCTATGTGTGCGCGCCGGAGAGCGAAAACGATGTCCGTTGCCGAAACCGCCCCGCCCTTGCGCCAGCTTGCCGAGCAATCGAACGCATGGCCGTTCGAGGAGGCGCGCAAGATCGTCGCCCGGTTGAAGAAGCGGCCGAAGGACGAGGTTATTTTCGAGACCGGCTACGGCCCCTCCGGGCTGCCCCATATCGGCACCTTCGGCGAGGTGGCGCGCACCACCATGGTGCGCCACGCTTTCCGCGTCCTCACCGACGACAAGGTGAAGACGCGACTGATCGCCTTCTCCGACGACATGGACGGGTTGCGCAAGGTGCCCGACAACGTGCCCAACAGGGAGCTGCTGGAAAAGCATCTCGGCAAGCCGCTGACGCAGGTGCCCGATCCGTTCGGCACTCATCCAAGCTTCGGCCAGCACAACAATGCGCGCTTGCGCGCTTTCCTCGACCGCTTCGGCTTCGACTACGAATTCATGTCGTCGACCGACTGCTATATGTCCGGCCGCTTCGACGACGCGCTGGTGAAGGTGCTTGAGCGCTTCGACAAGGTAATGGCGATCATGCTGCCGTCGTTGCGCGAGGAGCGCGCCGCCACCTATTCGCCGTTCCTGCCCATCGATCCGGAGACCGGCATCGTCTTGCAGGTGCCGGTCACCGGTCACGACGCAAAGGCCGGCACCATCACCTACGAAGATCCCGATACGAAAAAGCCAGTGACCGCGCCGGTCACCGGCGGCCGCTGCAAGCTTCAATGGAAGCCTGACTGGGCCATGCGCTGGGTGGCGCTCGGTGTGGACTATGAAATGGCCGGCAAGGATCTGATCGACTCGGTCAAGCTGTCGGGTCAGATCTGCAAGGCGCTGGGCGGGCTGCCGCCCGAGGGCTTCAACTACGAACTCTTCCTCGATGAGAACGGCCAGAAAATTTCCAAGTCGAAGGGCAACGGCCTCACGATCGACGAATGGCTGCGCTATGCCAGCCCGGAGAGCTTGTCGCTGTTCATGTATCGCGAGCCGAAGGCGGCCAAGCGACTCTACTTTGACGTCATCCCGCGCACCGTCGACGAGTACCAGCAATTGCTCGACGGCTATGCGCGGCAGGAGCCGCGCCAGCGGCTGTCCAATCCGGTCTGGCACATCCACTCCGGCGAACCGCCGACGGTCGAGATGCCGATCTCGTTCTCAATGCTGCTCACGCTGGTGTCGTCGTCGAACGCGGAGAATGCCGACACGCTGTGGGGGTTCATCGGGCGCTACCGGCCCGGCGTGACGCCGCAGACGCACCCCAAGCTCAATGAGCTGGTTGAATACGCCATTCATTATTTCCGCGATTTCGTGCTGCCGGAAAAGAAATTCCGCGAGCCGAGCGATTCCGAGCGCGCGGCGCTCATCGACCTGCGCGACGCGCTGGCGCAACTGCCGGCCGACGCCGACGCGCAAGCGATCCAGGACGTGGTCTACGAGATCGGCCGCCGCGAGCCGTTCCTCGATGAGAAGAAGAAGGCCAAGGACGGAAAGCCGGGCGTTTCACTCGACTGGTTCAACATGCTCTACCAGGTGCTGCTCGGCCAGGAGAAGGGACCGCGCTTCGGCTCTTTCGTCGCGGTCTACGGCCTGCAGAACACCGTCGACATGATTGACGGCGCGCTGGCCAGGAGCGCGTAGAGTTTCAACTCTGGTATTTGTACGGTCCCAGGCCTGCTGGGCACCTTTTTACTCTGCGCTGCGCCCGGAACAGGTCCGCTGCCTCAGTCGGACATCAGTACGAAGCGCCGGTCCATCTTCTGTATCGGCCGCGCGTTCATCGGGTAGAGCTTGGCGAAAGCGTCGATATCGGCCTTGGCCACCTCGACCGGCTCGCGCAGCAGCAGCCAGTTGACCACCTCGCTGCATGGCGGTGTGGTCAGCGAACCCTCGTAGCGGTAATAGCTGTGCTGCGCCGGCAGTAGCGTGTGCGGGTCGATCGTCGCATCCGCCTTGACCAGCTTGCCGGCATGCGCCGGCATGGTTGCGGCGATCTTGCTGAAGGTGGCGTTGGCCGATCCCGGCATCATCATTACGCCGAGCACGGCCAACTCGCCGGCCGGGTTGCCGTGTACGAAATGCACTTCCATCGGGAAGCTCTTGCCGCCGATTAGGTGCTCGCTCGGATGATGGAAATGGAACTGGAGCAGCCCGTAGCTCTGCCCGCCAACTTCGAGCGTGCTGCCCGGCACTACGTTGAGCTGGATGGTGTGGCCGTTGTTGACCATTGTATCGACGCGGTTGTGCCAGGAGATATTCAGCGCTGGCAGCTGCGCCTTGATGCCGTTTTTGATATCAACCGGGGATTGCTGCGAGCCGGCGCCGCAGACCTTGCTGGCGGCGTTCATCTGGCTCCAATGATCCGGCCCGGTGGCGCCCTCATAACTCCAGTGCGCGCCTTCGGCGGCAAATCCGGCCGCGGTGCAGAGCGGACAGAGCGCCAACCCGGCAAGCGCCTTCAACGCGCGGCGACGGTGCATAATGACCTCCATTTTTCTGATCGTATCCCGGCTGCCGGCAGCACCCGTCCGGCGCGGCGCCTACGACGCAAGTCTAATGCCACCGCGCGGGTGCTCCAATCTGAATGTCTCCGATGACAGCGAGTGTTACTGACTCGCCCAGACGATGCGCGCGATCCAGAGAATGTCGGATATCGGCAACGTGCGATCGCGATGCTCGCTGTTGAGCGACTTGAGCTCGACCGACTTCGAGGTCTTGCGGCGCAGTTCCTTGACCATGACCTCGTCGCCCTTGGTCTTGACCACGACGCGATCGCCGCGTCGCACCGGCGCTGCGGGCGAAACCACGATGACATCGCCGTCGCGGTAGGCCGGCTTCATCGAGTCGCCGGAAATCTCCAGCGCGTAGGCGTGCTCGTCGGTCACCGACGGGAAGGCGATCTCTTCCCAGCCCTTGCCGACCGGAAACCCGCCGTCGTCGAAATAGCCGCCGGCGCCGGCCTCGGCGAAGCCGATCAGCGGCACGTGCGAGATCGCCGCCTTGCCGGTGTCGGTAAGCAGGCTCATGAAGGTCTCGACCTTGGTGCCGGTGGCGGCCAGCGCCTTGGCCACCGATTCGGTCGACGGCCAGCGCGGGCGGCCTTCCGGCGTGATGCGCTTGGATTTGTTGAAGGTCGTTGGGTCCAGCCCCGCCTTCTTGGCGAGTCCGGACGGCGTGAGGCCGGAGCGCTTGGCGAGATTGTCGATGGCGTTCCAGATCTGGCTGTGCGTCAGCATGGGGTCCCGGGCCGGGTCCGGTAGGCGAGCCTTCCAGTAAGACTCTGATCCAACATATAGGAATTATAGCCGTGAGTCGCCCCCCGGCGGCAACAGTTTCTTGGCCGCCTTGAATCCACCGCCGTCCCGCCGATAGGGTCGCTCTCCCGCAACCTGGAGCAACGTCCGTGATTGGCCTCTTCGACCGTCTCTCGCGCCCGTTGATGCGGGCCCTCGGCCCGGAGGACGCCCACACTTTGGCGGTCAAGGCGCTGCGCTTCGTGCCGCCGCTGACGCGGGCGGGGGAGGACGCACGCGAGCTCGCCGTGCGCGCCTTCGGGCTCAACTTCCCCAACCCGGTCGGACTTGCCGCCGGCTTCGACAAGAACGCCGAAGTGCCCGACGCGCTGCTCCGGCTCGGCTTCGGATTTGTCGAGGTCGGCACCGTCACCCCGCTGGCGCAGCCTGGCAATCCGCGTCCGCGCCTGTTCCGGCTCGATCACGACAAAGCGGTGATTAACCGGCTCGGCTTCAACAACGAAGGCGCGGCGGCGGCGCTCAAGCGGCTTGCCGCGCGCGCCGGTGAGGGCGGCATTGTCGGCGTAAATATCGGCGCCAACCGCGATTCAGCCAACCGCGCTGCCGACTATGTGCAGCTGATCGAGATCTTCGCGCCGGTGGCGAGCTACTTCACGGTCAATATTTCCTCGCCCAACACACCGGGCCTGCGTGACCTGCAGCGGGCCAGCGCGCTCGACGACCTGCTCGGTCGCGTTATCGATGCCCGCGAGCGCGTGCGCCCACGCGCCGGTCCGACGCCGGTGCTGCTCAAGATTTCCCCCGACCTCACGCTGCCCGATCTCGATGATGTGGTCGGGATTGCGCGCAAGCACCGCGTCGACGGCATGATCGTGTCCAACACTACTGTCGCGCGACCTTCCTCGCTACGCGAACAGGACAAGTCGCGTGAGGCGGGCGGCCTCTCCGGCCGCCCGCTGTTCAAGCTGTCGACCCGCGTGCTGGCGGAGACCTTCGTGCGCGCGGAAAGCGCGTTCCCGCTGATCGGAGTCGGCGGCATCGACTCCGGCGCCGCCGCCATCGCCAAGATCAAGGCAGGCGCCACGCTGGTGCAGCTTTACACCGCGCTGGTTTACCGCGGTATCGGACTGGTGTCGGAGATCAAGGCCGATCTTCTGGCGGCGGTGAAACGCGGTAATCGTGGCTCATTGGCAGCGCTGGTCGGCGTCGATGCGGCGGAGATGACGGCGGAAAGCTGGCCGGCATAAACGCGACGAGGCAGGGCCTGATGACGTACAAATTCGCGTGGTGCGCCGCCGCCGTACTGGCGGGCCTCGCCGCCTCGCCCGCTGGGGCTCACGAAATCGATTTGACCAGGCTGCCGCTCGGTGACGGGAAGCTATCGCGCGGGCCCAAGACCGGTTACATCTGGGCCTGCCACATCGATCCCAACGGCGGCGGCGCCCATCGCGACGGGCCATGGATCGACCGGAAGTCCGGCACCTTCGACGTGACCGCCAAAACTATGGTGCGCGGTGCGGTGCGCTGGCCGTACAAGTTCACCGTGTCGCGCCGGGGCGACAAGCGCATGCTCACCTCCAACGATTATCCCGATCATCCGACCGGCGTCTTCCCGATTGCGCGCAACGATCCCGCCTACCGGTTCGATCGCAATCCGAACCGTATCACGCGCCAGAACATTCGCATCGAGCTGCCGGCGAACCCGAAGCCGGCGGCCCGGCCGCAATGCGCGCCCAACGTGGTCGGCATCCTGTTGTCCGGCGTGGCGCTGTTCAATGCGCTTGACGCGCCAGGTCACGACGCGGTCGCGCATGAAACGCAGGATCGTTGCCAGGGTCATCCGCAGCAAAGCGGCGTTTATCACTACCACAGCCTGACCAGCTGTCTCGGCGACAAGCCGGGTCCGGACGGCAACTCGAAACTGGTTGGCTACGCGCTCGATGGCTTCGGCATCTACGGCAGCTACGAAGGCGGCCGGCGGCTGACCAGCGCCGATCTCGACGCCTGCCACGGCCGCACCAGCGTGGTCGAATGGGACGGCCGCAGTTTGAAGATGTATCACTACGTGGCGACAGTCGATTTTCCCTACACGGTGGGCTGCATGCGCGGCGCTTACGACCGCGCGCTGGTGCGCCAGATCGGCGGCGGCCCGCCTCGCCGGCGCGGTCCGCCGGGCCGTCCGCCACCGCACGGCGGCTTTGGCCCGCCGCCCGACGGCGGTCCGGGCGGGCCTCCGCCGTTTGGCCGGCCGCCGCCGCGCTAGCTGTATGGGGCGCGCGCCAGCGCGGGATAGCGCGCTGCCTGGTAAGCGCCGCGCGCGATGAAGAAGATCAGCAGGGCGATCCAGAGACCGGCATTGTCGAGGGATTGCAGCAGCCACCACGCGATCAGGTACGTCGCGAGCGAGGCGAGCATCAGGTTGCGCATGTCGCGTGCCCAGGTCGCGCCGATATAGATCCCGTCATAGCAGAAGGCCATGACGCCGCAGACCGGCGCCAGCGCGGCAAACCAGAGAAAGCCGCGCGCCATCTCCCGCACATCCGGGCTGGCCGTCATCAAGTTGATGATGTGTTCGCCGGTCGCGGCGAACAGCAATGTCGCCGCCAGGCCGAAGGCGAAGCCCCAGAGCAGCACCAGGCGCACCGCATGTCCGAACGCCTGCCGGTCGCGGGCGCCGTAAGCGCGGCCGCAAAGCTGCTCGGCCGCCGTCGCGATCCCGTCGAGAAAGAACGCGCCAACCAGGGTGAAGTTATGCAGCACGGCATTGGCGGCGAGCGTCACGTCGCCTGCGCGCGCGCCGCGTGCGGTGAAGAAGACAAAGGCCGAGATCAGGGCGGCGGTGCGGATCATGATGTCGCGATTGACCACCAGCATGCGTGTCATGCGTGCGCGGTCGAACAGGATGCCGGCCGGCACATCGAGGCGCCTGCCGAGCATGCGCCAGGCAACGGCAAGCCCTGCACCGATGCCCGACAGTTCGGCGATCACCGCGGCGAGCGCGGCACCGGTGATGCCGAGGTCGAGCTCGAGCACCAGCACGACCACCACGGTCATGTTGATGAGATTGATGGCAATCTGAAGCGCCAGGGCCGTGCGCACGCGCGCCAGTCCGATCAGCCAGCCCAGCATGACGTAATTGCCGAGCGCAAAGGGTGCCGACCATGCGCGGACGAAGAAATATTGCCGCGCCGCGGCGGTCACCTCCGCGCTGCCGCCCATCGCATCAAAAATAACCGCGGCAAGCGGTACCTGCAGGACGATGATGCCGAGGCCGAGGGCGCCGGCGATCAACAGGGCGCGCGCCAGCACCGCGCGCTGTTCCACGGCATCGCCGGCGCCGAGCGCCTGCGCGGTGAATGCGACGGTGCCCATGCGCAGGAACCCGAACAGCCAGAAAATGCAGTCGAAGGCGACCGACGCCATGGCTACGCCGCCCAGCAGCGCTGCCTCGCCCAGCCGGCCGATGGCGGCGGTGGCCACGACGCCCAGCAGCGGCGTCGTCACATTGGTGAGCATCGCCGGCCCGGCGATGGCAAAAACGCGGGCGTTGGAAACCTCGACTCGCGCGGTCAAGTCAGCGTCCGCGCGGCGCGTTGATCAATCGCACGATGATCCAGATCGGGATCACGATCGCCGCGCCGAGCAGGAAATAACGCCAGACATAGCGCACGGCATCGAAGCCCATGTCCCACAGCGTGCGAATCAGCCGTCGGATGCTGTTCCAGATGTCAAACGGGTCGAGGCCGAGCGCCGACAGGATGACGCCGACCAGAATTGACACCAGCACAAGGCGGCCCAGCACGGCGAGCGGCGAGCCGCCAAAAACCTTGGTCATGGTGTCGTTGTTCATGGGCATCCGCCTCCGCGCGACCGGCGCGGTTCCAGCCTAGCACGATTGCTGCGCGCCGCCGCCGATATGCCTTAGACTCGCGACATGGAACCTGCAACCGTGCTGGCCCCGCCGCAACCGGTCGAACTGCCGGCGCTTTTCCTGCGCTGGTTCGCCGACCGCGGCTGGACCCCACGCCTGCATCAGCTCGATTTGCTGGCCAAGGCAAGGGCCGGCCGCTCGACGCTGCTGATCGCCCCGACCGGCGGCGGCAAGACGCTGGCCGGCTTCCTGCCGACGCTGGTGGAGCTCCATGAGGCAGGCGCGCGCCCCGCCAAACTGGTCTCCGCCGGCCGCGAGCTGCGCCGCACCCAGGGCCTGCACACCCTCTACATCTCGCCGCTCAAGGCGCTGGCGGTGGACATCGCCCGCAACCTGGAAATCCCGGTCAAGGAAATGGGCCTCAATGTGCGGCTGGAAACTCGCACCGGCGACACACCCGCCTCCAAGCGACAACGCCAGCGCCGCCATCCGCCCGACATTCTGCTCACCACGCCGGAGCAGCTTGCGCTTCTTCTTGCATCGGCCGACGCGCCTTATCTGTTTGGTTCGCTGAGCCGGGTGGTGCTCGACGAATTGCATGCGCTGGTGACGTCGAAGCGCGGCGACCTGCTGTCGCTAGGGCTGGCCCGGCTGTTCGCGCTGGCACCGCAACTTACCACCGTGGGTCTATCGGCTACCGTCACCGAACCCCGCGATCTCTGCCGCTACCTCGTGCCGCAGCCGCCGGGCAGCGAGGCGCGCGCCGATCTGGTAACGGCGCAAGCCGGCGCCGTGCCACAGGTGACCATGCTCAATACGCAGGAGCACCTGCCTTGGGCTGGCCATTCGGCACGTCACGCGCTCGGCGAAATCTACGAACTGATCAAGCAGCACAGGACCACGCTGGTTTTCGTCAATACCCGCAGTCAGGCCGAATTCCTCTTTCAGGAACTCTGGCGGGTCAACGATGACAATCTGGCCATCGCCCTGCATCACGGGTCCCTTGATGTCGCGCAGCGGCGCAAGGTGGAGGATGCCATGGTTGCCGGCCGGTTGCGCGCGGTGGTGTGTACATCGTCGCTCGACCTCGGCGTCGACTGGGGCGATGTTGATCTGGTCGTCAATGTCGGCGCGCCGAAAGGCTCGTCGCGGCTTATGCAAAGGATTGGCCGCTCCAATCACCGACTTGACGAGCCGTCGAAAGCGGTGCTGGTGCCGGCCAACCGGTTCGAGGTTCTGGAATGCTGTGCCGCCATCGACGCGGTGGCGGAGAACGCGCAGGATACGCCGCAGGCGCGTACCGGGGCTCTCGATGTCCTCGCCCAGCACATTCTCGGCCGCGCCTGCGGCGAGCCCTTCCTCCCCGGCGAACTGTACGACGAGGTGCGCGCCGCCGCGCCATACGCTGCGCTCGCGCGCGACGACTTCGACGCCGCGGTTAATTTCGTCGCCACCGGCGGCTATGCGCTGAAAGCCTATGAGCGCTTTGCCAAGATCAGGCAGGGCAAGGATGGCCGCTGGCGCATCACCCACCCGCGCGTCGCCCAGCGTTACCGCATGAACGTCGGTACCATCGTCGAGGCCGATAGGCTGAAAGTGCGGCTCGTGCGCTCGCGCGCCAGTGGCGCCATCGTACCGCGCGGCGGGCGCCTGCTCGGCGAGGTCGAGGAATATTTCATCGAAACGCTCACGCCCAATGACACCTTCGTCTTCGCCGGCGAGATCCTCAAATACGAGGCGTTGGTCGAGGACGAGGTCTATGTCTCGCGCGCCAGCGCCACCAACCCGAAAGTGCCGGCTTACGAAGGCGGCAAATTCCCGCTGTCGACTTATCTCGCTGCCCGCGTGCGCGCGCTCCTGGCCGAGCCGCAGGACTGGCGCGCCCTGCCAATCCAGGTGCGCGAGTGGCTGGAGATCCAGCAATGGCGTTCGCTGCTGCCGCGGGCCGGCGATCTTCTGGTCGAAACCTTCCCGCGTGCGGCAAAATATTATCTGGTTTGTTACCCCTTCGAAGGCCGACTCGCTCACCAGACCTTGGGCATGCTGCTGACTCGCAGGCTTGAGCGCGCGCGCCTGCGACCGCTCGGCTTCGTCGCCAATGAATATGCGTTGGCGGTCTGGGGTCTCGGCGACATCGCCTTGCACATCAAGCGTGGCGATCTTTCACTTGCCCAATTGTTCGACGCCGACATGCTGGGCGACGACCTGGAAGCCTGGCTCGCCGAATCCGCGCTGATGAAGCGTACATTTCGCTCCTGCGCCATTATTGCCGGCCTGATCGAGCGCCGATTCCCCGGCGAGGAAAAGTCGCGCCGCCAGCTCACCATTTCCACAGACCTCGTCTATGACGTTTTGCGCAAGCACCAGGGCGATCATATCCTGCTGCGCGCGGCGCGCGCCGACGCGGCCGGCGGCCTGCTCGACATTCGCCGGCTTTCGGACATGCTCTCGCGCATCCGGGACCGAATCGTCCATAAGGCGCTGGATCACGTCTCGCCGCTCGCGGTTCCGGCGCTGCTGGAGATCGGCCGCGAGACGATCTACGGCGAGGCGGCGGACGCATTGTTGGCCGAGGCCGCAGACGTGCTGGTGAAAGAGGCGATGACGTGAGCGCGTTCGGCGCCGAAATTGCGATGCGCAGGAAGCAGGCCGGCCATGACATTGTTCTGGCCGGCGTTGCGCTTCACGCCGATCCCTCCGGTGCGCTCTACTGGCCCGACCACGGCCTGCTGGCCATCGCCGACCTGCATCTGGAAAAGGGTTCCAGCTTCGCCGCGCGCGGCATGCTGCTGCCGCCCTATGACAGTGCGGCGACGCTGGCGCGCCTCGGCCGGCTGGTCGCGCATTACGCGCCGCGCCTCGTGGTGGCGCTGGGCGACAATTTTCATGATGGCGGCGGCCCGACGCGTCTCGGCGATGACGACCGCGCCGTCTTGCGCGGGCTGCAGCGCGGCCGCCACTGGGTATGGCTCACCGGCAATCACGATCCCGAGCCGACGGACAATGTCGGTGGCGCGTTTCACGCAACCTTCCCGCTCGGTCCCCTGAGCTTCCGCCACAAGCCGAACGGTACCGACGGCGAGATCGCCGGTCATCTGCATCCGGTGGCGCGCGTCGCCAATCGAGGTCGCGCGGTCAGCCGCCGCTGCTTCGCCGCTGACAAGACGCGTATGGTGATGCCGGCCTTTGGCGCCTTCGCCGGCGGGCTCAATGTGCGTCACGCCGCCTTTACCGACGTGTTCGGGACGATGAATTTCACTGCGCACATGCTGGGCGAGCGCCGGCTCTACGCCTTCGCCGCCAGGCGCTGCCTGCCGGATTAGTCTCTCCGGAACACCACACTGGCGAGCCAGCCGGTCAGCAGGGCCATCAGCGTGGTGGCGAGCCCGTAGAGCAGACCATGATTGACGGCGGCCTCGGCGACGTATTGTTCGAAGCCGGCCTTGATCACTTCCAGCGCAGAGGTCGTGTGCGCGATCATGGCGCCGTCGGAGAACAGCTTGACGTCGATACCGTAGCTGCCGGTCGGGGCGTCTGCCGGCAGCGGGATGGCGGCGCGGAACACGGCCGGCGTCAGGAAGGTCACCGCGGCCGGGGACTCGCGATAGACGCCGCGATTCTGCTGCAGTCGCACGAAGGCGACGCGGAATGGATCGGTCACCACCGTGTCGGCAACATCGGGGCCGATGCGCTGGGTAAGCAGGAAATTGTCGAGGCCGATCTGCAGTCGCCGCCGTGTTTGCGCGTCGGCCATGTCGGTCACCGGCCGGTTGCTCAGCACCGCGAGATAGGCTGGCACCCGCACGAATTCGCGCGAGGCGATATTGACCCAGATGCCGAGTACCCGCTCCTTGCGCCGCGTTCGCAGGGTCTGGCGCGGCCCGGTCACCGTCACGACGAGGTCGTAGCCCGTCTTGCGGGTGGTCTTGCCCTTGTCGGGCTCGATGGTGCCGAACAGCACCAGGTCCTCGCCGGCGAAGCTTGAGGTGATCTGCACCCGATGATTGGACAGTGACACGACCAGCCGCTCGGCCATAGCGGGTGGTGCGCCGCCGGCGGCGAGGATCAGCAGGATGAGTGCGAGCCGCCGCATCTACATATCCCTCACGTGGCGGATCGAGTAGAGATCGTCCGGCTTCACCACCAAATCGATGGCGAAGCGTATTCCCACCAGCAGCACCAGAATGCCGAGCAGCAGGCGCAGGCGTTCGCCGCGTATCTTCTGTCCTGCCCGCGCCCCGAACTGGGCCCCGACAACGCCGCCCACCATCAGGATCAGCGCCAGCACGGCGTCGACCAGATGATTGGCCGTTGCGTGCAGAATGGTCGCCGCAATCATGGTGACGAGGGTCAGAATCATCGAGGTTCCGATCACGGTAGCGGTCGGTACCCGCAGCAGATAAATCAGCATCGGCACCAGCATGAACCCGCCGCCGACGCCGAGGATCGTGCCGATAAAGCCGATGATGGCGCCGATCGCCCAGACCGGGATCACCGATACATAGATGCGGGAGCGCTTAAAGCGCAGTTTGAGCGGCAGATGATGGAACCAGACGTGACTGCCCGGCCGGCGCATATCGGCACGCAGACCCTGGTGCGCACGCATGATGGCACGCGCACTCTCGGTTATCATCAAGGCGCCGACGATACCGAGCAGAACGACATAGGCGAGGCCGATCATCAGGTCGAGCTGGTCGACCGCACGCAGCATGGTGAAAAGCCAGACACCGGTAACCGTGCCGATGGCGCCCCCGGACAGGAGCATCGCTCCAAGCGCGAAATCGATGGCCCGGCGTCGCCAATACGTCAGGAAGCCGGTGAACAATGAAGCTGCGATTTGCGGAGCAACGCTGGCGACGACGACCGCAGGCGAAATTCCGATGAAGATCAACAGCGGCGTCATCAGGAAGCCGCCGCCGACGCCGAACATGCCGGAGATGAAGCCGACCGTCAGGCCCATCCCCAACACCAGAAAGATGTTGACGGGCATGTCGGCGATAGGAAGGTAAATCTGCAAGGGACAATGTCCGGCGTTCGAGGCCGGTGCGCCGCCGGCCGGCGGAGAATGTCCGGCGGTTCACCACGCGGCCGACGCCGCAGCGCGACAGCGCCGACGACCCTGGCCGCAAATCCAAACCGATCTTAGCGACCTAATTGCACGCAATCACGTCTTTGGGCAAAACGCCGCGCTTGTTCACCGTTTTCCTATGGTGAACGCCCCGAGCGACAGCGGGCCGGGCTGCGGCTTTGCCTTCGGCGTCGCCTTGCTGCTGGCGCGATCCCAGCCGCCGGGTGGCTCGGCGACCGCCGTGGCCTGCTCCGGCTGCTGCGCCGGTTTGAAGGTCTCCACCGCATGGCGGGCGGTGGCCAGCGCCGGCGCGTCCATGTTGGAGGCGACCTCATCACGCTTCTTGGCCGCTTCCCGGTCGCCATGGGCGGCGGCGAGCGCGAACCATTTGTAGGAGTCGGCGAGGCTCTTGCCGACACCGATCCCGCGCGCATAGAGGATGCCGAGATTGTATTGGCTGTCAGCCACGCCGTGCTCGGCGGCCTTGCTGAACCACTTGGCCGCGGTCCCGTAATCGGGGCGGCCATCGGCGCCTTCGGCATAAAGCACCGCGAGGTTATGCATGGCCTTGGCGTTGCCCTGCCCGGCGGCGGCCAGATAAAGCCGGCGAGCCTGGCCAACGTCCTTTTTCACGCCACGGCCCTTCTCCAACATGCTGGCATAGCGGAATTGGGCCGGCGCCATGCCCTTGCTCGCCGCGCGCTCATACCAGCGCGCCGCCTCGGGGAGGTTGACCGGAACGCCGCGGCCTTCGGCGAAGCGCAGGCCCACCTGGTAGGCGGCAGCGGGATCGCCAGCGAGTGCGGCATTGCGCAATTGCGGGCCGCCGATCTCGGTCGGCAGCTGATCCTGCTTGCGGGCAGCGGCCGGCTGCTTGCTGGCGGTGCGCGGGATCGAGCCGGTAATGTCGGCGCGCGAGGCACCGTCGCGCGGATCCGGCGATGGCAGAGCCGAGACGGTTGTGGCAGCGGCGAGGGACGGCGTCGCGGGGTTGCTCAGCGTGGTCGGAGCCGGGGGCAAGGAAGTGAGCGGATTGGTCGGTAGCGGCGCCAGCAGGTTATAGCCGGACGCGACCTGGCCAGCGGATTTGGCAGTAGGCCCGTTCGCCGGTTCGGCCCGTGCCTGTTCCGGCACGTCGGGCGCAGCCGTTTTCGGAGTGGTGGCCACCTGCATGGTGCTGTCGGCGCCGGCCCGCTGCGCGCTCGTTGTGTTCGGCGCGTGATCGCCGCCGAGGAACATGTTGCCGGCGATCTGCGCTGAACCCACCACGACGGCGATGATGCTTGCCGCGACGAAAAGCGATTTGACTCGCTTCATCATCTTGGCGCGCAGGGAGCCGGCGTCGTTGTAATCCTCGCTGGCCCGTTCGGGGCGCGTCGATGTCGACTCCGCCTGCACCGCAGCCTGCGCGGCGCGACGGGCGGCGGCGATGAAGTTCGACGTGCTGCCCGGCGCCATTGCACTCGCGCCCGCTCCGCCAAGCGCGGCTTCCGAGGCCGCGATGCGGGCGCCGGGATTGGCCCGCATCTGCGGCGGGCCCGAACCGGGTTCGAGCGGCTCGTCGGGCGGCAGGTCGGGGTTGATCGGCAGTTGGGCGACCGGCGGCAGGCGTTTGGGCGCGGCAGGCTTGGCGGTGTCGGGCGCGGCTTGCCGCGGGGGCTCTGCGTGCGGCGGCGGGGCTGGCTGGGCGTTCGTCTGTGGCGGGGCTGCCGGTTCTGCCGCCTGCGGTTGTGGCCATTCTTGATGTTGCGCTGGCGGTTGCGGCTGTGGGGCAAGCTCCGGCGCCGCCGCGGCCGGCGCATCGGGGACCAACCGCGCGGCCACCTTGCCGACCGGCTGCGTGAGCTCGAGCGGCAGCGGGTCGGGGTTGGGCTCGGCCGCCGGCCAAGTGGCGCGACCGCCGCGCATGTCCTCCTCGATCATGGCCAGCCGGTCGACGACATGGCCGAGCGTGCCGTGCACCGCGTCCAGCGCATCGTTCGTGCGTGCGATGTCGTGCTTGAGCACGTCGACCGTCACATTGCCGGCGTGCGCCGCCTCTGCGTCCTTGGTTGCCCGCATGTCCTCGATGTGGACGAGCAGGTCGGCCAGGCCACGCTCGATCGCTTCCAGATGGCCGAGGCGGGAATCGGAGGCGTCCAGCTTCTCCACCAGCTTGACGATGCGGTCCTCCAGATGGCTGACCACGACATTGTCGTTGCCGCGCGTATGCTGGATCTGCTCGATCTTATCGGTCAGCGACTGCACCAGCGCTTCTAGCTGCGGCGGTACGGTGTTGCCGGACTGCGCGCGCTCAGTCAGTGCGTGGCTGAGGGCATCGATGCGCTGCTCGAGATGACTGAGCACGTCGCCCGCGGCGCCGCTGGTGGCGATATGGTCGATCTTGTCGGCGAGGCCTTGCACCTCGGCGGCCAGCGCGCCGACCGTCTCGTTGGAGGCGACGTGTGCGACCATCCCGCGCAGCGTGGTGATGGCGTGTTCCAGCTGCTGCAAGGTGGCCGGATCTTTCTCTCCGACAATGAGATCGATCTTCTGGGCCAGTCCCGCCACCGCTTCATTGAAACCGACGAGATTCTCGGCCGGCGTCAGATGGCGCAGCGCGTCGCGCACTTCGGCAAGGCCACGCTCGATGCCGGCCAGCGCGCCGGTATCCACGCCGTTCTGCCGGCCTTCGACGATGCGCTGGTTCAGGCCCTGGATCTGCCGTTCGATGGTGTCGATTGCCTGGCGCGGCATGGCGTCGTTGATCGCATGGCCGATCTCGGCGAGTTCGCCGCGCAGGGCGTTGATCGCTTCCTCGACGCCGGGGCGGCGCAGCGTCTCGATCTGGTCGGTGATCCGCCGCAGCTGGTCCTCCAGCCCGGACAGGTTCTGGGCCGGCAAAGGGGCGGAAGCCGGCGTCGTCGGCGCCGGTTGCTGTTGCCGGGCAGCCGGCGCGCCATTGAGCGTGCGCTGGCGGGCAGTGATTTCGGCAACGGCGCGGTCGAGCGACGCCGGCATCGGCATGGCCGAGGGTGCCAGCGGCGGGGCCAGCGGGCGGCCTGCACTGGCGAACTGGTCGCGGCGGCCGGCCAGCGCGGCGCGCTGGTCCGATGCATCGCGATACTGTTGCGGCGCATAGGCTACCGGTCCCGTGCCGGTAACCTGTTCGATGCGCTGGGTGAGGTGGTCGAGCCGCTGCTGCACAGCGGCGAGCTCGCGCTGCGATTCGCCGCTTCCGCCTTGCGCTTGCGGATGGGCCTGCATGCCCATCTGGGTGGCCTGTTGGAAGATCACCGAGTTCAGCCAGTCGTCCAGCGACATGCCGGCACGGCGTGCCGCTTCCTTGGCCGTCTCACGGGCGTCTGGCCGGATGCGTTTCGAACTCCACGGGACGCCAAATTTCATGCTCGCACCCAGGTTAGGTGGGGGCGCAAAGAGCCTTGCTGACTCTCGTGGAACCGGCGCGCGTTAACGGAAGGTGGATACCGGCACGGTTCTCAGGCCACGCCCCGACTTTTTCCCGCTCGCGGTAAACAAGCGGTTAAGTTTTGGCGGAAGTCCCCGTCGCGTGCGGTGAATTGGTCCCGGCTGGGGATTACGGACGTCGTGACCGGTACGGCCGGCCGCGCGGTATTCTATATTGCAGTGCAATATGATCGCCGTGGGCGGCGGAGCGGTCGGCACCCGGGGAAGGGCCGCGGCAGGGCGGGGTCCGACATGGCCTCGGTGCATCTCGCTAACGGCCGTGCGGCATTCGCGCTTCCGGTCTTAACGCAGGTGTAAACCGGCTCCGCCATACTTGCGCCGGACGGCCGCGCTTTGCCGTTCGGTGCAACGCCCGGCGGGCACCGGGCCTGCGCGCCGCGGTCAGGCCTGCCAGCCTGGCAACCGCGTCCGCCATGCCCCGTTAGGACCCAACGGCGCGAATGCCGCGGAGATGACCGATGCCGATCTTTAAGGCGCCCGTGGATGACGCGTTGTTTCTGCTCAACGACGTGTTCCATTTCGACCGTTACGGCAATCTGCCCGGCTTTGCCGATGCCTCGCCTGATATCGTCGAGGCGATTCTGCGCGAGGCAGCCAGGTTCTCGGAAGAGGTGCTGACCCCGCTCAACCGGATCGGCGACAAGGAAGGCTGCACCCGCCTTGCCGACGGCAGCGTGACGACGCCCACCGGCTTTAAGGACGCCTACCGGCAAATGGTTGAGGGCGGCTGGATCGGCATCTCGGCGCCGACCGAGTTCGGCGGCCAGGGCCTGCCCGGCGCGCTGACCGAGCTCGTCAACGAGTTCCTGTGCTCCGCCAACATGGCCTTCGCCATGTATCCGGGGCTCACGCAAGGTGCCATCGCCGCGCTCCTGGCGCACGGGTCGGATGCGATCAAGGCCAGGTATCTGCCCAAGATGGTCGCGGGCACGTGGACCGGCACCATGAACCTGACCGAGCCGCATTGCGGCACCGACCTCGGTCTCTTGCGTACAAAGGCGGTAAAGCAGGCCGATGGCAGCTATGCGATCACCGGCACCAAGATCTTCATCTCCGCCGGCGAACATGACCTCGCCGAGAATATCATTCATCTCGTGCTCGCCCGCATCGAAGGCGCGCCCGCCGGAACGAAGGGCATCTCGCTGTTCGTGGTGCCCAAGCGCCTCGTCGACGACGACGGCTTGCTCGGTGAGAACAACGGCGTTTCCTGCGGCTCGCTGGAAGAGAAGATGGGCATTCATGGCAACGCCACCTGCGTAATGAACTACGACGGCGCTCACGGTTGGCTGATCGGCGAGGAGAACCGCGGGCTCGCCGCCATGTTCACGATGATGAACGAGGCGCGGCTCGGCGTCGGCGTGCAGGGGCTGGCGCTTTCGGAAGTCGCCTATCAGAACGCCGCGGCTTACGCGAAGGAGCGCATGCAGGGCCGCGCCATCTCGGGGGTCAAATATCCCGACAAGGCGGCCGATCCGATTATCGTGCATCCCGACGTGCGTCGCGCGCTGATGAGCATCCGCGCCTTCAACGAGGCGGCGCGCGCGCTGGTGATGTGGACGGCGCTGCAAGGCGACGTCGCGCGGCACTCCGGGGACGACAAGCAGCGCGCCGGCGCCGACGACCACATGGGCCTGCTCACCCCGGTGATCAAAGGCGTGCTCACCGATTGCGGCTTCGTCAACACGGTGATGGCGCAGCAAGTGTTCGGCGGCCACGGCTACATCGCCGAGCACGGCATGGAGCAGTTCGTGCGCGACGCCCGCATCGCGCAAATGTACGAGGGCGCTAACGGCATCCAGGCGCTCGACCTCGTCGGCCGCAAGATCGGCAAGGACGGGGGGCGCGCGCTGATGTCGTTTCTCAACGAGGCCGGCAGTTATGTGAAGGAGAAAAGTGCCAACGAGGCGATGAGGCCTTACGTTACGCCACTCGGCGCCTCGCTCGGCCATCTGCAGCAGGCGAGCATGTGGTTCATGCAGAACGCCATGGCCAAGCCGGACAATGCCGGCGCCGGTGCCAACGATTACATGCACCTGTTCGGCCTGGTGGCGCTCGGCTACATGTGGTGCCGCATCGCGGAAGCGGCAGCCGCCAAGTTGCCGAAGGCGAACGGCGCGGCGCCGACCATGAACGCCAAGCTCGTCACCGCGCGCTTCTTCATGGAGCGCATGCTGCCGGAAACGGCGACGCACCTCGCCCGCATTCAGGCGGGGGCGGGAAGCACGATGGAATTGCCGGAGGAGGCGTTTTAGGGAAGTGCCTCCCGGTGACCCGCGTATCCCCGCGCGGCAGGGATGCTCACTCGCTTCCGCTTCACGAGGGCATGCGCCGAATACGCTGCGCCACGTCGGTCTGAAACGATCATGCCTTATTTTGTTTGGCGTGCGCGAACATGCGCCAGCGCCGAGGGCGTGCCGCAACCGACGATAGCCGGCGCCTCATGCACCAATTCGTCGTTGGTTAGCGCTTCGACCATGAACAGCGCGAAGTCTATGCGGCGGGTGAGGTTGCTGGCGAGGACGGGATCGCCGACGTGCCGGCTCCACACCGGCAGCCCCTGGCTCTCGCCCTCTTCAAGATCGCTGCCACGCACAACCGTCCAGCGCGTATCGCTGTCGAAAATGCGCCGGCACGCCTCGACCTGATCGTCGATATCGACGACACGCAGGACCCGCGCAACGAAACCGGCTACTGCCACGAACAACCGCAGCTTGAGCGGGTAGATGTCGTGGCCGTCGCGGGTGATGTGCCAGCCGCAGGAGAAAACCAGTCGCGCGCCCGTATGGGCATGGTCGATCACCGCCTGCGCTGTGCCGGACGCATAATGCTGCATGCCCCAAGGGACGAGTACGGTCAGCACGCCGTCGCAACCGGCAACCGCCTTTGCGACGACCGGGCGGTCGTCAGTCGCGCCCGGAAATATCGTGATGCGGTCCCTGAACGCGTCGAGCTTCTTGGCGCTCTGTTCGCGGCACACGGCGACGACCTCGTAGCCGCGGTCAAGGCAATGCTGCACCATGTAGCGCCCGAGCTTGCCGGAAGCGCCAATTATGCAAACTCTCATCGCGCCTCCGAAGCGAACGGATGAAACCGCCTGTTCGCGGGGCGACAGTCCTGGCATGCTGACGTCGCGGCCAAGCCAGTAATCAGTGAAGCGTCCGCTCCGGCGGAGCCGTCTGCCGCTTGATCCCGATCAAAGCGCCCGGCTAGCTTTCCCTCCGAAATAGACGGAAAGTTTCGTGCCAGGGGGCGGGCCATGAGTACCATTTCGGGCCGGACCGATCCGGTCGTGCGGCGCATCGCGGTTGCAGACGTGGTCGACGCGCTCGGCAAGGGCCTGCGCGATTTCCAAGCCTTGCCGTTCTACGGCCTCGCCGTCGGCGCTGTCTACGCTGCGGGCGGCATTCTCATCGTGCTCTGCGTCACCGCTCTGCACATGACCTATCTCGCCTATCCGCTGGCGGCCGGTTTCGCGCTGCTCGGCCCCTTCGCCGCGGTCGCGCTCTACGCGGTCAGCCGCTGCCGCGAGCAGGGCGAAAAGCCCACGCTGGGCGCCATCGTCGCCGCCATCCGCGCCCGCAGCGAGATCGGCTGGATGGCCTTCGTCGCCGTCTTCATGTTCATCATGTGGATGTACCAGGTGCGCATGCTGATGGCACTGTTCCTCGGCCTGCATGCCTCATTCACCACCCTCCAGCAGTTCATCAACGTGGTGCTCTCCACTAACGAAGGCCTTGCTTTTCTCCTCGTTGGCAATGTGGAAGGCGCGGTACTGTCGCTGATCCTGTTCTCGCTCACGGTGGTTTCGTTTCCGCTCCTGCTCGACCGCGACGTCGATTTTGTCACCGCCATGATCACCAGCGTGCGTGCGGTGGTGATGAACCCGCTGCCGATGATCGGCTGGGCGGCCGTGATCGTGGTGCTGCTGATTGTCTCCGCGCTGCCGTTCTTCACCGGCTTGTTGGTGACGCTGCCGGTGCTCGGCCACACCACCTGGCATCTCTACAGGCGCATCGTGGAGCCGGTGGTTCCGGTGCCGTAGCCGCGCGCCGTCTTGGGAATCAGGCCAGCGCCCGCGGCTCGATCATAGCCGACAACCGCAGCGCCGGCGGTACGGTCTGCGAGGTCATTAGCCCGTGGGTCTCGAAGGCGCCGTCGGGGCAGACGAATTCGAACGAGGCGAGGATGCGGTCGACCGTCCTGCCGTCGCGCGCAAATGGCAGCAGCAGACGCTCGTAATGCACGGTGCGTTGGTTGCGATCGATCACGTCGTGGATGGTGTAGACCGGGCAACCGCTCTCCGCCGCCCGTAGATAGGGCGCCTGCGCTTGTGCCGGGTGGGGAATGATCTCGTCGAGATATTTGCCACGGCAATCGGCAGAGCCATAGACCTCGCCGATCATCGCGCCGTGAAAGCGGATCATAAAGCGCATCTTGCCGTCGCCGCGGGTGATGTCGAGAAAGCTCAACTGGTTCGAAATATTCGACAGGTTCTCGGCCTCGATCGCCTGCCATTTCGGCGCGCGGTCATCCCCGAGATGACGTTGCCAGAATTTCAGCAGCCACCGTTGGTTGATGGCGTGCACGATGTCCGCCCGCGACGGCGTAAACTGCATGGCATCCCCGATTACCCCCGGCAGGGCAGCTTGATTGTCGGCGAATCGGCCTTGGGCGGCAAGCGCCTCTGACGTGCAGACGGTGAAAATGACGGGCGCCGGAAACGAGTCGCCGAATTGACCGGCAGGGCGCCTGTTTGCGGACTGCGACATTTGTGTCGCCTCCGGCAGCAGGCTTCAGATGCCGACCGCAGCCTTGGGTTGTCGCCGCGAGCGCAGCAGCAGTAAGGTCATAATCGAGACGTTGAGCAGGTTCCAGCCAATGCCGTTGAGGAAGGCGGCTTGGTAGGAACCGGTCAGATCGAAGATCGCACCCGACAGCCAGCCGCCCAGGGCCATGCCGACCAGCGTCGCCAGCAGGACCAGGCCGACGCGGGTGCCGGCCTCCTTGGGCGCAAAATACTCGCGCACAATGATGGCGTAACTCGGCACGATGCCCCCCTGAAACAGGCCGAACAGGCCGGAAATCACGTAGAGCGAAACCAGCCCGTCGAACATCAAATAGAGTAGTAGCGCGCTGCCTTGCAACACCGAGCCGAGCAGCAGCGTGCGCACGCCGCCGATGCGGTCGGCGATGAAGCCCGACGCGATGCGGCTGACAATGCCGAGCCCGAGCATCAGCGACAGCATTTGCGCGCCGCGCGCCGGGCCGTAGCCGAGGTCGCCGCAATAGGCGACCAGGTGTACCTGCGGCATCGCCATCGCCACGCAGCAGGCGACGCCGGCGACGCACAGCAGTCCTTGCAGCACGGAAGGTGAAACCGGCGCCGCCTGCCTCGGCATCGCCGCGGTATCGGCCGCGCTGAAATGCGCGGCGATGCGCCGGCGCATCAGCAGCAACAGTGGCAGCATGCTGGCCAGGCAAAACAGGCCGATGCCGCTATGGGTCGCGCGCCAGCCGTCCGATGCGATGAAGTGCTGCACCACCGGCGGCCAGACGGTGCCGGCGAGGTAATTGCCGGCGGCGGCGAGCGAGACCGCGATGCCACGGCGACGCATGAACCAGTGCGAGATGTCGGCCATCAGCGGGCCGAAGCTGGCCGAGCAGCCGAGCCCGATCAGCCCATGGGCGAGCGCCACCTGCCAAAGGTCGGCCGCCTGACCAACCGCCAGATAGCCGAGCCCGAGCGCCAGCGTGCCAAGCGCCAGCGGCACGACGATGCCGAAACGGTCGGCCAGCCGCCCCATAAGCACGCCGCCACCGCCGAAGCCGAGCATGGCCAGCGTGTAGGGCAGGGCGGCGTCGGCGCGCTCGACGCCAAAGTCGGTCTGGATCACCGGTAGCGCCACCACCACCGACCACATGCCGACGCCGCCGATGGTGGCGAGCAGCATGGCGGTGCCCAGTCGCAGCCACGCGTAGGGCGATTCGATGTCGGAGGCGGAGCTGCCGCCTGCTGATGCGCTCATGTGATCACGCAAACTCCGGCATCACCTCGCGGGCGAACAGGCGCAGCGAATTGGCCGCCTCGTCAACCTGCATGTCGCCGAACACCATCTGGCCGAGCACATAGTTAATTCCGGCCTCCTGCTTGAGGCGCGCGATGTAGTCGCGCACGGTGGCCGGCGAACCAGCGACGCCGTGGCCGATCCTGGCAAGCTCAGCGAACTGTTCGGGATAGATCGCATTCAGCGTGAACTCGACGTTGGAGCGCCGCCAGATCCAGTCCATGGCGTTGCGCCAGCGCGGATAGGCGCTATCGGCGATACGCTGCGCTTCAGCGTCCGTCTTGGCCACCACGATGTGCCGCGTGATGCCGATATGCGGCAGCGTGGTGGCGTCATGGCCAAGCGCGGCCCATTCCTGCCGGTACCGGTCCGCAATGGCGCGTGCGCGCGACGCTGGCCCGAGCGAAACCACATTGATGCCGTTCGGCGCGGCCCAGCCGATGGCATCCGCATTCGGCGCGCCGTACCAGATCGGCGGATGAGGTTTCTGCACGGGTTTGGCCTGCACCACGTAATCCCTGTAATTGTAGAATTTGCCCTCGTAGTCGAGCACTTCGCTGGCGAAGGCCTTCATCAGCACCGCATAGGCCTCGTGGTACATGGCCGGCGCGTTCGTCGGATCGACGCCGTAACGCTGGTGCTCGAGCAGGGCGCCGCCACGGCCGACGCCCACCATCAACCGTCCGCCACTCAGATGGTCGAGCATGCAGATTTCTTCGTAGAGCCGCAGTGGGTGATAGAGCGGCAGCACATAAACCAGCGGCCCCAGGCGTAATTGCTTGGTACGTGCGAAGGCGTTGGCCAGAAAGACGCTCGGGCTCGCAGCCATGCCGAGTGGCGTGGAGTGATGCTCGGCCAGGTGATATCCGAAATATCCTTCCCGCTCGATCAGCTCGACCAGTTCCAGACGGCCCTCCAGCATGGCACTCAGGCCCTGTCCGTCGCTGTCCAGATGATCGAAAATGCCGAATTTCAGCACACTTTACCTCCCCTGCGCGTCCTGCCCAACCTCCGCTGCCGGCGCTCGCCGGGTGGGCGGAATGGGCCGCTCCTGTTATCCATTCGGGCGAGCTTATTTGACCAGCCGAACATCCGTTAGTTACCGTGGCGCAAAATCACAAAACAACCGAGGGAGGAGACTGAACAATGCTTCGAGTCGTTAAGAGCCTTTTTGGCCTGGCCGCCGCCACCGTGATGGCCGCGTCCGCGCAGGCCGCCGACACCATCAAGATCGGCCTGATCGAGCCCTATTCCGGCCAGTTCGCCGACGCGGCGACCCAGCAGGACAATGCCATCAAGCTGTTCCTCAAGCAGAACGGCGACACCGTCGCCGGCAAAAAGATCGAGATCATCCGCAAGGACGTCGGCGGCATCAATCCGCCGGTGGCCAAGCGGCTGGCGCAGGAACTGGTCACCCGTGACAAGGTCGACATTATCGCCGGCTTCGTGCTTACCCCGAACGCCATGGCCGCCGGCGACGTCTCCAAGGCGGGCAAGAAGTTCATGGTCGTGATGAACGCGGCGACCGCCATCATCACCACCAAGTCGCCCTACATGGCGCGCACGTCGTTGACCATTCCGCAGTTGAACACCGCCTTCGGCAAATGGGCGGCGACCAAGGGGGGCGTAAAGAAGGCCTACACCATGGTCTCCGACTACGGCCCTGGCCATGACGCCGAGCGCTCATTCCAGGCCGGCTTCAAGAGCGGCGGTGGCGAGATCATCGGCTCCGTGCGCATGCCGGTTGCCAATCCGGACTTCTCCGCTTTTGTGCAGCGCGCCAAGGATCTCAATCCGGAAGGCATCTACGTCTTCATCCCCGGCGGTGCCCAGCCCGGCGCTTTCGGCAAGGCGTTGAACGAGCGCGGTATCGATCCGCAAACGACCAAGGTGATGGGCCAGCTCGAGATCACCGACGAGCACGCGCTCAAGGCCATGGGCGACACCGCGATCGGCATCCTGACGACCGCCCACTACGACTACAATTTCGACAACGAGAAGAGCAAGGCGTTCGTCAAGGCCTACCACGATGCCTACGGCCGCAATCCGGACTTTTTCTCGGTCGGCGCCTGGGACGGCATGCACCTGATCTATGCCGCGCTCAAGAAGACCGGCGGCAAGACCGACGGGCAAGCGCTCATCGACGCCGCCAAAGGCATGTCCTGGGAAAGCCCGCGCGGACCGATCTCGATCGATCCGGAGACCCGCGACATCATCCAGACCGTCTACATCCAGAAGGTCGAGAAGAAGGATGGCAAGCTGGTCAACGTGGTGATCGACAAGATTCCGAACGTGAAAGATCCGGTCAAGGAGGCCATGAAGAAGAAGTAAGCTGCGCGTGCCGCAATTGCTTTAGGGGCGGGGGCCGCGCGGCCCTCGCCCCTTCGCTTGACCGGCTCTAGGATGGCCGGATAGGTGATTCGTCATGAATGCCCTCAATCTCCCGCGCCCCGACTGGATGAGCGAGGACCTGGTTCTGCTCGAGGAGCAGGCGCGCCGTTTCATCGTCGCTGAATTCGTTCCCCATATCGACCGCTGGCACGAGGCCGGCATCTACGAGCGCGAGGTGTGGAACAAGGCAGGACAGGCCGGCCTGCTCTGCGCCTCGATGCCGGAGGAATACGGCGGGTCGGGCGGAACCTTCGCGCACGAGGCGGTGATCAACCGCGAACTCTCGCTCGCCGGCTTCGACACCTTCGGCGCGCCGCTGCATTCCGGCATCGTCGCGCCTTACATTCTCCACTACGGCACCGCCGAGCAGAAACAGCGCTGGTTGCCAGGGCTCGCCACCGGCGACCTGGTCGGCGCCATCGCCATGACCGAGCCCGGCACCGGCTCCGATCTGCAGGGCGTGCGCACCTCGGCCAAAAAGTCCGGCAATGGCTACGTGCTCAACGGCGCCAAGACCTTCATTACCAATGGCCAGCACGCCAATCTCGTCATCGTCGTTGCCAAGACCGACCCGTCGGCCGGCGCCAAGGGCGTTTCTCTGATGGTGGTGGAGACCGACGACGCGCCCGGCTTCCGCCGCGGCCGCAAGCTGAGGAAACTCGGTTTGGATTCGGCCGATACGTCGGAACTGTTCTTCGACGAGGTGCGGCTGCCGGCGGAGAACCTGCTCGGTACCGAGGAAGGGCAGGGGTTCTACCAGTTGATGAAGGAACTGCCGCAGGAGCGCCTGATCGTGGCGGTGCACGCGGTGGCCATGATGGAGCGGGCGCTGGCGCTGACCATCGACTATGTCAAGGAACGCTCGGCCTTCGGCAAGAGGATCATCGAGTTCCAGAACACCCAGTTCGAACTCGCCGAGTGCAAGACCGACACCACCATCGCCAAGGTATTCCTCGACCACTGCATCGGCCAGCACATCGTGGGCCAGCTCGACACCGTGACCGCCTCGATGGCCAAGTACCGGCTCACGGATACGCAAGCGAAAGTGATCGACCGCTGCCTGCAATTGTTCGGCGGCTATGGTTACATGGACGAATATCCGATCTCGCGCATGTACCGCGACGCGCGCGTGCTGCGCATCTACGCGGGCACCAACGAGATTATGAAGCTGCTCATTGCAAGAAGCTTGTAGGACGAAGGCTCGCTTTATATTCGGCGTTATGGCTGGGCTTGTCCTGGCCATCCACGCCTCTACTTAAGTAGTCAAGACGTGGATGCCCGGCACGAGGCCGGGCATGACGGTCGACAGGTTGGAGGCCAACAGATGCCCGACGCATTCATCTACGACGCCGTGCGCACCCCGCGCGGGCGTGGCAAGCCTGATGGCGCGCTGCACGAGGTGACCGCGCTCAATCTCGCCGCCCAGGCGCTCGGTGCGGTCAAGGAGCGCAACAAGCTCGACCCCGCTCAGGTCGACGACGTGGTGCTCGGCTGCGTCGATCCGGTGGGCGAGGCCGGCGGCGATATTGCGCGCGCAGCGGCGCTGGTGGCGGGCTTCGGCGATGGCGTACCCGGGGTGCAGATCAACCGCTTCTGCGCCTCCGGTCTCGACGCCATCAATTTCGCGGCCGCCGAGGTCATGTCCGGGCAGCACGAGATGACCATCGGCGGCGGGGTCGAATCCATGAGCCGCGTCGGCATCGGCGCCTCCGGCGGCGCCTGGCCGATGGATCCCGCCATCGCAGTCGAGACCTATTTTCTGCCGCAGGGCATCTCAGCCGACCTGATCGCCACCAAATACGGCTTCTCGCGCGACGACGTCGACGCCTATGCGGTGGAAAGCCAGAAACGCGCGGCCCGCTCCTGGGACGAAGGGCGCTTCAGGAATTCGGTCATCCAGGTCAAGGATGTCAACGGGCTCACCATCCTGGCCAAGGACGAGCACATGCGGCCGACCACCACAATGCAGTCGCTCGGCCAGTTGCAGCCGTCTTTCGTGCAGATGGGCGAGATGGCCGGCTTCGACGCCGTCGCCGTGCAGGCGCATCCGGACGTCGAGGCGATCAACCACGTGCACACGCCGGGCAATTCCTCCGGCATCGTTGACGGCGCCGCGGCGGTGCTGATCGGCAGCAAGGAGGCGGGCGAACGCGCCGGCCTCAAGCCGCGGGCGCGCATCAAGGGTTTTGCCAATATCGGCTCGGAGCCGTCGATCATGCTCACCGGCCCGATTCCGGTGACCGAAAAGGTGCTGAAGAAGGCCGGCTTGAGCAAGGCGGACATCGACCTGTGGGAGCTCAATGAGGCCTTCGCCTCGGTCGTACTGCGCTATATGCAGGCGCTCGATATCCCGCACGACAAGATCAACGTCAATGGCGGCGCCATCGCCATGGGCCATCCGCTCGGCGCCACCGGCGCCATGATTCTCGGCACCGTGCTCGACGAGCTGGAGCGCAGCGGCAAGTCCACCGCGCTGATCACGCTGTGCATCGGCGCCGGCATGGGCACTGCCACGATCATCGAGCGGGTGTGAGCGAAGCGATGAAAGATCTCCGCCTCACTCCTAAGCGCCCGAGTGAAGCGAGGGCGTTTCGGAGAATGGGGCAACCCCATGCTTCGAGACGTGTTGCTGCGCAACGCTCCTCAGCATGAGACCGACTGGACACTGAGTAGATTCAAAGATGCCCAAGATCGACATCGACGCCATCCCGCTCGACACCAGGACCAATTACCCGCCGCCGTTCGATAAGGCGGTTGAGGGCCGCGCGCGCAAACGGCTCGGCCGGGCCGCCGGCCTGACCCAGTTTGGCGTCAATATCTGCACGCTCGAGCCGGGGGCGGCGTCATCGCAACGCCACTGGCACGAGAACGAGGATGAGTTTGTCTACGTGCTCGCCGGCGAGGTGGTGCTGGTCGAGGACGATGGCGAGACAATCCTGAAACCTGGCGACGCCGCGGCCTGGAAGTCCGGCGTCGACAACGGTCACTGCCTGATCAACCGCTCCGGCCGTGACGCCGTTTTCATCGAGGTCGGTAGCCGCGCCGCCGCCGAGCGCGCGCACTATTCCGACATCGACATGCAGGTCGTGCGTGACGCGGGTGGATTCAACTATCTGCACAGGAACGGCGAGCCGTATCCGAAATAGGGGCTTCAGCGCATGCAGAACTTCACCCTCGACATCGACGACGACGGCATCGCGCTGATCACCTGGGACATGCCCGGCCGACCGATGAATCTGATCGACGCCGGTGTCATCGAGGAGCTGTCCGCTATCGTCGACCGGGTGACGAACGAGGCTGCCATCAAGGGCGCCGTCATCACCTCGGCCAAGGACGCCTTCTGCGGCGGCGCCGACCTCGCCATCCTGGAGCGCTTCGCTGCGCTCTTCGCCGAAAAGGTCAAGCGTGAGGGCGAGCAGGCGGCCAGCGCCATGGTTTTCGAGGAAAGCCGCAAGCTCTCGCAGCTCTATCGCCGGCTGGAAACCTGCGGCAAGCCCTGGGTCGCTGCCCTCAACGGCACCGCCGTGGGCGGCGGCTTCGAGCTGGCGCTTGCCTGCCATCACCGCATCGCTGCCGACAACGCCAAGACGCGACTCGGGCTGCCCGAGGTGAAGATCGGCCTGTTCCCGGGCGCCGGCGGCACCCAGCGGGTGGCGCGCCTGCTGCCGCCCGCCGACGCGCTCCAGTTCCTGCTCAAGGGCGAGCAGTTGCGGGTGGACCGCGCCAAGGCGATGAAGCTGATCGACGCGGTCGTGCCGCAATCCGAGCTGCTCACGGCGGCCAGGGACTGGATCAAGGCCGGCGGCAAGCCGGTGGCGCCGTGGGACGAGAAGGGCTTCCGCCTGCCCGGCGGTCTCGTCTGGTCCAAGGCCGGCATGATGACATTTCCGGCAGCCAACGCGATTTACCGCCGCGAGACCTACGACAATTATCCGGCCGCGCGCGCCATCCTCCAGGTCGTCTACGAGGGCCTGCAGGTGCCGATGGATGTGGGTCTGCGCATCGAGTCGCGCTGGTTCGCCAAGATCCTGCGCTCGCCGGAAGCGGCCGCCATGATCCGCTCGCTGTTCGTCTCCATGCAGGAGCTGAACAAGGGCGCGCGCCGCCCGGCCAACGTGCCGCCTTCGACGCTCGGCAAGATCGGCATCGTCGGCGCCGGCTTCATGGGCGCCGGCATCGCCCAGGTGAGCGCGGCGGCGGGCCTGCAGGTCGTGCTGGTCGACCGCGATCAGGAGGCCGCCGACAAGGGCAAGGCGGCCGTGCACAAGTCGCTGTCGGCGCGCGTCGCCAAGGGCCGCATGAAGAGCGCCGAGCGCGACGGGCTGTTGTCGCTGATTACGCCCAGCGCCGACTATGCGACGCTGAAGGACTGCGATCTTGTGATCGAGGCGGTGTTCGAGGACCGCAAGGTCAAGGCCGAGGTCATCGCGAAGATCCAGGCAGTGATTTCCGACAAGGCGGTGTTCGCCTCCAACACCTCGACGCTGCCGATCACCTCGCTCGCCTCCGAGTTCAAGGAACCGGCCCGCTTTATCGGCATCCACTTCTTCTCGCCGGTCGATCGCATGATGCTGGTCGAGATCATCCTCGGCAAGCAGACCGGTGACGAGGCGCTTGCCGTCGCGCTCGATTACGTGCGCGCCATCCGCAAGACGCCGATCGTCGTCAACGATTCGCGCGGCTTCTACGCCAACCGCTGCGTGCTCAACTATATCCAGGAAGGCCATCTGATGCTGCTGGAGGGCGTGCCGGCGGCGATGATCGAGAACACCGCGCGCATGGCCGGCATGCCGGTCGGCCCGCTTTCGCTGAATGACGAGACCGCGCTCGACCTTGGCCTCAAGATTGTGCGCGCCGCCGAAAGCGATCTGGGCGCCGACGCGATCAACCCGGCGCAAAAGAAGCTGCTGGAGGAAATAGTCGAAAAGCGCGGCCGCCTTGGCCGCAAGAACGGCAAGGGCTTCTACGACTATCCGCAGGGACAGCCGAAGCGGCTGTGGCCAGGGCTGGCCGACCTGCTGCCGAAGAAGCTGACGCGCGAGGAGATCGACGCCATCGATCCGGCGGAATTGCAGCAGCGGTTCCTGGTCGTGCAGGCGGTGGAGGCGGCGCGCACCTTCGAGGAAAAAGTCGTCACCGACGTGCGCGAGGCCGACGTCGGCTCCATACTCGGCTGGGGCTTCGCACCCTATACCGGCGGCACGCTGTCCTACATCGATATGACGGGCACGAAGGCATTCGTTGCGCTCTGCCGCGAGTTTGAGGAAAAATATGGAGCGCGCTTTGCGCCCAACAAGCTGCTCATCGACCTTGCCGACAGCAACGAGACGTTCTACGGCCGCTTCGCGCCGGTGAAGAAGAAGGAAGCGGCGTAAGGCGTCCTCATCCTGTCATTGGCGGGCTTGAACCCGGCAATGACAGGCTTACAGCAGGCTGACGCTTGCTGCGCCTCACCATGGATGCGCGGGTCAAGCCCGCGCATGACGCCGAGCACGTTGCAATCCACCCCGCCCCCGCGCGTTGAACAACCGCCATGGCCGACCAAACCCGCTCCCTTTTTCGCTGGCGCGAAATCCCCACCGGCGTCTGGGCGCTCGGCCTGGTCTCGCTGTTCATGGATCTCTCTTCCGAAATGATCCATGCGCTGCTGCCGCTCTATCTCGTCACCGTGCTCGGCGCCTCCACGCTCACCGTCGGTATCATCGAGGGCATTGCGGAGGCGACCGCATCGATCACCAAGATCTTCTCCGGCGTACTCAGCGATTACCTTGGCATGCGGAAATGGCTGGCGGTGGCCGGCTACGGTCTTGCCGCACTGTCAAAGCCCATCTTCCCGCTTGCCGGCAGCGTCGGCTGGGTGACGGCGGCGCGCTTCATCGATCGCGTCGGCAAGGGCATCCGCGGCGCGCCGCGCGACGCGCTGATCGCCGACCTCACGCCCAACGACATCCGCGGCACCGCCTACGGGCTGCGCCAGTCGCTCGACACCGTCGGCGCGGTACTCGGCCCGCTGCTGGCCATCGTGTTCATGGCGGTGCTGGCCGACAACTTCATCGCCGTGTTCTGGATCGCGGTGATCCCCGCCCTCGTGTCGGTGACGGTGATCGTCGTTTTCGTACGCGAGCGCCGCCGCGCGCCGGAGCAGCATGCCGTGCGTACGCCCCTGTCGCGCACGGAACTCGCCAAGCTCGGCAGCGGCTACTGGATTGTGGTCGGTGTCGCTGCCGTCTTCACGCTCGCCCGCTTTAGCGAAGCCTTCCTGCTGTTGCGGGCGCAGTCGGTTGGCCTCGCGCTCGCCTTCGTGCCGGCGGTCATGGTGGTGATGAACGTGGTCTACGCCTTTTCAGCCTGGCCGGCTGGCGCGCTGTCCGATTCCATAGGCCGCTACGGCCTGCTGCTGACGGGCTTTGCACTGCTGATCGTCGCCGATCTCGTGCTTGCGCTCGGCGGTGGTGTGGTCATGGTGATGATCGGCGTGGCACTTTGGGGCCTGCACATGGGGCTGACGCAGGGGCTACTGCAGGCGTTGGTCGCTGATACCGCGCCGGCGCACCTGCGCGGCACTGCCTTTGGCGGCTTCAACCTGGTCAGCGGACTCGCCCAGCTGGTCGCCAGCATCGTCGCCGGCGGTTTGTGGGACCTGTTCGGTCCGCAGGGCACCTTCCTTGCCGGCGCCGGCTTTACTGCCATCGCCCTCGCCGCGTTGCCACTGGCGCACCGCTGGCGGACAAGAACGTCATAGCGGCGGCATTCCCAGAACTGTGTTTGCCGACCTGACCCGGCAATCCATGGAGCCGCTCAACGCTTGACGCTTGCGTAAGACGGAGCTGCACGGCCACCCATCATGGATGCGCGGGTCAGGCTCGCGCATGACGCCGAGGCTGTGGCGGCATAATTCGCCTACACCACCACTGCCAGCCGCTTCGCCGCCCGCGTGACGCCGGTATAGAGCCAGCGCTCGCGGCTGTCGGGGAATGCAAAGGACTCGTCGAACAACACCACGTCGTCCCATTGCGAGCCTTGCGCCTTGTGCACGGTGAGCACGTAGCCGTAGTCGAACTCGTCATAGGGCTTGCGTCGCGACCAGTCGAGCTGCTCGATACCGCCGGTAAAGCATTCCGGCCGCACCGAGACCTTCACCCCGCGCGTTGCCGTCTCGTCGTCCGGCAGCAGTCGCATCGACATGATGCCGGTCTTGCGCGCGCCGCGCTCCTTCACCGTCCACAGCCCGCCGTTGAACAGGCCCTTCTTGCGGTTGTTGCGCAGGCAGACCAGCTTGTCGCCGGCGCTCGGCATCTCGCCGTCGAAGCCGCGCCGCTCGCGCATGCGCGCATTGTAGGCGCGCCGCGTGGCGTTGCGCCCGACCAGCACCTGGTCGGCATCGAGCACGCGCTGCGGATCGAGATCGTTCCTGGCGACCACTTCTGTCTCGCCGTAGCGGCCGGGCTCGAGATACTCCCCGGCGCGAATCTCCATCGATAGCCGCACGATCGGGTCGTCCTGTGCCTGCCGGTGCACTTCGGTGAGCATGGCGTCGGGCTCGGCCTCGGTGAAGAAGCCGCCGCCCTGGATCGGCGGCAGTTGCGCCGGATCGCCCAGTACCAGCAACGGGACGCCGAACGACAGCAGGTCGCGGCCAAGCTCGGCGTCGACCATCGAGCATTCATCGATGACGATGAGATCGGCCTTCGAGGCCGGCGCCTCGTCGTACAAATCGAACGAGGGAATTTCCTCGCCGCTCTCGCGCGCGCGGTAGATCAGGCCGTGGATGGTGGAGGCGCCGTGACAGCCCTTGCCGCGCATCACCGAAGCCGCCTTGCCCGTGAAGGCGGCGAACTTCACCTCGCCGTCGACGTCCTCGGCGATGTGCGTGGCCAGCGTGGTCTTGCCGGTGCCGGCGTAGCCGAACAGGCGGAACACCTGCGGCGTGCCGTTTGATCCCGGCCTGGCCTTGAGCCAGCGGGAGACGGCTTTCAGCGCCTCGTCCTGGTGCGGGGAAAATTGCGGCATGGCGCGCGGTTCATAGCGCAACTGGCTCGCGGCCGAAAGAACAAAATATGAACTGCGGTCTCCACCTGGCACCTTGCCTGCGTCAGCCGGCCATCATAAAATGTCGACATGTCCCGACATATGGACGCAAAGAAAGCGCAAAACGCCTTTGCCGCGCTGGCCCAGCCGACCCGGCTGAAGGCGTTCCGCAAGCTGGTCGGCGCCCACCCGGATGGCTTGCCGGCCGGCGAAATTGCCGCCTTCTGCAAGGTGCCGCACAACACCATGTCGACCCATCTCGCAGCGCTCACGCGCAGCGGCCTGATTGCGGTGTCGCGCGAAGGCCGCGTGATGAGCTACCGCGCCAATCTCGACGGCGTCCGCGGCCTCATCGACTTCCTGATGCGCGACTGCTGCGGCGGCCGCGCGGATGTCTGCGCGCCGGTGGTCGAGAATTTCGCCGCCAGGGGCGCGCGCGAGGCTGCGTCATGAACCTCTATATGTTCGAGCACTGCTCGCTGTGCTTCCGCGTGCGCATGACGGCGGCGCTCAAAGGCCTGCCGCTTGCGGAAACCGTGGTGCACGACGACGACAGCGCCACCATGACCGGCCTGGTCGGCCGCCGCGTCATTCCCATCCTGGTCAAGGACGACGGCGAGCCCATGCTGGAAAGCATGGACATGGTCGCCTACATCGAGGGCCTCGGCGCGCCGGTTCTCGCCGGTCCGCAACGCCCCGCGATCGCCGAATGGGCCGAGGCGGCTGTGTCGAAAACGGCGCCGCTGACCATGCCGCGCTACCCGCTGCTCGGCCTGCCCGAGTTCGCCACGTCCGCCGCGCTTGCCAACTACACCGCGCGCAAGACCAGGGCGTTCGGCGACTTCGCCAAGCTGCGCGCCAACACGCCGCGGCTGATTGACGAACTGGTGCCGCATCTCGATGCGCTCGACCGGCTGATCGAAAGCCCGTCAGCGGTCAACGGCCAACTTTCGCTCAACGACGTCCATGTGCTGCCGCTCTTGCGTGCCGCCGCGGTGGTCAAGGACCTCTCCTTTCCGGATCGGGTGCGCGCCTACTTTGAAACAATGATGAGTCGCATCGGCTTCAAGCCCATGCCGGCGGTCTGAGTTCGAGAGCCGATCATGCGTGCGCGTATCTACAACGTCCTCTTTCTCTGTACCGGCAATTCGGCGCGTTCGATCATGGCCGAGGCCATCCTCAACAAGGAAGGCAAGGGTCGCTTCCATGCTTTCAGCGCCGGCAGTCATCCCAAGGGCGAGGTCAATCCGTATGCGCTCAACCTGTTGCGCCGGTGCGGCTACGATACATCCGCTTTGCGCGCGAAGAGCTGGGCCGAGTTCACCCATCTCGCCGCGCACGAGCTCGATTTCGTTTTCACCGTCTGTGACAACGCCGCTGGCGAAGCCTGCCCGCTGTGGCCGGGCCAGCCGATCACCGCGCATTGGGGCATTCCGGATCCGGCTGTGGCCACTGGCAGCGAAGCCGAGATCGCCTGTGCTTTCGACGACACCCATCGCATGCTCAAGCGCCGCCTCGAATTGTTCCTCGCGCTGCCGATCGCGACGCTCGACCGCCTGGTGCTCATCAACAAATTGAAAGACATCGGTCGCAGCGAAGGCGCAACCGAAATGGCGGCCCATAGAGCGTCGCAAGAGGCATAAAATGTCGACGTTTGAACGTTATCTCACTCTCTGGGTCGCGCTCTGCATCGTGGCCGGCATCGTGCTCGGTCATCTCATGCCGCCGGTCTTCCAGCTCATCGGCGCCGCGGAGATCGCCAAGGTCAATCTGCCGGTAGCGGTGCTGATCTGGCTGATGATCATCCCCATGCTGGTCAAAATCGACTTCGCCGCTCTCGCCCGCGTGCGCGAGCACTGGCGCGGCATCGGCGTCACCCTGTTCATCAACTGGGCGGTGAAGCCGTTTTCCATGGCCGCCCTCGGCTGGCTGTTCATCGGCTACCTGTTCCGCCCTTACCTGCCGCCCGAGCAGATCAATTCCTATATCGCCGGCCTCATCCTGCTGGCGGCGGCGCCGTGCACCGCGATGGTGTTCGTCTGGAGCAATCTGACCAGGGGCGAGCCGCATTTCACCCTGTCGCAGGTGGCGCTCAATGACACCATCATGGTGTTCGCCTTCGCGCCGATCGTCGGCTTGCTGCTTGGCCTGTCGGCCATCACGGTGCCGTGGGGCACGCTGGTGCTTTCGGTCGTGCTCTACATCGTCGTGCCGGTACTGATCGCGCAGGCACTGCGCCGGCGTGTGCTGGCCACCGGCGGCGAGGCGTCGCTGACCAGACTGCTCGGCGCCCTGCAGCCGCTGTCGCTGGCCGCGCTGCTGGCCACGCTGGTGCTGCTGTTCGGTTTCCAGGGCGACCAGATCTTGGCGCAGCCACTGGTGATCGTGCTGCTGGCTGTTCCGATTCTGATCCAGGTCTATTTCAATTCTGGTCTGGCCTATCTGCTGAATCGGCTGGCCGGCGAGCAGCATTGCGTCGCCGGTCCCTCCGCCTTGATCGGGGCGAGCAATTTTTTCGAGCTTGCCGTCGCCGCCGCCATCAGCCTGTTCGGCTTCAATTCCGGCGCTGCCCTGGCCACCGTCGTTGGTGTCTTGATCGAGGTCCCGGTCATGCTGTCGGTGGTCGTCATCGTCAACCGCAGCCGCGATTGGTATGAGCGCGGCGTCAAAGCGGGCGCGCACGTCATACAGCCGTGACGGCATGGCCCGCTTGCCGTCGGGGCGGCGGCCCGCTATGGGCCGTCGCGGTCTCGTGACCTGGTCCGCATTGCCCTTTGCAATGCCGCATGTTTAAGGTCGCCGCCTTTTCGCGTGATCTCGATTGATCATGCGGCAACGAGAAATGCCGGACGCTTGCATGGCCCGTGACCAGATCGACATGACGCCCATCGAGACACGCGACGAGCTCGTCGCCTGGCTCGAAGCGGGCTGCAAGCCGAAGGACCAGTTCCGCGTCGGTACCGAGCACGAGAAGTTCGCCTTCACCATCGGCGAGCACCGGCCGGTGCCCTATGCCGGTCGCCGCTCGATCCGCGCGCTGCTCAACGGCATGCAGCACCTGCTCGGCTGGGATCCGATCGTCGAGGGCGACAACATCATCGGGATGTTCGACGTCACCGGCGGCGGCGCCATTTCGCTGGAGCCCGGCGGCCAGTTCGAGCTTTCAGGCGCGCCACTGGAGAACGTGCACCAGACCGCATCCGAGCTGATGGCCCACCTGGCGCAGCTGCGCGAGGTGGCGCGGCCTCTGGGCATCGGCTTCCTCGGCATGGGCATGACGCCGAACTGGAAGCGCGGCGACATGCCGAGCATGCCGAAGGGCCGCTACCGCATCATGACCGCCTATATGCCGACGGTCGGCAAGCTCGGGCTCGACATGATGTACCGCACCTGCACCGTGCAGGCGAACCTCGACTTCTCCTCCGAGGCCGACATGGTGAAGAAGCTGCGCGTGTCGCTGGCATTGCAGCCGGTGGCGACCGCGCTGTTCGCCAATTCGCCGTTTACCGAAGGCAGGCCAAACGGCTTCCTCTCGTTCCGCTCGGAGATCTGGCGCGACACCGATCCCGACCGTTCCGGCATGCTGCCCTGGGCCTTCGAGGACGGCATGGGCTTCGAGCGCTGGGTCGATTATGCCCTCGACGTGCCGATGTATTTCATCAAGCGCGGCGATGAATACATCGACGTCGCCGGCAAGTCGTTCCGCGACTTCTTCGCCGGCAAGCTGGCCGCACTGCCGGGCGAGCGGCCGACGATCTCCGACTGGGCCAATCACCTGAGCACGATCTTCCCCGAGGTGCGGCTCAAGCGCTATCTGGAGATGCGCGGCTCCGACGGCGGTCCGTGGCGGCGGCTGCCCTCGCTCACCGCCTTCTGGATCGGCCTGCTCTATGACGACGAGGCGCTCGACGCCTGCTGGCAGATGGTCAAGGGCTGGAGCGCAGAGCAGCGGCAGAAGCTGCGCGACGACGTGCCACGGCTCGGCTTTCGCGCCGAGATCGCCGGCCGCAACGTGCTGACGCTGGCGCAGGAAACGCTACGGCTCGCCGCCCGTGGGCTTGCGCGGCGCAAGCGGCTCGACCGCAACAGTCGTGACGAGACGCGCTATCTGCGTCCGCTCGAGGAATCGGTTGGCCGCGGTCTGACGCCGGCGGAGGAATTGTTGGAGAAATTCCACGGCACGTGGAACGGCTCGGTCGAGCCGATCTTCCAGGAATATGCGTATTGAGAGTTTCGTGTCCCGGGCGCAGCGCAGCGTGAAGCCAAACGAAACGATTCGCTGCAGGCCCAGGACCCCGAATTTCTAAAAGCAAGCTAAGTCCCGGATCTGCAGTGCACTACTTGGTGCTGCACCGTGTCCGGGACACGAGGCAGCCGCCATGGCCAAATCCACTCCCGCCACGCTCGCCCTGCAAAAAGCCGGCATCGCCTTCACGCTGCACGAATACGACTACGATCCGGACGCGCCGCGCATCGGCATGCAGGCGGCCGAGGCGCTCGGCATCGAGCCGGCACGGCTGCTGAAGACGCTCATGGCGCGCGCGGGGGAGGGGATCGTCTGCGTGCTGGCCCCCTCCGACCGCGAGGTCAACCTGAAAAAACTTGCCGCCGCGGCAAAAACAAAAAGCGCCGCCATGCTGGACGCGGTGCAAGCCGAGCGCGCGACCGGCTATCACGTTGGCGGCATCTCGCCGTTCGGGCAGAAGCGGCGGGTGCCGGTCTTCGTCGAGATGACTGCCTTGGCCTTCGACCGTCTTGTCGTCAACGGCGGCCGGCGCGGGCTGCAGGTGGAACTGGCGGCGGACGATTTGCTGCGGGTACTCAATGCAAAAGCAACAGAAATTTGTTGAGCGGTATTCACTCTGCTCATTCCCGCGCAAGCAGGGATTCAGTCTGCGTCCCCGCTGTCGCGGGGACAAGCGGAAATGTTGAATTACTCCGCAGCCTGCGCGTCCGACAGATTGTCCAGCGAGGAGATGATGTGCTCGGCCAGCGCGTCGGCCAGCGCCGATGAAACGTGCGCGTTGCGCACCAGCCCGATGCGACAGGAGGGCAGGTCGGGGAAACCGTCCGCCGTGCTGAGCACGCGCATGCCGGGGCGCAGGCCCGATTCCGGCAATACCGACACCGCCAGCCCGGCCAGCACCGCGGCGGCGACCGCGCCGGCGTTGGAGCTCGAATAGAGCACGCGGTGGGGCCGGCCGATGGCTTCGAGCCGCTCGATCGCCGTGCGCCGCCAGTCGCAGGTCGGCCGGCCGAGCGCCAGCGGCAAGGGCTCTTCGGCATGGATCGAATGCCGGTTCGAGGTCACCCACAACAATCGCTCGCGCCGGAATGTCTCCGAGGCGCGCCTGGCCTCGCAATTGGTGATGATGGCGAGCTCGAGCTCGTTGGCATCGATGCGCTCGAGCAAGTCGACCGACGGCTCGCACAGCACGCTCAGCTCGATCCCCGGATAGGCGCGCGAGAACCGCGCCATGATTTCGGGCAGGTAGCGGTCGGCATAGTCGTCGGGCACGCCAAGCCGCACGCGGCCGGACAGGGCGGCGTCGGAAAAGGCGGCGATGGTCTCGACGTTGAGCTTGACCAGCCGCCGCGCGTAGTCGAGCAGGCGCTGGCCGTCCTCGGTCAGTTTCGACGCGCGGCCGGCGCGCGCGAAGACCGGCCGCTCGATGCGCTCCTCCAGCCGCTTCATCTGCATCGACACCGCCGACTGCGTCTTGTGCACGACCTCGGCCGCCTTGGTGAAGCTGCCGGTCTCGGCGATGGCGATGAAGGTGCGCAACTGGTCGATGTCGAGCAGAACGGTCATGGGGCCATGTCCCTTGTAGCCGCCCCTTTCCGGGTCCGGCCGACACATCATTAATTCTGATTGGTTAGATTAAAAACATTCGTTTCACTAATCAATAGGCTCCGCGCTATATGCGCCTCCGGAGACGCCCGGAGGATTCGGGTGGGGATTTCGGGTGTTGCGGCCCGCGGCCAGGGGCGATCTTGCGCCCAAGCCGCGAACCCTATGGAGACTGTCATGCGCGCTAATTTCCCTGTTTTGCCCCTTGCCGGCTCGACCCTGCTGCGCGTCTCCTTTGCCGCGCTGGCGCTGGTCACGCACTGGCTCAAGCGTCTGGCACAGGCGCGCCGCCACCGCCGCGACGCGCGGGTGCTGGCAGGCCTCGACCGCCGCATGCTCGCCGACATCGGCATCACCCATGGCGACGTGACCGACGCATTCTCCGAGCCGTTCTGGCAGGATCCGACCGCGCTGTTGCGCGAGCGGGTGAACGAACGCCGCAGCAGCCGGCCGTCGTCATCCCGCTATGAGACGCCGGCGGTCCGCCGTGGCACTTACGCGCAGCCCACGCACCGCCGCGTGCTGCCGATGCTCTGAAGCTTCATGTGAAGGCGGCCGTCCCTCTCGCGGCCGCGTGATCCGACACCCGCGAAGACCCCTCTCGCGGCCGGATCCAGCGCCTGTCGGTCTCTCCCGGCGGGCGCGTTTCTTTGCCGGGCGGATACACGCCGTCGGCTGCACATTTGCCGGCGTCCACGCTAACATCGCGCCCGGGACGGCATCGGGCGGAACGCCAGAGGCAAGCAGCGCGCATGCGCATTTATGTGAAGGGGCTGGGCGCGCTGGCGCTTGCGGTTCTCGCCGGCCTCGCGCCGGCGCCAACTCGGGCCCAGCTTGCCTATGACCGCCCCGGCGGGGACTACATGAGCTTCACCATCCGCTCCGGCGACCCAGTGCTCTGCGCGGCGCGCTGCGAACGGGAGCCACGCTGCCGCGCCTGGAGCTTCTCCTATCCGCGTACCCGGCACGTCGCCGCCACCTGCCTGCTGAAGAACAAAGTGACGTCGCGCGTCGAAGACGAGTGCTGCGTTTCCGGCGTACGCGGCGCCGGCGTCATTGAGCCGCGCAAGGGCGGGATCGAATTTTCGATCGAGCGCGCCGGCGGCGACTATCGCCATTTCGAGTTGCCGGCGGACGCCGCCGGCGCGCCCTGCAGGAGCGCCTGCGAGAACCAGACGCGCTGCCGCGCCTGGACCTACGTGCGGCCGGGCTACGGCAGCGCCGCCGCGCGCTGTTATCTGAAATCGCGCGTCACCCGGCCACGCCACAAGCCGTGCTGCATTTCCGGCGTGGTGCGGTAACGGCGTGTGCGCCGCCGGATTTATCGGCGCTCACCACACGACGGTGAAAAACCGCGACGGGCGCAGGCCCGACGCCCACGCCCACACCGGCTCACGGCTGACGGCGATATCCCAGGAGCCGATCAGTGCATCGACGCGCCCGACCAGGTTGGCTACCGGCAGCAGGCCGACGCCACCGGCGTCTACCGGCACGCGGCCATCGGCGGAATCGTCGCGGTTGTCGCCCATGACGAACAGGTGACCGGGCGGCACGGTGACCGCCGCCATGTTGTCGAGCGGGCCGTTCGGGGTGAGTTTGAAGATCGCGTGTTTGCGTCCGCCTGGCAGCACCTCGATGAAGCGCCGCGCCGGCACGTGCGAGCCGTCCTCGCTCTCCATCCGGCCGTTGCCGTCCGGCGTGAGCGCAGCAGGTTTGCCGTCGATCCACACCTGGCCATCGCGCATGGCGATGCGGTCGCCGGGCCGGCCGATCACCCGCTTGACCCACACCTGCCTGCGATCGCCGGGCCAGCGGAACACGACCACATCGCCGCGGCGGGGCAGTTTGGCGAAGATGCGACCGCTCTCCGGCAGGTTGATAAACGCCGGCAGCGAAGCGGTGCCATAGCCGTAGGAGAATTTGGTGGCGAGCAATTCGTCGCCGATCAGCAGCGTCGGCTCCATCGAGCCTGACGGCACGTAGAACGGCTCGGCGATCGCTGTCTTCGCCGCCGCCACCACCACCAGCACGACGGCGATGAGTTCCAAGATCGAGCGTATGCGGCCCGGTTTGCGGACGGCCTGCGGTATGCTCGTCATTGCGTCGTCGCTCAGCCGGTGCCGCCGACCGTGATGCGGTCCATGCGCAGGCTCGGTTGGCCGACGCCGACCGGCACGCCCTGGCCGTTCTTGCCGCAGGTGCCGATGCCGGGATCGAGCGCGAAGTCGTTGCCGACCATGGTGATGCGATTGAGGTCGGTCGGTCCGTTGCCGATCAGCATGGCGCCTTTCACCGGCGCGGTCACCTTGCCGTTCTCGATCTTGTAGGCCTCGGTGCACTGGAACACGTATTTGCCCGAGGTGATGTCGACCTGGCCGCCGCCGAAGCTCACGGCGTAAAGCCCGTTCTTCACCGAGGCGATGATCTCCTCGGGCGGCTTGTCACCCGCCAGCATGTAGGTGTTGGTCATGCGCGGCATCGGCACGTGCGCGTGGCTTTCGCGCCGGCCGTTGCCGGTCGGCTTCATCTTCATCAGCCGCGCGTTCTGCCGGTCCTGCATGTAGCCGACCAGCTTGCCGTCCTCGATCAGCACCGTGCGGTTGGTCGGCGTTCCTTCATCATCGATCGACAATGAGCCGCGTCGCGCTTGCATGGTACCGTCGTCGACGACGGTTACGCCCTTGGCAGCGACCTGCTGGCCCATCAGCCCGGCAAAGGCGCTCGTCTGCTTGCGGTTGAAGTCGCCTTCCAGGCCGTGCCCGACCGCCTCGTGCAGCATAATGCCGGGCCAGCCGGAGCCGAGCACCACGTCCATTTCGCCGGCGGGCGCCGCCACTGCCGCAAGATTGACCAGCGACTGGCGCACCGCCTCATCGACCGCGCCCTGCCAGGCCTCCGGCGTGATGAAACGCTCGAAGCTTTCGCGACCGCCCAGGCCGTAGCTGCCGGACTCCTGGCGGTCGCCGTCGCCGGTCACCACCGAGATGCCTAGGCGCACCAGCGGGCGGATGTCGCGATAGGTCTCGCCGTCGGCGCGCAGGATTTCCACCACCTGCCAGGTGGCGGCGACGCTGGCCGACACCTGGCGCACGCGGGCATCCTTGGCCCGCGCATAGGCGTCGATCTCGGCAAGCAGCTTTACCTTGGCGTCGAAGCTGGGCGCGGCGAGCGGATTGTCGTCGCCGTAGAGCTTGCGGTTGGTGCGGCCGGGCGCCTCGGCGTAAGTGCCACTGTGTCCGCCCTTGACCGCGCGCACCGCGTCGACCGCGCGCGCCAAGGCCGTTTCCGACAAATCGGAGGCATGCGCATAGCCGACCGCCTCGTCCTTCACCGCGCGCAGGCCGAACCCTTGAGCGGTGTCATAGGTGGCCTGCTTGAGCCGGCCGTTGTCAAAGACCAGCGCTTCCGACTGCTTGTATTCGAGGAACAATTCGCCATCGTCGGCGCCCTCCAGTCCGCGCTTGATCGCCCGGCCGACCTTGCCCTTGTCGAGCCCGGCGCGGTCGAGGAGGGAGGAAATGGCTGGATCCATGAATGGTCTCTCCATTGGCGGCTTCGGCCCATCAAATAGGGACTTTGGGGCGATTCTGCGAGGAGGGCGTCGGAAATGCGCCCGAATGGCCAATTGGGGCACGACGAACGATGGGCGTTGCGCGCGACGCGCCATCATGCTCCGGCCCGGCGGTACATTGCATTTTACGAGATTGCCACTGAATATCGGCACGAATTCAAAAAGTCGTTTTAATCAATTGCAGGCAAAGTTTGACCGCATCGGCCAACAGATGACGTGATAATGACCATAGATAAACGCAAATATCCCCGTGCGCCCGGCAGCAACCGGGCTGCGGTGATTTATGTCGGGCCAGGCGCCGCGCCCGTTATGTGCACGGTGGCAGATATTTCGGAAGGCGGGGTGGGTCTGACCCTCGTTAACGTCAACGACATTCCCGACACCTTTCGGCTGGAGATCAAGGGCGAAGACAAGGTGCGGTCGTGTCGCGTTGCGTGGAAAAAACCACCGCATCGCATGGGCATTGCGTTCGAGCCGGACTCGACGAACTGAACGCGCCGTCCTTGGTCGGCGCGTCCGACGTCGTTCGACGGCTGTCGATTACTTCTCTTTCAAGAATGCCGCGCAGAACGTCGGGTCGAAGTCCCGGTAGTCGTTGGTAATCTCGGTGCCCTTGGCGATGTTGCGGCGAGCGACGATGCAGCCGTTGTGCCAATGCGTGTTGGCGTTGTCGGAATGATTCATGTGATGGTCGTGGTCGACGGTGAGCAGAATTTCGCCGTCCACCCGGTAGCCGTGATGCCTGATGAAGTCCTTTGCCGGCTTAGGCAGCCTGGCGAACTGCTTGGGTGTGTAGGCGCGGTCGAAGCCGTCGACAAAGCGCCAGATCTTTGTGCCCTTGCGGATGAATTCGCCGGCGAAAACGCCGAGACCGTGGATTCGGCTCTTGGCGAGATAGGTTTTGACCAGAAGCATGCGCTACGCCCACTTACTCCCGCGTGAACCGCACCGACACGTCGCCGATGGGATCGAGCCGATAAGCGAACTCGGTTTCGTCGGGCGCGATCTGGGGCGGTGCCACGGTGGAGCCGCAAATGACGATGTCGCCGGCCTTCAGGTTTTCACCAAAGGCACCGAGCAGGTCGGCCAGATGCGTGAGCAGATTAGGCAGCTTGCCGGTCGCCGCTTCCGGATCGTCGGTCTTGGCCGCGAGGGCGCCGCGGCGGAATACACGGGCACTGAGGTCGGCCGTCTCGCCGCCGCTGCGGCTGTTGGCGCCGAGTACGACATGACGCTGATAGATGCAGCCGGCGAGCACCGCGTCCACATTGTCCTGCGTCGCCACCGGATCGAGGTCGAGCAGTTCGATTGCCGGCGTCAGTGAGGCGATCGCCGCGCGCGCGGCTGCGGCGTTCGATCCTGCCGGCAGGTCGCTGGCAAGTTGTACCGCGATTTCCGGTTCGGCGACGGGCTGCGTCCAATGCTTGACGTTCACCGGCGCGCCCGACTTCAGCAGGGCACCTTGCATGATAAAGGCGACCAGCGGTGCCGAGATCTTCAACCGCTCCCTGGCGGCCTGTGCGCCGAAGCCGATCTTCCAGCCCAGCGGTTTTTCGCCAGCGGTGATGCGTTGCCTCCGCTTGGCCAACTGCGCCCGCATCCCACGTGCAACACGCGGATCGTTCCACAGCGCATCGGGCCGGTCCGGTGGATGCTTCGGAGCGGCTGCCTGCTCGCTGTCCTTCATCTTGGCCGCGGCGCCCTTCACCGCTTTGGCCAAAGCGGAGCCGATCTTCTCCCCTTTCGATGTCATGCTTGTCCTCGAAAGTGGATCAGGCGTTCACGGCAGCTGGTCATACCCGTCGGCAAACCCGGCGAGGCTCATTGGAAAGCCGATACCTTCCTCCGGCGTTTGGAAGATGATGAACGTCGCCGTCTTGCCGGTGCGCAGTTTCTTGATCAACTCGTCGTCCATGACCACTTCGGCGATGCAGCCGTTAGGCAGGCAGCGAACGAAGCCGGCGCGGCCGATATCAGCATTGTCGATCTTCAGGCCGAGCCCCGACGGCAGCAGCACGCCGAGCGGCGCCACCACCCGCATCAGCCGGCTCTTTTGATCGGCTGTCTTCAGCACGATCACCGTAAGTCCGACATTGGCGCGGTCTTCCGCCGTCACGCTCTGGATCAGCGCGCATTGCTCGGACTTGGCGCCAGGCGGCGTGTCGCAGCGGATCTGCCAGTCCTTGTGCACCGACTTGACCGCGCCTTGCGCTCCCGCCGGCCCGGCGGCGCCCAGCGCCAATACCAGCACCGGAACAATAAGCCGGATTCGGCGCCGCAGCGCATGTCTGTCATGCACGAAAATGCCCATTGCTCAAACCCTTGGCGCTTCCGTTAGCGCCCGCGCCTGCCCCCTGCTTCTACGACCCGCCGGCGCCCGCGAATCGCCGCCCCGCGCGTCTTATCTTATGCGCCTCGTTGGGTCATGCCCGCCCGGTCATGTCAAGCAAACGGGATAAACCACTGGAAATCCGGTCCTGCGTGACCTTCCAAGGCGCCGGGCTCGTGGCGTAAATGGGGCGCTGGCGGCGTCGAGTGGGTCAGCCGATTGTCGCATGGTGGTGCGCATCAGGTGCATTGCGGGCCAGCCGGAATTATGGTTTGAGAGGCCGGGATTTTCCCCCGTCCCGCAGCGCCGACCAAGTTGCCACGCCCGTGGCAATATCCGTGCTCAGCGGGATCGAGCCGAACATCACGCCTGCGATGGGCGACAAAAAGGGCCCTATCCAAGGCCGTTTTTCTCGCCGAGGGAGCGCATAAGACGATGCTGGTGTCCAAGCGGTTAATCGCTTTCGTGGTCACGTGTGTGGCTGTTCTTGCTGGCGGTTCTGCCGCCCTGGCCGCCACCGGGCAGCCGCACCCATGGCAGATCGGCTTGCAGGCCGGCGTCACCCCGGTGATGGAAGACATCATCTGGTTCCATGACTTCCTGCTCTGGATCATCGCCGCGATCACGCTGTTCGTGTTGGCCCTCCTGGTCATCGTAATGGTCAAGTTCAACGCCCGCGCCAATCCGGTGCCCTCGCGCACCACCCACAACACCACGATCGAGGTGATCTGGACGGTGGTGCCGGTGCTGATCCTGGTGGCGATCGCAGTGCCGTCCTTCCGCCTGCTGTTCTATCAGCTCAACGTGCCCAAGGCCGACGTCACGGTAAAGGCCACCGGCAAACAGTGGTTCTGGACCTACAGCTATCCGGACCAGAAATTCGAATTCGATTCGCTGATGGTGCAGGACAAGGACCTCAAGCCCGGCCAGCCGCGGCTGCTCACCGTCGACACCGAGATGGTTGTGCCGGTCAACAAGGTGGTCAAAGTGCTCACCACCGGTGCCGACGTGATCCACTCCTTCGCCGTGCCATCGTTCGGCATCAAGATCGACGCCATCCCTGGCCGCATCAACGAGACCTGGTTCAAGGCCGAGCGCGAGGGTCGCTACTACGGCCAGTGCTCCGAGCTGTGCGGTCGCGACCACGCCTTCATGCCGATCGTGGTCAACGTCGTCAGCGAGAAGGACTACGCGACCTGGGTTGACCAGGCAAAGAAGAAATACGCCACGGACGTCAGCCCACGTCCGACTGCGGTGGCCGCAGCCGGCGGTCTCCAGTGACACATATAAAAACTAGAATATGATATCCGGGCGACCAATGATGAGGGTTGAAGGACAATAACGATGGCTCAGACAGCGGCTGCACACGGCACCCATGACACCAACGGTCATCATCCGACCGGATGGCGGCGTTTCGTCTATTCGACGAACCACAAGGACATCGGCACGATGTACCTGGTGTTCGCGCTGATGGCCGGGGTGATTGGCGGCTTGCTGTCGATCGGTATGCGGCTGGAGTTGCAGAACTCGGGCGTTCAATTCTTCCCGAGCCCGCACGAATTCAACGTGTTCACCACCGCGCACGGTCTGATCATGATCTTCTTCATGGTCATGCCGGCGATGATCGGCGGCTTCGGCAACTGGTTCGTGCCGATCATGATCGGGGCGCCGGACATGGCGTTCCCGCGCATGAACAACATTTCGTTCTGGCTGCTGCCGGCCTCCTTCGCACTGCTGATCTCCTCCATGTTCGTGGAAGGTGAGCCCGGCTCCATGGGTGTCGGCGCCGGCTGGACGCTCTACGCGCCCTTATCGACCAGCGGCCATCCGGGTCCGGCGGTCGATTTCGCCATCCTGTCGCTGCATCTGGCCGGCGCCTCCTCGATTCTCGGCGCCATCAACTTCATCACCACGATCTTCAACATGCGCGCGCCCGGCATGACGCTGCACAAGATGCCGTTGTTCGTGTGGTCAATCCTGGTAACCGTGTTCCTGCTGCTGTTGTCGCTGCCGGTGCTGGCCGGCGCGATCACCATGCTGCTCACCGATCGCAACTTCGGGACCACCTTCTTCTCCGCCCAGGGCGGCGGCGATCCGATCCTGTTCCAGCATCTGTTCTGGTTCTTCGGGCATCCGGAAGTCTACATCCTGATCCTGCCCGGCTTCGGCATGATCAGCCAGATTGTCTCCACCTTCTCGAAGAAGCCGATCTTCGGCTATCTCGGCATGGCCTACGCCATGGTCGCGATCGGCGGCATCGGCTTCGTGGTGTGGGCGCATCACATGTACACGGTCGGCCTGTCGACCGGTGCGCAGGCTTACTTCATCGCCGCCACCATGGTGATCGCGGTGCCGACCGGCGTGAAGATCTTCTCCTGGATCGCCACTATGTGGGGCGGCTCGATCGAGTTTCGCACGCCGATGCTGTGGGCGCTCGGCTTCATCTTCCTGTTCACCATCGGCGGTGTCACCGGCGTGGTGCTGGCCAATGCCGGCGTCGACCGCGTCTTGCAGGACACTTATTACGTGGTGGCGCACTTCCACTACGTGCTCTCGCTCGGCGCCGTGTTCGCCATCTTCGGCGGCTGGTACTACTGGTTCCCGAAGATGACCGGCTACATGTACAACGAGACCATTGCGAAGCTGCATTTCTGGGTCACGTTCATCGGCGTGAACCTGGTGTTCTTCCCGATGCACTTCCTCGGCCTTGCCGGCATGCCGCGCCGCATAGCCGACTACCCGGATGCCTTTGCCGGCTGGAACGAGGTTGCTTCCTACGGCTCCTATATCGCGGGCGTCGGGGCCATCATCTTCTTCATCGGCATGATCGAGGCCTTCGTGAAGAAGCGGGTGGCCGGCGACAATCCGTGGGGCGTCGGTGCCACCACGCTGGAATGGACGCTGTCCTCGCCGCCGCCATTCCACCAGTTCGAGACGCTTCCGCGCATCAAGTAAGACAACGCGTAATTCCGAAAAGTGGGTACCGGTTTTCGGATTGGATTACGCGCTAACAAACAGGACCGGCGCAATGTCGCTCGTCAGTGAAGGCGCAGACCTCCGCGGGTCGGTCCCGGCCGGCCCGGGAATTGCGTGTGCCGAGCCAAGTCTCGCCAGCGTCGGCGACTATCTCGCGCTGATGAAGCCGCGGGTGATGTCGCTGGTCGTGTTCACCGCGTTGACCGGGCTGGCGGTGGCGCCGGCCCATATTCATCCGGTGATCGGCTTCACCGCACTGCTCTGCATTGCGGTTGGCGCCGGCGCCGCTGGCGCGCTCAACATGTGGTACGACGCCGACATTGACGCCCGCATGGTGCGCACGGCGCGGCGTCCGGTGCCCATGGGTCGGGTGCAGCCGGGGGAGGCGCTCGCCTTCGGTCTGACGCTCGCCGGTTTTGCCGTGGCGACGCTCGGCCTGATGGTCAGTTGGGTCGCCGCCGCGCTGCTTGCCTTCACCATCTTCTTTTACGCGGTCGTCTATACCGTCTGGCTCAAGCGGGCGACACCGCAGAACATCGTGATCGGCGGCGCCGCCGGCGCCTTTCCGCCGATGATCGGCTGGGCGGCGGCAACCGGCTCACTGTCGCTGGAACCGGTGTTGTTGTTCCTCATCATCTTCTTCTGGACGCCGCCGCATTTCTGGGCGCTGGCGCTCTACCGCACCGACGATTACGCCCGTGCCGGCGTGCCCATGCTGCCGGTGGTGGCGGGCGACGCCGCGACCCGGCGGCAGGTACTGCTCTACACCGCGATCATGGTGCCGCTCGGCCTTTCGCCGTGGACCTTCGGCTTTGCCGGCCTGCTCTATGGCGCCACCGCGGCCCTCGCCGGCGCGGTGATGCTGGTGCTGGCGTGGCAGGTCTATAACGAGCGCCGTCCCGCCGACCGCGCCAGTCGCAACCTGTTTGCCTTCTCGATCCTCTATCTGTTCCTGCTGTTCGCGGTGCTGCTGGTCGAGCGCGGCTGGGGCGGCAGCCTGCTCGGATGGGCGGTGACGTGAGTCAGGTTTTGGATTTCGCCATGGACGACAAGCGGCCGGACGAGGACGGCGTCGTGCTCAGCGAGGCGCAGAAGCGCGCGCGCCGCTCGCGCTCGATCGCCATCGCCGTTGCGCTCGCGGCCCTGGTGATTCTGTTTTACGCAATCACGCTGGTGAAGGGACCGGGCGTGCTCAATCGTCCGCTTTAGAGCCGCCGGCCAATGACCGCGCCCACGCAATACCAGGAACGAAGGATACTGCGGCGCGACGTGCTGATCGCCGCCACCTGTGGCGCCGTCGCCGCCGCCATGGTCGGCGCCAGCTTCGCCGCGGTGCCGCTGTATAACTGGTTCTGCCGCACCACCGGCTTTGCCGGCACCACCCAGGTCGCCACCGAGGCGCCTGACCAGGTGCTCGGCCGCATGCTCACCATTCGCTTCGATTCCAACGTCATGCCCGGCCTGCCGTGGAAATTCATCCCCGAGCGGAACCAGATCGAGGTCCGCATCGGCGAGGTGACGACCGTGCACTACAAGGTCATCAACGAGGCCGCCCGCACCATCACCGCACAGGCCTCCTACAATGTC
>Ga0210062_1000010_pt1 | contig 51075 bp, 47 predicted proteins | sample Muzzi_CordA_D2_FD_185528 | JGI IMG/M metagenome (GOLD analysis project Ga0210062, IMG submission 185528) | Wetland microbial communities from San Francisco Bay, California, USA, that impact long-term carbon sequestration - Muzzi_CordA_D2 (SPAdes) | ecosystem: Environmental > Aquatic > Marine >...
CCCCCGCCGGTAGATCAAAGCCGGACCCTTTATATCAGGATCTTAACTCACAGATTTGGAGACAAACACATTGTGGCCAACGCTTCAATGTGCTCGCTCTGACCCTGGTAAAGACGGGTCATTTCAATCATGATACCTGCAATTTGAGCCAGGGCCTGAACGAAATTTACATCATCTAAGGTAAATTCCCATTTTTCGGCCGTATAGGCCCGGATGGCTCCGATGGCCTCATCGCCGAGCATGATGGGTACGGAAAGTATGGAGGCAATACCCTCTGTTTTTGCTGCCTCAGGATATTGTATTCTCGGATCATCACTGACATCATAAACCGCTACCGGTCCATCCTTAAGGGAATCGGCTATGGAACGTAACGCGCTCACCGCTCCTTTGTGTAAATATTCTTCGCTTAATCCTGCGGATGCCGCTACTTCCAAATCCTTTGTTTGATTGTTAATTAGAAACAGGGCACAGCCTTTGATGCCCAATGAAGATTTGAGGCTCTTTACCGTCATCCTGATGATTTCTTCGGGATCCTTAGACTTCGACAGGGATTTGGTGATTTTGATGAGCGTTTCATAATTAAGCTGTAAATTTTTCATTACGTCCTCCTTTCTTATATGGAAAGTCCGGCGGCTTAATTGTTTATGCGGCACATTTTTTTGGTTTGCTCATCCATGGAATTTTTATTTTGCAAGGATGAGCAGTTATTTTGATAAATATAAAGTAAATCCTAAAAACTGTGGGTCAATTGATAGATCATAATTCGAAATTTAAACTGGAGATTTTAATTTAATTCGCCTGCGGCGGACGAGTCCTTCAGCGGCGGATAAATCCTCCAAAGAATTACAGGGGTTTAATTCCCCGCCCCTTGGGGCGATAATAATTTCCGCTTGATGCCCCGTTGCTTGTCCTAGCGAAGCGGCGATCCCGCCATTCGGGGCGGCGGGGTAGTTCATCAGCAGTCATTCAGGAGAGCGAAGCGTGGTGGTCGTTCGACCGTGGTCCGAGGGCAAGATCCGGGATCGGTGCAACAGGAATAGGCGCAATTGACGTCATATTGTGGCAAAATCAAAAAACAATGTCAAATTAAACCGTCACATAAGACGCCACGCTCGAAATTCAAACCGGGCCTTAAAAATTTACTGCTGCGGACTGAGTTTCAAGAACTTCCCGCAGCTTCCAGGAAAGTTCCTTTAAATTGAAGGGCTTTTGGATGAAGCCATTACAGCCGCGGCTCAATATTGCACTCGCCTGATCGTTTAGGCTGTAGCCGCTGGATAAGAGAACATTGATATGGGAATCGATTTGTTTGAGTTTATCGTAAGTTTCACCACCATTTAGATCCGGCATAATCATGTCCAATATGACACAGTCGATTTCACTTTGCCGGGCCTGGTAAATATCCACCGCCTGCAAACCGTTTCTGGCCGTCAGCACATGGTAGCCTAATCGTTTTAAAAGCTTTGAGCCGACCTCAAGGACCATATCCTCGTCGTCAACCAGCAATATCGTTTCCGAGCCATTGGCGATTGCTCTGGTACGTTCCTTCTCTTTTACGACCTTTTTTTCTGATGCCGGCAGGTAAACACTGAAGGTGGTTCCCCCACCCGGCTTGCTTTCGACGGTTATGATGCCGTTGTGATTTTTAAGGATCCCATAGGCCGATGCCAGACCCAGCCCCGTTCCTCTTCCCCGATCCTTAGTGGTGAAAAAAGGATCAAAAATGCGTTTGCGCGTGGGTTCATCCATACCGATGCCGCTATCTGAAACCGAAACTTTAATGTACCGGCCGGGATCCACGCCATAGGTCTTTACAAAATTCCGGTTGAGGGTGATGTTCTCTGTTTTAAGCTTCAAGTCGCCACCCTGGGGCATTGCTTCCCAGGCATTGACAAACAGATTCAGAAAGACCTGGTTGATTTGCCCTTGATCGGCATCCGTCGGCCAAATATCATCCTGGAAATCGCTGATGATGTTTAGTTCCTTTTTTGTTCGGCCGAACATGGTGAGGTTTTCAGCGAGAAGTTTGTTGATATCGATCACCTTGACTTCATATTTTCCGCCCCGGGCAAACCCTAAAAGCTGGCGGGTCAGGTCAGCGGCGTTTTTAACGTAGGTTTCAATACCCTGGAGGTGCTCAACAAACGGATGGTGCGGCTGGACATCGGCCAGCATTAATGAGGTGCGTCCCTGAATCCCCATCAGAAGATTATTAAAATCGTGGGCAACTCCGCCGGCCAGGCGCCCGATGCTGTCCATTCTTTCAGCCTGGGCCAGCTGGGTCTCCAGACGTTTGCGTTCCGAGATATCACGCAAGAATTCAACTACCCCTGTTACGCGGCCGTCGTCTTTGTCTTTAATCGGAAAACTGTACACTTCAAGCCATTCGATCGGTGATCCCGCCAGTCCCGCAACAATATCGCGCTCGGCTTTCCCGGATATCAGACTGCGCAGGGATGGGCATGGTTTACAGGGCTCCTTTCCATTACGGTAACATACAAAGCATTTTTTTCCGACCAGGGGTAAGTTCTTCTGGTACCAGTGCTTCATGACAGCGTTGGCGTGCCGAATGGTCAGATCGGGATTCAGGACACTGATGCCATCCTGAATGCTTTCGATGACATCGTCAAGAAAGCCCTCGCTATCGCGCAGGGCTTTTTCGATGCGCTTGCGTTCGGCAATTTCGGCCTGTAATTCACGGTTGGATCTGGCGATTTCATTTGTTGATTGCTGAACTTCTTTAAAGGCGCTTTCCAGCTCGGATTTCGAGTTCTTTAGGCGGTGCTGAATGATTTCACGGACTTTTTCCATGACGAAGGCAAATAAAAAAATCGTGATGTAAGCCGGTATGAACCGCAGGATCAGATTGATGCTATAGGACTCAAAATGTGCTATTTTTGATCCGAAGGCAAACACCAGGCCGGCTAATCCCAGCAATATTAAGGACAAATAGGTACCCAATCTTCTGCCGAGCAAAAACAGCGTGATCAGAGGGTAGGTAAAAGCCCAGACATAGGCCGTTTTGCTGACGCCGCCGTAGGCGATCAAAAAAAAATAAAAAAGGCCGATGACACCGCTGCCGATAATACCGACCCAATTATGATCTTTTCGTATTCTCAGGTAAATAAAAAGGAAAACGATAAATGACAGGATCGAAAAATCAACTGCGGCCAGGATATAATCCTGTTGGATAAAGGCTACTGAACATAGCAGGGCGAGGAAAAAACCGCCCAGAATTATGATAAGATTTAGTAAAAATACTTTTCGCAGCACCTCCAGATCATAATCCATCGGCAGACCACTTGAGATCCTATACCAGAACCGTTCCTTTAGTTTGTCTATCATGATAAAATCAGCACCCAACTCCCCGGTTACTTCAGCGCTATATTTATCCATGAATCCGGATAACGATAAAAACTGATTGAGGATGTAGATTTATTGAGAGGCATCAGGATGTTTATCGGCAGGAAAATGCTGAAACTTAAGATTAATGATCGATCTGACGGATGAACGCAGCGACTGCCAGGCCGATTTCCTCCGGTGAATCTTCCTGGATGAAATGATTGCCCTTGACGGTGATCTCTTGTTGATTGGCCCATGTGCGACAGAAATCGCGCGCTTTGCCCCTTAAAATTGCCCCCGGGTCGGCATTTATAAATAGCTTGGGAATGTCAGAATTGGCGAGCCATGGGCCGTAGGCGGTTACGATCCCGACAACATCTTCGGGCTGCCCTTCGATGGGAATCTGGCGCGGCCAGGAAAGCGTCGGGCGTCGATCTTCGCCGGGATTGAGATAGGGGCGGCGGTAGACTGCCATTTCAGAATCCGTCAGCTCGCGCAGTACAGACCCGGGCAGCACCCGCTCGACAAAAATATTTTTTTCCAGGACCATTCCCTCCCCGGACGGTGAGCGGAAACCCTGAAAAATTTTGCGGGCCTCGTCCGGCCAATCACTCCAGTTGTAATGAAGCACAATTGCCTCCATATAGGCAATACCTTTGACGTTGTCGGGATGTCGATACGACCAGTCGAACCCCAGGGCCGAGCCCCAGTCATGAACCACGAACGTGACGTTTTCGGTTACCCCGATCTCTTTTAACAGGGCGTCCAGAAATCGGCGGTGTTCAACAAAAGTATATGAAGCCGGTCCGCTGTTTTTGAGTTTATCCGAGTCTCCCATCCCGATCAGGTCCGGTGCGATACATCGGCCAAGACCGCTGAGATGGGGTATGACATTACGCCACAGATAGGAAGAGGTGGGGTTGCCGTGCAGCAGGACAATCGGGTCACCGGTGCCTTCATTCACGTAGCTCATATTGTATCCCAGAACGGTAGCCGTTTTCTTAGTATATCTCTCTGCAGCGGGTATCATGGTTTCTCCTCTTAACGGATTGGGGGGGCAAAGTCCGAAAGCAATCATAGGAATGTATCAAGATTGATACGTTTACGGCGGTCGGGTATTTCAAATCATTAAATAATTTTGCTGCACTTCACTGTTTTTTTTCAATTCCTCGATGGTTCCTTGAAAACGAATTCGTCCTGTCTCAATTATGTACGCCCGATCCGATACTTTGGGTGCAAACTGGAGATTTTGTTCTGACAACAAAATGGTCAAACCCATTTTTTTAAGGACCAAAATCTGCTTTCCCAATTCCTCAACAACGATGGGTGCGACGCCTTCTACCGGTTCATCCAACAGCAATAGCGATGGATTGCCCATCAGGGCACGGCCAACGGTCAACATTTGTTGCTCTCCCCCACTCAAATAACCGCCAAGTCGGTTATCCAGGGGCGCAAGGGCCGGGAAAAGCTCGTAAATTCTCTTAACAGTCCATTCTCCGGTATTGGAATCGTTCGCCTTTTTGATCGCTATTTCCAGATTTTCGCGCACCGAGAGATCGGGAAAGATTAAACGCTCATCCGGAACGTAACCAATGCCAAGGCGGGCAATTTCATAGGGTTTAAGTCCGTTGAGTTTTTTACCGTTAAACGTAATGGTGCCGGAGGATGCCTTGGCCAAGCCCATAATGGTCTTTATGGTGGTTGTTTTGCCGGCTCCGTTGCGTCCCAGCAGGCAGCCCACTTCTCCTTCGTTCAATTCCAATGATACGTCGAAAAGGATGTGGCTCGTGCCATAGTGTGTTGACACATCTTTAAGTTCGAGTACGCTCATAAGTGTTGCTCACCTAAATAAATTTTCTTTGCGGTTTCGTTGTCCCGAACCTCGTCCGGCGATCCCTCGATGATTATTTGCCCCTGATGGAGCAAGGTCACGCGCTGTGCATGGTTAAAAATGACGGACATATCATGCTCGGTGAACAGGATTGAAAGTTCCAAATCCCGGTTGAGCAAGTCGACAAGTTCCATGGTCTCTTGAGTTTCTTTACGTGACATCCCGGCTGTGGGCTCATCGAGAAACAAAAGCTTCGGCTGACCGGCAAGTGCGATGGCCAATTCCAGCTTTTTTTTATCACCCTGAGAAAGTTCCCCGGCGATAAGCTTCACTTTATCGGCCAACCCGCATAGCTGGAGCACCTTCATGGTTTCCTGCACCCCGACCTTGGAAGCGGAAGCAAACATGTTCATGCTCTTTCCCAGGTGTGACTGAACCGCGCACATTACGTTGTCATTTACCGTAAGTTTAGGAAAGATGTTGCTAACCTGAAAGGCCCGGGAAATTCCGATCCGGACAATGGCATGGGCGGGCCAGTTGGTAATATCCTTGCCGTCAAACCGAACTTTTCCCGAATCGGGAGCGTGATAGCCCGTTAAAAGGTTGAAAAAGGTACTTTTCCCGGCGCCGTTGGGACCAATAATCGCGACCTTCTCCCCGCGGGCCATTTTAAAATCAACATCATGCGTAACAACATTGCCGCCGAAATTTTTATTGAGACCGACGACTTCTAAAATATTTTCGGTCATTAGTCACCTGCCTCCTCGTCCGTCTTGAGCCGGTTGAGGTTTTCGGAAGGCTCTTTTTTCCGAAACAGACCAAACCACCCCTGTGATATTTTGGCGTCGATAATTCCCATTAATCCACCGGGTGCGAAAATAACGATGAGAAGAATAACCACCCCGATGGTCAGTGGCCAATACACGGTAAAGCCGGTCACATAGGCATTCAGAAAAGTGTAGACGATAGACCCCAGGAAAGGACCGACAAAGTACCCTGCGCCACCAATAAGCGTCATGAAAACGGCTATTCCGCCTTCCTGCCAGCCGAGCAATAATGGCCCGACACTTCTGGTAAATGGCCCCCACAAGGCTCCGGCGACACCGGCAAATGTGCCTGCGACGACAAAATTGACCAGCATATACCGTTTGATGTTGATGCCGATAAACCGCGTTCTTAACGGGTTTTCACGCATGCAGCGCAGCACGTATCCAAATGGAGATCGCGTGATGCGCCACATAATAAACGTCGCCAGCGCGACAATGGCCAGGGTGAAATAATAGTAAACCGCCGCGTCGCGAAAAATGGCGGGTGGCAACAACCGTTGAATTCCGTCGTCTCCTCCGGTAAAGCTGTACCATGAGAAAACAATAAAAAAGATCAATTCGCCAAACGCCAATGTCAAAATCGCAAAATAAATGCCGGTTAGCCTGATAACAAAAATTCCCACGATAAATGAGCCCAGGGCTGCGACGGGAGGGCCAACCAGCAACGTAATGACAAACTGCCAAGTGGTAATTTCTCCGGTCCCACCGCTGAAATAACGAAACAACATAGCTGTAGCATAGGCGCCTAGACCGAAAAAAGCGGCATGGCCGAATGAAATTTGCCCCATGTATCCATATATAAGGTTGAAGCTCATGGCGAAAAGTCCGAGAATAAGGACTTCCGTACCAACCTCGGTCCAGAAATCGCCCGGCAGCACTGGGACCAGGATGAATGCGACCAGCAATATCACGCCAACGGGGGCAGAAAGACCCGCCCAGTCATATAAACGCCCTATCCAGTTTTTGTCATTTTCACGTCGGTCTGTCATTTGCGCGATCCCTCTCCTAAGGGGTTTTAGTATCTCAATTCCGTGCCGAACAGGCCCCACGGACGCACTATCAGGACCATGACTACAATCAGAAAAATCACCGCCAACGCCCCGTCGGGCCAAATCAACACGGAAAATGAATACACAACGCCTACGATGAGGGAAGCTGCGAATGTACCGATGATGCTGCCGAATCCTCCAATGACCACCACCGCAAAACATTGAACAATGAGGTCTGTGTCAACGCCGAGCGCCATTGGCATCAGGGGCAGGAACACGCCGGCGGCAAAGGCCGCAATGCCGATTCCCAAAGCAAAGACGCCGGCGTAAATAAGCGGGATACGGATTCCAAGTGCACTGACCATGTCCCGGCTGTACACAGCCGCCCGGACTATTTTGCCGTATTTGGTTTTTTGCAAAAACCACCACAGACCGGCCGCCACGCCGACGCCGGCGGCCAGAACGACAAAGTAATACGGATTGACGAAGGTATCGAGCATTTCCAACGGTTCAATCGGAAAATAAATCGAGCGGTCTTCCACACCCCAGATGAGTTTAATCAGGTCACCGAAAATCAGGATCAAAGCAAATGTGAGCAGCAGCTGTTCCGGAAGTTCCCGCGCATACATACGGCGTATGAGCACTCTCTCTATCAAATACCCCAGGATCACCATCAGCGCGGTGCCAATCAAAATAGCGAGAACGAGCACCAGGCCGCTTTCGCCGAGAGGCACGGCCAGGAAAGAAAACACGCTGAAGGTGACGTACCCGCCGACGAGCCATAGCGTTGCATGGGCGAAATTGAGGATGTTCATCACCCCAAAGGTCAAAGACAGACCCGAGGATAGCAGGAACAAAATCATCGCCCGCGACAACCCGCCAAGCAACTGAACAAATAGGAGCCCTGGATCTAATGGCATTAAAAATCTCCTCGTTTAGACGCAGCAACACCTGCAACCTGACCGGCGGATTCCGGGGTGGATCCGAAATCCGCGGCCGGTGCTATCGATATTTACTTAGGCACGATTTTTCTGCAGCTTCCGGACTTCGTCGCAGGTCGGTGTCCAGACCTCCTCGGCCTTGACAATTACCATGGTGTCCGGGTTGTAGATGGGGAAGGGATAATCCGGGCTATCCCAAACCGCACCCACATAACCTGCCGGGATGTTGAGTTGATTGTTGCAGTCACGAAATGTTGCCTGACCGCGGCAGGTATCGATGGTGGCGCCCTTGAGCCCTTGCTTCACCGCCTCAGTTTCAATGGAGCCGATTTTGTTGATTATTTGCTCCAAACCGTAGATGGCGTCATAGTGCATACAGGCCCAATCAGTGGGATAGGCATCCTCGCCGTATTTGGCGATATTCATTTTAATGTATTTCTGCATCAACGGTTGGTCCAAATGGGCAAAAAACGGGCAGCGCGCCAGACCGATCATGCCGCGCGGAATGCTGCGGCGTTGCTGCTGCAATTCCGTTACCGAGATCAGGCCCCCGGGATAGGGAATGCGTTTGAACAGGCCCATGCCCTCAGCCTGCCTGATAAAGGTGCGATTGTCCTTGCCCGCGATGGCGCCGAAAAGAAAGTCGGGTTTGGACGCCATTACGGCCGAAATATAAGAAGAAAACTCCGTTTCACCCAACTTGAACCAAAGCTCTTTCTCAAGTTTGGTATCCGGCGATTTTTCAGCCAGTGAGGTGACAAATTGCTTTTGCGTATCGCGACCCCACTCATAATCCTGGCCAATGGTGACAAAAGTTTTCCAGTTATTCTTTTTGATCATTTCGGCTACAGCCACCACCACGGACCCGGCTTGCATTTTGCTGTTGGGGCAAAATTGATAGGTGTACGGGGTGTAGTTCTCGTTAACGATTTTGGAACTGTTGCTCGTCGCGGCAAGGTGCAGGACCTTACGCTCATGGATGATTTCCTGAATGGCCATGGCGCAGGCGCTTGAATAGGTTCCAACGATGGTTTGGACATCGTCACGGGAAATTACATCACGGGCTTCGCGAGCTGCGACATCGGGTTTGGTGTGGGTATCTCTGAAACTGATTTCGATGGGATGTTTACCCAGAAATCCACCGCGATCGTTTATTTCCGCCGCCGCATTGGTCACCGCCTTGATAGCGCCATCGGCATAGTTGGCGCCCGTTCCGGTCACCGGCAGTAACAAACCAAGTTTGTATGGTTTGTCTGCTGCTGCTCGGACAAATCGTGGTGTGAGGGTGAGCACGCCGGCCGCAGCAACCGACAAAATAAATTCGCGTCGGTTCATTGCTTTTACAACCTGATCCCATTTTTTATCACTGATGTGCGTGCGATTTTCGGACATATTGCTCTCCTTTCGTTTATGTGTTCCGCCCCACTTGGATTGCCGGACTCTGTTTTAGTCCGACCTGGCAACCCGGGCCCTTAGGGCCGGGGCAGCGTGCAGAGACTTTGCCGTCTGTACGGCTCAATGTTACTCAACGATCCCGTTGTCTATACAACGAATGATCAAGGAGCAGTAAATGAGCAGTTTTCGGAAATTGGCACAAACTATCTGGCCTTGCCAATATCATATGGTCCGGGTACCCAAATATCGGTACCGGGTATTTGACGGTCAGATTACTATTGAAGTAGAAACGTGTAAAAAAGCATTTTCGGAACAAAAAGAATCTGAAATTGTAGCATTAAGAGAAACGGCCAGAACAAAAAGAGCTGTTCGGTAACTAAAACCATGGGACAACTTCCCTTGCCCCTTCGGAGGGCAAGGCAGACGCCCCCCCTTCCAGGGTAACTCAAAGCCTGGCCCTTTGGGTTAGGATTCTTTACTGAGACAATTTAAACCATCGATTAACTTTATTTGTCAAGTAAATATTCAATTATGATTGAAGTTGCGAAAATGTTTTGCCATTATATTAAATGCGCAGAATTCACATATTGGTTTTAAGGAAGGGGTTCGATTTTAATATAACAACCCGGGTTGCAATATAAAATGAGTTGTAAAAGACCACAAAACCATTACCTGATAGCTAATACCCAATACCTGCTGATTGGGCTTCGCTCAATTAGGGTCTAATCATACATCTTTCAGGCCATGTGCGGACCTATGGCGCTTGTCGGGACTAAGGTCACCTATCAAATACTTGTCATAATAGCGTGACATGTATATCTATTGAGACACTTTTTGACTCAATTTTTCTCGATTGCCTGTATGACAAAGTAAAACCAAAATTTATAAATAAAGAAAAATTATGAATTGTTTTCATTGGTTATGAATATTCCACTTTCATAACAAATTGTATTTCCAAGTGTCCACGCGGCATGGTCTGAAATTTGCACCGGCTTTTTTTAGGATCCGCTCATCCAACCTTAAAAACTGCCGTAAATTTTCAGGGAGCAAGCCATGGAAACCCGTAAGCCTTCAGATACAAAAGAGCCGGAGATTCTCAGGGAAGACCTCCTTATTCTTCAGGACATTAATTTTAATCCTGACAACGTATGCGTGGTTACCGGAGCGGGCACCGGCATCGGCAGGGCTACGGCCATTGCCGCCGCGGCCAACAAACTGATGACCGTGGGATTGGATATCAATGAAGCAGAGGGCAAAAAGACGCAAAATTTGGCGCGAGAGCTGGGCGGGCAGATGATTTTTATTAAAACCGATCTGACTCTCGATGAGGACGTTCAAACCGCCGTCTCGGAAGCCGCCAAACTGGGAACCATCAAATACCTGGCCAATATCGCCGGCATTCAACACATCGATTCGGTGGATAATTTTCCAATGGAAAAATATGATCTGATGCAGCGGCTGATGCTGCGCGCACCGTTTTTCCTTTCTCAGCTGGCCATCGGCTACATGAAGCAAAGCAGCGACGGTATTGGTGTTATCGGCCACATGGCTTCAATTCATGCCCATATTTGCACCAAAAACAAGCCGGTCTACAACATAACCAAATTCGGCTTGAAAGCCTTGAGCCAATCCATATCAGCGGAAGGAGACGGAAAGATCCGCTCTTTTACAATCAGCACCGGATTTGTCAAAACACCCCTGGCGCTAAACCAGATTCCGGCCCAGGCCGAGCAGCGCGGAATCACCCAGCAGGAAGTTGTCAGAGATGTCATGATGGGCGCCTCGCGCATCAAGGAAATGATGACGCCGATTGAAGTCGCCAATCTGTTCGTGTTCGGGTTTTCAAAGCATGCCCGGTATCTGATTGGAGGCGATTTACTGTTTGATGGGGGGGTGGTGTTGACGTACTAGAATTCGGAAGTCGGAATGCGGAATGAGGAAATAAAGCTCAAAGCTGAAAGCTCAAAGCAGAAGGCAGGGGGATGATGAATTCGGAAGTGGGAATGCGGAAGTCGGAAAACAGAGGACAGAAAGAAGACGACAAATTATGACCACTGAGGGACACGGAGAAACACTGAAAATATAACTAATGAAAAAGTTATTTTAAAAATAGAAAGCCATTCAGTGTAATTCCGTGAAATTCTGTGGTAAAAAATACAGAAGGCTGAACTTGGTTGAACTATCTGGCTGGAGGATGTGATGAACATTGGATCGCTTTTTGCGCGGCATGCCCGTTATCGTTCCGATCATTTGGCGGTTGTATTCGGTGATCAGCGTCTGAATTGGCTTGAATTTAACAAAAGTATCAACCGCCTGGCAAATGCACTGCTAGACATGGGAATTCGCAAAGGGGACAAGGTAGCCACGATTTTGCCCAACTGTCTGGAGCTGCTTGAAGTCTACTGGGCGGCTGCCAAAACCGGCGCCGTGGTGGTGCCGCTGAGCACGCTGCTGCTTGAAAAAGCCATGCAAACCCTGCTGCAGGATTCAGATTCGGTATTGCTGATTACCAATTCCGCTTTTGTCGAAAAGATAAACCATATCCGCTCCGGACTGCCCGCCATTGCCGAAGATCGCTACCTTCTCACGGACGCATCCGGCATTGCCGGCTATCTGGATTATCATGCCTTCAAGGCCGCCGCCGGTGATCAGGAACCGGCCGAGACCACCATCACGGATGACGACCCGTTTAACATCATGTACAGTAGCGGCACCACCGGCCTGCCCAAAGGAATTATCCACACCCATTATATTCGGGCAATGTATGGAGCCACCTTTGCCGCTTCTTATCGGATGACTCCCGAGAGCATCATCATGCATGCCGGAGCCATTGTTTTCAACGGCGCTTTTTTAGATCTCATGCCCGCCGTTTTCTTAGGGGCAACCTATATCCTGCTGCCGCAGTTCGATCCGGTATCCTATATCGATGTCATCGAACGGGAAAACATCACCCATGTGTTGGTGGTGCCTTCTCAAATTATTGCGCTGCTGAGTGCGCCAAATTTTTCTTATGATGCCCTGAAATCACTGGAAATGGTCCTGTCGGTCGGCGCCCCGCTTCACAAGCAACACAAAGATGAACTCAATCAGAGATTGCCCGGTCGGTTTTATGAGCTGTATGGGTTAACCGAGGGGTTTATGACTGTTCTAGATAAATACGACTACCCTGCCAAGCCGGGCTCGGTGGGCGTGCCGCCGCCGTTTTCCGATATGAAAATTTTGGATGAAAGCGGTCATGAGGTTCCAGCCGGCGACGTCGGTGAAATCTGCGGCCGCGGGCCGCTGCTGATGCCCGGATACTACAAGCGACCGGACTTGACGGCCGGGGCCATCAAAGACGGCTGGCTGCATTCGGGGGATATGGGATACGTGGATGAAGACGGTTTTCTGTATCTGGTGGACCGCATAAAAGACCTGATCATATCCGGCGGGGTGAATGTGTACCCCAGGGACATCGAGGAAATTGTCGTGCAGCATCCGGCCGTGCAGGAAGCCGCCGTCTTCGGCATACCGCATGATAAATGGGGGGAGACTCCGCTGGCGGCTGTCGTTTTGCACCGGCCCGGAGAAATATTGCCGGAGGCACTTCGCGATTGGGTTAACGAGCGGGTCGGGGCCAAGTTTCAAAGGCTGCATGATGTCGTCGTTATGGAGGAATTCCCGCGCAATGTGGCCGGCAAAACCTTGAAGCGGGTGATGCGTGAAGCCTACTGGCAGGATCAGGAAACCAAACACTAACACCCGGAAAGAAGAATTATAATGAAAGGCAAACATTCTCATATGCTGTATCGAGTCCCCCAGGAAAAGGTAACATGAGCACTGAAAGTACCCTAAAAGATAAAGCAGTATTAGTGGTGGATGACGAACCGGATATTTTGGATTCGATTGCCGAGCAGCTCGATATGTGCCGGATATACCGCGCCAAAGATTATGAAATCGCGCTGCAACTGATGGCAGGCTTCAAGTTTGATATTGTCATCCTCGATGTGATGGGGGTGCAGGGTTTTGAACTGCTTAAAAAATCCGTATCCAAGGGCTTTCCGACGGTGATGCTCACGGCGCATGCGTTGACACCGGAAGCCTTGAAAGAATCGATAAAATTAGGCGCGGTCTCATTTTTGCCCAAAGAACTGATGGCCGAACTGGATACCTACCTGGCCGATGTTATCACGGGCAGCAAAAAAATGGTCTGGAAAAGCCTGCTGGACAAATTAAGCGATTACTTTGACCGGCAATTCGGTGCCGACTGGAAAGAGAAAGATGACTTCTTCAAGAAGTTTGAAGAAGAGTTAAATACCGTCAAAGAAGAACCTAAAAGGAGGTAACCCTATGAAAGCAAAACATGCTGCAATCAGTTTTCTTTTTATTTGTCTGGCCATTTTTCTGATCGGCTCACAAGCCACGGCCGCTGATCCGATTAAAATCGGAATCATTCAGGGCTTGAGCGGACCCTATGAAATTTACGGCAAAGCGGAAGTTACCGGCTTTAATATGGGGCTGGAATACTTTACTAAAGGGACCAATCAGATCATCGGCAGGGACGTGGAGCTGGTTGTGGAAGATACCCAGCTTAAAGCGGCGAGGGCTAAAATGCTGCTGACCAAGCTTTACAGTGATGACAAGGTGGATCTGGCCATCGGGCCGACCAGCAGTGGGGTGGCCCTGGCCGTGCTTCCGGTAGCCCAGGAATTCAAGAAGATCCTGATTGTCGAACCCGCGGTGGCTGATTCCATTACCGGTGCAAACTGGAACCGTTATATTTTTCGAACAGGTCGCAATTCCAGCCAGGATGCCATCTCCAACGCCGTTGCCGTGGCCAAGCCGGGGGTCAGCATCGCCTGCATCGGACAGGACTATGCCTTTGGCCGCGACGGCATCGCCGCTTACAAGCAGGCGGCCGAAAAACTCGGTGCCAAAATCGTCCATGAGGAGTATGCGGATCCCAAGGGCACGGATTTTACGGCTCCGATCCAAAAAATGATCGAGGCCCTGAAGGATTTACCCCAGCCCAAGTATATCTGGGTCATATGGGCGGGTAAAGGCGGCCCGATGACCCAGTTGATCGATGCCGGGCTTGATAAATACGGTATCCAGATCACCAGCGGCGGTAATGTCCTGGCAGCCCTCAAAGCGTGGAAGCCCCTCAAGGGGATGGTCGGTTCCATTTACTACTACTACGAGAACCCGAACAACCCCGTAAACGACTGGTTTGTAGCCGAACACCTGAAGCGCTTCAACGAGCCTCCGGATTTCTTTACTTGCGGTGGTTTTGCTGCCGCCAGCGCCGTTATTCAGGGTATCACCAAAGCCGGCGGTACCGATACGGAAAAGCTCATTGCGGCCATGGAGGGAATGGAATTCATGACACCCAAGGGAATGATGAAGTTCCGCACGGAAGACCATCAGGCCCTGCAGTCCATGTTCGCTTTCAAGCTCGACGTGAAACCGGATGTGGAGTGGGCCATCCCCGTGCTCACCAGGGAGTTGTCAATGGATGAGACGGCGCCGCCGATCATGAACAAGTGAGGGACGTCATTAACGGACCGCCTTGTATGATCAAAATACAGTCGATAATTTGAACGCTAAATGCTTGAAGGCCCGGAGGCTGGAACGCTGGGAGGCTATGAGGATGGGATGCACGGAAATCGAAATATAGAAAAATTTTTATCGATTTCCAAATCCTAAGCCGCAGGAATGACAGCCGCCCGGCTTTCGAGCTTTCGAGTTTCCAAGCTTTCCAACTTTCAAGCTTTTCAGCCTCCCGGCCTTCCAGCTTCCCAGCCTTCCGGCTGTGGGTAAGCCAAAAACAATTGAGTTATGGATGACACCAACGCAGCACCAATAATCGAAACCAAAGATCTCACTATCCGCTTTGGCGGGCATGTGGCTGTTGACCATGTGAACCTGCAGGTGGCGCCGTTCACGTTGAAATCCATTATCGGCCCCAACGGGGCCGGTAAAACCACGTTTTTCAACCTGTTGACCGGTCAATATAAAGCAACGGAGGGGCATGTTTATCTCAAAGGGCGCGATATCACGAAACTGGGACCCGCCATGCGAACGCGTCTGGGAATGGGCCGATCCTTTCAGTTGACGAATATCTTTCCGATGTTAAGCGTTTTGGAGAACGTGAGGATCGCCATCCAGTCCCGCAAGGGTTTCGGTCTAAACTTTTGGCGCAACTATCTTCATTTCCCGGAAACCGAAGATGAAGCCTATGCCATTCTCAAAGATGTGCTTCTCGATGACAAATGGTCTGCCCCGGCCAGCTCCCTGACACACGGCGAGCAACGCAAACTGGAGCTGGCGATTCTAATTTCATTGGAACCGCAGATTTTCTTCCTGGATGAGCCGACAGCCGGCATGTCCCAGGAAGAGGTTCCGGCGATTCTGGAAATTCTCGAAAAAATTAAAGCTGCCAGGAACCGCACGCTGCTTCTGGTGGAGCACAAGATGGACATGATCATGACCCTGTCGGATTCCATCGCCGTGCTCCAGGAAGGCAGGCTTATCGCCGACGGCGATCCGGATACCATTCATCAGAGCCGGGAAGTCCAGGAAGCCTATCTCGGCGGAGGAGCCAAGCGTGGATGAAGCGATCCTGAAAGTCGAAGATATTCACACCTATATCGGCCACCATCATATTCTTCAAGGGATTTCGTTTGAAGCACAGGCCGATGCGGTTACCGTTCTCATCGGACGCAACGGCGCCGGCAAGAGCACCGCCCTGCGCACCGTGATGGGTCTTTTGCCTTCGGGGCGAGGAAAAATCCTATTCAAAGGCCGGGAAATTCAGAAGAAAAAACCCTATGAGATTGCACGCCTGGGCATCGGATTTGTTCCGGAGGATATGGGAATCTTTGCCAACCTCACGGTGGAAGAAAATATGCGGGTGGCGATGCTGGCAGAAGACCCGGCGACATCTGAAAGGCTGGAGAGAACTTTGGAAATGTTTGTTGATCTAAAAAATTTCTGGAGGGCTCAAGCTGGAATTCTGAGCGGTGGACAGAAACAAATGCTCGCCATTGCCAGGGCCATTGTCAACGATACGTCATTGCTTCTTATCGATGAACCCTCCAAAGGCCTGGCCCCGATTATCGTGGAAGCCCTTATCGACGCCATCACTCAAATTAAAGCCCGGAGTGTGGTTGTTCTGGTGGAACAAAACTTTTACATGGCCAGCCGGGTCGGTGACCAATTCTATATTCTAGATGACGGGATGGTGGTCCAAAAAGGCAACATGCCGGATCTCGTCGATAATGACGAATTAAAAAGCAGGTATCTGGGAATTTCCAAAGCGAATCCATAGAGGATAGCGGCATATTAACGAGGCGCTGGGCGACGTCTTATCGACAATTTTTGTTGATGTTGCCGGGCAGACTCTTTTTTTAGGCTTCAAGTGTCAGCCCAGACGCTGGCCGCAGAAGCAGCCGGTTTGATCGAAGACGAAACTTATTGGGAAGCTGGGAAGAGTTTTAAGTTGTTGTGGGAGCGGTTTTTAACCGCGATTAATTCGGTCGGACCAACTTCGGCAATCGTGGTTAAAAACCACTCCCACCTGGAATTAAGCTCGGCCTAAAAATGACATCGGATTTTTTTAACTGCTGACACCTGAACCCTTTTCTATGAGAAGATATTTTTAATTTGGCCATGATCTTATCAAAACGCTGGACTACAGAACTTACAATTGCAGGGGCCGTTGTTTTTTTCCTGCTGCCGCTCGTGGGCATTCCGGCCAAGACCTACCTGACGCTGACCATTGCCGGCCTGGCCATGGGCATGCTACTTTTTCTGATTGCCTCCGGTCTCAGCATTATTTTCGGTCTGATGGATGTCCTGAACTTTGCTCATGGTGCTTTGTTTGCCTGGGGGGCCTATGTCGGATTCAGCGTCTTTAGGACGTTGACCAATTGGGTGCAAGCTCCATCTGCCCTTCAGAATCTGGCCGCATTCCTGATTGCCATCATGGCGGCAATGGCGGCAGTTGCGGTTCTGGGGATTATCCTGGAAAGGGTCATCGTTCGCCGGGTATACGGAAACCATTTGTTTCAAATCCTAATCACCTTCGGGGCCACCATTGTTCTGGTAGAGTTGATCCGCGTTTTTTGGGGGCCGAACGATGAAGTCATGGCGGTACCCCTGATGTTTCGGGGAAATTGGGACATTTTCGATGTCATCATCCAGCGCTATCGGCTGGTTTGCATCCTTATCGGGATTATCGTATACGCCGGCATCCAGACGATTCTTAAAAAGACCAAATTAGGCACCATCGTAAGGGCCGGCGTCGAAAACCGCGAGATGGTTCAGGCCATGGGGCATAATATATTTTTGCTGTTCACCGGCGTATTTGCTGTCGGCGCAAGCCTGGCCGCATTGGGAGGCCTGGCCATGAGCATATTCAGCCTTCAGGTATATCCGGACATGGGTTCAACCTATCTTCTGTTCGCGTTTATCGTGGTCATTATCGGAGGTCTCGGAAGCGTGACGGGTTCTTTAGTGGGGGCTCTTATCGTAGGTCTTGCTTACAATTACGTAGCTTATTTGGTCCCCTGGGCTGCAGCCGGCGTCAATATTTTGATTATGATAATTATCCTTCTGATTCGACCGACCGGACTATTTGCGGCGGGAAAGTAACGGGAGGTGTCAGGTGTCGGGTGTCAGGTTTCAGGCAAATGAAGTTTATTGAACCAAAGGTGGATTCTGATTCTCGATATTGGATGCTCGATGCTGGATAGGGGATGCTGGTTACTGGATGCTGGTGAATGAAATGAAAGGTATAAGGTGTCAGGTTAAAGGTCAAAGGCTAAAGGCGCAGGGCACAAGGCTTTTGAGCTCTATCATCTGTCTTCTGAGCATCTGATCCGCCTGCGGCGGAAAACCCGAACTATTTTTATCATCAGAAGATATTCTTCCAATTTATTTGATTCTCATTTTTAAGGTTTATGTGATGACGGCGCTAACACCGGTACAGATCGTTCGGCAGCAGGAAAAGCGGCAACGCTTCAGCAACGGCGGTTTTTACCTCCGGATGGGGTTGCTGGCGCTGTTTCTGCTGGTGCCCTTTTTATTCCCGTCTTTCAAAACGGTTGATCTGGCGATTAAGATTGTTATTTTTGCATCGCTGGTTGCCAGCTTCGATATCATGCTGGGATATACCGGCATCCTTTCTTTCGGCCACGGCATGTTTTTCGGCATCGGCGCCTATTGTGTCGCGTTTCTGGTTGGAAAATACGGCAGCCCTTCTTATCTCAATCTGATGCTCGGACTGCTGATCGCCACGGCAGTTGCCGTCATTTTGGCACTGCTCATCAGCTTTATCTCCTTACGGGTCAAGGCCATCTTCTTTGCCATGGTTACGCTGGCACTAGCGGAGCTGGCCCTCGTTTTGGCGAACAAGCTCAGCCATTTTACGGGTGGCGAAGACGGAATCAGCATTAGTATGCCCGGTATTTTTTCAGTAGCATTTAATCCGGGAACCTTTTGGGGTGTCGATATCACCGGCAGAATGGTGAGCTATTATTTTATATTCTTCAGCTGTCTGGTCCTGTTTCTCATGATGCTTCGATTTACACATTCGCCGCTCGGTCGGGTGTTGCAGGCCATACGAGACAATGAACAGCGTGCCGTGGCGCTGGGCTACAAGACGTTCATTTTTCAAACCCTATCAATTACCTTCGGGTGCGTGCTGGCCGCGCTAATCGGCGGGCTGTATGCCATGTGGGTCGGCTATGTGAATCCGGAGTCGAGCCTGGAAGTTATGGCGATAATGCTCAATGTGCTTCTGATGGTCATCATCGGCGGCATGGGCACGCTTTATGGCGGTATTGTGGGCGCGGCTTTTTTGCTGATTAGCCAGACATTTTTACCTGATCTGCAACATTTAGCCGCAGATCTGCTGCCCCGGGCAACCATACTGCATAAAATGCTTGAACGCTGGTTGCTGCTCTTTGGCGTTCTGTTTATCCTGGTCGTCATCTTTTTTCCCAAAGGCGTCATCGGGTCCATGCAGGATTATCTTTCACGGCGTAAAGCAGCAAAAAAATAGTTTGCTGCGCTTTCAATTGGAATGATGGAATGCTGGGAAAATGGGTTGATCAGTTCGCCGGTTAGCCCGTTTGCCGGTTTACTGAAACGGACCAACGGGCCAAGCCATCTCATTCCGGGATTGAGGCAAATACTTGTGTTTCAAAAAACACCTGTTTTATTCAACCAGGTGTTGAAATTCCGAGACCTATTATAAGGAGGGATACATGACCGAACCGATCATGAAAAAAGTAAAAGGCGATGGGGTGCAGATCAATCTGGCGATATGGGAGGGCAGTGCCGGGCCGATTTTATGTGTGCACGGAATCACCGCCAACTGTCGCTGCTGGGACGTGCTGGCTGCCGCGCTGGCACCGGGTTTTCGGGTTCTGGCGATGGATCTGCGCGGCCGGGGACAATCCGAAAAGCCTGCCACCGGCTATTCGCTGGACCATCACCTGCGTGATATAAACTGCCTGCTGGATGATCTGCAGCTTGAACGGGCCGTCATTATGGGACATTCCCTGGGAGCCTTCATTGGTCTGGCATTTGCGGCCCAATACCCGCAGCGAACGGAGCGGCTTATTCTGGTCGATGGGGGCGGAGATCTTTCGGCCGAGCAGTTTAACAAGGTGTTTGTCGGTATCAAACCGGCTCTGAATCGGCTGGGCCAGATCTTTCCTTCCGCCGACGCCTACCTGGACAAAATGAAACGGGCGCCTTATCTGCACCCCTGGACACCGGCGGTGGAGACCTATTGCCGCTATGAAATTGAAGCGGCGGACGGCGGCGTTCGCACCAATATTGATCCGGCCCATATCCAGGAAGAGTCTGCCAACATCAGAAAAGTTAATTGCGCTTCCTTTTACCCCGGCTTGCAATGCAACGTGTTGATCCTGAGAGCGCCCAACGGCCTGCTGAGCCAGGGTGATCTTCTGCTGCCGGAAGATGTCATTAGAAAAATGACGGCTGAAATCCGGCATGTCAAAAGGTTTGATGTGGCAGATACCAACCACTATGGTATTTTAATGAAACCCCACGAGGCCAGGGATCAGGCGATCCGGGAATTTTTAAAATGAAAGCCGCCCTGGTCGATCGCGCTGACCGCTATGGGTGCGAGGGCTTGATTGCCGCTGCAGCATAACCTGCCTTGCAATCGGCAAACCCTGCTTTACAATACTTCAGGATATTGTTACATTACACCCATATCCATTCATTCCATTCCCGTAAAAATTCGAATGCCCCAATGAAATACTTTCTTTTCATTGCGTCATCGAAATTTTGAAACGTTAAAGCAGGAGTCTCAAATGGCGGCATTGAGAATGAAATTAATCGTTTTAGTGTGTCTAGCTGCGTCCACAATATTCTGGGGGCGCCCGTCATTTTCTGAAACAGCTTCTGAAACAACCATTTCAGAACAGACACTGGCCGGCGATATTGTCATCCAGGAAACGTATCAACCCGCCAGCGGCCTGCCGGTGGGAAAGATACAATCGGTGCGGGGGGAAGCCATTGTCTTCCATCGGGATCCCACTGTGGGCTACCGAATTCTATCCGGACTGCCGTTGTATGCCGGCGATATCCTGCGCACCCGCGCGGCGGCCTGGATATTTTGTCGTCTCATCGATGGCAGTCATATCGTTTTGTCGCCGCTTACCAGCCTTACAATTCTCCAAAGCAACTATAATCCCGCCCGCAAATCAAGTGTTTCGTTTTTGAAATTAAATCACGGCAGCGCCCGCTTTACTTTGAAACCCTTGCCTGACCTTTCCGCATATGATTTTAAAGTCCAGACAGATGTGGCCTTTACCCTGGCCAGAGAAGGCGATTTTGTCGTCAAAACAAACCCGCAGGCAACTGACATTGTCGCATTCGAAAATAGCCGGCTGGAGGTAACCGCCATGGCGCAACCCGAAGCAGTCACATTTTTATCCGATTTCCAAAGGGCAATTGTCGCGGAAGGAAACTTCTCTCCCACAGTTGAAACCCTCTCCCGGCAGGACATCGAAACCATTCAGGCAAATTTTTATCCGGCCGCACAAAGCACCCTGTTTGCCGTCGGCACGAATAATAATCGTGAAGATCATAAAACCGATGAATCGCCGACAGAAGAAGATATTGCAGAACCCAAATTGAGCGAGTAGCGCTCAATTGGGGTGTTAGAATGTCAATTCAAATGGGTACGTATGCCCGGGAAAGGAAATCCTATGGAAGATATTCACAACGTGTTTAGCCGGTTCAAGAAAGAGTTTCCCGAAGTTTACGCCAGGCATGAAGCACTGGGAAGGGAAGTCCATGAGAATGCCGGACCGCTGGGAGAAAATTCCCGCTGGTTAATCAAAATTGCCATTTCGGCCGCCTGTAATCACAAACGCGCCCTGGCAACCCATATCCAAAAGGCTAAAACTGCCGGTGTCAGCGATGCAGAAATCAAGCATGCACTCTTGCTGTTGATCCCCACCGCCGGGTTTCCGGCGTTTATGAAAGCCTATGCGGTGATGGAAAATGTCGTTGAATAGTTGATTGGATGACTGGTTGATTTGGGAAAATGGAACATTTCCCCGAATACCGGTCAAATTATTCAACATAGTCAACCAGATCAATATTTTCAACTCAATCAACTCAATCAACCTAATCAACTAAATATCGGTGGGCAACGTGGCCAAATTTTCCCTGAAGGATATTGACAAGTGGTTAAACAAGGTCATCGATTTTGTCACTGTCGATATCTGGCGCGTTCGACTGGAAGATCTTCCCTTCGGCAAATCATTTCTGATCAAGCAACTCAGAATCATTCTTCTTACGCTGCGCGGATTTGATGAAGACAGGTGTTTTGCCCGCGCATCATCGCTGACCTTTAATACCCTGCTTTCAATTGTTCCGGTGGCGGCGATCCTGTTCGGCGTTGCCAAAGGCTTCGGCTTTGAAACGATGCTCAGACGCGAGATTCTTGAGAAATTTCCCGGACAAGCGCAGCAGGAGGTATTGGCCAAAGTGATCAGCTTTGCCGAATCGATGCTTGAAACCGCTAAAGGCGGGGTTATCGCCGGCATCGGTATGGTCATCCTGTTCTGGTCGGTAATCAATGTTCTCAGTCATATTGAAACTTCGTTAAATGAAATTTGGGAGATCAAGGAGAGCCGAACCTGGGGCCGAAAATTCAGTGATTATCTTGCGGTAATGCTTTTAAGCCCCTTGATGTTTATTTTGTCCAGCAGCGCGACGGTTTTTATTACCACCCAGATCACGCAGTTGACGAACAAAATTGACCTGCTGGGTATAATCAGTCCGCTCATTTTCCTGAGCTTTAAGTTCATCCCCTACGTGCTCATCTGGATCCTTTTTACGGTGATCTATATCCTGATGCCGAATACCAAGGTGAATCTAAAAGCCGGTCTTACGGCCGGCATTGTTGCTGGAACAATTTTCCAGATTTTCCAATGGGCCTATATCAGTTTTCAGATAGGTGCCGCGAAGTATAACGCCATTTATGGCAGTTTTGCAGCCCTGCCGCTGTTTTTGATGTGGGTGCAGATCAGCTGGTGGGTGGTCCTTTTTGGTGCGGAACTGTCTTTTGCCAATCAAAATGTCAATACCTATGAATATGAGCCGGACAGCAACAAAGTCAGTCCGGCATTTAGAAAAGTGCTCACTTTGCAAATTGCCCACCTGTTAATCAAGAATTTTGCGAAGGGAGAAAGACCGTTGACCGACACCGAGATTTCTTACCATCTGAAAATGCCCATTCGATTGGTTCACACTATTTTGTATGATCTCGTTGAGAGCCGGCTGGTTTGCCAAACCAGAACCGGCGAGGACCAAAAATTCGGCTATCAGCCGGCGCGCGATATCAATACGCTGACCATAAGTTTTGTGGTTGATGCCCTCGATCAAACCGGCAGCAACAACATACCGGTCGCAAGGACCGAGGAATTTGTAGCGCTGTCCGATGCAATTGAAAAATTCAAAGAGCAGATGGAAGCCTCACCGGCCAATAAGCTGCTGAAAGATATTTAGGCTGGATACTCGATGCTGGATGCTGGGTCCTGGCTCGGTCCAAGGCGGAGATAAGATTGCCACAAAGTCGCCAAGACACAAAGCGAAACGCGAAACTTTTTGGTTAATAGACTTCTTCGAGTCTTTGTGTCTTGGTGGCGACCCGCCTTGTCGGGCAAAGAAGTTACGATTAAGACTCAAACTTAGCCTTATCGGATAATTTGAAAGGATCTTTCAGCATGTCCATTCCCGGAAATTTGCTTACAACAGCCATGGCGGTTATGCCGCACACAGACCCCGGGCAGGCGCTCGAGGCTGCCCTGTCGCTGGACATCCCGTTCTGGCCCCAGCTTCCGCGGTTGAGTTATTATGAAGACATGTATGTGCAGGCCTCGGAGCATTTTCCCGGAATTGTGCTGAACCTGGACAATCAGACGCTGGTCTTTTCAATGGACAAATTTGTCGTTGAACTTGAAGATACGCTGTCCCATTTCGAGGAGCCGGCTTACTTTGATATCAGCGAGCGATATTCGGATGTCTACCACCGTTTTCTGGCGCTGGATCTCTCCGATCGCCCCGCCATCAGAGGACAGCTCGAAGGGCCGATCAGCTTCGGGCTAAATGTGCTCGATCAGGACAAGCGCCCGATAATTTTTGACGACACCGTGCGCCCGTTTATGTTTGAATTTATGGCCCGGCGCATCAACGTCCAGTTGGCACGTCTAAAAAAAATAAATCCCAATGCCTTTATGTTTATTGACGAGCCGGGGCTGCAGTTTATATTCAGCGCTCTATCCGGCTACGACAGTGCGGCGGCGCGCACCGATATGGAAGCATTTCTATCCATGATCGAGCGCCCGCGCGGTGTGCACCTCTGCGGCAATCCGGACTGGGATTTTCTGCTGAACCAGGACATGGACATTCTGTCACTGGATGTATACCTGAACGGCGATATTTTTACCAACTACGCGGGGTCCATTAAACGGTTTCTGGATAACGGCGGCGTGATTGTCTGGGGTCTGGTCCCCACTAACTTTGAACCCTTTGAGGCTGAAAATACCGCATCGCTGACGGATAAACTGGAAGAGATCTGGTCGATTCTTGACCGTAAAGGAATTGATAAAGACTACCTGCTGGCCCGAAGTCTGATGTCTCCTGCAACCTGTTGCCTGGTGAATCCGGATGGCGAAAAGACGGTTGAAAAAGCATTCCGGGTAGTTCAGGATCTGTCCGACAGGCTGCGCGATAAATATTCTCTGGTGTAAATGTAAACCCGTTATATTAGAAGAAAGGCGATATAAAAGCCTTTGGAGGGATCTGATCACCAAGGTTTTTCCAATCCGCCGTAGTTGACCTGACAGGATTCAGGGGGAGTTAAAAAGTTTCCTTATTATTCCAAGCGCTACTTCGCCTGCTGGCCCTTTTTTGCCGGAGTTGGACGACGATCGTCTTCCTTGAATTGTTTAAGTTTTCTCCACAAAGCTGCCCGGCTGATGCCCAACAGCTCGGTAGCCTTGGATTTGTTGCCTCCGGTTGCTTCCAACACCTCGAGAATGTATTTCTTTTCCCTCTCAGCCAAGGTCATGAATTTTCGGGTTGCATCCAAAGGCGCAGAATCAGATTTGTGAAAGCGTCCGGGAAGATGTTTGAGATCTAAGGTATTGCCGTCGGCGAGGATAACGGCACGCTCGATAATGTGTTCAAGTTCGCGGATATTGCCCGGAAAATGATAGTCCATAAAGATGTCCGTGACATCGCCTGAGATATAATCGACTGCTTTCTTGAACTCTTTGGCATATTTGTCGAGAAAGTAGCCGGATAGGGGCGGGATGTCGTCCTTGCGCTCCCTTAAAGGCGGGATGTACAGCTCGAGCACATTCAAACGATAATAAAGCTCCTCTCTGATTTTTCCCTCCTCGACCAGCTTTCTCAGGTTGTAACGGCTGGCAGCCAGTATGCGGACATCAAACGAAAAATCGTTGCTGCCGCCCTGCAGAGATACTTTTTTACTGTCAATAATTTTCAACATCGAAAGCTGCATCTTGGGGGATAAATCCTCGATCTGGTCCAGCAGGAGGGTGCCTCCCGAATCCAATCCGGCATCGATGACACTCGGTTTAACATCCCGGGGAAACGCCGCGCTGTCGGGCCTGAAGAGCTCTTCGATAAGCAGGTCGTTTCTGAAACAGCCGCAGTTGACCGCCATAAACCGGCTACGTCTTCGGGGGCTTAAGTTGTGGATGATCCTGGCCGCCAACTCCTTGCCGGTGCCCGTTTCGCCGCGTATAATCACGGGGCAATCCAGCACTGCGAGCCGCTCGATATTTTTCCGCAGTTCCCGCATGGCCATGGTTTCACCGATCATCCGCAAGGGCTCAGCCGGGCCGGATTGAACCTTATTCGGGCCGATTGCAGGGGACGGCGGGAACTCTTTTAGCGACTCAGAATCGGACATCCGCCGATTTATCCGCGGTGCCTGCACTTCGGCTTGGTTATCGCTGCCGGCAGCCGAAGGCATGCCGGTTGCAGGCGGCTTGATGACAATAATGCTGCCGTCCTTGCTGCTGCTTTTAATGATATTCCAGAAATCTTGCATATGGTCCTTTTCGACATAGGCGGCGTCAAGGGCCTCGGTGGCCTGTTTTACTTTTTCATTGCCATAGCCGGTCAGCAGAACCGATTTTAAATTCGGAAAGATTTCCTTTAACTTGGTAATGGTCACCAATCCGTCCATGTCGGGCATTTTTAAATCCACGATTGCCAGATCGATGCGGTTGTGTTGCGCCAGCGACAGCGCCTGCAGGCCGCCTGATGCTTTGAGCGGATCAAAACCCATTAGTTTCAAGCGTTGCGCGATGGAATTTAAAAATTTTGGCTCGTCATCCACCAGCAGAATTTTGGGAAGCGTTTTTGCCATTTGTCGTTGCTATTTTTTTAGGAGCTTGTGCGATTCGATATCGACGGCATCCTCCAGATCCCCGCCGGTGGCCATTCCCGCTGCCGCCATCGATGTTTCAAGGCTCTGCAGCGCCTTCCTTACAAAGCGCCAGAATCCACCCATGTCCTCTTTTTCGAAATAGGATGAGTTGAGCGCTTCGGTGGCTTCCTTCAGCTTTTCATCGCCATGGCCGGTTAGCAGAACCGTTTGGATGTCGGCATCAATTTCCTTAAGCTTGGTGATTACCACCAGGCCATCCATATCGGGCATTCTCTGATCGACGACGGCCATATGGATTCTGGTGGTCTTGGTGATTTCGATGGCTTCACGGCCGTTTAATGCCGTGAGGGGTTCGTATCCTTTCAGCCGGATCCGCTCTGCCAGGGTATTGAGGAATTTCGCGTTGTCGTCCACCAACAGGATATTGATATTTCCCAACGGCAGATTCGATAAGAACGCCCAGAATCTGCTCATGTCCTGTTTGTCAAAGTAGGTCGAGTTGAGGGCTTCGCTGGCTTCCTTGAGTTTTTCGTCTCCATGGCCGGTCAACAGGATCGTTTTGATATCCGGTGCGAGCGCTTTTAACTTCGTGATAACAACCAGGCCCTCCATATCGGGCATCCTCTGGTCGACCACAGCCACATGAACAGGCTGCTTTTGAGCGATGTCAAGGGCCTGCTGACCGTTGGAAGCCGTGAAAACATTAAATCCCTTCAGCTTAGTCCTTTCAGCGATGGACTTCAGGAATTTTTGGTTGTCATCGACCAGAAGGATATTTATCTTTTTTGCTTTCATTTTTCACCTCTCTTCGAACCCAGATAGGGTGACCTGGGGCATGTCGTTTCCGTAATCAACCTCGGGAAACGAATAAAATTCCGGATGGGCGCTGTTTGGCTTTGGCCACCAAGGCCTTTTAATGTCCCCCGCCGCCGAAAATTCCGGAAGCTGCCAGGGACAGCACGATGATTTCCAGGATAGCGATGGTCGCAAAAATCCAATTTTTTTGACGGATATATCCTCTGACTAAAACCAGGTAACACAAAATCGTCATCAGAGCCAGCAACACGAAACCGATGTAGTTGAGAAAATCCCCTTTGGCCAGCAAGGCCACCCACCCCCACCCGTGGGGTGAATGGGTAATTTCCAGATATTCACCGACGCCTTTGCCCCACAGCTGGGGAATCGCAGAAATATCGATATGGGGAGACAGTATGCCGGTCAGATATATCGCGTAAGTTGTGATCATTATGAAAATGCCGGCCCATACGCCGATAATCAGCAGGTTGGCATAGATGATCTGTTCGCGCGAGGCTTTGAGGGCTTCTTTATTTAGCGTGTTCATAATAGGTTACTCCGTATTTTTATCGTCTTTTGGTTATCCCAACAGCCCAAGGCCGAATCCTTTGTCCATGGCTTTCAGGCCGGCAAAAAACAGCACGACGATGACCATATATCGAATCATTTTCGGCTTGGCTACGGCCAGAATCTTAACCCCGATCAGGGAGCCCAGCATCAAGCCGACAATGGAGGGAACGCCGATCAGGGGGATGACACAACCCCGGTTCATATATATCCAGGCGGCCGATGTATCGGTAATGGACAGTAAAAATTTGCTGGTCGCCACCGACACTTTCAAGGGTACGCCCATCAGAAGGTTGAGCACCGGCACATTCGCCCAGCCCGCGCCCAGTCCGAACATGCCGGCCAGCAGGCCGACCAGAATGAACATGCACAGACCCAGCAGCGTTCGATGGGTTTTCCATTCGACGCTTTCCCGGGCGCCGTCGTCCCAATAGGCGCCGGTCAGCCCCAACGCCAACCCGATGGCATCCTGTTTGGTGACCACCGGCTTTTCCGTGTTTTTTGAAAGCAGCAACAGTGTGGCGATGCCCACAATGGTCATCCCCAGGCAGGCCTGGATGATGTCGGGGTTCAACGACGACAGGTATAGCCCCAGCACGGCTCCCCCAATGGAGCAGGTGGAGGCGATCAGCGCTACCGGCAGGGCAAGCCGCAGGTTGGCCAGGTTACGCCGCAGCAGGCCGGGGCCCGCAGCAAGTGCACCGGCCAGGGCGACCATGAGCCCGACCCCTCTGACGAAATCAATGTGAAACGGGAAAAATCCGCTGACCAGCGGAACATAAAGGACGCCGCCCCCGACGCCGGCCATGACAGCCAGAATGCCGAGGACCAGGCAGAAAAAAAAGAGGATAATTGGCCAAAACCACCAGGGGTAGCCTGCGCCAACGGCGGCCACCGGTTCGGCAGTTGCAGCTGCGGCGGGGCAGCTTAAGACGAAAATCAAAAGGGACCCAAAGAAACAACTTGCTGAACGCGCTCGAATGTTTACCATTTAATCACCCCTTCAAAAAAGTGTTTACAATTGAAACTTAATGATATATGTGCGCTCTATAAGACAATATTTTTAAACAGTCAACAAAAATATGTCTCGTTATGAAACAATATCACCTGCTAATTGTCGATGATGAACAGCGCTATGCAGATATGCTGGCCAAGCGGTTGAGTCTGAGGGGCTGTCACTGCGAAGTCTGCTACAATGGGCAGCAGGCGCTCGATCTGGTTGCGCGGAAAAACTTCTTCCTTATTTTGCTGGATCTTCACCTGCCGGATATCTATGGAACTGAAGTCCTGACCCGGATCAACGTAATATCTGCGATGACCCCCGTGATTATTTTGACCGGGCACGGGACCGAAGCCGATCGACGGGCATGCATGCAGCAAGGCGCCTACGCCTTTATGCACAAACCACTGGGTATTGATGAACTGCTGGCCATTTTGGCCCGGATCAGGGAAATGTCGCCATGATGGACAGAATCCGCGAAATTTTTGGATCGATATGGCCCAAATTTAATCGCCAAGACAATAAACATCTGGATCCTTATTTCACCTTTACGGATTATCGCAAGATCTGGACGATCGGTATCTGTCTGCTGGTTGTCACAGCCCTGGTGCCCCTGCTGGTGGTCACTATTATTCATTACCAGCTGCTGCAAGTGTCCGTGGATTCGGAGCTGAAACTGCGTGCGGAACGGCTGGCTTCCAATGCCAGGCGGGCGGTGACTTTTTTTCTGGAGGGGCGCCTGGATGCCCTGCGATTTGCCGTGAATGAAATCGCGTATGATCAGCTGACTGATCCCGATCATCTGGCGGAGATCCTGCGAAACCTGAAATTGGGATTCGGCGGACTGACGGATCTGAGCGTCATCGCCCATTCGGGTGCCCAGATTGCCTATGCCGGACCATTCAACCTCGAGGGTCGGGATTACAGCAACCAGCACTGGTTTATTGAATGCCAGAAACACGATTTTTATGTCAGTGAAATTTTTCGCGGGTATCGTGATGTTCCGCATATCATCATTGCCGTCAAGTCATTCCGGCGCGACGGCACGTTTTTTATCCTGCGGGCCACACTCGATACGGAACGATTGATACAAACCCTGTCTTCCTACGAAACCGGTGCCCATGCGGAAGTTTTCCTTATCAACCGGTCCGGCATCGTCCAGACATCTTCAAAACACCACGGCGACATCTTTGAAAGGATGTCTTTGCCGGTACCGGCTTATTCCCTGAGAACGCAGGTCACCATGGCTGAAGATGATCATAAGGAACCACTAATTGTAGGCTATGCCTACATAGCGACGCAAATTGCGGACACTCCATTTATTCTTATGGTAATCAAACAGAAAGCCGGGATGATGCAAGTCTGGCAGCAGTTGCGCTCGAACATCAACTGGTTTGTCGGCTTATGCACACTGGCCATCCTGGTGATTGTCACCATCACCTGCTCATACACGGTCAACAAGCTTTATGGGGCGGACAAGGCCAAGGCCGAGGCCATGGCACTGATGGAACAGAGCAATCAATTGGCAACGATCGGCCAACTGGCGGCCGGCGTCGCCCATGAGATCAACAACCCCCTGGCCCTGATCAACGAAACCGCCGGGTATGTCAAAGATATGTTCGTTCTCATGGAGCAATACCGCCAGGATGATGAATTGATCGGCTACATCGATGACATTCTGGAGGCCGTCGAACGCTGCGGCACGATTACCCGCCAACTTCTCGGGTTTGCCCGCAAATTTGAAGTCAAGATTCAACAGGTGAAATTGAACGAAGCTATTTCAGATGTCCTCGTTTTTCACAATAAAGAGGCGGGTTATCGGAATATCAAGGTTTATGTGGACGTGCCGGAGGATATGCCCCCGATTGAAACCGACCGGGGCAAGCTGCAGCAGATCCTGGTGAATCTGGTAAACAACGCCTTTCAGGCCATAGACAACGGCTGCATCCTGGATATCCAGGCGTCGCCCGCAGGTGCCGATAAGGTCCGCATCACCATCAGTGATAACGGCTGCGGCATGCCCGAGGAAAATCTGCCGAAAATTTTCGAACCTTTTTTTACCACAAAAGCAGGCAACAAGGGAACCGGGCTGGGGCTTGCCATCACCTACGGTCTGGTCAAAAAGCTTCACGGGGACATTTCCGTAAAAAGTAAAGTCCATGAAGGCACGACATTTACCGTTACGCTGCCGACCCGGATTCCGGAGGAGACAATTGAAAATGAAGGTTCTACTGGTAGATGATGAACAAAAGTTCGCAACGATGCTGGCCAAAAGACTTGCATTGCGGGGAATCGACATCGATTATGTCTATTCAGGTAAAGATGCTATCGCCAAGGCCGAGACGCAAAGATACGATGCAGCCATACTGGATGTCAAAATGCCGGGCATCGGGGGTATCGAACTCAAGCGGAAATTGAAAGAACTGGACCCCTGCCTGAAAATTATCTTCCTGACCGGTCACGGGTCCAAAACCGACTTCGAAACCGGATCGGTCGAAGGCGCATGTTATCTGGCAAAACCGATCCAAATTGATGAACTGATAACGATCCTGCGTGAGGTAATCAGCTAGCTGGATCGGCTGACATCCGGCGGGCGGTCGCAAAGAGCGTATATTTTTCCGCGGTGAGGTCAATTGGTCTTCAGGACATTAATTGATTATACGTTGCCAAGGTAAGCTTGCCAGATGATTGGCACGATACTATTATAGTGGAGGCACCATGAACAGTATGATCGACTTTAAAAATAATTACGACCTGGCCTTTTTCGGCAAAGTGAATGCCAGCATTTCGCACGAACTCAAAAACATCCTGGCCATAATTTCCGAGACCGCCGGTCTTTTGCAGGATCTGACGGAAATGGCGACCCAGGGGCAAAAAATTGAGCTGGAAATGCTCAATACCTGCAGCCGGGATATTGCCGAAGAGATTCAGCGGGGCTTCACCACCATCAAGCAAATGAATTCGTTTTCCCATAGCATGGATGTTCCCCTCAAAAGCGTCAATCTCATCGAAGTCCTCGATCTGATGATCAATCTTGCCGGATTTTTAAGTTATGCCGGCAAGGTTCGATTTGATCCGGCGCAGGACGAGGCCTGCAATGTATCGACCTGTCCTTTCCGGCTTCAAAACTTAGTATACCAGACACTGGTCTGCGCTTTTAAATCGGTTGGGGTGAGTGGAGAAATTCAGGTTGCGGTATATCGGGAAACGAACGGCAGCGCACGTATAACCTTTTCAGGCTTGGGAACCAACGGCGACCTGCCATTCCCGTCGGAGGAAACTGAAGATATTGCAAGGTCAATTGGTGTTGAGTTCCGCATGGCAGACGATTCCCGGACGATCGATATCCTGGTACCCCAGTTAAGCGAAAAATCGGGTTAACATATTTTTTAATTTTCAGGGAGCGACTCAGCCAGGGTATAGAAAGCTTATCGAAAGAAAACCAGTCCCTAGGCAAGGACCACCACAACTTTAATAATTGGAGGCCATCATGAGCAATGAGAATAAAATTAATCTGCTTATGGTTGATGACGAAGTTAAATTCTTAGAGTCGATTTCCAAACGGCTTATGTTAAAAAATTTTGATGTCACCACGGCCGTCACCGGCCAGGAAGCAATCGAGTCCGCTGAGACGGGTTTTTTCGATGTGGCAGTGGTTGACTTTCAAATGCCTGGAATGGATGGTGCCCAGGTGCTGAAGACGCTCAAAGAAAAGCACAAGTACCTTGAAATCATCATGTTGACCGGTCATGCGACCGTTAACTCGGCAGTCGAGTGCACGAAACTGGGTGCGTTTAAGTACCTGGAAAAACCTTATGAATTCGATAACCTCGTTGAGACCATCAGGGAGGCCTACGAGGCAAGACTCAAAAAGAAATTCGAGCATAATCAGAAGCGAATGGAAGAGATCCAAAAATTGTCGCTGCGACAATCCCCCCTGGGCATTCTGAAGGCACTCGCCAATCTGGACAATGAGGAGAAGTAAAGATTCAGATAGTAAATTGCCGGCTATTCAAAGTTAAATGCACGCGCAAATGAGAGGAAAATAAAATGGGTGTCATTACGATTTCAAGAGGATCATACAGTAAGGGAAAGGCGACCGCCGAAAAGCTCGCTCAGCATTTGGGATATGAATGTATTTCGAGAGATATTCTATTGGAGACCTCGGCTCATTTCAATATAAATGAATTAAAGCTTATTCGTGCAATTCATGATGCCCCCTCCATTTTAGAGCGTTTCAAGCACGGCAAAGAAAAGTATATCATTTTTATCCGTGAAGCATTTTTAGCACATATTCGAAAGGACAATGTGATTTATCACGGACTGGCCGGTCACTTTTTCTGCCAAGGGATTCCCAACATTTTAAAAATAAGAATTATCGCCAATTTGGAAGATCGAATCAAAGAAGAAATGAGACGGGAGCAAATTTCTGAAAAAGAGGCCCGCCATATCCTGAAAAAAGATGACGAGGAGCGGAGAAAATGGGGTATGCATCTTTATGGAATCGATACGAATGATCCCGCTCTTTATGATATTGTCTTGCATATCGACAACTTAAAGGTGGATGACGCAGTTGAAATTCTGGCTGAAATTGCCAAACGGCCGTGTTTTCAAACAACACAAGAATCTCAAAAGATTATCGACGATTATCATATCGTTGCCCAGGCACAGGAAATGCTTTTCGACCGGTTTCCGGCAGCGCAGGTTAAATGTAAAGATGGTGTTGTTATTGTAACTGTTGAGTCGACTCTTTCCCAGGAGCAAGAGGTTATAAACAATATCAACAATACCCTTAAAGAAAATAATATCGATGGACTCAAAGACGTTAAAGTTAGCACAGTTCTTTTAGACTCCGGAGATTAAGGGTTTTATAATAAACCGGTTGATTATCTGATCGCAGGTGTTAAAATAGCGCGCATGGCAGCCGGTTCGCTTTGGGACTCGGAACTCGCGGCGGCCTAAAGGCAGTTTCTTTGGATAACCGGAACTTCGACTGTACATCACGGCCGGATAAATTGTCATGCACAGGCATATCCATATCGGAGACGTAACACCGTTTCTTCCGTGGCTGCGCCGCTGCAACCGACATTATTTAAAAGCCGATCTGTTTGCCGGATTGACCGTGGCCGTGGTCGCCCTGCCGCAATCCATGGCCTTTGCGGCCATCGCCGGACTGCCGGTCCAATACGGACTTTACGCCTCCATTGTGCCGACCATCATCGGCTGTTTGTGGGGCAGTTCAGCCCATTTGATAACAGGACCCACCACCACCGCCTCTCTGGTCATTTTCCTCGGAGCCGGCCTGCGTCACGATGTCTACCGCCGGTTTTTGGGTAGTCTGCCCATGCAGATCCTGGCACGCACAAAATCCAGTGTACTGGTGGTCAAGGCACTGCCCGAAGGCGGCCGAGATTATTTCGAGGATCCGGATACTCGCTGAAGGATATTTGACTTTTTTCGATTTCAATAATATTGACACTTGAAAAATTAAAATGCGGAGGTCGGGTAATCATGCGCAATTTAATTATGCCTTTTTTGTTGGTTTTGCTCTCGATTAACGCAGCCGGTTCAGCGGCGGAAGATGATGTTTTTGAAGTGGAATTAGAGGGCCGCTATCAGACGGCAGCCGGTACCTCAATGGAACTGGCAAAAAAAATGGCCCTTTACACCGCCAAAAGACAGGCAGTGGATCTGGCTGGAAGATACCTCTCGCGCCAAAGCCTGATTAAAATCTATGAATTGTACCGGGATGAAATATACAGCCTGGCCGTCAGGCAGATTGAGGTTGAAATATTAGCGGAAAAGCGCCAAACAGTCGGCAAAATCTTAACATACCGGGTTCGAATCAGAGCCCGGGTCCAGCCCTCCGATTTTGTTAAAGCGGAAATAGAGGACATCCAGCTGGAAAAAGAAGAGGCCAAAGAGTCTTTTAGCGAAGAATTGGAACAGCCTGTTTCGGCTGTGATTGATCCCGGAAAGGATATCAGCAAGGTCTACCGTCTGCTGCGTGAAGAGAAATGGCGAATCGCAATGATTTATATGAATCATCTGGAAAAAAAATATCCGAACTGGGCCGAGCTGCAAATGGCCAAAGCCCTTGTATTTTATATCTTTCATGAGCCGGCGAATATGAAAAAGGCTTTGAGCAAGGCTTGTCGGATGGGCAATAATACGGCATGTGATGACTTAAAAAATATTAAAAAAGTTCACGAATACGATTTCGGCATTACTGCAACCGAGTGACTGCCAGCCAGCGGAAATAGCACCAAACGGTATGGATAACGTCGGTATTGGGATAACTAAATGAAGACAAATCAGATTGATAAAACAAAATCCGGGTCTCAATTCCAGGGCAATTCCCTTGATGAGGTTCACAGCAGCGTCGAGACCCGGTACCCCACGTTATGGAAGCGCATATTTGCTTTTGCAGGACCGGCCTATCTGGTCAGTGTGGGTTATATGGATCCGGGCAACTGGGCAACCGACCTGGAAGGGGGATCACGCTTCGGCTACGCCTTGCTCTGGGTGATCCTGATGTCGAACATGATGGCGGTGCTCTTACAGACCTTGGCTGCGCGTCTCGGGATTGTCACCGGGAAGGACCTGGCGCAGGCCTGCCGATCGGAATATTCGAAGGCGGCCGCCTTCGCACTTTGGATCCTGTGCGAGATCGCGATTGCGGCCACCGACCTCGCGGAAGTGCTGGGCACCATACTCGGGTTGAATCTTCTCTTCGGGCTGCCCTTGCTCTGGGGAGCGTTGGTGACTCTGTTTGACACCTTCATACTGCTTGCGATCCAGAAATTGGGAATTCGTAAGATGGAGGCGTTCATTTTGTCGCTGATCAGTGTCATCGCCGGTGGTTTTATTGTCAATCTGTTTCTGGCGCAACCGGATTGGGGAGCGGCTGCGGCCGGGCTTGCCCCTTCTCTGCCCGTGGGGTCGCTATATATCATTCTCGGGATCATCGGGGCGACCGTGATGCCGCACAATCTTTACCTGCATTCCTCGCTGGTGCAGACACGCCGGGTGTCACGGACCATCGATTCGAAGGCACAGGCCTGCAAGTATAATTTTCTTGATTCTGTGATTGCCTTAAATGCGGCTTTTTTTGTCAACGCAGCAATCCTGGTCCTTGCGGCGGCCGTGTTTTATCGCCACGGGATCGTCGTAACCGAGATTCAGCAGGCTCACAAGTTGCTGGATCAACTTCTCGGGACGCGTGCCGCTCCCATCGCTTTCGGTCTGGCACTGCTTGCGGCAGGTCAAAGCTCCACTTTGACGGGCACACTGGCGGGACAAATCGTGATGGAAGGGTTTGTCAGGATTCGGCTGAGACCCTACCTGCGACGCCTGATCACGCGCTCAACCGCCTTGCTGCCGGCGGTGGTGGTAATCTGGATCTCGGGGGATGAGGGAACTTACAAACTCCTGATTCTCAGCCAGGTGATTCTCAGCCTGCAATTGCCGTTTGCTATCGTTCCGCTGGTGCATTTTACAAGCGATAGGCTTAAAATGGGCTCCTTCGCCAGCAAATTGTGGGTAAAGGTGCTGGCATGGATCACTTCCGTCGCCATCATCGTGCTGAACGGCAAACTGGTGTTTGACGAAATCATGGGATGGATAGCGGGTGGCGCTCCGCTGCCGGTCTCGATTTTGACGATCGGCGTTGCGGCAGCGATGTCATTTTTCCTCGTGTACATAATTCTGCTTCCGTTGATTCGCGGGGAAAAGAGCTGGAAGGAAGAGAGGCCCACCGGCGCTTCGGCGATCATCGAGGGGATCGAAACTCATCGCTCGAAACATATTGCGGCGGCACTGGGACGGGATGACAGCGACACCGCGATTGTCGGCAGTGCCCTGTCTTTGGCAAAGGCAGCGGGAGCGCTGCTCACCCTCATTCATGTAGCCGATTCGGCACCGGCTCAATTTTATAGCAGCGAAGCGTATGATGAGCATACGCGTGACGATGAACGGTACCTGCTGGAAATCGCAGCAGAGGTGCGGGCTGCCGGGGTTGCGGTGGAGATTGCGCTCCCCCAGGGTGATCCCTCCAAGGAATTGATCACCTTTGCAGAGTCCCACGCAGTCGATATGCTGGTCATGGGATCGCACGGGCACCGCTTGATCGGCGACCTGCTATGGGGACAAACAGTTGATCCGGTGCGTCACCGGTTGGGGATCCAGGTATTGGTGGTCCGATGAAGCGGTGGTTGCGTGGGCGGCCAAAAATAGAGATACCATCGGAGGAAAAATTATGTCGGAATATGCCGATAATGTTTTACTGCCCGGTCATTGAATAAAAAAACGTCACACATGCAGGGAGGCGAAAAATGAAAAAGACCATCATTTGGTTAGCAGTATTGACGGTAAGCTTAACTTTTGATTCGACGGCTTTTTCAGCGGAAAGCCCCAACCCCTTTGGATTTAAGATTGGAATATCCACGTACGAAGAATGTATAAAAATCTTAAAAATGCGGGACTGGAGATATCAGGAATATGAAAAGAAGCAATTTAAAACAATCGATGAAAAAGATCCTGCCAAGGGGCAGAACACCTTTATACTTGCCAAATTAAAGGACATGCAAGGGGCGCGGGGTATCCGGCTGTTTTTCAGCAGCCAGAGCATTTTGGATGCAATTATTATTACCCTGGACCCGAACCTGTTTGCGGCGGCGATGGATGAACTGGACGGTAAATACGATCTGGTTAAAAAGAATTTGATCGGTGAGGATTTTTCGGATAATTATACGTACGTTCTGTGGCAAAAAGACAATATCTACATCGAGCTGCAAAAGCTCAGTGCCCATGCAGTCAGACTGCTCTACGTTGGAAAAGTGCTTTATGAAAATTACAAAGATTTTCTGTTTAAACCTTATGAGCGCTTTCGGCGGCAGGAAATGAAGCCGGACTGGATGAAAAACCTTTAATCTTTCTGCAGGATTTGCCGTTCTCGTTTCGCTGATTTCAGTAATGAGTTTTCTGCCTGTCACTTCAATTCTTCTTTCTTTTCCGTCTTTATCTCTCCTTATTTAAAAATTTATTCGGACTTGAATATCGCGGAATAAAAATGGTATAAATTTTTCTTCGTCAAAATGGAGGTGGGATTGAAGAAACGGTTGATTTTGATTGGTTTCCTGGCGCTCCTTTTAGGGGTCGGCGCTTCGGTCTACTGGGGTCAGCGCAAGGAGCGTCTGACCGAACTTTACTATTCCGGCACCATCGAAGCTACCCAGGCCAACCTGGCGTTTCAAGTGAGCGGCCGGGTGCAGGAAGTTTTTTTTGACGAGGGGCAGGTGGTTGAAAAGAGACAGCTGCTTGTTGTTCTGGAACAAGAAGAATTTAAAGCGCGACGGGATCAGGCACAGTCTGAATTGACACGATCCCAGGAAGGTCTTAAGCAGCTGGAGACACTTTTAGAGCTCAATCGCAAGGTGCTTCCGGCTGAAGTTGAAAGGGTCGAAGCCTCGGTTCGGGGCCTGCAATCCCAACTTGCTGAGCTTGAAGCCGGCTATCGGGTCCAGGAAGTGGAGCAGGCCCGTTATGCCTATGAACAGGCGCAGTTTGCGCTGGAAGAGGCACGCAAGGACAAAGCCAGATTCGACACACTTTTTGAACGTAAAATTATTGCCGAAAAGGATAAGGATGCCACGGATCTGAGATATGAAACCGCCTTAAAGGCATATCAAGGTGCCAAGCAGGCTTTGGAACTGCTCAAAGAAGGGTATCGCAAGGAATCCATCGAAATTGCAAGATCCAAACTGGCCGAAGGACGGGCCGCGCTCAAGCAGACCCGGGAGAATTTAAAAAAAATCGAAGCCCTTGAAAGCGAAGTGAAGGCTGCCAAAGCGCAGGTTCTTTCAGCCAAAGCGGCTCTCGAACTGGCCAATATCCAGTTGCAACATTGCGAATTAAGAGCGCCGTTTCAGGGAATTATTGTCAGCCGCAATGTGGAACCGGGTGAGGTCGTTTCACCCGGCCAGGAAGTCATCTCTCTGGCCGATTTGTCAAAAGTCCATCTGAAAGTTTTTGTGGCTGAAACTGAAATCGGGATGGTTAAACCCGGTCAGAAGGCGGAAGTGAAAACCGACACCTTTCCCGCCAAGACCTATATCGGCAATGTCTCTTATATTTCCCCGGAGGGCGAGTTTACTCCCAAAGTTATTCAAACCCACAAGGAACGGGTGAAACTTGTGTACCTGATCAAAATTATCATACCCAATCCAAATCTTGAACTCAAACCAGGAATGCCGGCCGATGCATGGTTCAAATAATCAGAAAATTGCCGGTCCAGCCCCCAACGTTGATAATTTGTCCCTGATTGAAGTACACCAGGTATCCAGGAAATTTGGCTCTTTAACGGCTGTCACCGATGTCACATTTGCGGTTGAAGCGGGAAATATCTGCGGGCTGGTGGGATCAGACGGTGCCGGCAAAACCACCCTGCTGAGGATGATTGCCACCATGATCCGTCCGACGAAGGGGTCCATTTTTGTGGATGGTTTGGATGTCGTTGCCCAAAGATCCGGCGTCAAGGAAGTCATCGGCTATATGCCGCAACGGTTCGGTTTGTATCAGGATTTGACCGTCCGCGAAAATCTTGATTTTTTCATGGACATTTACGGTATCGCCGGAGCCGCGCGCAACCGACGCCGGGACACGTACCTGGGTTTTTCCAACCTGCTGCCGTTTTTGGATCGTAAGGCCGGCGATCTATCCGGCGGGATGAAACAAAAACTGGGGTTGGCCTGTGTGCTGGTGCACCAGCCTAAAGTGCTGATTCTTGATGAACCCACCAACGGGGTGGATCCGGTATCACGCCAGGAATTCTGGGACATTTTGACGGTGATGAAGCGCAACGGGATGACCATCCTCGTTGCCACGGCCTATCTGGATGAAGGCGAAAAATGCGACCATCTGATCCTGATGCACAACTCTCGGGTGCTTGACGTTGCCACACCCCATGCGATCAGGGCCGATTTTTCCGATCTTGAAGAGGCTATGATACACCGCATCCAGGCTGCGGATGCGACCATGGTTGAGGACAATTTTGGATTCTGAAGCGGTAAAAGTTGTCGACCTGGAAAAACGATTCGGCCAGTTTGTGGCCGTTGATCGGATTTCTTTTGCGGTGCGCACCGGAGAAATCTTCGGGTTTTTGGGGCCCAACGGGGCCGGTAAATCCACCACCATCCGCATGCTTTGCGGAATTATTGCCCCCAGCGCCGGCAGCGGCCATGTCGCCGGCTATGATATTTTCAGCCAGGCGGAAGCGATAAAACAGGCCATCGGCTATATGTCCCAGAGGTTTTCTTTGTACCTGGACATGACCCCCTTTGAAAATATCCGGTTTTATCTGGGGATTTACGCCGTTCCGTTGCATATTTGGGAAGCACGCACGGAAGAAGTCTTGAAGATCACGCGCCTGGCCCACGTGCGAGACCGCCTGACCCGCGACCTGCCGCCGGGCTGGCGCCAGCGTCTGGCCCTGGGCTGCGCACTTTTACACCAGCCGAAATTATTGTTTCTGGATGAACCCACCTCCGGTGTGGATCCGATTACCCGGCGACATTTTTGGGAGTTTATCAAGCAGCTCACCGCGCAGGGCGTCACCGTCTTTGTAACCACCCATTATATGGATGAAGCCCAGCATTGCAACCGGGTGGTTATGATCAACGACGGCAAAATTGTTGCCAGCGGATCTCCGGCTGACATCATCCGCGACGTGCTGCCGAATCAGCCGCAAGCGGATTTAAACGATGCCTTTGTCAAGTTGATGGCCCGGAGAAAGCCATGAAACTCAAAAACATGCAGGCCATCGCCCGCAAGGAGTATTTTCACCTCATCCGGGACTTCCGCAGCCTGTACCTGGCGTTTGTTATTCCGCTGCTTTTAATTTTGCTTTTCGGATACGCCCTGAGCCTGGATGTGAACAATATCAGGACCGTCGTCGTTGATCATGATCAAACCCGGGAGAGCCGTGATTTTATCCGCAAGCTGGATGCTTCCGCCTATTTTCACGTCATGGGGTATCTGCCGAATACGACCGCGGTGGTGCGCCACATCGACCAAAACCGGGCCATGCTCGCAATTGTGATTCCGCCGCGCTGGACGGAAGACCTCAAAGCAGACCGCAAAAGCCCGCTGCAGGTCATCATTGACGGCAGCGACCCGAATTACGCCGGCAGCGCCCGTGCCTTTATCAGCGCCTACATTTCACAGGTCAATCAGAAGGCGCTGATCAAATTTCTCAACCGGCAGGGGCGGGTTAAAATAAAAACTCCTGTGGCGGGACGCATCCGGGTTTGGTTTAACGAGGATCTGGAAAGCCGCAACTTTATCGTACCCGGTATTATTGCACTGATTATTATGATCGTCGGCGCCCTGTTGACTTCTCTGGTTGTTGCCCGGGAATATGAAAACGGGACCATGGAAACCATCCGGTCACTGCCCGTGCAGGCGGCTGAATTTTTGCTGGGCAAGGCCATTCCGTATTTTTTGATCGCGCTAATCGACGTGCTGGTGGCAATTTTAATGGGACAGCTGCTGTTCGGCGTGGTCATGAAATCCAGCTTCTGGCTGATGATCGGGGCGTCCTGCCTGTATCTGGGGGTGGCCCTGTGTGTCGGGCTGCTGATTTCCACCCTGACCAAATCCCAACTGGTCGCCAACCAGATAGCCATCCTGGTGACCTATCTGCCGTCTCTTTTGCTGTCCAACTTTGTTTTCCCCCGGGAGAACATGCCCGCTCTTTTGAAAATGATCACCTATCTCATTCCTGCCACATATTACATCGACATCCTCAACGGACTCTATTTGCGCAATGTGGCGCTGTCTTATCTGTGGCCCAGCTTTCTGGTTCTGTGTCTGATGTTTTTAGGTCTAAGCGCCCTTAATATTCTCATTTTAAAAAAAGAGGGTTTGTGAGATGAGCTGGCTCAGAATCCGTGAACTGGTTAGAAAAGAGTTTATCCAGCTCTTTCGAGACCGGAAAAACAGGCCGCTTTTGGTGGTCGCACCCCTGGTGCAGCTGATTGTCTTTGGTTACGTGGTGACCACCGATGTGCGGGACATCCGGGTGGGGCTCGTCGATCAATCCCGCACGCCGGAAAGCCGCCGGCTGATCGACGCCATCGACGGCAACCATACATTCCGGATTACCCACTATCTGAATCGATCCGCCGACCTTGACCTGCTGTTGCTTGAGCGCAAGATCGATTTGGGTATCCACATACCGTCGGATTTCAGCAGCCAAATTCGAAAAGGGGAGACCGCCGAGGTTCAGATTCTGGCCGACGGCAGCATGAGCAATATGGCATCAATCAGGATTTCATATACGATATCGCTGCTGGAGCAATTCAACAGTCAATTGATCCGCGAACTCTACCCGCATCGAATCGATTACGGGGAAATCGACGGTCGTATCCGCACCTGGTATAATCCGAACCTTGACAGTCAGTACTTTTATGTACCGGGTATTGTCGCATTTCTGGTGATGCTGCTCTCTTTGCTGTTTACTTCCATGGCCATTGTGCGCGAAAAGGAAGCCGGCACCATGGAACAATTGATCGTTACACCGTTAAAACCCCTTGAGCTGATCCTGGGCAAGACCATTCCATTTATTATTATTGCCCAGATCCAGATGATTCTGGTGATCGCCTTTGCCATCTTGTGGTTCAAAATTCCGATGGTCGGCAATGCCTTTTTGTTGCTCGGTGCCACTTTTATTTTCCTGCTCTCCACCCTCGGCATCGGGCTGTTTATATCCACGGTTTCCAAAACCCAGCAGCAGGCCATGATGACGAATTTTTTTTTCATCATGCCGTTTTTTATGTTAAGCGGTTTTGTGTTTCCGGTTGCCAACATGCCGACCGTAGTCCAATGGTTTACATATTTAAATCCGTTGCAATATTTTCTGGTGATCGTCAGGGGCATTTTTCTGAAGGGAACCGGATTGGACGCGCTTTGGCCTCAGTTTTTAGGTTTGGCGATTTTAGGCGGAATAGTCTTTCCGGCGGCGGTCAATCGCTTCCGGAAACGACTGGATTAGTGAAGTTAATCCTATTTCCAAGAACATGTTTATACCCAGAAGGTGCTATTCTTCAGGGCGCAGAAATTCGAAAGCAAGGAAATGAAGCTGTTACCTATTTTAAGCGAGATGAACCCGGTTGTGAGAATTCTTCTCGTTATCGTTTTGACGGTGGCCGCAGTCTTTGTCGTCAAGGCCATCCGCCGGTTGAGCCAATATCTGTTGACGATGAAGTTCGACAGCAGCAAATCATCAAAAGAGATCCTGACCCGGAGGTATCCCAAGCTTGCCACCATCATTACCATCCTGGTCAGTGCCGTGACGTTTACCATTTATTTTGTTGCCGTCGGGATGATTCTGCGTGAATTTAAAATTTCACTGACGACGTATTTTGCCAGCGCAACGGTCATCGGATTGGCTGTCGGTTTTGGCCTGCAAGGATTCGTGCAGGATCTGGTGATCGGTCTCACCCTGATTTTTTCGGATGCCCTAACCATCGGGGAAATGGTTAAACTGGGCGATGAAATCGGCAGGGTCGATAATATCGGGCTTAGGTTCACCACACTGATTAACCTGCATGGCCAACGGATTTTAATCCCCAACAGAAATATCGCCACTATTAGCCAGTATCGTGGCGGCTGCATCCGGGCCTACGTCGATATCCAATTGCCGCAGAAGATCGATGAAAATGATTTGTTACAGGCGATTGCGGCAATAGCCAAGGGCATGTACAACCAACACAGCTCGATCATTCTATCCATGCCGGAAGTCTTCGGGATAAAGGGTGCAACAAATGGTCAATGGCGTTATCTGCGTATCAAGTTCAAGCTTTGGCCGGGACAAGCAAATATCATCGAAGTGACATTTAAAGAAAGAGTGGTCCAGGTACTCAAAAAAGCCTATCCGGATTATGCTGCCTGGATGATTACGGTGACTTACAAAGTTGAATAAACCCAGACGAATGCTAATTCTGCTTAGAGAGGTTAATATCATCTCAAAAGCCCGTTCGGGCTCGTTGAGACCGCGGGAAGCCTTTTTGCTTCTGGGTTGTGATAACCCGGCAAATTACGGATCATAAACGGGATAAATTCTATGTTGCGCAGATTATTCGGTCCCGGCCTCAGCCTGGTTCTTTTTGCGGCTGCAATCTGGTTGCTGCACAAAGAATTGAGAACGTACCATCTCGTAGATATCCTGCAAGCCTTCGATGCAATTCCCGGCGCGCATCTTTGGGCGGCTGCAGGATTGACCATATTAAGCTACGCTGTAATGACCGGCTACGATTTGCTTGCCATGCGCTATATCCAGTATCCGCTGTCTTATTTTAAAATTGGTCTGGCATCCTTTATCGGTTATGCCTTCAGCAACAATATCGGTATGTCTATGATTGCCGGGGCTTCCGTGCGGTATCGGCTATATTCGGCCTGGGGACTGTCGACCCTGCAAATTACCCAGGTGGTTGCATTTTGCACTTTGACCTTGTGGCTCGGATTTTTCACACTGGGGGGTGCGGTATTTGTGATTGAACCCCTGAGGATTCCAGCGGCAATCCATCTGCCGCTGACATCCCTGCGCGCGATCGGCATTGTCATGTTAGCTGTTGTATTGGCATCCGGGATTGCAACGACTGCCAAAAAAACTGCCATCACGATTCGTCAGTGGGAAATTCAGCTGCCTTCCGTTCGTCTGTTCGTTTCTCAGCTCATCATTGCGGCGCTGGACTGGATGCTGGCAAGCCTTGTTTTGTTTGCGCTGCTGGCTTCCGGCTCCGCGATGTCCTACCCGGAATTTTTGGCCGTCTATCTGCTGGCCCAACTGGCCGGACTTGTCAGTCAAGTCCCCGGGGGACTCGGCGTATTCGAAACGGTGATTGTGCTGATGCTGTCCGCCAAGTTGCCGGCGAATCAGATATTCGGTGCCTTGCTGGGATATCGCGCCTTGTATTATTGGCTGCCGTTGATCACCGCCGCGCTGTTGCTCGGGCTGCAGGAAATTTTGCGCAAACGGGAGCGGCTGGGTGTCTTCGTGCGACTTTTTGAAAACTGGGTGTCGCCGATGGTTCCCCAAGTCTTTGCTTTTGCAGCCTTCATCGGTGGTGCTATTTTGCTGTTATCCGGTACCACGCCGATCGTCGAGCCGCGCATCTTTTTTTTAAAAAAGTTGGTTCCGCTGCCTTTTTTAGAGCTTTCGCACTTTGTCGGCAGTGTTGCCGGTATGGGATTGCTGTTGCTGGGTCGCGGGTTACAGCGGCGACTCGATGCCGCTTATCATTTGACCATCGGCCTGCTGACGGCCGGCATTGTCGCTTCATTGGCCAAAGGGTTCGATTACGAAGAGGCTATTGCGCTGCTTTTAATTCTGGTTGCGATCTGGCCGACACGCCGGTATTTTTATCGTAAGGCATCTTTGTTCAGCCAGCCGTTTAACGCCGGCTGGATTGCGGCCATCTTTATTATTATCGGCGGCTCTGTCTGGCTCGGTTTTTATTCCTATCGCCACGTGGAATATGCCGACAGTCTGTGGTGGCGTTTTGCCTTTGGCGATGATGCCTCCCGATTTTTACGGGCCACCGTCGGGGCTGCCGTTCTCGGCTTGTTTTTCGCAGCAGCGCGACTCTTGCGGCCGGCACCGCCGCAGCCCACAGAATCCGACCGGCAGGAACTTGAAAAAGCTTACCCAATTGTGCTCAACTCGGCGGCGGTGTCCGCCCATCTGGCATTGCTGGGTGACAAGCGTTTTTTGTTTAGTCCGCAGGGCGATGCGTTTATCATGTACGCTGTGGAACGCCATAGCTGGATTGGGATGGGAGACCCGGTCGGCCTCGATTTGCGCTGGGCCGATCTCATCTGGAAGTTTCGTGAACTATCCGATCGCTACGGCGGTCGAACGGTATTCTATGAGATCGGCCATGAAGGTTTGCATCTGTATCTGGATCTGGGACTTTCTTTATTGAAGCTCGGGGAAGAAGCCCGGGTCCCGCTGGCGGCCTTTTCACTGGAGGGCGGTGCCCGCAAAGGGCTGCGCTATACCAAACGGAAATTTGAAAAAGAAGGGTATCGCTTCGAGGTAATTTCGCCGGAATCAACGGCAGCCCATCTGGAAACGTTGAAAAATATTTCCGATGCCTGGCTGACGGAGAAAAGTACCCGGGAAAAGGGGTTTTCCCTGGGATTTTTTCAACCGGATTACATCCGGCGCTGTCCGGTGGCTTTGGTAATTCGAAATGAACGCATCGAAGCCTTCGCCAATTTGTGGACCGGGGCGCAGCTGGAGGAGCTGTCCCTTGATCTGATGCGTCATCTGCCCGAGGCCGCCGAAGGTGTCATGGAGTATTTGTTTATTAGCCTGATGCTGTGGGGAAAGGAGAGGGGATACCGCTGGTTCAATCTGGGTATGGCGCCGTTTTCAGGCCTTGAGAACCGGGCTTTGGCACCGCTGTGGAATCGTCTCGGCGCCTTTGTCTTCCGGCACGGGGAGCATTTTTACAATTTCAAGGGTCTGCGGCATTACAAGGAAAAATTCGACCCCGAATGGCGGCCGAAATATCTGGCCTCCCCCGGAGGTCTGGCGTTGCCTCAAGTTTTCGCCAATTTAGCGACGCTCATATCGGGGGGAGTGAAAGGAGTCGTAGCGAAATGAATCGCGTGGTTGTTTTTTTATTCACCGTGTTTTTGATGCTCAATATTGCTTCCGGCATTCGGGCGGAGGAGACCACCGCCCAATTCGGACGCTTCGGCAAGATTGCAGTGTATCACTCATCCGCTCACCCGGCCCATGTGGTGCTGTTTGTTTCCGGGGACGGCGGCTGGAACCTGGGGGTGGTCGACATGGCCCGCGAACTCGCGGCGCTGGATGCACTTGTGGTCGGGATCGACATATCCTACTATCTGAAACAACTTGAAAATTCTTCCGAGCCCTGTGTCTATCCGGCGGCGGATTTCGAACTGTTGAGCAAATTTGTCCAGAAAAAATTTGATTTTCCCCAGTACATAACGCCGGTATTGATCGGGTACTCTTCCGGTGCCACGCTGGTTTATGCTGCCATCGTCCAGGCCCCTGCGAATACATTCCGGGGTGCCTTCAGTCTGGGTTTTTGTCCGGATATCGCTTTGTCAAAACCTTTCTGCCGGGGCAGCGGGCTGGAGTGGACCAAGGGTCCCCAGGGCAAGGGATGGAGTTTTCTGCCGTCAACTAAGCTGGCCGTTCCCTGGGTTGCTTTTCAGGGAACCATCGACCAGGTTTGCGATGCCGAGAAAGCCAGGGCCTATGTGAAGCAGGTGAACAATGGCGAAATCGTTATGCTGCCCAAAGTCGGCCACGGCTTTTCGGCGCCGAGAAACTGGCTGCCCCAGTTTAAAAATGAATTTACCAGGCTGATGGCGCCAAAACCGGAGGCGCCGGTTCAAGCCCCCGCCGGCGAATTAGGTGACCTGCCTCTGGTGGAAATTGCCGCCCATGGCCGGGGATCCAGTTACATGGCGGTGTTTTGGTCCGGTGACGGGGGCTGGGCCGAGTTGGATCAAGCAATCAGCGCCGGTATCGCCGTCGGCGGTGTGCCGGTAGTCGGTGTCAATTCGTTGAAATATTTCTGGACCAGTCGAACCCCGGAGCAAACCGCAAAAGATCTCGAGCGCATCATCCGGCAATATGCGGCCTTATGGCAAAAAGAAAAAGTTGTGCTGATCGGCTATTCGCTGGGGGCGGACATCGTGCCGTTCGCAGCCAATCGCTTGAATGAAGCGTTGAAGTCCAGTCTGGAACTGATTGCACTGCTTGGCCCGGCCCTTCAGGTGGACTTTGAGTTTCATCTCAGCAGTTGGCTGGGGTCGAGCTCAAAAACGGCGCTGCCCACAATGCCGGAGATCGTGCATCTGGGTAACTCACGTCTGCTTTGTATCTACGGGGAGCAGGAAACGGACAGTCTGTGCCCCAATCTTCAGGGGAACAATTATAAAAAAGTCGCGCTGCCCGGAGCCCACCATTTCGGCGGCAATTATGCTCAAATTGCTGAAACCATTCTCGGCGAGATGAAATAACCGGGTCTTTTTCTTCTGAAACGGCACGCCACAAAACAAAGCAGAAAAGTTGTTGATGCAATAGTCCGGACGGATCCAACTGCATTGATATCTACCTTTCGCTCAGTGCATTTTTACCCCCTGGACACCTTTTTAAGCGATACAAGCATGCATTTTATTCGGTTTGACATTAATATTTTTTTTGGCTTATAACCGCTTTATCCGAACCGTCAATTAAACCATCTATCCGATCTTCATAACCTAAGGAGGGTTATTATGAAAATTCCTCAATACGTAAGCCTCAATGAAGTCAAGCAAGTGTGCAAAGCGCTCAAAATCAGCGACTGGACGAAGAAAAAAGAACCGAAAGTATCCCTTAAAGAAGCCAAGGTGATTCTGACCGAACTGAATCCGAAAGGTATTAAAATTGAGCCAAAGGCGTTTTGCAGCGGGCTCGAGGTTGAACTCGAACACGGGATGCAATTCAAAGATGCCAATGTAACCAACAATCATCCCCTGCTGACCGGTCTGATTGTCCTGGCGCATTTCAAAGAATCCCTGGATTACTATAAATTGCTTGAGGTAGCCGAGTTGGAGGGGGACTTAATGAAAGCGGTAGCCAAAGGCAATACCGCTAAAATAAAAGATTACTACAAAAGGCTGGCTAAAGCCAAAATCGCGCTCAATCAGGCCCAGTTAAATCGCTTAGCATGACAAATTTATAAATCCTTATCGCCGGGAATTTACTATGTTAACCAAACTGCCCCGCAGTCTTTTCCTCGTTTTTAGTGTTTTACTGTTTTGGATGTCGCTTTCATACGCCGCTGCCGAAGAGCCGGCTTCTGAAAATAAAAAACAACCGGCGATATCCCTGCCCGAAGATGTCGGCACGACCATCGCCCAAAGAGCCGCAAGCGTTAAAACCGAGATCGCCAAAAGTGCCAGCTCGCTTTTCGAACGCACGCCGATCGGCTGGAATTGGGATACGATCGAGTATCTGTACAAATGGGCGGTTGGCCTGCCGCTTAAACTCCCGGATTTTATTCAGCAGATTATGGAGCAAAGCCGTGTGCTCGGGGTGGCGGGGTCCTGCATCGTATTTATCTTTCTGGCGGCCGTATTATACAGCCTGCTGGGAAGGAAACGGATTCTGACGCTGTTCGAAAAAAAGGTTCAGCCGCTGCGGGCGAAAATGCCAGCGGCCGTCTATCCATTTTTCCTTTCAGCATTTAAAGTTTTGGTCTCCGCCCTGATACCGCTGATTTTGCTCGCCGTTTATTCTCTGATCAATGCCATGATCCACTACCAGGCGGCCTGGTTTCAGCTGACCGGGGTATTAATGATTCTCTGGGCGATCGGTTCGCTGGTCATCGGGCTCTTGCGTGAGTCATTGACCCAAAATCTTTTTCGGGCAACGGCCCGCTACGGCAAAAGGATTTTTCAGCTGGCGCGGCTGGCCCTGCTTTATGGCCTGGTCGGCTTTGCGGTGATCCAGGGCGCGGCTGCCTTTCAGATTCGACCCGATGTGATCGAGCTGCTGAAATTTGCGATCGCGGTGTCGATTGTCGTGATTCTTTTTTTGTTCCATCTGATGAAAAACGCTTTTATGTCACTTATGCCGGATCTGCCCTATGGAATTTACCAGAGTTTTATTCGAAGTCTGAACCGATTCTATTATCCCTTTATTGTTCTTTCCTTCATCACGGCCCTGCTGTGGTGCATCGGGTACAAACAATTGGGACGGGCTGTTTTGATAAAGATATGGGCTTCAGGCGGCGCGTACCTTCTAATTATGCTGGCTTACCATAAAATAAGGGGCTGGCTGCAGAAATGGTACGCCAATAAAGATGCTTCAGACGAGGCTGCGCAATTTCTTTTCCAATCATTGCGGACCATGCTGTTATACGGCACCGTCCTGGCCACGATCGGCATTGTTTTGAACCTTCTGGGGCTGCTGGATCCGGTAGTACGCGTTATTTCATTTCCGGTTGTAAAACTGGGGTCGACCCAGCTAACCTTATGGTTGATACTGAAGGCGGTTATTATTCTGCTGGCCTTCATTTATGCCGCACGCCTGATGCAAGCATATCTGGACTACAAAATTTATCCTTCCCTTGGAATAGATGCCGGTCTGGGATATGCTTTGAATACTTCATTTAAATATACGTTTATTGCCATCGGTGTTTTGATTTCCTTGAAGGTCGTGGGGCTTGACCTGCGCTTTCTGCTGGTCTTTGCCGGGGCCGCCGGCATAGGAATCGGCCTGGGTTTGCAGCATCTGGCCGCCAATATCATCAGCGGTTTTACGATCATATTCGGGGGCAAAATCAGAAAAGGCGACTGGATTGAAGTGGAAAAAGGGCTGGGAATGGTCACGGATATTCATCTGCGCGCCACCAAGCTGAGAACCAGAGACAATATAGAATATTTGGTTCCAAACTCCAACCTGGTTTCGAATACGATTGTAAATTACTCGCTGTCGTCCCCGATGATTCGTATTAGTTTGCCGGTGGGGGTCTCATATCACGCCGACCCCCAACAGGTTGAAAAGATATTGCTGGCGGTTGCCGAAAAAGAGCGCATGGTTTTGAAATCCCAGAAACCGGTGGTCAGGTTTATTGCATATGGTGACAGTTCGATCAATTTTGAGCTGCTGATATGGATTGATGTCAGGGTAACGCCGCGGCGATCGGTGCGCAGTTCTCTTTATTTTGAGATCTTTGAAGAATTCAGGAAGGCCGGCATCGAAATTCCCTTTCCGCAAAGGGATATTCATATCCGCAGCTCAGTTGAGCAGCGGCAACTTTAAGGCCCACCCGGACGAGCTGCAATCAGGTGATGCTGAAGCCCGATCATTGGGCACGGCGTTCATCGGTCATGGTTTTGGCCTGGAAAACCATTCCCGCAACAACCAGGACCAAAAACAGGGCAATTTCAACCCAGGGGCTGAATGCCGCCATTTGCACAATCAGAGTGGCACCGGTCAGGGTCGATAGAAAAATTAAGGCCCAGTCAAAAACCAAAAACAGGACAATTGCGCCAATGGCTCCGCCGATGATGTATGGCAGCCAGACCATTTGCGAAGGCAATCCGGCAAACTGATCGAAAAGTATCAGCCCAATATATCCGCCGGCGGCAAATCCGGCAATCACGATGGCCGCCTTTTGAAACAAGATTGCGATGATCGCTCCCACCGCACCGACGGCGACGGCCAGCACCAGGACCAGGATTGGAGAATGAATGGCCCATATCTGCTGCGCATAATGGTAACCGCTGGCAAAACCAACACAGGCTACAAACAACCAGAAAAGCCGGCGGCCGGCAAATAACAGAATCAGCCCGATCAGAATGTTAATCCAGATCATTCGATTTTCCTCCTTTTGATAC
>Ga0210062_1000011_pt1 | contig 49083 bp, 38 predicted proteins | sample Muzzi_CordA_D2_FD_185528 | JGI IMG/M metagenome (GOLD analysis project Ga0210062, IMG submission 185528) | Wetland microbial communities from San Francisco Bay, California, USA, that impact long-term carbon sequestration - Muzzi_CordA_D2 (SPAdes) | ecosystem: Environmental > Aquatic > Marine >...
TCATAGGTCAGATAATAGGTTGCCCCGCCGCTGGTCATGGCAACCGGCATGCGGCTGTCGGCATACTCAAACCGCATCAGTAGATTGTCAGACCCATCATAAACGGCCAGCAGCCGCGTCAACCCCTGCCAGAGGTATTTCTCTGTGATGGCTCCATCCACCTTTTTGGTAATCCGCCTTCCGATAGGATCATGGATATATTCAATCACTGTGTTATCCGGCAGCGTCACATTCAACAGTTCTCCGCGGGAAGAGTAAGTGTAGCTGGTCACATCACTGCCGTCGGTCTTGGTCGTTAAGAAGCCGTCCAGGTCATATGCGTATGTCACCGATCCGGCAGCCTCGCGTTCTTCTGCTGTTCGGCGGTCGACTGGTTGGGCGAAAACCAAATCTCACGTGTGAGGGGCTCGCCGTTGAAACGAACGGTGTTGACCGCCTGGGTCATCAGCGAATCGAAAGTGGTGCTGATGAACAGCTGCTGGTCGATGATCGCGGCGATTTGTTTCAGGGACACAGGCGGGTCGGTCTTCACCTCCGACAGAATATCGTTGACAACGCGGTATAACCTCTCGCTCTCGCCACGCCCACGGGCGGAATAATAGGCCCGCACCGCATCATTCAGATCCATTTGATCGGTCCATTGGATCGGCAGATCGTAGCGATGGGCGAGTCGTTCGCCGAGGAGGCGTGACAGGGTAACCGTGCGGGAACCGTCCGGGATGGTGAGAAGCCGCGGTCCGACTATGGGCACCAGGACACGCTGCTTCAGATGGCCGAGGACGTCATCCCAGAATTCCTCATTGGCCGACATGTTTACTCTCCGATTGTTTACTTTTCCGTTCTTGGGCGCGGAGGATGGAGATAGAAGATAGGAAATTGCTTACTGGAACCCAGTGTATGGCAAAAGGCTACTTGTTTGTCAAGCAAAATAAGACCACAACATATGGTATACGCCAAAATGGGATTGGCGATCATCTAGTAGTAGGTTTTAATTTTTGGGGTCCCGAGTCCAACACAAGAGGCCATTGATTTTCGAATGACGGGGTTCGCGCTAGGGCGTAAATTACGATAATAGATTGGCATCCGAATCTCACCCGGAAACCTACCTTGCCAAAGCCATCATTGGTCTTAATTTAACTTTTTAGGGCAGATTCCATAAGCCGTCTTATAATTTTTCCAATATACCAGCATTCCAACATTCCAATTGGGACGAAGCCCCCAGCTTGCAGAAGGTGTGTAGCTTTGAAGAAAATTGCATTGTCAGGCATAAAACCCACCGGCGCACTTCATATCGGGAATTACCTGGGTATGATCAAGCCGGCGCTGGATTTGGCCACCGATTATCAGGCGCTTTACTTTATTGCCGATTACCATGCGCTCACCACGGTTCGCGACCGCCGGAAATTGAAACAGCTTGTCTATGAGGTGGCGGCATCATTACTGGCGCTGGGATTGGATACCGAGAAAATTATTTTTTTCCGGCAGGCTGATATACCGGAGATTTTTGAATTGACCTGGATTCTGTCCTGTTTCACCGCTAAAGGACTGCTCAACCGGGCCCATGCTTACAAAGCCGCTGTCGACGCCAATCAGGCGGCCGGCCGGCAGCCTGATGCCGACATTAATGCGGGGCTATATAATTATCCCGTTCTGATGGCCGCCGACATTTTGCTGTATGGATCGCATTTTGTCCCGGTCGGCCAGGATCAAAGACAGCATGTTGAAATTGCGCGCGATATAGCCGATACTCTCAATCACAACTACGGCCGGATTTTCACCTTGCCGGAGCCCCTGATTCAGGATGAGGTGATGACCATCCCGGGGATCGACGGTCGCAAAATGAGTAAAAATTATAATAACACGATTCCCATTTTTACGGATTCCAAAACCCTGCACAAACAGGTGATGCGAATCGTGACGGATTCCAAACGGCCTGAAGAAATCAAAAATCCGGATGCGTGTAATGTTTTCGGCATCTACCGCTACTTTGCCGATCCGCAGGCAGTTGAAACTAAAAGGAGCCTGTATCTTAACGGTGGTTTGGCTTACAGTGACATCAAGCAGGAATTATATGAATTGCTCGACAACAAATACGCCGCAAATCGTGAGGCCTATTTGGACCTGGTACAGGATCAGGGGGGCCTCGATGCGATTCTAAATCGGGGGGCTGAAAAAGCACGGTCAATCGGATTGCGGGTGATGGAGAAACTGCGTCGCAAGATCGGTATTCGTTGAATAGTTGATTGGTTGATTAAGTTGGTTAAGTTGGAAGGAATCATCCCGAGGCAATGGAGGACAGGATCATGGGAAAGAATGTTTCACAAAAATTAATTGAAGCCCATCTGGTGCAGGGTAAAATGGAACCGGAGCAGGAGATCGGTTTGAAAATTGATCAAACCCTGACCCAGGACGCTACCGGAACGATGGTGATGCTGGAATTTGAAGCCATGCAGATTCCGCGTGTGAAAACCGAACTTTCGGCCCAGTATGTCGACCACAATCTGTTGCAGACCGATTACAAAAACGCGGATGATCACTTATTTTTGCGCAGTGCCTGCAAAAAGTTCGGTCTGTGGTACAGCCGGCCTGGAAACGGCGTCAGTCATCCGGTTCATATGGAACGTTTCGGCATTCCGGGCAAAACACTGCTCGGATCCGACAGCCACACACCCGCAGCCGGATCGTTGGGCATGCTGGCCATGGGTGCCGGCGGTCTTGAAGTCGCCATGGCCATGGCCGGTGAGCCCATATTTATTAAAATGCCGAAAATTTGGGGCATCAAACTCAGTGGTGAACTGCCGGATTGGGTCAGCGCCAAAGATGTCATTTTGGAAATGCTGCGCCGGCATGGGGTCGATGGCGGGATCGGGAAAATTATTGAATATTATGGCCCCGGGTTGAAAAATCTGAGCGCCATGGACCGCCATGTGATTGCCAATATGGGAACCGAATTGGGCGCCACCACCACGGTCTTTCCCTCCGATGATATCGTGAGAGCGTTTCTCCAACACCAGGGGCGTGAAGCCGGATGGACTGAAATTACCGCGGACAAGCAGTCTGAATATGATGAACATGATGAAATTGAACTATCAAAATTGGAACCACTGATCGCGCTGCCTAGCAGCCCGGGAAAGGTTGTGCCGGTGCGCGAGGTGGCCGGCCGTGAAGTCTATCAAACTTATGTCGGATCGTCTGCCAACCCGGGACTGCGTGATTTTGCAATTGCCGCGCTGATCACAAACGGTCGGCAGGTTCACGACCGGGTGTCATACGACATCAATCCAACATCGCGCCAGATCCTGGAAAATTTAGCTGCTTTGGGCCTGCTGGAAAAGTTGATTCATTCCGGCGCGCGGATTCATCAGGCCGGCTGCAATGGGTGTATCGGCATGGGACAGGCACCGGCAACGGGACGAATCAGCCTGCGCACGGTTCCGCGAAATTTTCCCGGCCGTTCCGGAACCAGAGAAGATCAGGTATATCTGTGCAGTCCGGAAACTGCTGCAGCCTCGGCCCTTACGGGGGTGATTACCGATCCGCGCACCCTGGGGATGGAATATCCACGGTTTAAAGCGCCCGAGAAGATCCGGATTAATACTGAAATGTTGCTACCGCCGGCAGATAGTTTCGCCGACGTTGAACTTGAAAAAGGGCCCAACATTAAACCGCTGCCGTTTTTCGATCCCCTGCCGACAATGCTTCAGGGACCGGTCCTCTTAAAAATGGGCGATGATATCTCAACGGATGAAATTATGCCGGCCGGCGCAGCCGTGCTGCCTTATCGAAGCAACATACCGCAAATCAGCAAATTTACCTTCAGTCGGATCGATGAGACTTTTTACGACAGGGCCATGGCTTACCAGGCAAAAGGATCCTTTGTGGTGGGTGGCGACAATTACGGGCAGGGGTCCAGCCGGGAACATGCGGCCCTGGCGCCCCGATTTCTGGGAGTTAAAGCCGTCTTTGCCAAAAGCTTTGCCCGAATTCACCGGCAAAACCTGATCAATTTCGGCATTCTGGCGCTGACGTTTATAGATCCCGCCGATTGGGGCAAAATAGACCGGGATGACGAAATGGAAATAACCAATGTGCGGGATGCTATTCAAAAAGGGACACCCATAAAGGTTGTCAACAAAACCAAAAATCATGAGTACCAAACCGAACATGCCATGAGCGGACGGCAGATAGAGATGATTCTTGCGGGCAGTTTGATCAATGTCGTTCGGCAGAAACATATAGGAATCAATATTGAAGAATGAATATTGGAGATGGAGATGCGGAAAAATGCCTGCAACCAGAAACAAGAACCATGTGATCAACCACCAGACACCAGTAAAAAGGATAAGACTGCCATGAAGTACCGTAATGAAAATGATTCAATGGGAACCGTGAGAGTCCCCGAAGACGCTTACTACGGCTCCCAGACCCAACGGGCAGTGGAAAATTTTCCGATCAGCGGCCTGGGATTTGCGCCGGAGTTTATCCATGCCCTGGCCCTGGTGAAAAAGTGTGCGGCCCGGGTCAACGACACCCTCGGTTTGCTGGATGCTAAATTAGCACCGGCCATTGCCCACGCTGCACAGGAAATCATGGACGGCCGCTTTGACGATCAGTTTGTGGTGGATATTTTTCAGACCGGATCCGGCACATCCACCAATATGAACATGAACGAGGTGCTGGCATCGCGGGCCAATGAAATTCTCACCGGCCAAAGAGGCGGCCGTTCGCCGGTTCATCCCAACGACCATGTCAATCTGGGACAATCCAGCAATGATGTAATCCCCTCGGTGATTCATATCGCCGCCTTAATACTCATAAACAGCCGCCTCATCCCTGCCCTTGAATCCATCAAACAAGCACTTGGGGCAAAAGTCATCGAATTTGAAGATATACAGAAACTTGGCCGCACCCACCTGCAGGATGCCGTGCCATTGACGCTGGGACAGGAATTTTCCGGCTATGCCCGCCAGATCGAACTCGGCATCGAACGCATCCGGGCCGTCGCGCCCCGGCTGGCTGAACTTGCCTTAGGGGGCACGGCGGTGGGCAGCGGATTGAATGCCCATCCGGATTTTGCAAAAAGTGTCATTGCACTGATCGCAGAACAAACGGGATTGCCTTTTTGCGAAGCTGTCAATCACTTCGAAGCCCAAGCCGCCCAGGATGCGGCTGTCGAAACCAGTGGCGCCTTAAAAACCCTGGCGGTCAGTTTGGTTAAAATTGCCAATGATGTTCGCTGGTTGGCATCGGGTCCGCGCAGCGGCATCGGGGAAATTATAATCCCGTCTCTGCAACCGGGTTCATCCATCATGCCGGGCAAAGTCAATCCGGTTATCCCGGAAGCCGTTATTCAGGTGGCCGCCCAGGTAATCGGCAACGACACAACCATCACCATGGGCGGGCAGGCCGGCAATTTTGAGTTGAATGTCATGCTGCCGGTCATCGCCTACAACCTCCTGCAGTCGATTTCGATTCTGGCCGCTGCGACCGAAGCGTTTAGCACAAAATGCATTTCCGGCATTAGCGCCAACCGGGAAGCCTGTGCGGATTACATTGAGAAAAGCCTGGCGCTGGTGACCGGGCTGGTGCCCAGAATCGGTTATGATAAAGCGGCCGCCATCGCCAAAAAGGCCTATGACAGCGGCAAAACAATCCGGCAGGTGGTGTTGGAGGATTCGGTGCTGCCTGAAGGTGAAATAGATGATTTGTTAATTAATCCGTCCTGAAAAATTGCTTATTCAACCATGAAATTCATTTGATGGTCGTTTACTTTTATTTCAATATCCGCTATAAATCCGCGCAACCGATCAACCGCAAAAAAACTGGAATTCTGAAATATTACAATATTTATTGCCAGTTATAGAAATTCAGTGACGTCTAGCTAACCTAATTCAATGTGGAGGTATTCTATGGCTAAAAAACGGTACACCATCAACACTGCCTGTCCCCAATGTGGCTGCAGCCGAGCGCAAGTGCTGTCAGAAGTGGAAATGAAAGAAAGATATGGGCATGTTCCCAATTTCGACATGGAATGTGGCGAGTGCATGCTCAAATATACCGAGGAAATGGAAAAAGCTTGTCCCGAGTGGGACCAGGAATGCAAAATGCAGGAGTAGTTTGAAATCAGGATGAGCCAGATATCGCAAGCATCATTGCAAAATCGTTTCAGCGGCCTTTCCCGTCTCCAGCTTTTTTTTGCCCTTTCCCGGACGCCCCACGGTTTACTGGATATGTGTACGCCGGCTTTTGGCGCACTGCTGTGGCTTGGCCAATTCCCTTCTCTTTTCATTATTATAGTCGGACTGTTCACAACCTTCGCCGGCTATACCGCCGTATATGCCTTAAACGATGTTGTCGATTTTAAGGTTGATAAAGAAAAGGCGGCCAAAGGCGGACTGTCGAGCGCAAAAAGTGACATCGATGGCGTCTTAATTCGCCATCCAATGGCCCAGGGATTTTTGACTTTTAAAGAAGGGGTTTTCTGGTCAGTGGGCTGGTCGCTGCTGGCGTTGATCGGTGCTTTATTTCTTAATCCGGTTTGTGTGCTGATTTTTGTCGGCGGATGTGCGCTTGAGACCGCATATTGCCTCTTGTGGCGGGTCAGTCCGTTTCGTACGTTTGTCAGCGGAGCCGTGAAAACTTCCGGCGCCATCGCCGCCGTATTCGCGGTTGATCCCAGACCTTCGGGTATATACCTGATATTTCTGTTTTTACTGCTCTTTTTGTGGGAAATTGGCGGGCAGAATATTCCGAACGATTGGTCTGACCTTGATGAAGATCGCCAAATGAAAGCCAAAACCATTCCGATCCGGTGGGGACTTCCGATTGCCAACCGCCTCATCTTAATAACCCTTATTTTAACACTGGGCCTGAGCGCGATAATTTTCTATTTTTCCCGGGCAGGCTTTGGATACATTTATGTTGCTTTGTCCCTGGCTGCAGGCGGGTATCTGCTGCTGCTGCCGGCCTTGAAACTGAATAAAACGCGGCAACAAGCCCATGCCATGGCGTTGTTTAATAAAGCCAGCTATTATCCGCTGGCTTTGCTGATGATTGTGTTGGTCAAAATTTTTACTTGATCAATCCGCCCTGAAAAACTGCACTTTCCGGGTTTTAAATTAATGGGAGATATTCATGAAAGAATTTGATGCCGAGGAGCTGGCCAGGTTCAACGGTGAAAACGGCAACCCGACCTACATCGCTTATGACGGCAGGGTTTACGATGTCAGTGAAAGCAAGCTGTGGCGCAAAGGACAGCACATGAACCGCCATCGTTCCGGCGGCGATCTGACCAGCGATATGCAGGCTGCACCCCACGAGGGCAACGTACTGGAGCGATATCCCCAGGTGGGAGTATTAAAAAAGGCTGCTGTCGAGGAGCAGGCGATTCCGCAGCCGATAGCCTGGCTGATAAACCGGTATCCTTTTCTCAGACGCCATCCGCATCCGATGACCGTCCACTTTCCCATCGTATTCGCACTCTCCACGCCATTTTTTAACATCCTTTACCTCGTGACGGGCATCAAATCCTTTGAGCTTACCGCACTGCATTGTCTGGCCGGTGGAATCTTATTTACGATAGTGGGAATCACCACCGGTATTTATACCTGGTGGCTAAACTATATGGCGCAACCGCTGCGGGCGGTTAAAATCAAATTACCCCTCGCCATCATTATGTTTGTCACCGAAGTCGTCATTTTTGTCTGGCGTATCCTGAGACCGGGGATCCTGGATTCCATCCAACCCGGCAGTATCCTTTATTTACTGCTGGTGGTGTCGCTGATTCCGATGATAATGGTGATCGGGTGGTACGGCGCATCGATGACGTTTCCGATTGAGAAAAGTTAATACAAATTGAGTTTTCCGGGCTAGGGTTTTTATTTGACGGCCAGGTGTATCACGGCAATGCCGTTGGTCAGTTTGCGGTGGCTGACACCGGCAAACCCAATGTTTTTCAGAATTTGTGTCAATTCGTCCGGCAGGGGCCACATGCGTATGGTTTCGGGCAGATGGGTGTAGGCTGTACGGGAGCCGGCAATCAATTCGCCCAATAAGGGCATGATGTAAAATGAATAGATATCATACAACCAGCGAAATGGTGCGAAGGTTGGTTTCGAGAATTCCAGACACATCATTTTGCCGCCGGGTTTCAGCACCCGGTACATTTCCTCAAAACCCTTTTTCATGTTCGTCACATTGCGAATACCAAAACCAACCATGGCGGCATCAAAATCACCCTCGGGAAAGGAAATAAATTCCGCATCCCCCTGAACGTAGCGGATCCGGTGTTCAATGTCTTTATTGGCAACTTTGTGGAGACCGGCGAGCATCATGGCGCGATTAATGTCATAGACGATGACACGACCTTCAGGCCCGATACGTTTAGCCGCCAGAATTGACAGGTCCCCCGTCCCGCCGCATACATCCAGTACCCGGTTGCCGGGAGCCAATTCCATCATCCCGACAGCCAATCTTTTCCAGATGTGATGAATACCGAAGCTCAGCAGGGTGTTCATAAAATCATAATGTCTGGCGATCGAGTTAAAATGATTTAACACGCGTCCGGCTTTTTCTTCAACGGCAACGCGTTGATATCCGAAATAGGTGAGTTGGGTCCCCATTGCCGGCCTGTCCTGTTGCTCGCTTCGGCGCGCGTCATCTATCCATATTTTTTTTTGTCGATGCATAATCCCGGTCTCGTCCTGAAAGTATTATTGCTCGCCGTCAATTGTCATGGTTCGTCTGCAGATTATGGTTAAGATAAGCAGGTTTATCAGGACTTCAATATCAAAATCTTAACCAGGGCCCAATTTCAGTCAAGGTTTTGACACATTTTGTCCATTTTATTTCGCATTTTAGGCAACCTCCCGATGCCTGATTAGCTCAATTATTTAAAATCCAACCAGTTATTTCTCCTTCCCCGGATTGGCACAATTAATGCTTTAGAAAATGCATAATCCTATTAAAGAATTTCCATATTCGACCGATAATAGGAATAGAGACAATTCCGGGATTGACGGGGATAACTTACTAGACATTCTCACCGACGATTATTGTGAAAACTGATTCCACGTTTAATTAAGGGTCTAGAATGGACCTTGGGATTTGGGAGATAAAGAATAGATCTTGCACAGGGGAAGGGAAGAATGATGTCTCATTTGGTGATCAACTTCTGTAAACGGGAGCAAATGTCGATCTGCACGGCCGACAATCAAAAACAGCAGGTTGGCTGCAGCTATTATGAAAAGTCCCAGTTTGCCGAACGCTGCATGTATTATATCTTTGAGGAGTACTGTGATTCTCTGACGGCCCAGATAAATGCGCAGCAGGCGCTGAGGAATTGAATATTGAAGATTGCAAATTGAATATTTGTTGAAGTCGCTTCGCTCCATCTTCTATGATCATGACCCGGCGGCGGCGGACCTTGATTATTCGATTTTCAATCGAAAATATTCAATATTATTAGGGATTTGCAAACTTTTTGGCCAGGTCGTTATCGATGACGTACATGCAGACTTCTTTGGCGCCCTGTTCCAAATAACGGTATTTACCACAAAGATTGTTAATCAGATAGCTCACGTCGTCCCGGATGCGCTTATCGTACGTTTTAAAATCCTCCTCGTTATAATCCTTGATGGCCCGGCGAAAGTTTTCATTTTTAAGAAACGGGTCCAGCACTTTTTCCTTCAGATTATATACGTAGCGATCATGCATGGAATCGAAAATTTTGGACTCGGTTATCGGCAGCCCGTCCACCATGATTTCCTGGGTCAAAGTTCGGGAGGTGTATTCTTTTTGTGAGGCCTTGCGAAATCCGATACGCTGACTGCTGTCGGCATTGGTGCCCAGCAGGCGGCGTTCGATACCTGCCAGAAATTCCTCGTTTATCTCCAATCTTTCACCGGTGTAGGTGCAGGTTTCAACTGAGCCGATCTCAAAATTAATCGCGAACAGATAATTTTGAATATCGCGGGATATTTGTTCTTCGTTATAGTAATAGAGAGACTCTTTAACCTCCTGCAAAATGGTGTAGTCATACATGCGCAGCAGCGAATCCAGAAACCCGGCCGGTATTAGGTCTTTTACGTCCTTATGGATTTTGGTGAAAAATTTACACAGATCCGACATATTAATCAGCTTGTCTTCCTTGGCGTAGGCGGAGTAAAATTGATTAAAAATATTGATTGAATCGCGACCGGAGATTCCGTGCTCCCCCTCTATTTCCGATTCGGCAATAATATTGCGGCGGCGTTTGGCGGTCAACTGTTTGCGATCTTCTTCCTTGAGCCAGGCGGGAATGTAGCCGGTATAGATTTCCATTTTGAGCAATTGCATGTTTTCATCGCAGTACAGCCGGTATTTGTTCGGATCGCCGATCCATTCGAGCATGGCTTCGGATTTGAGATTTAAACGCGATGAAATAATGACCCGGGCAAAATTATGCAGCACTCGGGGCAAAAACCGATCGTCGATGTGTTTGCCGAAAATATTGCGGTATATTTCCACTTCAGTCGCCAGATCCATGACATAAGGTATATTGATATATTCCACCCGATCTAAAAACGATTGAAATCCCTGGATGTTTTTTTCATCCTCCGGATTCATGACAGCCAGCAGCAATGAGTTGACATTTTCCTCAATATCTTCGACTTTGTGAACCCCCTCACTGATGATGTTGTGAAGCTCGATCAATCGTTCCGTGTTATGGGACTTCACATCCATTAAGGCGTAGATGCCGTTATTGGTTTTGGCATACTGAGAAAAAATGTATTTGACCTGGTTGCTGTCTGTTAAAAGGCTGTTGATGCGCCGCTGCAAAATGGCATTGCTCATTATGTTCTGGCGCAGGGGCTTGTCACCCGGGTTGAAGACGCTAATTCCCTCTCCCAGGCGCCGGTTGAACCGATAGGGGCGCGCCCAGAGCATGTCAAAAACTTTTTGAGAGTTTTGTAATCGGTCCAGCAGCGCCTCATATAGAGAGCTGCAGATGGTGCACGGATTATCCCGGAAAACCCAGTCATATTCTTTTTCAGTGGAAAGTTTCCATTTGAATTCATCGTTTTTGAATAAATCGTCAAAAAACTCCCGCCGATGTTGCTTGGGGATCATCAAAATTGGATTGTCGTGGCTTGGGCAGGGAACTTCGACGTAATCTCCGGCCAGATAATTGGCTGCCATAAATGCTTCCGAGCCATGCAAAAAATCGTGTGACCCGCTATCATTCTCCAAATCCGTCTGTTCGGGCAGTGCGCCGTCCAGCAGGTGGGACAGTTTTTCAAGGACCGGATGATTTTCCAAGTCTCTGAGTCCGCCCAAAATTTTGCGATCAAAACGCCAAACGGCTTCGTAACGCAAGCCGGCGTCGGTGTTGGCATATTCTTCAAACTTCATCAGCAGATTATTCAGAAAGGTGCTTTTGCCGCAGCCGGGAGGACCCTTGAACAGGTAGATCTTATTTTGCTGAGCGCCCCGCTTCCAGGCCTCTACCAGGCTGATTAGGCGGTTGGCAAACAGACGATCGGCAAAAAACGGATGGTCGGTTCCGGCAACGAAAAGTTTGCTGCAATCATAATGGACGTAGTGAATGGATTCGGGGTCATCCGAGTATTCGTCGAGGCCTTCACCGACATAGGCTTTCATCATATCGTGAAAGACCTGAAAGACATTGCGGATGACCAGCTGCGGATGGGCGGTCAGCTCACGGAGAAACTCCTCAATCGTCACAGCTGAGCGTTGTTCCAGCCCGCTCATGTTCTGGTTGAGATTCTGCATGGCCTTCTTAATGCTTTGCACACCCTGATCATCCTCCGGGGCGGATGCAGCTTTTCTTTTGGAAGGCGATATCAGATCTTTGATGTGCTTCATTTTATTCTTCTGGTCTTTGACGGCTGTTTTCTTATCTCTGGTCATCGGATCCTATATATTTTCTTTGGTCAATTTGCGGTCTTTCATTGTGTAGCGCACCTTTTGCCATTTAATTTCCTGGGTCCCGGGTTCTTCCTCCAGCGGCATCGTCAGTCCCGGGATGGGCAGCCGTGCCTGGGTGGGCGCGGCCGGCACCACCTCGTTGGTTTCGAGCTGAACCGGTGCACCCCACAGGTATTCAATTCCCAGCATTGTGTTGGCGATAAATTCTTTTACCAGGGGTCGGTTTTCAAAAACATGCACCAGATAAAGATTCCCGTTGTTGGTTTTTTCCGGGTGAATCTGAATATAAGGCGGATGGTAAAGGGTATCGAGCAGCATCTGGCGATAGCTTTCGGCGCTGCGGCTTTTGATATAGTATTCCCAGACACCCCGATTCTGGTTTAAACGCCGGCCGGCCACAAACAGTTTGTAATGATTGACAAAATCCTGATCAACAAAGGTATTGATAAACATGAAATCGTTGAAGTTGTTGCGGAGTTTGAATAAAAAGTCTTTTCCCTGCCCGGAATGGGCATCGAATTGATCTCGCGCCCGGGCATCCAGCAGCCGTTTGAATTCAATTGAGTATTTGCCTTTATCCGCCAGCTGTTCAATATCGTAAAACAAACGCAGCCCCAGGGCATATGGATTTAATCCGACTCGCGGCATGGATGTCACACCGGCATGCGTGCGTGCGAAGTCCACCTCGTGCCCTTCAATGCGGTCATCCTGCAAAAAAAGCTTTTCATGCCAGTAGCTGGCCCATCCCTCATTCATAATTTTCGTGCGAATCTGGGGTTGAAAAAACAAAGATGTTTTGCGAACCACTTCGATGACCGGAATCATCCAGGCATTTTTTTCCTTTTTTAAAAAATCAGAATGTTCCAACAAAAATTGGATCAAGTCGAGTTTATGATGGGGTTTTTGCTCTAAACTCTTTTTAAAAATCGCATCAAATTCAGGGTATTTTTTTAATACTTCTGCAAAAAAGGCCTTTGCCCCGAGTTCTGAACTTTCTTTTAGACAAGCATTGTACCTTTCTATCTCTTTGACATACTCGCTAATATTTATCTTTTTGATCGATTGCAGGAACACGTCAAAGTAGTAATCAAGCATCTTTGAACTGTTGGTTTTAGGGGGGCGGTTCAGCAGGGAGAGCTCTTCATGGTAGCCGACCAGATTGTCGATTCCGCGGGAAAACTCAATTATGTAATCCACCCAGCGACCCTTCTCCGACCTGAGTTTGGCAATCATACGTTTGTCCGAAAGCGCCTGACCGGTGAAGTCATAGTCCCAGGTGTGGCGGAAATACAGATTGTTCTGGAAAAAATCAATGTGAGCCAGAACATGGTAAAAAATCATGACATTCATCCAGTCCGGATTGTTGTCATTGTAATAGGAGATCGCCGGTCGGGTATTGATAACGGTCTCATATGGATTATTCGGGTACAGTTCATAACGGCCCTTTTCTTTCAGAACTTCCACGTCATGGACCCAGTAATCATAAAGGGTTGGAATCATCACCTTGGGAGTCAGTTCCAGCAGGTCTCGATTGGAAACGATATATTCCAGAGTTTCGTCCTCAAAACTCAGACCTGCGTCCAGGGCCCTTTTCTTGCACCCTTCCATGATTTTTTTGGTGTGTTGGTCGATTAGTTCCATAATAATAATTGAATAATGAATAATGAAAATTGTCTAATTAAGGATTTCAATCATTTTTATTTTCAAGAACGAGATGAATTCTATAAATTTATTAATGGCGACTTCCTATTAAGAACGACAGGATAATAAGTGACTAATAACTAATTATGGGATTCTATCATTTCTATCTTAAAGAACCAGATGAACCCAAATCCTCCTATTGACGGTTCCAACCTAAAATCGACAGAATTCCGCCATTATTCATTTGTCAATAGTCATTAGTCATTCACTTATCAAATGTTTTATCCCTTCGATCAGCCTCGGCTCGTCGGCATTTTCCTGCAAGACATCCAGTCTGAGTAAATTTGATTTGTCTTCCAACAGGTTGGATTTTTTTAGATATTTTTCCACTTCGCTGTTGTGGGTCGCTTCGGTTGAGTGCTCTGCAATTGATATCCCGACCCGGTTGGCATAGGTTAACATTTTTTTGAGCTCCGGGATGCTTTCTTTGCCGTCCGTGTCCCAATCGTCACCGTCGGTGCCGTGGAAGATATAGATATTGTAGTCCTGGACCAGATTTTCTTTCTCGACAATTTCATTGACCAGCCGATAGGCCGAAGACACCTGGGTGCCGCCCGCAACTTTCGAATTATAGTATCTGTAAAAATCCGGCACTTCGGTTGCTTCCGTGTCATGCAGGATAAAGCGCGTGTCCACCTGCATGGCGTATTGATACAGCAACCAGCTGTAAATCAGCACATGTTGGGTGACCACCAGAGTCGTGGAATTGCCGGCCATAGAACCGGAGTAATCCCGCAGGAAAAAGACCATGGCCTGGGACTCATAGTCTTTTTCGCGCGACAGAATCCGGTACACCAGATCCTTGGGTGACACCAGAAAGCGAGACGGATCGATATTTTCAACATCCGGGATATTGCCCAGATGAATATTGGTTTCGGTAATTTTGCGCAAGGTCGCTTTTTTGTCTAGCAGCTGGCCGAAACCACGGTGCTTGTCCGTAAGGTCGTAGGTGTAGCGTGTCAGTGATTTCTTTTTGCCCTTATCTTTCAGATTGGGAAGTTCAAATTTTTCGGTCAGAATTTTGCCTAGATCATAGGCACTTGATTCCATTTCATGCTGGCCGCCTTCACCCTCGCCGGGTCCGGTTCCGCCTTGCTGGTCGGGTGATCGCACCGGCTGCTCACCGATGACTTCACCCTCTTCGCCGTCACCGGTTCCGCCGCTGCCCTGCTCTTCGTCCGTGCGAAACGAGGTGTCATGCAGAAATTTCTCCTCCACCGTGGAAGGCACAATGACGATTTTATCCTTGCCGCTTTTACCCGGTTTGATCAAACGGCCCACATTGATCTTGCGCGGAAAACCGTCTTTTTCCCGTTGCTTATCGCGTTCGAGCAATTCGTCGATGGAGCCGATATTGACATTGGGAGAGGTTTGCATCGCCGTGATGCCCTGCAAATCCGGCAAATCGTGATAAGCATAGATATTTTCAAGCCCGAAGGCCGGTCCGTCTGGTGCACCGGCCCGCAGGTCATCACCGGGCAAACCATGGGAACCCTCATATTCCAACTCCAGCCGGATCTTTTCATCCTGCCCGGGAGTGAGACCGCGTTGTTTAAATCGCTGATACAGATTTTTTAGTTTGGAATCCATATTGTTAGTTATTGGTTATCAGTTATTTGTTATTTAAAGCGCTTCCCGAATTGCAGGCGGAAATAATTCCGCATTCCACATTCCGAATTCAATTATTGCTCATCTTCCTGGGTGCAAAAATACTCGATGGTCTTTTGCGCACAGGTCCGGCAGTATCCCAATTTTTCGAGCATGGTGGCGATCATGCGGTCATACAGTTTCTGATTTTCTTCGTTGGTCCGGTTGGCCAGAGCCCCGATTAGGCTGCCGGCGCCGGCAATGTCGGACTTGAGCCGCACATCGGTAACCGCTTTGACCAGCTCGAGGTTGTCCATAAAATCGTAATCCGGATCGACCGATATTTTCTGGCCGTAGATCTTGCGAATCGAGGTTCGAAACGATTCACGCTGTTCCTCACTCTTTAGCCCCAGACGCTCTTCCACGCTGTTTATATAGCGTTCGTCGATTTTCAGGGCCTTTAATTCAGTGGTTTGAGGATCTTTATATTTCCACATCTTATCGGGCCCCAGGTTTTCTGCATCGATTCCGATAATCATGTTGACATAATTCATGACATCTTTGCGAATCGCATAGGGTTCATCCATGTAGGCGTTGAACATTTCGGTCATGATGCGTTCGCGGTATAATCCCTTGGCGGTTTTAAGATCTTCGAGGTACTTGGTCCGGTCATTGGCCTCCGTGACGTAATCCAGGATGATCCGATCCAGGGATTTGAAAATGTCATAGGCGAACATGCATTCACCCTCGTTGGTTTCCGAGCTTTCGATCAACAGCTGGACGGCGCGGCCGAGGTTGCGCTGTCCCAGCCCTTTTTGGCCGAAGCGGTTGATGATTTCCGGATCCTGGTTAAGGGTGTCGATGACTTCCGCCAGGGTTTTGATGCTCTTTTCACCGGCCACCTCGCCCGCAGCCAGTTTCATGGTTTCGACCGGTGTCAGCTTTTCGGAGCGGGGCAGCCGGGATAAAACGACAGCAATCGAGGCGGCATAATTCAGGTTCGGATCCTGGTGCAGATCTTCTTTGGTCAGGGTGGTGCGGGTTTCACTGCCGATAGCATAGGCGGTGAGTTCCCTTTGAAGTTTGTAATTGGTATTGTGCGACACATAGCAGATACGGCAGCGATCCACGATCGGGGCTTCTTCTTTTTCAGACAGGAAACGATGAAATTCAGAGTTGTTGCTGGTGGCAACAATCAGGGTGTCAATGGGCCATTTGTATCCGTCAATTTCGATACTGCGGTTCTGGATAACGCCCAAATAAACCTGAACCAGATCTTTTTTGTTTTTATAGATTTCGTCACTGAAATGAATACCACCGCCGGCCACCCGGGCCAGGGCACCGCGTCTTAAATCAAAACGGTATGGATTGTTGGTGTCGGTAATGTGAAGCAGGCGCTGGATCGATTCCTCACCGAGCAGATCCACCGAGGAGGATGTTATTTTATCTTTGGCCGGATATTTTCCGGTTACGGTCCCCAGACTTTCGGTCAGCGGCACGGGGGTAATCTCGACAAACTTAAGCATTTCATCGATATCCCCATTCGTATAGTTTCGGATATCATTTAAAATATAACTGCTGCATGCACCCAGAGGACGATAATTCTCATACAGCGTGTCAATTTCCTTGTCTGAAAAACCGATTTGTTTGGCCAGAAACGCCTTGTTTTGATCCGGGTTTTCAAACAGACTCATCGCCAGTATCATCGGGTCTTCGTAGGTTTGGGATTCAATGGTTTTGATTTTGCCGTAATCCCCCACTTTCTCGAGATTCAAGTACTTGAAGGTATATTTGCGATTTTTGTCGATGGATAGAAATGCACGGTATTTCGCCGCCAGAAATTCAACCAAAAATGTTTTGCCGTTGCCCGGTTCGCCCACCAGCACGAAGGCCATTTCCTTGGATGATCCGCCTTCGGAGGCGTCTTTCACGTAAGAGACAAAGCTGTTGATTTCATCATACATGCCGATCACATGCTTGGATCCCTCACGAAAGATGCTGAAATCATAGGTGGTCTTGCCGTTCACCACGACCTTATCAATCTTACTTTCCAGAATCATCCGGGAGACACTTTGAAATGCATTTTCAAAGCGACGCTTTCCCTGTTTGACTTCAGTCAGGTGATGGTGGAGTGATTTTGAGTTATCAGACATTTTACCTCCAATAGAAAATTTTGTTTAATCGTTCTGCGGCGGCTCCCGCTAGTCGAGGGGACCAGTCAGAATCTTATATTGTTGCAAAGACGCAGTTGATCCGCATTTTCTTCAGGCCAACGGTTTTGTGGCGAAATCCTGTAACCACTGTCGGGTGAGTTATTCCGGAGGGAAACCAGAAACATTCGTGATATCAGACCTGTTCGAGTCCTTATGATCGCGAATCAGCCTTACAACAAAACCGTAAGCATCTTACTTTTCGGGTCAACCACTTGCTCATAAAAAAAGATTTACAGATTATCGCTTTTTTGACATTAAAATGACGGTCATAATGTCAATTTTGAGAATGCTGGAAGCAGGTTCGGTTCTTAAACGACACCAAACCCCTTGGGGTGGTTGATATTTTCAAAGAGCAGGTATTATAGACTCTGTAATATCATATTTATTTCAGTAGCTTATCGTGTGAGGTCAGATCGAGAGCAGTGTCTTGCCAAATGTATTGTCGGAGCAGAAGTCATCTCATTACAGATGTGTAGTTTTGTAGATGCAAAATTGGTACCATTAATTGCAACTATGTATACCTGACGGATTCAGTAAATTTCGAATTAAACGGATAAGATAGTGTTCGAATATGAAGATCTGGAAACGTGCGGCATTCTGGTCATTCGGATGGACAGCCAAGGCAATTGCCAGTCTGTGGCTGAGCACCTGTCGAATTTCCGAATTCGGTCGTGAGCTTGAAGCAACCTATTTAAAGCAAAATCCAGGCAAAGGGCTTCTTTATGCCAGCTGGCACCGGGGGTTGTTTTTTCTCATATACTGGTACCGCAACCAGAATGTCGTTTCAATTGCCAGTGCCAGCGAAGATGGCGAACTGGCCGCCCAGGCAGCCAAACGTTTCGGGTGGGTAACCGCCAGGGGGTCATCATCGCGGGGAGGCAGTCAGGCGTACCGGGCAATGGAAGATCTCATCAAACAAGGGCACAAAGGCGGACTGGTGGCTGATGCTCCCAGGGGGCCGCGATTTGTTTCCAAGCTGGGAATTGTATATTTAGCCAAGCGAACCGGGATTCCGGTTATACCGGTGATATGGAGTGCGGATCGATTCTGGAAGCTGAAAAGCTGGGATCGGACCATCATCCCCAAACCGTTTGCCCGGATTGTTGCCCTCTTTGCTGATGACTATATTCGGGTACCGGCTGATGCCTCGCGCGAAGAATGTGAGTCATACCGGATGCAACTCGACGATGCGCTTAACCGCATCATGTACCAGGCCGACCATTTCTATAAGAATCCGGCAGTAAGCGATCCGCGACGGATCGAGGTGCCGGAGTAAATTGAATTCGGAATTTGGAATGCGGAATTCGGAATGTGGGAAATTGGTGTTTCTTTGCCAGGTATTGCAATGAGGCCGGAAATCGTCTATTGCTAATAACGAATAACAAATAACTATTTAGGTGTAATTGGGCTTTTTCCGGCTTAATTTAGTCAGCTGCGAGGATGATTATGAAAAAGGAAATTGCGGATATCATAAGGGGGGCGGATACCCGGGACTGGAAAACCCTCCAGGTGGATTTCGGTGATGAATTTCTGGATATCAATGTGCCGCGGAACTGTGAAATATTGAGCATGCCGTCCATGCCCTGTCTGGTCGATTCGGGTGAGGCCATTGCAAAGGCTTTGAACCAGCCGATCGGGTCGCCGACAATATCTGAAATAATTCAATCAAAGGTGAAACCGATTGATGAGCTTTCGGTTTGCATCACGGTGTCGGACATAACCCGGCCGGCGCCCTATAAGGGCCAAAATGGTTTGTTGTTGCCCCTGCTCGGGCTGATCGAAGAAACCGGTGTCAAAAGGGAAAATATCGTGATTGTGATCGGCAACGGCATGCATCGTCACAGCACCCCTGAAGAGCGCATCTTCATGTACGGCCGGGATGTGGTGGATCGTTATCGGATCGTGGATCATGATTGCGAGGATGACGAATCCATGGTTCTGGCCGCTCGAACGAAAAGGGGCACCCAGGTTCATCTGAATAAAATTTTTTATGAATCGGATGTTAAAATCATCACAGGCCTTGTTGAAAGCCATTTCATGGCCGGGGCATCCGGGGGGCGAAAGGCGGTCTGTCCGGCGCTGGTTAACACCAAAACCATCCAGTTTTTTCACAGCGTACAGGTGCTGGAAGACCCCAAAGCAACCAACCTGGTCCTGGAAGGTAATCCCTGCCACGAAGAGTCTCTGGAAGTTGCTCAAACCGTTGGAATTGATTTTCTGGTCAATGTGACCCTTGACAAACAGCTGTGTATGACCGGAGTTTTTGCCGGCGCGCTGGAGGAAGCCCACTTTGCGGCCTATGAAGCCATGAAAAAGTCCGTTATGATCCCTGTGGAGCAGCCGTTTGATATCGTTTTAACCCACGCCGGCTACGTCGGGCGCAATCATTATCAGGCCGTCAAAGCGGCCGTCAATGCCATGCCGGCTGTCAGAAAAAATGGCCTGATTATCATGCTGGCCAACAACGTGGACGTGGAGCCTATCGGCTCCCAGGAATATAAGACCTTTTTGCATCTGTTTAAAATCCTGGGTCCGGACAGGTATAACAATGTGCTGGAGCATCCGGACTGGGTTTTTACCAAGGATCAGTGGGAACCCGAAATGTGGGGCAAACCCTACCGCAAAGTCGGCATGGATGGCCTGATTTACTGTTCGCCGCAGATTCCAAAACAGCATTATGACATCATTCCTGGACCCAGCGGTTATGATGTGATAGAAGATGATGTCAATTTTCAATCGCACAAGCAAAAGGCAGCCGCCATGCTCCAGAATTCGGTGATTTTCGCCGTGCATCACCCCCGATTTAAGGGCCAAAAACCGACGATTGCCCACATCGAGGAAGGACCTTACGCGGTGCCGATGGCCCGAGAGTGATTCTGCTCCAAATTGAAGAATAATTATTCCCACCCCGGACAGCGTTTCTCCGCACTCAACTTGCTGCTTCTTTACACCAATTTGCCCGGGTGATGCGTTTAAGTTCTCCCGGGACCGCTCCCCGATCCTCCAGCGGCGGATATGCAACCTCGACAATAGTTCGATTTGTGTTATAATTAGAGTTTATTTTGAAATATCATTCAATTTAATCCGCCTGCGGCGGACGCTCCAACGAAATCTGGGCTTATATAATATGAACGTAATTATTGTCAGTGACCTGCACATCGGATCCCGCTATTTTCAATTCGGCATCTTTGAGCGCTTTCTTGAAGAACTGCCCGCTGATCATGAACTCATTATGAACGGCGATATTATCGATTCCCCCTATGTCAAAATGCAAAAGGCGGATCAGAGAATCCTCGATAAGATTGAAGAAATTTCCTATGGCCGGAAGGTGGTCTGGATCCGCGGCAATCATGACAATGGTTATGTGCCGAAAAGCTTCGGCAAGGTGATTTTTAAATCTTCCTTTCGCATCGACAAGCGACTTCTCATTACCCACGGAGACGATTTTGATGACATTATGCCCCGCAGTCGGCTGTTTATTAGGATATTCAAGCAAATGCACAATCTGAGGATCAAAATGGGTGCCAGACCGGTTCACGTGGCGGAATACGCCAAGAAATGGAAATCGTTTTACCGGGTGTTGCGCAAAAATATCGCCTTAAATGCCGTCACCTGTGCCACGGAAAACGGTTTTAAAGCAGTGACCTGCGGACATACCCATTACCCGGAAGATGTCACGATCAACGGCATCCGCTATATCAACACCGGCGCCTGGACCGAGTTTCCCGCTTATTATCTTCATATAACTGCAGACGGAATGGAATTAAATCAAGTGGACCCGTCTTTCGTGTCTCATCGCGCGGCATCCGCCCCGCTTGATCAAGGAGATCCGGAAATCACCTTTACCGATGCAATCTCACCAACTGAGGAGGCAAGCCAAGATTATCGAGACTTTGCTCCCTAACTAACTGCGATACAATAAAATTCCAAATCTCAAGCACCAAATAACAAATAAATCCCAAATTACAACATTCAATGAGCAAAACGTTTACAACCGTTTGAGCCCATCACTTCCCAAATCTATATTGCTGGTCTTGTTGCCGTTGAGCAAGAATGTTGACAGATTATTTGTTTGGACTTTTGAATTTAGGTCATTGAGATTTATTTGAGATTTGGTTTTTGGTGCTTGGAATTTTAGTTCATTAAGCAGCAATTGATTTAAAATCAATCGATTATCTTTTAATGCAAGATAGAAGCTTCAGGTATTTTTACGCACCAGCATCAGGGTATTGCCGGTGACACTCAAGCTGGACAGCAGCATGGCCGTTACCGCCACCAGGGGGTTGAGCAGACCGCTCATGGCCAGGGGAATGCTGACGGCATTATAGAGGTAGGTAAAGGCAAGATTCTGATAGATTTTTTTGTTGACCTGTTTGGCAAAATCCAGAAATTCGATTATTTGGCAGGGTTCACCCCGCATCAGGGTGATATCGGCGGTTTCCCTGCTTAGCTGACCGCCTGAGTGAACGGCAATCGAAAGATCCGCCTGCACCAGGGCCGGCGCATCATTGATTCCGTCGCCCACCATGGCGACCCGATATCCCTGCTGCTGCAATTCGGCAATAAAACGGGATTTATCAGCGGGCAGTTGACCGCCAAGGGATTGCTCAATACCGATTTTATCTCCAATGGCCCGCGTGGTTTGCTGCCCATCGCCGGATACCAGAGCCAGGCGCATATCATTGGATTTCAATTTTTGCACCGTTGTCAGGGCGTCCGGGTGCACGGTATCGCCAAAAACAAATATCGCTGCCAGTTGGCCGTCAATACCCAGATACACAAAAGAAGAATTGGCTGCGCCATCCCGGACCGCCGCCTCCCCCAATGTATTGGTTGCCTTTAATTCGGTTTCCAAAAATTTTGCCGAGCCGATTTTTACGGTCCGGCCGTTATATTCACCCTGGATTCCCTTATCATCATGCCGGATGTTGCTCGGCAGGATTGGCTGAATATTTTTAACCCTTGCCTGGCTGATCATTTCAACCGCGATGAAATGTTCTGAATCCTTCTCCAATCCAGCAGCCACTGCCAGAGCCTGATCGCGGGTGAGTGACGCATCGCAGATGATATCCAGCAAATTCCATTTCCCGGCAGTGACGGTGCCGGTTTTGTCAAACACAAAGGCACTGACTCTCTGGGCCTGCTCGAAGGCTTTAAAGTCCCTTACCAGAAGCCCCTTTTTGCCGGCGATGGAAATTCCTGCCACCCGGGCCAGTGGGATGGCGATGCCCAGGGCACACGGGCAGGAAATTACCAGAACGGTGACGGCGCGCAGGATTGCCGCTTCAATTGAGATCCCCGCGAACAGGCAAATGAGCGCTGTGCCCAAAGCCAGCGCGATAATAATCGGAACGAACCATTGCAATATTGCATCAGTTTGGCCTTCCAACGGTGTTTTCGTCAGCAGGGTATTTTCGATGATGGCAATCATTTGACCCAAGGTCGATTCGGCGCCAACCTGTTGTGCGCTGACCTTAAATGTGCCCTTGATCACGCTGGTCCCGCTGCGCAAAGTGTCTCCGGGTTTCTTTCTGACCGGCAGCGGTTCACCGGTTAAGGATGATTCATCCACCGTACCGCTGCCTTCTAAAACCCGGCCGTCGGCGGGAATGATTTCATTTTCCACGATCCTGAAAATATCTTCTTTACAGAGATGATCGGCGCTGACATAGCGACCGGCAGGATATTCATCCGTGCAGATTCGGACTTTGGACGGTTTCAGGGAGAAAAAATTTTCCAGCCCTTCCAAAACCCTGCCTTTGGCGCGCCGCTCCAGAGTCTTGCCTAGAAGGACGAGGGTAATCAGCATGGCGGCCGTGTCATAATAAATGTGAATGCTGCCGGCAAAAAGATTGACCGTGCTGTAAACATAAGCACTCATGGCTCCCATCATAATCAGCGTTTCCATACTAAAGGCGGCATTGATCAGGCCGGACCAGGCTTTTTTGAACAGTTCGAATCCGCCGTAGAACACAACAATGGTTGCCATGATAAAGGCCGGCCAGGACAGATTATGGATAGTGTCCCGGCTGAATTCGGTAAAAAAGCCGGAATACAGCGCATACGACAGCATCATAATGTTCATGGTCAGAAAGGCTGAGACAGCGAAACGAATAAATTCCTTGCGTCTTTCCAGAGAATCCCGGGCCTCACCGGGTTCAGCCGCCCGGTAGCCAAGTTTTTTGACGGCATCCATAATCCGGTCCGGCGAGGTTTTGATGGGGTTGTAGTTAACCTGCAGTCTGTCGGTCGAAAAATTGCAGGCCGAATCAATGATGCCCGGTGTTTTTTTAAGACTTTCATCAATTAGCCATGCGCAGGCCGGGCACCACATGTTGCTGACCTTTAGGTTGAGGTCTAAAACACCGTCGGTTGGGGCTGTCAGCTGTCCGGCGGGTTCCTGGTTTTCGACCCGACTGGATGGGGAAGGGGCGGAATTACCATAGCCGCTAGTTGAAATCAAATCGGCTTCTGATCGCGGAATAATGCCTTTATCCAGGCACTGCTTGAAGAGATCCGAGTCGCGAAATGTTGTCGGATCACCGGAGTCGGTTGCTTCTATAAGGATGCTGAAGACCTGGCGGCATCCCTGACAACAGAATTGGTAGGTTTGGTCGGAGAACTTCGCTTCATACCTTCCGGCGCGCAAGGCAAGACCGCATAGATCGCAAACTAGGGAGGCGCTTTGTGAGTGGTTAGTGATTGCCAAGGGATTTTACAAATGCGATAACATGCCAACGATCGTCGATCATGATGGTGGTATCCAGGGCCGGCTGGCGCCCGCCGGGGATGCCGTAACTGACGGATTTGAATAATTCACCGTCCAGTTTGGCCTGCACTGCCGGACTGCGCAGGTCGGTGGGCAGTGGTTGAAAGCTCTGGCCGACCGTACCCTGGCCGTCGTAATTGTAGCCATGACATTGGGCACAATATGTCAGGTACACGGCTTTGCCCCGGGCGATGACGGACGGTAGCGCAGAATCCAAAGGAGAAACCAGATCGGCTGCGGGTGTGGCGCGGTAAATGGCCTCTCCGCCGTTGACCGGAACGAGGCCTGTTTCCATTTTCAGCTGCGGATCTTCCATGGGCCTGACTGCCGGGGTTTCACGCATACGGCCATAGCGGAAATTGTTGTCATAATATATCAGCGCCTCATACGCCACGTAAAGGACGACACCTACGACGATAAAAAAGATAATTATTTTCTTCATTTATTCAACACCTTGCAACGGAAGCGCTTTCAAATGCAATGGATTTTCCTCTTGGCCCTGTTCCCCCAGCACGTGTTGGCCGTTAGGAAGCGCATGATAGGGATTATCGATGGCATAGACCGACTCGCCGGGAACATCCGGAATCGGCCGGTAGTCCCAATCGGGTGGGCCAAGATTGCCGATAACAGTATAGGCCAGCCAACCTTTAAATGCCACCCATCCCACCATCAGCAGGATCAAAAACCATGTCTTGGCTGCGGATGTTGTATGCTCCGAATGATCCATCAGATTTTCACCTTTAAATAACCGATTAATAGGATATATGCCAGCACCCAGATCACGGATCCGGCGATAATCAGGTAGAGGACTAACGGAAACGGGGCGTTGCGGCCCTCGATTCCACCCGGATAGTTTTCGATAATGCGGGATTCGCGGTCTGCTGAATCCCTGCCATTGATATGATAAAATCCCAGGCCAAGGATGAACAATGCAATAAACGCGATTGCCGGGAACAAATACATGACAAAGTGCTGAACGCTCAGTGCATCGAAAAATCTCATATCTTATTTCCTTTTATCCCCGGGTAAATCCGCTGGGAAGAACATTGTTATTACCCGGCTGAATGCCGCCTGATGGTCGGTTTATTCTACTTGATTGACCTCATCAGGGCAAAGGTTATGACCGCAACGGAGCACATCAGGCAGATGCAAACCAGAGAAAATAAGGCAATTGTCTCGATTCGTGCAAATCGGGATGCCTTCTCCGGCTCCGTTCTGACATCATTTTCCAGCGGGATGAACCGCGCACGCTGCTGGTCTTTAAATTGACCGCTATTCAAGGCCCATATAAACACCACAATACTGATCACGAAACCGGCGGACATATATGCAATGTAGTAGGGGAAATACATGTTTAATATCCTGTATAAATGTCTAAAATGAGCTAAAATGAACTAAAATGTGAAAAAGAGGCTCAGTCCGCGCCGGGCGGATTAGGCACTTTAGGCATTTTCTAATTTTAGTCATTTCCTTTTCACGGTTCCCAGGCCGAGTCGATGCCGCGCGGTTCGGTGTTGGCGTCGCTTTGATTGATAAAGTAAACCGCCACGTAGTTACCGACTTCCCAGATTTTTTGCGATTCCAGATCGCGTTTAAAATAAGGCATGGCGGTTCCAGTGATGCCATTCATGATTTGGTAGTAAAGGATGCCGCCGGAAATCTCCCGGCCCTTTAAAATCGTAAAATTCAACGGCGGCGGATAGATCCAGGGTTGTGCCGGCCCCATACCGTCTCCGACCGGGCCGTGGCAGCCGATGCAAAAGACCTGATAGATTTTATGGCCTCTTTGAAGACCGGCATCACTCGTCGGATACGGATTGGGGATTTTGTGCCATCCTTCGGGAATGTGATCCGCCAGCCATTTTACATTGGCATCGGGTCCGGCTTCGTAGGCTTTAATGGATTCCGCTTTCCAGTGACGCTGGCGCGCCATGCGAGTGTCGGCATCCTTGAGCCCCAGGCTCTGGATATAGCTGGTCAGGGTATTCATTCGATCCCTGCCCAGCCACTTGAAGGGCGGCATAATAGAAGCCGGGCGCGTAAAGCGCGGGTTGATAAAATGGGCAATGTGCCAATCGTCCGGATGTTCGCCGCCTTCTTGGGACAGATCAACTCCCGTTCGCTGGGAGCCCAAAGCGATGGGTTCATCCGCAATATAGTCGCCGGATTGGGCGATGCGCTCCGCCCCATGGCCCCAATCGATACTGCGAATCGATTGGCTGTGGCAGTAGACACATCCGTTTTTCAGATATATCTTGCGGCCGGCTGCTTCTGCCGCTGTCCGGTCCCGGAAAATATTCGAAGGGGTCGTATCACGCTTGACATATGGCCAGTATACCACGGTCACTGTAATTGCGGTTAATAGAGCCAAGATACCGCACAAAATGACGGTTGGGGTCATTCTCATGTTGAAGCTCCACGATTGAAATATAAAGATCGGATCACGTTGTACAATCCGATGTAGGCGCCGATCATAATCAAAGTGCCGAGCGAGGCTCTTGTAATATAATAGGGCTGAATTTCAGGCAAGGTGCGATAGACGGTTTCGCCGTTGTACCATGCATTGCCTTGAATCAATCCCACGGTTGTCAGCACGATCAAAAAGCCTGTAACGCCGATCAGCACCAGCCAGTATTGCACATCGGCCAGGAACCGGCTGTAAAGCGGTTTGCCGGTTATGCGCGGTAAAATAAAATACAATCCGCCCAGGGCCGTGACACCGGCAAAACCAAGAACCCCAATGTGGGCATGGCCGACAACCCAGTTGTTAAAATGGGTGATGCGCTGCACATGCGGCAGCGCCATCATCGAGCCCTGGATGTTGACAAAAAAGTAAAATATGGTCCCGGTGAAAATAAATTTGGCACCGATGTCGGCATGAATCTCGCCCAGCTTGCCCTTGACGGTGAACCAGAGATTGATCAGAACGATCATGACCGGTATGACCATGGCAATACTGTCGACAATCGATATGGTTTTGAGCCAGGTCGGTACCGGCACCTGCAGCAAATGGTGGGTACCGATGTGGGTATAGACGATGATCAGCGACCAGAAGCCCAGCAGGGATAATGTGTGGCTATATAAAGGGCTGCGAGTGGCAATCGGCAGCGCATAGTACGCGATACCCAGGGCCATCGGGGTTAACAGCAGCCCGAATATGTTGTGACCATAAAACCACAAAATGATTGCGTCCGGAATACCCACCAATGCACCGGTATCCGGTTTCCAGATGACGTTGCCCAGGCAATAGGTGATGGAAGTCAAAACTACGGCAGCCGTCGTATACCAGATGGATACAAATAAAATGGATTCCTTGCGCCGCCGGATCGTCATCAGGATATTGATCACCACCATGCTAAAGCTGATCACCACCATGATGTCCGCCGGCCACGCCAATTCAGCATATTCGCGACCCTGGGTGTATCCCATGGCAATGCCGATGATGCCGGCTGCGACCGTGATGTTCCAGAATATCGCACTGAATACGCCCAACTTGTGGCTGAAGAGCTCGGTCCGCAGCAATTTCGGGAAATAGTAAAAAGCGGCGGCCAACAGCCCCGGCGTAACAAATCCGAACAGAACGGCGTTAACATGCATTGGACGCGCCCGTCCGAAATGGATGTACTCGATATTCGCCATAAAGTCAGGGGCGATCAGGTACCCCGCGGCAATCATCCCGAAGGTTGTCGCCGCAGCAAACCAGAAGGCCGATGTCAGCATAAAGGCTTTGGCCGTCGGGTTTCCGATCGATACAATTTCAGTTACTTCATCAGACAAGATGAAAACTCCTTTTGCGCATTTTGTAGTTATTGGTTAATGGTTATTGGATATTAGTGAAGTAGCGATTTCATCATTATTAACAAATAACGAATAACTTATAACGAATAACTAAATTTAGCTGTGACACGCCAGCCAGCAACCGATATTGGCATTTTTCCTTTTGTGGCATTCCAGACACATTCCCATTTGCCAGTCCTTATACGGCAGGCGCTGCAAGTCCTGGACCTCTCCGTGGCATTCCCGACAAGCCACTTCTTTGTTGATATGGCGCTGGTGGTTGAACAGGACATGTTCCGGAATATAGTTAACTTTCACCCAAGGGGTTGATGTCTGGGTGTTGAAGTACTTGTGCTCCTTTTGGATCTGTGGGTGTCTTTTAATGATATAGTTGTGGCAGTACAGACATTTTTCCACCGGCGGGATGCCCGGGAAATTCGAGTAGGCAACATAGGGGTGGCAGAACTGACATTGGATCTGCTTGATGCCGCTGTGTACATTGTGGCTGAAGGGGATCGGCTGTTCCGGGCCGAGACCCCTCAGCGGCGCCTGCCAGTAAAAATAGATAAAGGCGGCCACAGCCAATATGGTGACCAGCGTCAGGAGAACAGGTACTTTATTTTTTTTCAACATCCTTTTCCTTGTCAACAAAGCGGATTGAACTTTCAGGTCAGGATTTTTCTTTGACCAGTATTATTTCGGGAAATACTTTTAGAAAATATCCGATCGCAATGGCCATCAACCCTAAAAAACCCAGGGAAATTAACCCGTCGGAAAGGTTCAATGGAATTGCCCGGGGCGCCTCATGGCTCAACGCCGGTCCCAACAGCAGAAGATGCTCCAGCCAGATGCCGACAATGACGACCGAACAAATAATCAGCATGAAAACCGGTTTGGTCTTGACACCCTGTCTTAGCAGGATGAAAAAAGGAGCGATAAAACAGACAATAAAAACCGTCCACGCCAGTCTGTTCCAGGGGGCCAGCATGGTGCGCACGATCACGTAGTTGGTTTCCTCAGGGATGTTGCCGTAATAGATCACCAACAGCTGAACGTAGAAAAAATCCGCCCAGAGCAGACAAAAGGCAAAATACAGTTTGCCGATGTCGTGAAAATGGGAGGCAGTCAGACGCGAAGCCTCACCTTGTCTGAGACGGATGATTGCCGCCAGAATGATCAGAGCGCCCAGTCCAATATAGAACGCTTTCACAAAATTGTAGGCGCCGAACAGGGTGGAAATCCAGTGGGGATCCATGCTCATGATAAGATCGAAACCGATCAGGCATAACACCAGCGCAAATGCCAGGATATAGAGACCGCCCCAGATGGTCATGCGGCGTCTGATCTGATCCGGTTGGCGGTTGTTGCGCCGCCACGCATCGTATATGGACTGGCGCAATTTGCTTTTCGGCTGATTGGGATCGAGTTTGAGCTGCATGGCATTAAACAGATAGCCGAAACCAAGGATATACAGTATCAGAAGGCCGATGCAGTCACGGGTAAACAGAAAAGGAATATTGAGCCACACTTCCTTGCCGTGCAGGTCTTCGTGTAGCCAAGGAAAAATGTAGGCCCTGCCCAAAAATAAAACTAAAAACAATATATAAGAGATCGGAAAAAACGCCGCAAATGATTCCGACAGACCGGATAGCGGGCCGCTCCAGCGCGCGTTGGTTATATGCATGACCGCTGAAAACAGAACCGCTCCCTGGGCAATGGCCGACCACAAGAGAAAGTTGATGAGATAGGCCTGCCAGGCCCTTTCCGGGTGCCGGCCGTTCAGCCCGAATATAAAGGCCGCCACTCCAATGGCGACCAGGACCAAAAACACCCAGAATGTTGCCGATTTCTTAATTACCATGATTTTTGTATCGCTTTCAGTCATAGCGGCGGACTTTCCTTTTATTCAAAAACCTTGACTTCGGCGCCCTGTTTTTGAAAGAAATCCTTCAAGCCGTCTTTCTGCTCGATTTTACAGGCGGCCAGGACACCGAAATGTTCTCCGGAACAACGCGGATCATAATATTTGAACCACCGGTAGCTGGGCAATCGCGTCAGGATGAGCAAACCGATAACGTTGCCAAACACAGATAAGAGAATGGTGCCTTCAAAACCAACGATTACAAATGGAACCCAGGCAATGATCGGCTTGCCGCCGACAATCAAATCCCAGCGCGTGGCAGTGAAAACGGCCAGGGCAAAGCCGCCGATAAATCCTAATATTCCGCCGCACAACGTAAACCAGCCCACCATGCTCTTTTTTAATTTCAAGGCGTTCATGATTTTGTGGCTGGGAAAGGGCGTGTTGACCCGAATGAATTTAAAGCTCGATTCTTTCAATGCATTGATTGCGGCAACAACGCTATTTTCATCTCTAAAGAGCCCCATAATATGGCTTTCAAGCGGCATGACCAGCTCCTTCGACAAGGGTTTCCTTCATCTCCGTCATGGAAATTGACGGCATATGCTTCACAAACAGGACAAACAGAAAGAAAAACAGACAAAAAGTACCCAGCATGATGCCGTATTCGATCAGGCTCGGGGCATAAAGCCCCCAGGCATGGGGTGGAAAGCCGTGGGCAACCCCTCCGGCGATGATGACAAATCGTTCCCACCACATTCCCCAATTGACGATCAGCGAAATGATAAAAAGCGCTGCAATGGTGGTGCGGACTTTTTTAAACAGAAACAGTAGCGGGGCCATCGTGTTGCACAATACCATGAAATAAAACCCCCAGCGGTAATCGCCGAATGCCCGCCAGCGAAACTGTTCAATTTCAACGATGTTGCGGCTGTACCAGGCGATAAAAAATTCCGTGCCGTAAGCCAGGCCGACAATCAAACCGGTAAACACAATGGTTTTGGCGACATTTTGCAGGACTTCGATGGTGATGATGTCCTCATACTTGAACAATTTGCGCAGCGGGATCATCAGGGTCAGTACCATGGCCAATCCGGAATGGATGGCCCCCGCCACAAAGTAGGGGGCGAAAATAGTTGTGTGCCAGCCCGGAACGATACCCAGGGCGAAATCCCAGGAGACGACACTGTGCACCGAAATCACCAGCGGGGTGGCCAGGGCGGCGAAAAATAAATAGCCGCGCCCATAATGGCGCCACTGTTCATGGGCACCGGTCCAACCCAGTGATAGAATTTTAAAGATTTTGTAGCGGGTGCCGGTCGAACGGTCTCTGACGGCTGCAATGTCAGGCAACAGACCGGTGTACCAGAACAGTGAACTCACGGTCAGGTAGGTGCTGATGGCAATCACATCGAACATCAAGGGTGACAGAAAATTGGGCCAGAGCAGTCGCTGAGTGGGCATCGGAATCATGTAATAGACCTGCCAGACGCGTCCCAGATGGATAAACGGAAACAGTCCGGCAATACACACCGCAAATACCGTCATGGTTTCCGCGGCCCGGGCGATGGGATTGCGCCACCCGGCGCGAAACAGATGTAAAATAGCGGATATCAGAGTTCCGGAATGAGCGATACCGACCCAGAAGACGAAGTTAATCAGATAGGTTCCCCAAGCCACCGGATTGTTCTGCCCCCCCGCACCAATGCCGACAAAGATCTGATAGGTCCAGCAGGCGGCCCCGATCAGCACCCCGACCAACAAAAGAAACAGGGTAAACCAGTAAAACTTTTTGGGCGGGCTTAACGTGTCCAGAATCGTTTGATCAATTTTTGCGTAAGTTAGCTGCGACATGGTGTTAACCGTTTTCCCGTTGACCTGTTAGTCCGTTAGCCGGTTAGGTCAGATAGTTGTTTAGGTTTATTATGTGTGTAAAACAATTATTATTGAACGAGGTTTTTGTTATTTGTTTCAATATGAGGGTTTAGCCGTTCCAAACGCCAAAGCGGCCAACGGGCTTAACCTCGTACTTAAATTTCATGTATCACTTTTTTTAAATAAATCACCGCCGGCTTGGTATTGACATAACCGATGGCCTGATAGGCGCGGGGATCATCGGTCAGTTTGCGTACCCGGCTTTGCTTGTCCATCAAGCTGCCGAACACCAGGGCGTTGGTCGGGCAGGTTTGGACACAGGCCGGGGTGACTTCACCGTCCCGGATCATGCGTTTCTCATTTTTGGCGACGTTGTGAGCGGCTTTTATGCGCTGGATGCAAAATGAGCATTTCTCCATCACGCCTTTGCTGCGCACGGTGACATCCGGGTTTAACTGCAGGTTCATGGGTTCGGGCCACTGCCAGTCAAACCAGTTGAAGCGGCGCACCTTATAGGGGCAATTTTGGACGCAAAAGCGGGTTCCGATGCAGCGGTTGTAAATCTGGTTATTGATCCCTTCTTTTGAATGATGCGGCGCATACACCGGGCAGACCGATTCGCAGGGTGCATTGTCACAGTGCTGGCACAGCATCGGCAGAAAGGTAACTTTTTCCAGTGCCGCTTCCGATTGATATCGTTCGATGCTCATCCAGGACATTTCGCGGCCTTCGATCACCCGGTCCACTCCGACAACGCCCAGGTTATTTTCTGCATAACAGGCCGCTGCACAGGCACCGCAGCCGATGCACCTGTCCAGATCGACAATCATGCCCCAGCGGTAGTCTTTATGGTCGTGAGGTGGATAAAAATCGCGCTTTGGATCGTAGCCTTCAGGCAACGGAAGTGTCAGCGGAAAAGTGCCCATGGTCAGTCCGTCTTTGGGATGCGATGCCGATTTTTGTAAATCCTCCAGCTTAGCCGAAAGCGCAAATGTTCTGCCGTGTTGCGTACGGCTGCCGGATGTGCTGGCCAGCTTCTGAGTCCGCCCGGTTTTTTTGATGGATATTTCAGCCACGTTAAAACTGGCGCCGCCTGAATCCGGATCAATGTTGGCTGAGAGCAGCTGTAAGGGATTAACCCCGGCATTTTTGGCATATCTTCCATATGCTGTGTGTCCCTGCCCGATACCCATGACCGCAAGTCCCGGAATGACGAGCTCGCTGACATACACCACTGCTTCCACCTTGCCGAATTCGGTCTGAAGCTCGATGATATCTTCTTGATGGATCCCGTTTGCGCCGGCTGTTTTGGGATTCAGAACAACTGGTGTCTGCCATGCGATACGGGATAGGGGGTCCGGAATTTCACACAGCCAGGGCCTGTTGGCTCCCCGTCCGTCAAAAAAGCGGATCGACGGTAGGGCCGCAAAAGCTAATTCCGACTTCGGCGGTTCAAGGTTTTTCGTCAGTACGTCCGCCAGGTTTTTTGAACGGGGTCTTTTTCGATTTTTAGCGGGTTTGACCGTCAGGCTAAAATTTCCGCCTTGCTGCAGGGTCTCGACCCACTGGATTTCATCGGCAATGCCACGCATTTCAGCAAGATCAGAGATCAGATAGTCCTTGTAATTTTTGGCCGGCGGATTGCCATCAAAACCCGCAAAGAGCATGACATCCCCCAGGTTGGATGCCGGTGTCAATCTGCCCATGGCCGGCTGCAGGGTAGATACCAGCAGCTGTTTGCCGCCATATTCATCCCAGGTTTCGAGGGGCATTTGAACCGGCAGGACCAGGTCAGCCATCTGAGCAGTTTCGTCCATGAAATTGCTGAAAGACACAACAAAAAGATCGCTGTCATCAAGCGCTTGCTTCACCTGGGCGTCAGGCGGCAGACTGAACCCCGGATTAACATTATTGAGCATCAGGATTTCAGCGTCGTCATTTTTCAGAGAATTAAAAAATTGCAGAATGTCGGAGCGTTTGGCTGCCTGTTCAACCCGGTGACGGTTGGTGAAATCGATCAAGCTGAGATTTGGATCAAGCAGAAGATTGAGCAAATTAACGGCCAGGTTGGCTTGCAATCCATTCGGATCGGAGGCGCCGGTGTTGGTCCCCAGCACCAGCGGCTGGCGGGCGCCCATCAGTTGGATGATCAGTTTTTCATATAATCCCAGTGGTATACCGGAGTGCTCCAGGACCATGTCCTGGGAGTAAGGGGCGGTTGCCTGGTTTAAAAATTCCTGCAATGACTTGGGAAGGAAATTGCCTTTACCGATATCCAGCGCCTGCCGGACCAGGCCCAGGGCGATAACGGACTCGCTGCCGGGTTTACAGGCCAGCCAATGGTCGGCGTTGGCACCGGTCAAAGTTTGACAAGGGCTGATCTGGAAAAATAAATTTTTGCTACCGTTTTTAAGCTCATGCATGCCTTTAAATTTCCATGCATATTCAACCGGGGACAGCCAGGTTTCAAGAAAATCCGCGCCAAAGGATACCAGAATGTCCGCCCGGTCCATGTGATAGGATACCAATCCGTCAATGCCGAATACCTTGGCATTGGCTGTTTTTAATGATTCATAGGCGTACGGTTCAAATACCAACGGTGGCTGGGAGTTTAAGTTTTGCAAAGTTGCCGTAAATAAATTCATGAGACTGCTGCCGACGGTTTCCGTCAGCATGCGCACCCGATTGGCTCCTTTTAGGGCGGCCGCAGCGGCCCTGACTTTTAAAATGGATTCGGCTTTTGAAATGGAAAGCGATCGCCATTTGCCGTTTTCTTTCAGCATCGCCGTTTTAAGCCGGTCCGGGTTGTAGATTCCCTGCAGGGCGGCCTGTCCCCGCATACAGAGTTTGCCCTTATTGATCGGGTGCAGCGGATTGCCCTCAACCTTAATGATTCGGGCTTCCCTGTTTTTGGCCAGGATACCGCAACCTGCCGGGCACTCCCGGCAAGTGGAGGCATACCAGGTGGCCTCGCCAACCACCATGTCGTCAGGCGCCTGAACTTGGGAAAACAGAGTTTTGGGGGGAGGACTGCAGCCAAATGCAAATGAGATGCTGCCCATACCGGCCATTTTAAGAAAGGTGCGCCGATTCATGTTCGAAACAATCTCCTGATAACAGAACTGATAAGAATATCTTGATGTTGATCCGGGCGGATTAATTAGGAATCGTTCTTAGTTAATGCCTTATAAAAAAATGCAAGATACTTGTCAAGCCGGTATGGTCAAAAAATGAGGTGAATATCGGTGCTTTAGTATAAAAACTTTTAATTGTTAATGGGGTGAATACTTTATTTTAGATTTTTAAACACCCTATCCGACATATATTGAATATTTTAGATTGAAAATTGAAGATTTATGGCACCCTGGAAACTGGGGCAAACAGTCGCTGAGGCTAAAGCCAGCATCAGTGCGTATGCCAAAATTGGGATTTGGGCTGTCGTGAAGGGCGGCCATGCAGACCTTAAGGAGATCCGCCTGCAAGGGATGCCCTTCAATTTCTGTTTCGCATCCTCAGATTGATCTCCAGCCGTTCCAGCGACAGGTTGATCACATCCTGGGCTTTATTTTTTTTGGTGCGGTATTCCGCAAAAAACGCTTTCACCTCATCCGCCCGCTGCAGTCCGGCGGTCGGTACGATGGCAGCGACCACTCGTTCATAAAGGATCGGATGAAATTGTTCAATTTGCTCTAAATTAGAAACATACCAATCCCACATCAGCCCAATGGCATGCGGGTTTGCACACAGGGCCACCACCGGGATGAATTTGTTGCGGGCCGGCACGCTGTCCAGTATGTATCGCTGGGTTTTTTTTATTAGCCCGGCATCCTTGAAACAGCCGATGGCAGTTAAGATAGTCATGCGTTCATGTTCGATTTGAGAGGCCTTCAATCGCTGTTCAAACCAGTCAAACACCTGTTCATCGCCGGACAGCGCACCCGCCTGCATAACACTTTTCATGATGTCGGGGTGGACCGCCCTACCATTGATCAGCGCACCAAATTGATCGTGGATAAAATCGAGGATCGACCGGGAACCATATAATGCCGCATCCCAGATAATTTGGTCACGCAGCATGGCGGTCGGATGGTCCTCGTCCGGCGTCGGTACGTATCCGATTCTCGCCAAAATGGCTTCAAATTTTGGAACTGCCAGGGATGCTATCTTCTGCCGGCGGTCGGCATCCATCACCAGATATGCAGCATACAGATTTTCTGCGATGCCGGCCAAAGGTAAAAAAGCGTCTTCCCGGCCGTAGAAACTGAGAAAATTGAGATACTCATCCAGCGAGGCCGCACCGCGTTTAACCAGGGCATACAGATCATTTTGAAGTCCCCAGCGGTCTTCGGGCGCCAAAGATTTTTCCCGCACCCGCCGGCCGAGTTCGTCGATATTCTTTTGATCGATGTATTTGACCCGATAAAATCCCGTTTGCCGGTGATTGACTTTGTAAGCCACGATATCTTCGTCCAGGTCAATTGTCTGTTCGATGTCATCTAAAAGCAGAGACAGCGACCTCGCAGCGCCTGTTTTAGCAAAAAGATCGATGGTGATCGGCACCAGCCATTGTTGATCGGAATTGTTCGGCAGGTAGGTGAATCGTTGCTGGGTCAGTGCCAGCTGATTGCCCCGGCGCTCGACCGTGATCATCGGGAATCCCGGTTGTTCGATCCAGCTTTTCATTACGGCGCTGATGGGTTGGCGGGAAACGGTTTCAAAGGATTCCCATAGATGGTGACTGGAGGCACAGCCGTATTCATGCGTTTTCAGATAGTGCCGCAATCCATTTTTGAAATCATCATCGCCGATATATCCCTGAATCTGTCTTAAAATACTGCCGCCTTTGTTGTAAATAATCGGTGCCGTGCTGGCATTAATGACAACGTGGTCCCCGCCCGGAATTTCAATCGCGAACGTTTCCTGCAGCCCGTCCCGCGCCATCGCGGTGCCGGTCTGGTTGCGGAGAAACTGCTGCCAGGTCTTCCACTGCGGATAATAGTGATCCACTACCCCGTATCCAAAATAGGTGGCAAAGCTTTCGTTGAGCCACAGGTATCTCCAATCCGATGGGGTGACCAGATTGCCGAACCACTGGTGGGCAATTTCATGGGCGATGACTTCGCAGATCCTTTCTTCGCCGGATATTGAGGTAACCCCCGGATAATGAAGCAGCAGATTTTCGCGGAAGGTGATCGCCCCCCAGTTTTCCATGGCGCCGAAGGCAAAATCCGGAATGGCGATCAGATCCATCTTGGGCAGCGGATAGTCAATGGCGTAATAGGATTCGCTAAATGATAGCGATTTGCGACCGAATTCAGTGCCAAACCGGGCAAACTGTTTCATGCCCGGCAATGTGACCGCCCTTACCCGCTGATCTTGATCGTCGGGGCTAATGTCAAATTCACCGACACCAAAAAAGACGAGATAGGTTGACATTTTAGGGGTTTGTTCGAAAGTAACCCGCTTTTTGCCGTTATCTAGCCCTTCTTCTTTTTGGACCGCCGTGTTGGATATCGCCACCAGGTGTTGGTCGATATCCATGATAATATCAAAGGTAGCCTTGCAAACCGGATGATCCATACAGGGAAAAGCGCGTCGGGCGTCACTTTCTTCGAACTGGGTGACGGCGATATATCTGGTTTGTTCCTGATAAGTATAGCGGCTGCGATAAAAACCGGCCATATTATCATTAATTAATCCGCGGTACGCTATTTTCAGTTTGATATTTCCCGCCATGGGCGCGGGCAGGTAGATGATGACTTTTTCATTTGCCGGATCGACTTTAAACGCGCAATTCACCCATTGATCCGGCTGCCATAGCCGGCAGCTCCAAATTGCGATTTCCAGCAGATTCAAAGACACTTCGCTAATGGGTTCGCTCGCCTCGCAATGAAAATCACACTTGCCGCTGAAGCTGAAATTGACCAGATCGGGCGCCAGATGGATTTTATAGTTTACCGGAATTATTGACTGCATTTGATCCTCCTTATCGTTCATCGCGGTCCGTCAGGGTTATAAAGAACTGAGGGCGGCATGTCAATCGCAGAAAAACTCTGATGGGCGTTTTTACCTTGTATTTGTCGGTTCGATGATTACGTTTACGGGCAAATAATTCGAGCCGATCCTGCTTATAAAATCCGGGGAGTTTATTATGCTTAATACAACAAACTACGATGTGGTGATCTTAGGTTCCGGTCCGGCCGGTCTGCAAGCCGCCATTCACGCGGCGCGCAGAAAAGTTTCCGTCCTGCTGATGGGCAAAGATACCAAAAGCAGTCTTTTCCACGCCCACATTGAGAATTTCTGCTGTCTGTTTAATGTTAAGGGTGAAGACATGCTCAATGTCGGACGTCAGCAGGCTGTGAATTTCGGTACCGACGTGCTGGAAGAAGATGTGCTCCAGGTATTGCCCGCCGGTCCGGTTTTTAAAATTGTAACAGAGAGCGGGCAGGCGCTGCAAACCAATTCGCTGATTATTGCTACCGGAACCACCCGCAATAAACTCGGAGTCAGCGGAGAAAAGGAGTTGTTGGGGCGTGGGGTCAGTTATTGTGTGGAATGTGACGCCAATTTTTTCAAAGGGGAAAATGTCGCGGTGGTCGGAAACGCCAGTGCGGCGGTTTCCGGCGCCTTGACCATGTTAAACTACGCCGCAGCCGTGCACCTGATCTGTGATAAACTGGAAGTCAGCGATGCACTCGCCAAACAGGTGCAGGGCAGCGCCGTCATCATCCACGAGGGCCGGCAGGTAAAGGAAATCGCCGGCCAGAACAGCGTGACGGGAATTGTGCTTAAAGACGGCTCGAAAATAGCGGTAACCGGTGTATTCATTGAACTTGGCGCCAAAGGCGTCATGGAGCTTGCCACCCATCTCGGCGTCCAGCTCGATGACCAGATGAAATATATTCAGACCAATAAAAAAATGGAAACCAATGTGCCCGGCGTATTTGCCGCCGGTGATATTTGCGGACCCCCGTGGCAGATGGCTAAAGCCGTCGGCGAAGGATGCGTGGCCGGCCTTGGAGCCGCCGGTTATGCCAAGAAGGCCCGGATGAGTGGTTAGCAGTTCACTGGTAGATACCCGAATTGCACACTATCAATAATTTACTTGTTTAATTCACGAAGCCCTAATCCGGGTTGTTCGACAGCTGTTCGATGGTGCGCAACTTGATATTGTTGGCGGCTTTCTGTGCAGATTCGGCATGGGGGGATTTACTGGAGCCCAGCTTTTCGAGAAACGATTCAGATTTGGCGCTGCCGATATTTCCAAGGGCTGTTACGGCGGCTGATAATACAATGCTTTGATCTTTGGCACTGGATTTCTTAAAGCGTTTTAACAGGCCTTTTTTCTGATCCGATAAATCGACCGCAATATCTAAGATGGTCTCCTCAACCCCGGCATAGTGGGGAAGGTGGTTTATTGAACCTAACGCCTGGATATATTGAGCGATTTTTCGATAATGTTTGCCGGCGACTTCTTTATCCTCCGGAATATTGGCAGTTACCTTATCCAGAACTTTTTTAACGGATCTTTCGGAAATTGGCGTCAGTTCCTTTAGTCCGTTCATTGCCCGCCAGCGCACCTTATCATCAATATCATCCAGGGCGTTGATAACCAACTCTTCGGTGCTATTCGAATTGAAGCCGATGACCAGTTTCAGCGCTTCATCCCGCACCCGGGGATGCTCATGGTGCATAAAATTAACCGCCAGCGCTAAATCTTCTTCCGTCTGGCCCACATAGCCCAGCAGCATCAGCGCATTGCGTATTAAATACCATTTTTGGCCGGGTGAATCGAGTACCTTGCGGGTCCAATCACGCGACATATTGCCCTTTTTGACCAACGCCGCCATCGCTGCCTTGCGGGCGCTGCGGTCTTCACAATCCGAAAGTGCTTTGCTCAATATTTCGATGCCCAGCATGTCTAAACGGTCGCTGATGTCATTTAGCATCCTCCGCTGGGAGTCATCCACATTGTCATAGGCAACGGCGATTTTTTGCGCCTGATCTTTGAAAACAAATGTGAGCGGATTAGCCGGCAAGCCGGATGCCGGTTTGAAAAATTCAGTTGTTTTCGCGGATTTTTCCGCAGCACGACTCAGATAATGGATGATTTGCCAGTCCGCCCGTTCGATTAAATCCGGTATAACCCGACGAAAAAGCTTGAGTAAAATTACCGCGTCTTCCTGGGATTTCACCTGCAGGAAGCGGTTGACATAGCTGCCACCGTGATTTTTAACATCGCTGGCCATTTTCCTGGTGCTTGCAAAATACTGGACGTCAGCGGGAAGCTCCTCAAACGTTAGAACTTGGTTCAAGTACAGCGTTTCGATAAATATCTGTACACCTTCCACGCCTTCCCGCATAAGCCGCTTTGCGATCCATTTTAAGATGCGCCTGATGTCTGCCAATCTTCGTTCCAGGATGGCGTGTTTATGTTGCCCGTCCTGCATTTCCCGCAAATGATTAAATTCATTAAAAATAAGTTGACATGTGGGCAGCAGGGATTTCAGCGGGAAGGTCTCGATAATTGCCTTTTCGATATCCTCAACGTTCTGACCTTTGAGATGCTGGGCAATTATGGAGCAGTGGATAATTAAATCTCTTAGATATTGCGGATGGTTCAGCGGCCACAGAATGTCCTGGATGACTTGAAATTTCAACATACGAACAGCTTCTTCGGATTCACTTTTGAACATCGGCAAAATCGTCAGATCTTTGGCCAGACGCTGGATGGCCATTTCTACCCGCCAGGGCAGATTTAACTCAAGGGCGATTAAATCATCTTTGAAGACGGTGGATATCTGAGTGATACCGTGTTCGACCAGTGCCATTGACAAGAGCTCACCGTTTTTATCCCGTGTTCCCCTATCGGCCTGGGAATCGTTCATTATATCCATAAAGATTTCGAACTGTTTGAGGGGAATGTCTTTTTTGATTGAGACGCTGACAAGGTTTATGCGGTCGAAATACTCTTGAAGTTTGGGTACAAGAAACTCCGACATTCCTGAGCCAAACAGGAGTCTAATGTTAACGGGGTCATCCAGAATACCGGTTACCAGTATCTCGGAACTTTGCTGTGTCACCAGGCGGGTAATCATGATTTCCCCGGATTCGCCTCGACATTTCTGAAAAGCTTTGTGCAAATCTTCTTTTGTACTCTGGGACCCCGGATGGTCCGGAGTCTCATCACCGCCTCGCAGCATAGCTTTGGTCAGGGCCATCAAAAAATCACCTGCAGGTTTAACCCGGCTGCGCTCCCACTCCGTGAGTTGTTGCTTGACCGATTTCGGGGCGTCTGAAATTTGCAGGTCGATCTCTTTTTCTCTAATTGGCTCTTCCTGTGAAATGGCATTACGAATCCACGACATACTCAACGCATCTTTGTCTTCGACGTAGACTTCCGGAGTGCTAATCGTGCCTTCCTCAATCGGCTGGGATTCCGATGGGTAATTTGTGGCTTCTTCAATCGGCCAGGGAGTGACTAGCTGCTCCCCGTCCGGTCTTTGATCGACTGCATATTGATTATCATAAGTTGCTTTCGGTTTCTCAACGGGCGGATCGGACTTGGCGCTTTTATTCAGGCGAGCCTCGCCGGAAGTTGATCCGGAGGATTGACTCTCGGGAGATTTCAACTTCTCGGGCGATGGTTTTGGAGCTGTATTTGCTTTTTCACGGGAAGCGGGATCCGGTGGCGGTAAATCTAACAGAACTCGATAGTCTTCATAGGTACTGAGGATATCGTTGAGATTTTGAAGCGCGGCCGCAGGATTTTTTTTAAGGCAGATGAATATTCCGCCCTTCTTTTTTTGGCTTGCGGCAGCCCGTGCATCATCCGCTCTGGCAACGGCTCCCTCAACTACAACCGTCTGTTCAAGTACGGGGATAAAAATGTGCAGTGCGACGCTTGTTTGGTCGGGCAGCGCAGCTTTAGCCGGAAGGAAAATACTTCCTTTGCGAAGCTGAGAGTAGTCACTCAAAAACCGTTCCACAGTTACGTAATTGAGTTTGATGTCTTTTATCGCCAATATTGCCCCTTGCTCAACAAAAAAATCAGTCACGCCCAATGATAGGTTAAGTATTTTGTCGGACGAACCCGCCGGCTTGCAGTAGTAGAAATCGGTTCTTAAAAGGATGCCAACTAAAAACTCTATATTTTCTGATAATTATAGCTGATGGCAGCCGGAAAGTCAATTTTGGGCATTCGAATTTTCACCAAGTTGTAGAAATTATCAGACACTTAATTAATCTAACTATTTGCGATTTGCAGATTCGTCTTTATCTTGTTGATAATTACTTCGTCCTGAATACCGGATATATATTTATATATTACCCGGATTTTAGAGCACCAAACACGGCTGTTGGTTATTTGTGACAACCTGATCCTAAAAACTTCGCAGATGGTCTTTGCGTGCAAAATTCAGGTATTAAAGAAGATTCAGGACAGCCATAGAAGAGGAGCAATATATGCCGGGTAAGAAGATACCTGATAGAAGCGAAATTGCCGATGAGCACAAGTGGAATCTATCGGACCTGTTTGAGTCCGTCAAACCATGGGAAACCATGTTTGCCGAAATAGAGGCCGAATTATCGTCATACGACAAATACAAGGGACATTTAAAAGATTCGGTTGCCGTATTGAAAGCGGCCATTGAATTCCATCTGGAGCTCACCCGCAAGCTTGAAAAGGTATACACGTATGCCCATTTGAAAAGTGATGAGGATAAGTCCGATCAATATTTTCTGGGGCTTCATCAAAAGGCCCTTAATTTGTATAACCGGGCTTCGGAGACCGCCAGTTTCATGACACCGGAAATACAGGCGATTGCGGATGAGGTTGTCAACCGATACCTGGCAGATGATTCGTTAAATGAATTTAAATTTTATCTGGAAAAAGCACTGCGCTATAAGCCCCACACCCGCAGCGAATCCGAAGAGCAAATCCTGGCCATGACCAGAGAGATTGCCGGCGGACCGTCCGAGGTTTTCGGACAGCTGGACAATGTCGATCTGGATTTCGGCAGTATCACCGATGAAAACGGCCAGGAATTTGAATTAAGCCACGGCAATTTTTCCACCTTTTTAATCAAATCCGGCCGCCATATCCGCCGGAAGGCTTTCTTTCAGTATTTTCAGGCCTATCAAAATCACCGGCACACCCTGGCGGCAATCCTGGCGCAGTCAATCAAAAAAGACCTTTTTTATACGCGCGCCAGAAATTTTTCGAATTGCCGGGCCTGCGCGCTCTTTGGGGACAATGTTCCCGGGGCAGTCTATGATAATCTTATTCAAACCGTAAAGGGCAACCTTGCGCCGCTGTTCAAATATTTTAATTTCAGGCAAAAGGTGCTCGGGTTAAAAGCGCTGCACTTTTTTGACACCTATGTCCCGATCATCGAAGATGTTGACTTCCGGATGCCTTACGAAGAAGCAGTTGAAGTATGTATAAAAGCCCTCAAGCCGCTGGGTCAAGAGTATGGCCGCATCCTCAAGCAGGGGCTGTTGGGCGGCTGGGTTGATCGATATGAAAACCGGGGCAAACGCAGCGGGGCATACTCCTCCGGCTGTTATGACTCGCCGCCGTTTATCCTGCTTAATTATGAGGAGCATAACATCAACAGCCTCTATACCCTGATCCATGAAGCCGGGCATTCCATGCATTCCTATTACTCCAAAGTATACCAGCCGTACGTGGATCACGACTATACGATTTTTGTAGCCGAGGTGGCCTCTACTTTTAATGAAGATCTATTAAGTCGATATTTGCTGGAGTTTTATCGAGACAACCCGAAGATGAAGGCCTACATATTAAATCGGGAAATCGACAACATCCGCGCAACCCTGTTTCGGCAGACCATGTTTGCCGAATTTGAAAAGATCATCCACAACATTGTTGAGGGCAATAATCCGCTAACCCTGGATGTGATTTGTGAAGAATATCGTAAACTGCTCGAAATATACTTTGGTGATGCTTTGATATTAGATCCGGAGTTGTCCCTTGAATGCCTCAGAATTCCGCATTTTTATTCGGCCTTTTATGTATACAAATATGCTACGGGGGTTTCGGCGGCGATTGCGCTAGCCGGCAATGTCGTTGACGGAGGGGATACGGCGCGGCAGGCATACCTGGATTTTTTAAAACTGGGGGGCAGCAAGTTTCCCCTGGATGAATTGTTGGAAGCGGGTGTCGACATGAGTTCGACCCGACCGGTTGCACGGGCCATTGAGCACTTCAGTCATCTGGTTGACCGGTTAATAGAAGTCTATCAAAATCTTTAAAGCCATAAAAGGAAGCATAAAAATGAAAAAATTATTCTGCACCCTTATTATGATATTGTTACTGACGACTGCGGGTTACGCGGATAGCGGCCTCATTTCAGTGAAAAGCTCACACGATGTCAAAACAACGGGGGACCGCCTCGAAAATTCGCTCAAACAAAAGGGGATGAATGTATTCATCCGAATCAACCATGCGCAAGGCGCCCAAAAGATCGGTAAAGAATTACGTCCCACAGAACTGATCATCTTCGGCAACCCGAATGTCGGCACTCCGCTGATGCAGTGCCGCCAGAGTGTTGCGATTGATCTCCCCCAAAAAGCGCTGATCTGGCAGGATGCTCAGGGCCAGGTCTGGCTGTCATACAATGATCCGAATTATCTGGTCGAACGTCACCAAATAACGGGCTGTGAGGAGGTTATTAAAAAGATCGCAAAAGCCCTGGGAAACTTCGCCAACGCCGCCACGATGCCTTAAGATATGGAAAATTGTCTGCATCAAATCAGGAGAGGAGCAACACATGAAAACCGGTTTGATTCTGGTTGATATACAAAACGATTACTTTACAGGCGGTCGCATGGAGCTGGTTGGGATGCGGGAGGCCGGTTTGAGGGCGGGTGAGTTACTATCTATTTTTCGGCGGAGAAGCTGGCCGACGTTTCATATTCAGCACATCTCCGCCCACAAAGGCGCCACCTTTTTCCTTCCCGAAACCGAGGGCAGTGCCATTCACGAAACCATTGCGCCCCGGGATGGTGAACTCATCATCCAAAAAAATTACCCCAACAGTTTCCGGCAGACATCGCTCTTGCAGGAGTTAGAAAAACAGGATGTCAAAAAACTGGTTATCTGTGGTGCCATGAGCCATATGTGCATTGATGCGACCACCCGTGCGGCCTTTGATTACTGCTTTGATTGTACCGTTGTGCAGGATGCCTGTGCCACCCGCGACCTGAAATTTAGCGGCAAAACCATCGCCGCCGAAAATGTCCATGGCTCTTTTATGGCAGCATTGTCATCGGCCTATGCGCAGGTGATTAATTTAGATGAATTCAAGCAAATGTAAAAAAATAGATTCCAGACAAGTAGAGGAGGGGTTCGGAATTTGTCATTGCATTGAATTGCCTGAGTCAGTTGATTCGGCGACAGTCGCTTCTGCCTGTCCGTTTGTCACCTTTGTCACGCATATCCCCTATGAGCATACAGATGGCGTGTTGCTGTCCGCGCTTCAGCACCAGCACAATACCGGCCCCGGCCCCGGAGGCTTTGATGTGAAAAATGTTGCCATCCTGCTGATAATCGTAAGTATCAGGGTCCTCCCCGAATACCGCCAGGTGGGTGGGCGTAATCTCCAATCGGCCGAGTTTATCGACATTGCGGGCGACGTCTGCGTTCGGCTGTCTGGCTGCAGGCTCCCACTGCCCAACCAACGGGTTGGCTCCCGCAATACCGGTAGATAAACAGGCAAGGGCCAGAACAAGCAGGCCATAGCAAAGAATCCTTGAAGGAAATAATTGAAAGGATGTCAGCATGGGTACCTCCAATCCAGGCGGTGGTCGGGATGGCGGGTTTTTTCGATCCTAATCTTTGTTCCCGAGCATTGTGAGCGGCCAGTTTACGGATGGTCAAATGCGAACGACCGACTGTAGCGGCATTTTGCATTTACTGCAGGCTTTCGCCAACACATGCGAATCGACATTGGCGCCGGCGCCGCCCGATGTTTAAGATAAGATAGTACTATTTCGAAGCGTATCCAGAGAAGATTGCGATTTGAATATCGGCTTCAGCCTTGACCGCAAAGAATTTTTTATAAAAATAAGTTGACAAATTACAGCGAGAGTGAGAATGTGTAATTAGTAAATCATCTGTTGTAATAGTAAAACGTTTCGGAGTGACTAAAATGCCTTCCGATAAATATGATCGCTACATCATCAACTCTATCACCCGTGCCTGCAAACTTTTAATGTGCTTCAACAAGGATGACACCCGCTTCAAACCCAGCGAATTGGCCAATTTACTGGACCTTGATCGCAGCACCGTCTACCGAATTCTTTTGTCTTTGGAAAAATGCGGAATGGTCGAAAGGGATGAGTCAACCGGCAAGTATTCATTGGGCGTAGCCCTGCTGAAATTGGGAATGGTGTACTTGCGGTCCACTAACCTCACTAATATTGCCCACCCTTTAATGGTCGAATTGGCGGCCAAAGTTAAAGATACGGTTAATCTCACGGTCTTAAGCGGTCACCAGGTTTTATACATCGACAAAGTCGATTCTCCGCGCAGCCTTGGCATTTTAACGGAAGTCGGAAGTCTATTGCCGTTGTATTGCACCGGCGTGGGCAAGATGCTTCTGGCCTATCAGCCGTCTGACAAGATCGACACCTATTTAGACGCTTGTGAATTCACGGCCCGCACCGCAAATACCATCACATGTAAAAAGCAATTTCGCCGGGAGTTAAAAAAAATTCAACACCAGGGATATGCACAAGACCACCGGGAATGGGCCGATGAAATTATGTGCTTTGCGGCACCGATTTTTAACTACCGTGAAGAAGTAGTCGCAGCGTTGAGCGTGTCCGGACCCTATCAGGGAATGGCCGAACCCGGCCTGCATGAAAAAATCGTTCAAAGTGTTAAAACCGTTGCAAATATCATTTCTGCCAAAATGGGTTGTCACTAGACGACTGCTTGCGGCTGAGACCTTCAATCCCTCAGAAGCAACCGCCGCAATCGGATCCATATAATTAGCAAAAATAAACGATTTGAGGAGGTTAATTTCATGTCAGTACTGGACCAAATAAAAGATGCAACGATTATCGGCAACCAGAAAGGCGTGGCCGAGTTTACCAATCAGGCGCTTGCGGAAGGCGTGCGTCCGGCAACGATCATTCAGGAAGGATTGATTCCGGCTATGGCGACTGTCGGCCTTAAATTTAAAAACGGTGACATCTTTGTTCCGGAGATGCTGGTTGCCGCCCGGGCTATGAAAGCCGGCCTCGAGATCATTAAACCGCTGATGGTGGAGACGGATATGAAGAATGTCGCGAAGGTTGTACTGGGGACCGTCAAAGGTGACCTGCACGATATCGGTAAAAATCTTGTCGGGATAATGTTGGAAGGTGCCGGTATGGAAGTTATTGATCTGGGGGTCGATATATCTCCTGAAAAATTTGTCGCCGCCGTCAAGACCCACAAACCTGGGTTTGTGGCGATGTCCGCCTTGTTGACGACGACCATGCCCAACATGCAGGCAATTATTGAGGCGTTTGAGGCCGAAGGACTGAGAGACAGCGTCAAAGTACTCATCGGAGGGGCACCGGTTTCCGAAGAATTTGCCGACAAGATTGGTGCGGATGGATACGCCGATAATGCCGCTTCGGCTGTTGATAAAATCAAGGAGTTTTTAGACTAACCCTGCTGCAATAGATCTGTGCTATGCATATATCAGGGAAGGGAGTCAGTGATTCAGCGGATATCGTTTTTTCGTCAGGGCGTGGACAGGTTTCTTAACATCCCGAGTGGATCTTATCGAAAAATTTCCCGGTCTGTCTTAGCTGTAGGATCAATAACATCTGAATACGAAAGGAGAAAGCCATGAAAAGAATTCTGTTCATCTTATCAATCTTGATGCTCATCGTTGCATTTGCCGCAACCGGGTCTTGGGCAGCTTCAAAACCGATTGTTCTTAAAATGGGTCATGTCTTGGCCCCTTCCGAGCCGACCCAGAAAGCGGCCCTGGAATGGGCCAAACAGGTCAAGGCCAGAACTAAAGGCGGCATTGAAATTCAGGTGTTTCCCAGTTCCCAGCTGGGTTCAAACCGGGATAATATGGAACAAGCCCGCATGAAAGCCCCGGTGGTGGGGCATATCGAACCGGGCTATGCCTCTGAATACATGCCCTACTTAAGCGTTCTGCAAGGCCCGTTCCTGATCAACACGATGCAGGAATACCGCAACCTGGTGAATTCGGAGCTGATTAAAAAATGGAGCGACCAGATGCTTAAAAACAGCGGATTGCGCATACTCACCTGGAACTGGTATTTCGGTTCGCGCCATATCATTTCCGATAAAGGTTTCAAGACCGTCGATCAACTGGCCGGTATCAAGATCCGCTGCCCCCCCAATCCGGTTTGGGTGGATACTTTCAAAATCCTGGGGGCGACGCCGGTTACCATTGAGTGGGCCGAAGTTTATACGGGACTGTCTCAGGGCGTCGTGGAAGCCGCCGAGGCCCCCTTGTCGACCCTTCTGGGATCCAAGCTCTATGAAGTCAAAAAAACCGTTACCTTGACCGGTCACTTCCAGGCCATAACCGGCCTGGTAATGAGTGATCAGGTGTATCAATCACTGCCGGCCGAATGGCAGCAGATTTTGGTAGAAGAAGCCATCAAGGCCGGTGAGCTGATGACCGACATGACGGTCAACGGCCAGGAAGGCTATAAAAATGAACTCAAAGCCAAAGGCGTATCTCTTGTCGAGCCTGATATTGAAGGCTTCAAGGAGAAGAGCAAGGCTTTTTATACCGACAGCGACGTGAGTAAAAAGTGGTATAAAGGCATATATAAAGACGTCCAGGCGGCGATGAAATAAATGCGTTCGAATTTGAGCCCGGTTCGGGATACTTGAGCCGGGTTCAATACTGTTTCCTGGTGAAAAGCGGATTAATTGGGATGAAAATACCGGGGCGCAAACGGGTCAAAGCGTGTGTTTGTGAGGTCTTAAATGAACTGGTTCGAAACATTTAGTCGACACCTGGAGGAGACGGTGCCTGCGATCTCGCTGCTAATCATGGTACTGGTGGTGGTGATCGACGTCATCGGCCGCTATGTTTTCAACCACCCCCTGCTGTGGGCGGGTGAACTTGCGACCATGCTATTTATCTGGCAGACCTTTCTGGCTGCCGCCGGCGGCTTGCGGCGTGGGCTGCACATCGGGGTGGAATTCGTCGTCAATACATTCCCGCAGCGCCTGCAGGCGTTGAGCAACTTTATTATTTATCTGATCATGCTGGTCATGCTCGTGATCGTCGCGTACATGGGCTTGGGGTATGCCCGGCAAGCGCATTTTAAAATGATGCAGATTATCGGCATATCCT
>Ga0210062_1000012_pt1 | contig 46674 bp, 39 predicted proteins | sample Muzzi_CordA_D2_FD_185528 | JGI IMG/M metagenome (GOLD analysis project Ga0210062, IMG submission 185528) | Wetland microbial communities from San Francisco Bay, California, USA, that impact long-term carbon sequestration - Muzzi_CordA_D2 (SPAdes) | ecosystem: Environmental > Aquatic > Marine >...
GGTCGCCGTGTTCGCGAATCTTACCGGCATTCGCGCGCAGGACGGCGAACAACTCCCGCGCGTCCCGTTGTTGTTCGGCGGGCAGGGCGTCAAGGGCAGGCTCGACGACCCGTTCCAGTTCATCGAGCGTATCGCCGGAGAGCGACGCAAAATTCGTAATGAAGTTCAGCGGATTGCGGATTTCGTGGGCGAGACTCGCTGCCGCCTCTCCGGCCAGGGCCACCGCATCATAGCCGATCATGGCCAGCAGCCGACGCACGGATTCAGGTCGGCGCGCGCTTTCCAGGAAGGCTTCGGCCTGGACCCGATCCAGCATATCCGAAAGCTGGTCGAGCACCACGGCCAGGGTTTCCACAATCACCACTTCCATATCGGCCGGCGTCCAGCGGCGCCGTTCGGGAAAACGCGCGGCCAGTTCTTCGAGCATAAACAGCCGGAAGCCGTCATAATCGCGCAGCAGCCAATCAAAGTCATCGCCGACCGGCGGCAGGAGTTCGGGCAATTGGACTTCCCGCAAACCGCAGTCACTGCAGCTGTCGTTAAATGTCAATTCAGGTACCGGAGTTTTTGCCATGACCGTTTCCTTTATTTTCCCTGCACCGCAAACTGGAGCTTTTCCGTGTGTTGAATGGTGGCCAGCATATAGCTGATGGTTATCAACAGTTTTTCACCGTCGCCTTCCACCGCGACTTCCAGACTGCGGGGATCGACTTCTCCCGCCAGGGCCTCATTTAAGGAGGCCAGCAACCGCTTTTTGGTCACCTCCCACAGGGCCGAGGCATTGGGTTCAAACACCAGGGCGCGCACCCCGATGCCGAATTCGGGTCTAAACCAGCGTTCGCCGGGATGGGTAAACAAAACCTGCTCGATTTGCTCGCGGACATGCAGCCGGCGGGCACTGGTGACGGCGCCGCGCGCGCCGATCTCAAGCGGAAATTTCATATAATCGGGATTGTTCAGCCGTGTTGCCATGGATTGATTCCTGTCTACTGTCCCTTGGTTTTAATGGTTAAGGCCGCCGGAGTGAGCGGCGGCAGGGGCGGCCCGGAGGGTGATCCAGGTGCCGTGCAGACATGGGTATGGGCGTTGTACATACCCATGAACGTCTGTCCCTTGATCAGCGGCTCGCCGCCTTCACCCCCGGCATGGACTTGAATGCCGTCCAGCACGATTTTGGTGCTTTTCAGGGTGATACCGGCCGCGGCCATTTCGACCTGGTTACCGTTGCTGTCCTGAATCACCGTGCCGCTGGCATTCATGGTCATGGTATTGCCGTTGCTGTCCTCCAGAATCACCTGATTCGATTCGGCATCCATGGTGAGTTTAGCGCCCGCGGCATCGGTCAGCTCGACAGTTCCCTGGGGATTAATCGTCAATTCGGTGCCAGCGGGGTGCGCCAGGCGAAACTGCTCCTCGCCGGATTTATCGTCGAACTGCAGGACATGCCCGGAAGGCGTCCGGATCATGCGGGTGGTGGGCTCATCCAACGCGGCTTCTTGCGGTGTATCGCTAGCCTGCTGCCAGAATACCCCCACCCAGATCGGATGATCGAGGTTGCCCTCTTCAAACTCAACCCACACCTGGGCGTCAACTTCCGGGATCATAAAAAGACCCTGGTTGGTGAAACCGCCGAACGGCAAACAGGGCAGGGCCCAGCCGGTGTCCTGATCGCCCAGTACCGTGGGCACTCTGAGCTTTAAGCGCCCGCGTGTTTCCGGATCCTGGTTGTCGACCACAAAGCCGCGGTATTTGCCGTAATACTGATGCTGCTGCCGTTGGGCGATTTGTTCGAGGACATCTTCCATTTAAAGCACTCCTGCCAGGGGGTTGGTGTCCCCCGCGAGATCATCACCGTATGCATTGCGCAACAAGCGAAACGTTGCCAGATATCCATTCATGTCGAAGCGATGGGTGACCGCGTCCACATAATACGTGCCGCTGTATCGCTCGCCCACGCCGTCGACCCCGACCGGTTCCCCGGTGCGCAGGACATGGCCGTACAGACTGCCATCCAGTTCACCGTCAACCATAATCTTCATGGATTGCTCATTGGCCAGCTGCTGGGCGATGGCCTGCATCTGGCTATCATCGTTGATCCCCCGGCGGCTCGGACGCCAGACAAAATCATCAAGCCCCGCATTTGCACTGCCGACCGGTTCATTTCCCAGCAGGCGCAGATTGGGTTCGACGGTCACCGCCGGTTCTTCGGTGCCCACCGCGGCCGCTACCTGGTAGGCAACTTTGTCCGGTTTGTGGCCATCATCCCGCAGGTTAAACCGGATGCAATTGGTATCCGGACCGGCATATACCAGCAGGGTGGCCTGGGTATCAGCATCCAGGCGCATATCGCCAAAGTGCATCTTGCCTTCCTGGAAAATAATCTCATAACCGTTGGCCTCAGCCCGCCTGCGTAAAAAACGCACGTCAGTCATGTTCTGGTTGAGGTCCTGAACCGTTTGTCCTTCGCCGGGCGTTCCGAGCATCTGCAGGCCGTGGCGCTGGGCAATCTGGGCGGCAATCTGTCCGTCGGTGGTTGGCGCATCCTCCCCCCAGCGCTGTTCAACGTGCTGCCGATCCATCAACAGCGAGGCATCCTGGCAGGTAACCGTCACCTTGGCCGACCCTTTTTCAGCCGGAAAATCGGCGTTCACCTCGCGCACATATCCGCGCATCACCTCTTCGGTCTCGTCACCGAACACGGCTTCAATCGTAACCGGCACCCAGGACTTAAAGCGGTCATCGTCCTGCACGATCCAGCTGCCGTCTTCCAGGCGCCGGGTTTCAAAAACCAGGGTGGCCGTGGTCCACTTGCTGCGGTCGGCTTCAACGACCACTTCAACCAGGGCCGGATACATATCGTCAATCTCACCGTTATCCAGTTTGACGACACATTCGGCCGGCTGACGCTTGGTATCGCTAAATAAATCCAGCAGCACGGTCTTACTCCTTGAGCTTCGGAATTAATATCACCTGCCCGGCCATGTCGTCTCCCAGCATGTCGGGTCCAAAGGTGAACTCGGGATTGGCGTCCACGATCCGCCACCACTGTCGATCATCGTTGTAGTAATTGCGGGCCAGTTGATCCAGACGGTCGCTGGCCTGCACTTCATGTTCGATCATGCCGGTTGCCGGACCAATCCGGCGGGCCCGCAGACCGGGAAACACCATGCTGTCGTCCGCCAGCGGCTCGAAGGTCCGGGCGTCCCGGTATCGTGATTTTTTAACTAGCATGGCCGACCTCTATTTGTTGGATTCAAGTTTCTGGATTCTGGGTTCAAAGGCTATACCGATGCCATAATCAGGTTTCAGGTGTCAGGGAACGGATGGCGGAGAAATTAAAACCGGTCACTAACCACGAACCCCTCTTTATAAAATTCCGGTCCTTTGACAAAAATAAATGCGTGTTTGCTATTTCGGACACTTTGATTGTATTCTGATTTATAAGTTGTTTGGTCATTTTTTTCTTGCTGAAACCTCATATGAAATTTCAATTCCAAAGTTTCTTTTTTTGATCAAACTGCTCGCTCGGCGGCCAGCGCCCGGGCTGACACCTGAAACCATCAGTTCCTAAAACGAAACTCCGAACGATGCCGAAAACGATGTTGAAATCCCGCCGGCCAGATTCATGGCAGCCCCCACCAGCTGACGAACTTTTTCAACCTGGTAAAAAGGATTGTTGCCTTCAATGATCTGATAGCTGAGGGTAACGTTGGCGCGATAGGGCCGCAGGCTGGGCATATGGGCCGTTTCATCCACCTGCACGCTGGATAAAAACATCGGCAGGATATGCGTACCCCAGATAAACAGTAACACCGAGGGATGTTCATCTCGCTGGAAGGCCTTATTGCCGCCCAGTCCAAGGCTGGCCAGCATCTGAACCCCGCCCGGTCCCTGGGATTTGGGTTCGACCATGCTGCGCAGGGTATCGAGCTCCGGCTCGATCCCAAACTCGCTGGCAATCAAATGCCCGGGCAGGTTGGGATCTCCCATACGGTCGCTGGCATCAATTAGTATGGTAATAGTTCCCTGCTCGGGATTCGGGGTAACCCCCTGGGCCACGCGCGGCGTCTCACTGGGCAGCGTAAAATCATATCCGCCGCGGGTGCCGGGGGCATTGCCGGTAACGATATTGACCGAACGGGTGCGCGACAGGTTCTCGGGATTAAATTCAAACTGCAGTGCCAGCGGCGGCAGCGACAGGGCATACTCGATGAGCAACCCTTTGGAAAGATTAATCGACATGGCGGATCCCCTTTCGACGACTGGTTCTGATTTGCCGGTGAATGGCCCGGGCAACGCGCCGCGCAATCACGGTGTCGGTTTCACCGCCCTGCAGGACGATACTTGGCACCGTGATGCTGGCCAGCCGGGCGCTGGTCCGGATGGGCAATTGCGCCAGCTGACGGGCAGTGGCTCGTGCAATGGTGTCGGCCCGCCGGCCGAACCCCGGCGGCAATTTGATGTTTAAGTTTTCGATGCTGATTTTTGCATTATTGCTCATGTAACGTTCTCCGGGCTACAAACCGAGTTCGGCAGATATTCAGCCAGCGGTCCCAGATCGGATCTGGCTACCTGGGGTCGATCCTTGGCCAGTTCGCGCCAGGCAGCGGTTGCAATATGGTCCATGCCGATGGTCTGACCGTCATCAGCTGCCAGGTAGGCGGCATGCAGGGCGGCATTACGGATATTGCCGCCGGTTAAATTCACGGCCCGGGCCAGAAACTCAACATCGACATCGTTGCGGCGGGGAGCGCGGGGCGGCAGCAACAGCGACCACAACCGGGCGCGCGCCGTTTCATCGGGGCGCGGAAACTCGACCACCATTTGAAAACGGCGCGTAAATGCCTTGTCGATTTGATTGCGCATGTTGGTGGTCAGAATGCAGGGGCCCTGGTGGTCCTCGATGCGGGCCAGCAGATAGCTGACTTCCATGTTGGCGTAGCGGTCGCGTGCTTCTTTGACTTCACCGCGCTTGCTCATCAGGGCATCGACTTCATCGAATTGAAGGACCAGGTTGCGGCCATGGGCGGCGTTGAACAATCGCCCGATATTTTTTTCCGTTTCACCAATGTATTTGCTGACCAGGCGGGCCAGATCGACCCGATACAGGGGCCATTCAAGATCGGTGGCCAGCACGGTGGCCGCGAAGGTCTTGCCGGTGCCCGAGGGCCCGCTGAACAGCGCCACCGGGCCGCCGACAGCCTTGCCGCCCCATTGGTCCACCACCGTATGGCGATGGCGCAGCCAGAGTAAAAATTCGTGCAGCATTCGCTCACGATCCGCCGGCAGCACCAGTTCGTCCCAGTTCGCGCGTTGTTGCACCCGGATGGACCCGGGCGGGGTGATCTCGGCCTCCGGCCAATCCATTAAAACCGCCACGGCGCTTTTAACCGGTCGCAGGGCGGCAAAGGCGCCTTCATCATTGGACTCGATCAGATTGCGGCGCTTTAAGTCGCCATCATTCCGAACCAGAGCCTGCAGATCGTGGACTTCGGAATCATCAAGCGCCAGGAGCATATGCAGCAGGGCCGGGGTGATAAACGGCTGCGGGGTGGCCGGCTGCAATTCCTGGTAAAGCCAGCCAATGCGCATCTGCGCTTCGCAGGCAAAAACGCAGGCCAGTATGTCAAAGGCCAGCGACGGCAGTCCCCGGGTGGGCAGCTTGTGCCAGGGATTGTTGGCCGACTGGCGCACGCGATCGACCTGGTGCTGCAGGCGCTGCAGCTGATTAATCAGCTCGGGCTCGGGCTGTTTGCCGGCCCGGGAGCGCAACAGACAATGGGCCAACACCTCGATGCGTGCCCATTCGGCTTCAATCCCAACCGGTGCTATGGCTTCAACAACACTCATGGTTTAAGATGTCCTGTATAGACTGATCAGCAGCGGGTTGCTGCGTACTTCCACCGCCGGTTGACCGGGCACCAGGGTCACACTGCGCGTTGCATGCAGCATGGCCTGAGCCGCGTTTTCGCCGGCCGGAATGCTCACCGGCACCGTGACATCCAGCGGAAAAGTGCCGGGCACGGCCGTCGGTACATTGGCCGGATCAATTGTCGTGGAAAACGGCGTGGCGGCCTGGGGGGTGCCGGTACTGCGCCATCCGGTGCTGTCCCAGATTTCCCATATCAGATCCACGCTTTGCGCCGGATCCCCGGCCAACCAGATCCGGGGCGTAAAAGCGGCAAACTCGGCGCTGTCGATATCAAAACTTAAGGTATGGGCGCACTCGCCAAGATACAGCCAGCAAATCACAGGCCCCCACCGCGGACTGTCGATATCAACCGTCTGAAACGGTACCTGCGGCGCCAGAGCCGTGCCGCTGAATGCGGCAAAACGGCCGGACCGGTCCGCCCGCGCCTGGCTGCCGATCGCTCCCACCCGCGCCGGCTCGACCCGCAGGGTTGAGGGCATAATAGGTGCCAGGGCCATTTCGTAAATAACCGACGGACGGTAGGTCTTATCCCCCTGGGTCGACCAGACCTGATTGATCTGCTCATCGGTGGCCGGACTGAAAACGACCTGCAGGCGCACCTGTTCGCCGTTGACCGTAACCGCGGCCAGGACCGGCGTTTCGCGAAAAATACGCAGGACCTCACCGAGCAGGCGCAGTTCATTTTCACCGGCCGGGATACCATCTTCGAGGCTGCCGAAGGCCGTGATCAGACAAAACAGACGCACGCGCCAGGGGTCGTTCGGGTGGGCGTCCGAATCAAAACCGCCCGGCTCGAATCGATAGAAAAACAAATTCAGCTGGTGTTCATCATCGCTGTCCGGGACCTCGGCCGGTGCCCCGATGCTGACCGTAATATTGTTGGCGGCCGCATTCAGGCTGCTTCCCACAAACTGGCTGATCGAGGAGCAAATCACCGATAATGATGACTCCGGCAGTGGCATGTTAAAGACTCCTTAAAAAGGTCCGGCTGGCCAAATCGTCGGCCCGCGGATAACCTGGTGGCGATTTGGTCGGCATCTGCGATTGCTCGACAACTACATTGACCTGTCCAATCTGTACCCGGGGGGCGCCATTGCGACCGCCCGACGGGATATTGACATTTACGACATGATGGGCCGACGCCATCGATGAAGCCGAGGAATCCGGTTTTATAATGGCGGTCTTGATGGTGGCTTCGACGGGAACGGCTGCGTCGGCCGGACGATTCGGTTGCCCGACCGACGCGGGATAGTGTTCAGCAAAAGGAGCTGTCCCCGGTTCAATCAGTGTGGTCCCCGGCGGTTTCGGCTGTTGGCTTGGCCCGGGTGCTGCCGTTCCGCGATCCACCGCGGGCAATGTCGGTCGGACCGGACCCTCTCCAGAGAGCGTCGGAGCAGCAGCACGCGTGGGCATCTGAGGTGAACCGGCCCGGCTGGATGTGGATCGGCTGATCGTGGGGCCGGCCTTGACCGACGAATGGCGTGGGGAGGCTGCCGGCGATTTACGCTGCAAGACAGGCCTTGCAGTGTGCTCATGGCCGGCCTCGGTCGGATCCACCGGATCAAAATGTTCATCCACCGGCCGGCGGCGGGATCGGGTCTCCCCGGACTTTTTGTCACGCTGGACCCGTTTGGCTTTAGGCCCGGCTGCCTTCCCAATTTCAGCCGGCTCCGATCTGGAATCCACCGCTGTTGCCGGGGTCGGTAACAGCCGTGTGTCCGGGTAGATTTGAGTCCGGCTGGTAACCGGCTCACGGGCCTGGCGTTCGGGCCGGGACCCGGCATCCGCAGCAACCTCAGCCGACGGTGGTCGGATCGGAACGCTGGATGGTGGCGCCGGGCGGCGGCTCGCCATCAGAGGCTGTCGGCTGTCCTTGATGATGTCAGCGAAGTATCCCATGATTAACCTGCCTCAATAATTGTCTGCTGGGTTTGCATTCCGCGGCCTTGATCGATCAGCTGCAGATAAATCCGACGCCGGGCGCGTGTCAGGGCCAGGATTTCGCTTTCGCTCCAGTGATAACTTATCGCCAGCCGGTGGATCTCTGCATACAGGTCTTCGGACGGACCCTGCAATGATGCGTAATGCACAATCGGCAACTGATTTTCGGTTGCACAGCTCGGACAGTGGGTGAGCAGGTGGGTTGCGGTTTCCGGTGCCATTGCCTCCACCCGGGTCTCGATGACGGCGATATCATTTTCGTTCAGTTGGGCAACATCGAAAACCCGGGATGGTTCAACCGTTGAAACCAGGCGCTGCAGCAACAGGTGCAGGGCTTCGGTTTCGTCGTCGATGGTGGCAATCGCTTCCTGGTCAGCCCCGGTGGGAACCCGGACCCGCAACCTGCCAAGTTCTGTCACGACCGTGGTTTCAGGAAAATCCTTGCCGGCCGGTTTAACCGGAAGCTCCGCAAATTTCAGGGAAACATCGAACAGCTCATGGCATTGGCCGCATTCAGCCGTCAGCCAGACCGGCTGATCATCAAAGTGCACCGCCAGCCGACCCATCAAATACTGGCGATCGCCGACGCTGAGTTTGCGAACGCGGGAGGCGTTCACAGCCTGGCCGCCGAGCTCTGCCAGAGCTTCGCTCAATACAGCCGTAATGCGCGCCGGAGTCGTGCCGGCACCGCTTGCGAATTCACTCAGCGCGATTTCCAGATCACCGGTTACCGGCTTAAAGCGAAAACTGCGTTTGAGCGCGCCATCGATCCTGATACCGCCCGGGAGTTCCACCGATCACCCCATTTCACTATGATTCGGTCGGCTCGGTGACAGCAGGATCGCGACGCCAGCCTTCGTGTTGAATGGTAATGGTTTGGATGCCCACGGCATTCATCGTTCCGGCATCGAACTCCGGCAGAGCCTGATATTCCGAAACCCAGGCTCTTTTGACTTCGTAGGCGATGGCAATCGTGCCCTGCAGATTCAGGACATTGATCACAATGTCCTTGCGGTAGTTGACCAGGGACATGGCCGCATTACCCTGAATGCTGTTGACCAGACTGGCCCAGTTTTCAAAGACCGGGTCATGGGTCAGACCCTGCTCCAGGGTGATCGGTTCATAACTGGTGCCCCCGGGCATCACCCGCTCGTGAGTGGGGTCACCTGCTGATCGCCATTTGACGGCTTCGGTGCTCTTTTTCAACACGCTCATTTTTTTAAGGCCTGCCACCGGTTGTCCGTCAATCACGACCTGAAACATAAAGGTTCGGTATGGATCGTAGCGATGGGCGTTGCCGGGAAAAATTGGAGCTGCCATTGATTTTCCTCCTTAGATCATTATCGCGCTCATACCCCAATTGAATTGACACCTATTGGGCGTTATCAGCTAACCGTTACTAATGAATCGTTTAATTGAAACACTATCCATGGATACGTCTCATCGATAGCAAAGTTATAGAAGGCGGCCTGCGGTTGTCCATCCGACATCAATTAAATGCCGGGGACGGTTACCGACTATTGCCGGCCGACTTTCTGCTGAATTCGCACAATGACAAATTCGGCCGGCTTCAGCGGTGCAAAGCCGACAATCACGATCACCTGACCACGGTCGATATCACCCTGGGTCATGGTATCACCCAGGCCGCACCGCACGAAGTAGGCATCGTCGGCCGTCGCTCCCTGGAACGCACCAGCCCGAAAAAGGCCATCCATAAAGGAGCCGATATTGCCTCGCAGCGCACCCCACAGGGGGAAATCGTTGGGCTCGAATACGGCCCACTGAATGCCGCCGTAGATACTCTGCTCGATAAAAATCGCGGTGCGCCGCACCGGAACATAGCGCCACTCGGGATCGGCCTTGGTGGCCAGGGTCCGGCTGCCCCAGATGACGGCACCGAAGTTGGGCAGCTTGCGGTAACAGTTGACCCCCAGTGGATTGAGCTGATCCTGTTCCAGATCTTCGACATCAAACTCCAACCGCGCCACACCGTTTAGCTGGGCTTCCACTCCGGCCGGAGCCTTCCAGACACCACGTTTGCCGTCTATCTTGGCCCACATTCCGGCGGCAAAAGCTGAAGGTGCAATTGTCAGGGTCCGGGCGGCATTGGGGTTGGTATCTTCATTGAAAAACGGATTCGAAACATCAACCCATGGGTAGTAAAGCGCGGTGTAAGTCGAGGTCGGCAAGCCCAGCTGACTGACGGTGGCCGCCTGATCCAGTTCGAGATTCTCGGGCGGATCGACAATCAGCATGCGGTTTTTCATGGCCTCGCAGTGCGCCAGGGTTTGATTTATGATGGGATTGGTCCCGCTTACCGGCCAGGGTTGCCCGGGCAGCACGATAATATTGACGTTGCGCACCTTGCGCAGGATGTTGCCGTAAAAGGAGGCAAAATCATTGGCCGTGGCTGCAGTGGCGTTTCCACCGGTCAGCTGCACACCCTGCCCGAGCAAACCGAGACTGTGCAGCGGAATGACATCAGCGGTGGCCTGGGAATCCTGGCGACCCGGAACTTCAGTCGGTGTGCTGGCGGCATCAAGACCCAGCAAAGTGGCCAGCGGACCGTCGGTAACCGACAGTCCTGACTGACGGACGCGGCTGCTGCCCGAGGTGAGCACAAATTCGCGCGAAGAATTGTACTCACAGCTAAAATCCTTATAGGACGGCACACGGGCATCGGCTGCCCGTACCGCGTTTTGGATGGCCAACGCGACCGCCTGCCCGTCCGTCGCATTGGTGCCGGACAGGCCAAGATCAGCCGGCACCAAATTAATGGCGATGTCGCCATGGTTGTCGATATTCAAGGTTAAGCCGGTGTCCGACAGGCTGGGAATTCCGCTGGATCCGCTGCTGAACAACGTCCCCCCGCTGCCCAGGGCGTTGCCCGTTAACACGGCAGTTTGGGCCGCATCAAGGCGCAGCAGTTCCGCAAAGTCACCGGCCATCACTTCAATGGAAGCATTGGAGTCATCTTCCGGTGTACTCAAAACAAAACGATCGGCAGGTCCAATCGCATAGGTACAAGTGAAATTCTGGTAGGCTGCGGCCGTTCCCAGCGCCTGAACCGCGGCTTCAATGGCCAGGGCAACCGCGGCCCCGTCAGCATCCTGGTCGGCACCGGCCAGGGCGCCCGTGGGATCGATGGTAATTTGCTTAACGCCCAACCGGTTGATGTTCAGCGTCAACGTCACCGGGCCTGCAATGTTTGAACTGAAGTAGGTCGCACTGTCTTCCAGTTGCCCGCCGGTTAACGTAGCGCCCTGATACTGCTCGCTGCCGCCGCCGATTTCAGCTGCCGGACCGAGGGACAATTGCACCAGGGATGAATTACCGTTCACCCGGGTCAGCGCGTAATTGTCGTCGTCGACCACCATGGTCAAGCCGGTAAAAGACTCGTCTTCAACAAATTTTCCGTCTTTGCGATGTCCGACCAGCAGGTCAAAATTTAAGACATCCGGATCGGGTTTTACGAACTGGACATAAACATCATTGCCCCAAGCTCCTTCACTGGTCGCCTCAATGGTAAAAACAGCATCCGCGGTCGGACCGCCACCGGCCGGTCCCTGACCGTTGACGGTGGTGGATGCCGAATTGGATCCGGCACCGACCAGACGACAGATATAGGCATCACGACCGCCATTTAAATAAAAGGCTTGGACCGCCAATCCCATATGGTCGCCTTCGCTGGCAATATTACCGAATTCTGAAACATAATCGTCCAATTTGCCGATCAAAGTGGCCTCACCCGCGGGACCGCGATTGGCCGATCCGACAAAGGCCGTCACGGATGTGGAGACACCTTCGATGGGTTTGACGCCGCTGGGGATTTCTTCAATATAAACCCCTGGGTGCAAATATGTAGGCATTTTTCTACCCTCCTGTCTTTCAAATGGTTTCTATTTTTCTGTTTTGAATGATGACCTTCGCAATCAGTCTGCGAATCAGGCAAAATCAGATACGGTCCATCCATGGTGTCCCGCAACCGGCCGCATTGGTTTTAATTACACGCACAGGGTCCGAACTCTTTTTCGTATTGAGCAACCGATTCTTTAAGGATTTTGAGCAGTTGCTTGGCGTGAGCCGGGCAGGTAATAATTCGGGTGTATAGGTCCGCATGGCTGTCTTCGGAGTAGGATTGACCGAAATCAAAGATGAATTCATAGGCATTGTAGCCCACAGCAAGATGATTGGCGTATTTTCCTTCAAGCCTGTCAACCTTGGGAGAAGGGTCAACTTTTGGGTCCATAATTACCTCAGTGGCGGTCTATTCGATTTTGATAAAGTGTCGGACCTCTTGCAACTTTGCAACAGAGCAAAAGCGGTGCCAGGAGGCTGGCACGCGCCGGCGAAGTATCCATAACTTATTGTTAATATAAATAAATAAAATATCTTGGTTTCAGGTTCGGTATGATTTACGGCAATTATTTAATGTAACATGTTACCCGGTCAAGCAGCCCGGACAATATCCTGTGCTGAAAATCGAACAGTTGCTGCTCAAAAATTTTTATTATCATATCAACTAATTGAATTGGGGAATGTAACGGAATCAGACAAGATTTCAAAGGTAACTTTCTGGTGTTACGTTACGTTGTTACATGTTACCTGACGAAAAGAAGGTGAGAAAGTGTGAGGGTGAGAGGGATGGAGGACTGAGAACTGAGGACAAAGAATTCGGAAGACAGCAGACGCTTTGCCCATTGCCAGGCGGCCTTCCAGCTTTAACGCTTTCAAGCTTCCCAGCTTTCCAGCATTTAAGCTTTGTCCTTTGAACTTATCTTTATCTCGGCGGATTGCGGTGCTCGACAATTTTGTATTTTATGATTTTGCGATAGAGCGTCATCCGTGACCAGTTGAGCTTGCTGGCCGCTTCGGCCTTTTTCCAATTGGTTGAGATCAAAGTAGAAACGATGTATCTTCGCTCATTATCAATCGTTGAATCGCTTATTTTGAGGTTGCGATGAAACTGCAAAGGCAGATCAGGTAAATCGATTATTTTAAGAGGTGGATTTACATAAATCGCTTCGAAAAGGTTGATTAACTCCCGGACATTTCCCGGCCAATCATAACGCATCAAACAAACCAGGGCTGCTTCCGTCAATCCCTCAATATTGCAATTGTAGCGTTGATTTAGTGTATCAATGACATAATCAGCCAGATCGCGTATATCTTTTTTACGCTCGCGCAATGGAGGAAGGTGCACTCGCACCACATTGAGTCGGTAATAAAGGTCTTCACGGAATTTTCCAATCGAGACCAGTTGTTCCGGCTCTTTATTGGTGGCAGCGATGATCCGGACTTCCAGCGGAATATCTTGCTTGCCGCCCAACCGGATAATCATTTTATTCTCAATCAGCCTCAGAATCTTGGCCTGGGCAAAAGCACTCATATCGCCGATCTCATCCAGAAAAACACTTCCGCCGGCCGCCAGTTCAAATTTGCCTTGCTTGGTGGCAATGGCTCCTGTAAATGCACCGCGGTCATAGCCGAACAATTCGCTTTCGACCAGGGTTTCCGGTAAGGCGGCACAGTTAATCGAGACCATAGGCCGCTGATGTCTCGAACTGCATTGATGGATCAACTCTGCGGCCAACTCTTTTCCGGTGCCGGTTTCACCGGTAATCAGGACCGTTGTGTCGGTTGCGGCAACTTGCTGAAGGTAGGTTCTGATTTCTTGCATGGGTTTGCTGTCGCCGATCATCTTCTGATTTTTTGGGCAGACTGAACCACTCTTAATAGAATTGGGAGGGTGCCGGGTGTGACCGTTCAGGCATTTGTGAATACGTGCCATCACTTCTTCGCCTTGAAACGGTACGTTGAAATAATCGTTAACGCCGGCTCTGAAAGCAGAGATAACTCGATCCTCCGAGCTGTATCGCGATATCATGATGATGGGAATGGTGCGATTGATGCGCCGAATTTGCCTGACGGATTGTAAGCCATCCTTAATATCATGAGAGAGGGATGTGATGATCACAACGGCGGGAATTTTATTTTTTACGATATGAAAAGCTTCACGCTGATCCAAAGTTTCAATAGTTTTAAAACCGTCGTCCCCCAACCGATTTTTGAGAACCTGCCCGTCAAACCCATCTTTTCCTAAAATGAGAATCTCCGATGTTTCCACGGTATCATCCTCCTTTAAACCATGAAAACCGGCCTTGGCTTGGATCAGTCAGCAGTCATTTTGCAGTCAAGGACGAATGCTTTAAACGCTGGGAAACTAGCAGGCAATTAGAGCTAAGCGATATGGTTATTTGGCAGCGAACAATATTGAATTTGCCGCATTCGTTTAGGATTTCCCTGCCTGTGCTTCTTTAACATTGCTCAGACAAAATCTGTCGCATCATCCTCCAGACAGCATCTACGTCCATCGATTTTTTCTAATCCCAGTGCTCTTATACGCCAGTATTCTTGCCGGATTTAAGTTGGCAATCGTTTAACACTCCAGCGGATGGCAAAGATGAACCGCCATTCCGCTATTTTTTTCTCATTAACATGTTCGTGTTTCAAATTTAATGCCAGATTTAAAATCACAGCGGGGAATAAAAACTATAAAACTTATATCTATCTGAATTTTAATATAATTTTTTAATATTCAGGCACTCTGCAGGTTGCTTTGCACCAGCAAAAGGACCATAATTTTTTATCTACTTGTTTTACACTTCAGACAATATCTATAAAGTTAGTTGACATTTTGAAAGGGAACCAACCTCCTGGCTAAACGGGCAATGAAATACACCGGATTAATCACTGCCGGATAACGATTAACAAGGCCGTTTTAAATGAAGTAGCTGAAATACGGCGGAACAGCTAATCTGTGTGAAGATACTATGATGGAGAGAACAGCGGCTAAAAATACCAAATCACTCCATAGCTGATCTGGTATAATTTACTCGGTGAATTTCAGCTTATATCTCCCGCTTTTAAGTCAATGAAAATTTAATGCGGAACAAAGAAGGTACGTGGGTTCGCCCGGCACCCTGTTAAGATTCTTCAATCAAAAGATTAATGATAACATGGCATTTCATCCCTCTCAGAAAGGGGTTGTCAAGATATCTGAACTGCGCTGATGATTGTAAAATGTTACAGCGTAACAATATTGTCAAGGCTTTTTGCTTTTTTAATTCCTCACCGTATAATATTAAACGATCAAACTCACCAGCGGCCATCGGGTTTAGCGAGATTGCCGTCCAGCGTAACACCGGGTTCGAATACTTTTCAGTAAGGTCCACGGATTTGGTCGTGAATGCTGTTGCGGTACATATTAGAAAGAACCTGGTGGAGATCTGCGGGAAGTGGCGGGATCTCAGAGATCGCGGCATTTTCGCCGGCCTGTTCCGGGGAACTGGCGCCCGGAATCATGACCGCGACGGCATCGTGGTCGAGGATCCAGCGCAGCGCCAACTGGACCATGGACATCCCGTCCGGAAGGACCTCTTTGATCATTTCGGCCAGTTCAACACCCGTTTCGAAGGGCAGGCCGGCAAAGGTTTCGCCGACGTTAAAGAGCTGACCATCCCGGTTGTAATTCCGGTGGTCCGTCTTCGCAAAAGTCGTGTTTTTGGTGAATTTGCCGGACAGCAGGCCGCTGGCAAGGGGCAGACGCACGATGATGCCAACGCCTCTGGATTTTGCCTGAGGCAACAGCTCCGAAACGAGTTTCTGGCGAAAAATATTGAAAATGACCTGCAGCGAAAGCAGCCCATCCTGTTCCATGCAGAGTCGGCCTTCCTCGACGGTTTCCACACTGGCGCCAAACTCTTTGATCAGGCCTTCTTGCTTGAGTTGTCTCAGCCAATCAAAGATCTCGCCCTTCCGAAGAACCTCTGCGGGAACGCAGTGCAGCTGCAGAAGATCAAGCCTGTCTACTCCTAGTCTCTTAAGTGAGTCCTCAACGGAGCTGCGCAGGGTGCCTGCCGAATAGTTGCCTGGGTAGACCTCGGCCCCACGACCGAACTTGGTTGCCACCGTCACGGGGCTGGGACAGTCCTTGAGAAATCGTCCAATCAGATCTTCGCTTCGGCCCGCCCCGTATACATTGGCGGTATCGAAGAAGTTGACGCCGTTATCCACGGCCGTTGCCATAATTGAAAATGCGGTCTCTTCCTGCATATCGCCGAAATCTCCGCCAAACTGCCAGCAGCCGAGGCCGACTTCGCCGATGCGGTACCCGTCTTTACCCAGTTGTCTTGTTTTCATATTAATCCTTACTTTGTTTATCGGTTGAACGTCCCAGAATTAAAGCTCTCGGTTAGCATCTTGAATTTTAAATGCTAGCTTTTCATATCAGATACTTGGCGAGGTCGCAATTCAAAGCTGCCAACGGACTGGGTGCAATCACCCTTTAGGGAGTTTAATTCTATTGCCCAGGCTGGATTTATTGCTTTTGACGTTTTTCACTTATCTGAGCAAATGGGGAGAAACATGCCATCGTTGCCCTGCCTATGTAAATCAAATTGACTATATGCTGTATATTAAGTTTGCAAAAATTTATTGATCCGGCCTAGCAGACTCTCTCAAGCATCCACTCTCCGGTTAAAATTTATATAAATAACAGATGATTAAAAAAATGATCGGTATTAGCACAATTTACTCCTGAGGTGGCATGGATAGTGCAAAAAAGCTGATTAAGCACCAATTATGCTAACCGCTCATCATATTAGGAGACGGATCATGGTTACGATACCTTGCTACGAGGTCAGATCTCATAAAAAGAATGAATGGCATGAAATTACCGATATCGAGATGATGGACGGATTATACAAAATCTATGATCGGGCAACTCCTCCGGTCATCAAGGAGATGCTAAAAGGTAAAGTGTGGCGAGGTCAGGATGCGGTCTATCGCCTTACATGGAAAGTCAAAAATTCCTGAACGACTATCAATTAAGCCTCGATCCGTATGGGAACGCCTTTAAGAAGTATCTTGACAAAGTACTGACAAAACATTAAGGTGTTTTAGAAATCAATTAGAGTAATATATAATCAATTTAGTAATTTAATCAATTTAAAATCTGGCTGAATATTATTTGAAGTCCCTCTCTCTAATAGCTGTTATTTCCCGAGCGACTTGGTACTCTGCAGTGCCTTCAACGACTAATATTCTACAAGGATAAACTGCAACGGGAGGCATAATTTGCTGCGGGAATTTGACATTCCCTGATGAAAAAGCTATTCCCGCAAATCCATGAAACGATATAAACTGTAAGTTAAGCCTCAAACTCGGCGATAATGTGTCCGGCAGATATCAGCTTAAATTCCCGACGGTTTGCCGGACGATCTCATATTTTGATTTCATACTCAGTTCGGGTGCCAAGCGGAAGGTAAGGTTTAATTTCCTTTCATTCCAACGGTGTTCTGACCGGTGGGAAGGATGTCATCTGTAATGAAAGAGATAATGCCGCCATCGTTGTTGCCATATCTACAGTCTGACAAAAATCACTTTCGACTGGAGATATCCCTAAGTTCGCGGGAGAATTCGTTTCTCGAAAAATCCCCTTTTCCCTTTTTAACGATTAATGAATCTACCCCTTTCGAACGTCTGTTGGAGGCAAAAATAGTAACCGATGCTGATAACGAAATCAAACGGGTATTTATTCTGCAGCAATCGGATAATTATCGTCATGTACCTGATGACATGTGGCCGCTCACCAACGCCGATATCGATCGACGCTGGATAAATACATTTAAATTCTATTCTGAAAAATCTAAGGCCGATGGGTCGAATCCGATCCTGCTGGCCGACCAAATCCCCCAAAATGGGGAGTACGCGCCGTTTCAACCCCTGTTATATTGTGCATTTAAAGATGTCTATTTTCACCCGCCGTGTCCGCAATGCGGCGATTTTCTGCAACTGTGTTGCGATGACAGCCTGTTGGCTGAATCAAATCTCACACCGTACACGACCTCCTTGCAAAGATATCTCTATTGCCCCAAATGTTTGCAAGAATCTGGAAAAACACAGTTTTACACCTATTCTCGCGAGGGAAACGATCCGGCTGCTTTAAAAGATCGACGGGATCTTTTAAATGATTTTGGCAATCTGATCTTAAAATCCGATTCTTTGGAAAATTTCCCGTGTCTGAGATGCCCGGAACTGACCGCATGTTATGGGACCGATAATCGGGTAATGACCAGGATTGTGCCCTATTCATTTTATCCATTCCATTTGCTAATTTTCGAGGCTGATACCCTGAATGCTTCCGATTTTTTAGCGCTTATCTCCGGTGCCTCATTCGAAACCCTAAAAGCTAATCTGTCCGGCAGACAAACCCGCGGCAGGCTTCACTGTTTGCAGGCGTATGAGCACGAGCGCTCAACTCATTCAGGCTATATGTTCGGCTGCGACAGCGAAAAAGGCTTTTTGGAAATTTTATTTCTTAAGCTTTCGTTTCTGGGCGAACTTATTGGAGAATTTTTTTCCGATTCCAATAACGCCGTCTATTGCGATGATTCCCTTTCTCTTGATCGCGTGTGGGTCAGATTGGCGGATCAGGCCGGTCTGCTGCCTCAATTTTGGAACTTCAGCCTATCTATCTTGGATATTTGGTCGGATTCGATCCGCCGGCCCCATCTGTCGAAATATCCGCCGGCTTATGGTCAACATTTTTTGGGCATCATTTGGTTCTATGCCCTATTGGTCAACGATCGCCAATCCATTGAGAAAGTTCGGGCCGAACTGGATAAATTCATACCGGCGATCGGCGTTCAGGACAGGGTATTTTCGGAGATCATCCAGACGCAGGAAGTGGGGACGGTTTTTGCGCCGGAAAATATTTTTTGGTATCCGGAATCACACCATGACCCAGAAAATTGGCACGCCTTGTGGAATAAATCACTTGATATCGGCGCAGCCATTCTGGCCAGCAGTTTCCAATCAGAGCGCAAATGGTCTGCGGAAGAATTCTGGCTGGATTATAAAACCCTCAGAGCGGATATCAAAACCGAGTTATTCGGACAGGCGCCTCCGGCGGCTCCCACCCAATCCGTATCTGAGGATTCCCCGATTGCCGATATTTTAAACCGATTGCTTGTTAAATGGCGCAGCGAGATACGGCCACCGGAAGCACCGCTCACGGAAGAGGAAACCGCAACGGTCATCTTACCCGCACCGCAAGAGACGCCAAACCTGGCCGAAACGGTGATCCTGTCGCCGAGCAACCCGCCGGAAGCAGCCTTATCATCCGGCCCTCCGCCGGAAGAAGAAGAAACGCTGATCCTGCCGTCCGGAATCCGAAATAAAGCGCCAACGCCCAAGGCCCCATTGCCGGATGAAGAACTCATTCAGGAAACCGTGATCCTGTCGCCGGGCAAAATTGTCAGGACACCGACACCCGTCGATTCGCGAAATCCCGCATCAGGTAGCGAAGATCTTCAGGAAACCATCGTGCTGTCACCGGGTGGACGCCCCAAGGGTCGTTCTGACTCTGGAGCGCCGATAAACCGGCACGACAACCGGGCGAACCCACACCGGCAACCGGACCGGGAAAATACCCGAGGCAACAGGGGTGAAGAAAGAAAAGAAGACGCTTCGCAGGATGACGATATTTTAACTGAAACCATTATACTGCGACCGCAAAAACACAAAGGCTCCCGAGATGAGTAATCAAGTTTCTCTTGTAAATCTGGCCCAAGAAATCCGGCAAATATATTCAATGGATTCCCGGCAGGCGGAAGAAAGGATCGCGGCCTACCTGATAGCGCAGTTAGGATCGCTTTCCGCCGCCGAGAAGGTCGGCTTATTGGAGAAATTGACCGCGCAATTCGATGCACCGGTGCCGGATTCAGCCGATCGGGCGTACCCGCAGGACGAGGTTCTGGCACGTTTGTTTTCACTGGTGCTGGGAGACCGGGTTACCCAGGCCGATTTGTCCTCCACTGATTTGCTGCAGCGGTTGGCCGAATCTTTAAATACGATCTTTGATGCCCTGAACCGACTCGTCGCAGTCATCGATTCCACTTTGTTGGGTAAAGATCGGGGGGATGAAACCATCCGGCAGGTCATTGGTTTTCACCTGGAAGGTCAAGATCAAACCCAGTCTCTCGAGAGCTATCTGGGTCAGATCAATAAAGCCTTTTTGCTGGCCCAGCAGGCGTCCAAAAAAGCCGCCAACCAGATCGTGGGCAAAATTTTGCGGGAGTTGGATCCGGAAAAAATCAAACAGCAGGCCGGGAGCGGAATCAAATTTGGTCCCCTGCGTAAAGCAGAATTTTATGATGTATTTGTGCAGGAAATGAAAAAATGCCGCCAATGGTACGAGTCGGGTCGCTTTATGCAGGATCTGCAAAGAGAGTTTGAAAAAAATTGCGGGCCGAAACCTATGTAGCGAAACTGAAAAATTAGACCGGGAAGAATAATCGATAATTCGCCCAAAGGAGGTGCTCATTGAAAACGTTTGGGAAACTGGTGGTTGTGTTTTTAGTCGTCGTATTCATCTTCGCATGCAGTTCTACAAAAGGAGCCGCTCCGAAAAGCACTTCGGAGATTGAACCCGAAAAATGGAATTATCAAAGAGATGCCATTCGATTGGTACTGAATGCCGACCCTCAACTCAACGCTTACGACGGATTACCTCACACGTTGTATCTTTGCTTATATCAGCTTAAAGATCCCAATGCCTTTAATCAGCTGTCCGGTGATAAAGACGGGCTTTATCTCCTGCTCAGCTGCAGTGTTTTCGACGCCAGTGTCACCGGTTTTCAACGGTTGACGGTTCAACCCGGCCAGCAACTTTCCCAGTCATTCGATCGGGCAGAAGGATCGCGATATGTCGGCATCGCTGCCGGATACTTTACGCTTGAAAAAGAGAGAATCACCCGCTTTTTGAAAATCCCGGTGGAAATCAAACGGCGGGGATGGTTATTCCAGAAGTATGGTGTTCCAGGGGAGTTAGACCTCAAAATTACCTTGGGACCGCAACAGATTGAAAATGTAGAGACAGTCCAATGAATATGAACCGACCCCTCTTTTGGAACCAGGGCCTCCTGCTGCAGCCGCATCACTTTCAGCAGCAGGATATGTATTTTCAATCTCTGCTGGATCCCTATCAGCGCTTTGTGCAGCCATATCTTTGGGGTGTCGGCCGATCGGAAATCCGGGAATCCGCCCTTGGGAACCGGACGTTCAGTCTGACCGGCGGTGAATTTTTAATGCCCGATCGAACCCACGTCACGATACCCGACAACGCTCTGGTCGAAGCCCGATCGTTCGAAGAAGACTGGACCGAAGGGGAAAGGCCGCTGACGGTTTTTTTGGGCCTGCGCAAGTTCAGCGAGACCGGCGAGAATGTCAAAGTATTGCCGGATTTTGAAAATTTAACGGAAATAACCACCCGGTTCGTCACGACCTCCGACAGCGAAGAAATTCCGGACGTGCACCAGGAAGGTCCTGCCGGCCGGGTCAGGCGCATGTATTATCTGCTGAAGGTTTTTTGGGAGTCAGAAATCGATCAGCTGGGAGATTACCATTTGATACCGCTGGCTCAGCTCACCCGATCCGGTGAGGACATCACCGTTGCTGATCGATTCATTCCACCCAGTCTGACGCTTTCCGCTTCCGGACGGCTGATGAAAGTGGTTAAAGAAATCAGGGATCAGATTGCGGCAAGAGGCGCGCAGCTGGAAGACTACAAACGGACAAGGGGGATCCATACCGCGGAGTTCGGTGCACGGGACATGGTTTACCTGCTGGCGCTGAGATCTTTAAACCGATATATTCCTGCGCTGCACCATATGACGGACAGCGGCCAAATCCATCCATGGTGGGTTTATGGGATGTTGCGGCAGATGATCGGGGAGCTGTCCTCGTTTTCGGATGAGGTCAATGTGATGGGTGGAACCGAAAAAGAAACCCAGCAGCTTCCCAAATATAAACACCGCAATTTGTGGCAGTGCTTCCACCTAGCCCAGTTATTGATTACCCGTCTGCTGGATGAAATTACCGCCGGCCCGGAATACATGATTCAGCTGGTTTACGACGGCACCTACTTTGCCACGGAGATGATGCCGCAGATGTTCGAGGGCCGCAATCAATTTTACCTGGTATTTGAAACCGAGGGGGAACCGCAAACGGTCATCACCTCGCTGGAGACCATCGCCAAATTAAGCTCACGCGAGACACTGCCGATACTGATCGCCCGCGCCCTGCCGGGAATTAAGCTTGAGCATCTGCAGCAGCCCCCGCAGGAACTGCCGCGGCGGGCCAATGCCATCTATTTTAAAATCGATCATCATTCCGATCAATGGTCCCAGCTTCAAAAGGCCAAAAACATGGCTCTTTACTGGGACACAGCGCCTGAAGATTTAAAGGTGGAATTAATGGTCGTGGGGAGAAACTGAACATGCGTCTGACGGATCTTTTCATGGAGCTGATCGCTTATGTCGCCTACTTCAACAGAAGTGTTGCGGCCAGGCAGCCTGCTTTTGACCAGATCACGGCCGATATCAGACGGCTGATGTCGGATATTGAAAACCGGCTGGAACGCACAGAAGTTGCGCCGGATGAATTTGATCTCGCCCGGTTTGCCGTGGTCGCCTGGGTGGATGAAACCATATTAAGCAGCGGCTGGCAGCACAGAGAGGCGTGGCAGAAAGAGTCTTTGCAGCGCCTTTACTATCAGACTGCCGATGCCGGTGAAATATTTTTTGAACGTCTGAATATGATCGGTCCTCATCAAAGAGATGTGCGCGAAGTCTACTACCTGTGTTTGGCCATGGGCTTTAAAGGCCGTTATATTCACCAGGGCGATGAATTCCTCCTGGATCAACTTAAAACCTCTAACCTGAAGGTGCTGACGGGAACTTCCGTCGGCATCCCGAGTCTTGAAAAAGGAGGCTTCTTTCCGGAAGCCTATCCAATGGAATCGGAAGCAGCCGGCACACGGAAAGCGGGTCGACGCTTCTCGACAGCCACCCTAATTGGTTTCAGCATTCCGGTGGTGCTTTTTGCAGGCTTGTTTGTCATCTACACGTTCATCCTCAGCCATATCGGAGAAAGTCTGTTTTAGACCGATGAAACAACTTTTGATCAAACTATTTAAACTGATTCTCATCCTGACAGGGGTCGTTCTGGGACTGTTGCTGATTTTCGGTCTGACCCTGGGCGTCGGCTGGCCGTGGTGGGTGGGCCTTTTTATCCTGGCGGGTATTCTGGGCCTCTGGCTGGCGGTCATTTTCTTTAAAAAGCTCTGGCAACGGCGGCAAGAACAGCACTTCGTCAACCAGGTGATCGATCAGGACGAATATTATCTGAGCCAAATGGGAGCCAGGGAAAAAGAGCATCATCAGGAGCTCCAGCAGCGCTGGAAAGAGGCCATGACCGCCCTGAAGCAATCTCATTTGAAAAAATACGGCAACCCGCTTTATGTCCTGCCCTGGTATCTGGTGATCGGTGAAAGTGGATCCGGCAAGACGACCGCAATTCAAAGTGCGCGCCTATCCTCTCCCTTTGCCGAGGTCAGCCGGACATCCGGAATTTCCGGAACGCGAAATTGCGACTGGTGGTTCTTCGAGCAGGCCATTTTGATCGACACCGCCGGGCGCTATGCCATCCCGGTGGATGAAGGCCGCGACAAGGAAGAATGGCAGAAATTTTTAGCCCTCCTGGTAAAATTCCGCAAGCGGGAGCCCCTCAACGGCCTGGTGGTAACGGTTGCGGCCGATAAATTGCTGGAATCGGAGCCGGAAGCGTTGGAGGAGGACGGCAAAAATATCCGGCAGCGGATGGATGAGTTGATGCGGGTGCTGGGAGCAAAATTTCCAATATACGTCCTGGTGACTAAATGCGACCTGATCCAGGGCATGAATCCATTCTGCGGCCGGCTCACCGACGAGACCCTGGACCAGCCCATGGGACTGGTGAACCACCATCTCTCAAATGATATCGCCGCCTTCCTGGATCGCACCTTCGACTACATAGGAGAACGGCTGCGCGATCTCAGGCTGCTGATTTTTCACCGACCCGCATCCGGCCCTGATGCCCTCCGGAGCAACGATGCGTCATTGCTGCTTTTCCCGGAGGAGTTTGAACGCTTGAAGCCGGGGATGGCCGCATTTTTCAGAGGAGCGTTTCAGGAAAATCCGTATCAGGAAACGCCCATTTTACGCGGCTTGTTTTTCAGCAGCGGACGGCAGGAGGGCAGTCCCTACTCGCACTTTCTTAAAGAACTCGGGTTGATTGCCGAAAGAGACGTATTGCCCGGCACCAGCAACGGCCTCTTCCTGCACGACGTTTTTGCCCGCATTTTACCGCAGGACCGCCGGTTGTTCGTTCCTACGCAGCGGGCTTTGGATTGGAACCGGCTCACCAAGAATATCGGTCTGACGGCCTGGTTGGCCGTCGGCATTGCGCTGTGCGGGCTGTTGAGTTATTCATTTGTCAAAAATCTCTGGACGTTGCGCGATGTTTCCATGGAGTTTAAAACCGCTCCCATTTTTCGCGGCGAAGTCGTCACCGACGTATCCATTATGGATCGTCACCGCGAGGCCATTCTAAGCGTCAGCCGCAAAAATCGCAACTGGTGGATTCCCCGTTTCGGCCTCAACCAGAGCCGCCAGGCTGAGCAGCAACTCAAAACCAGATTCTGCCAACGTTTCGACGAGCTGTTTCAGAACGATTTTGACAAGCAGATGTCTTATCGGATCGGCGACTTTTCCGCCGCTACTCCGAAGGATGCCATTGCCCGCTACGTGCCCCATCTCGTTCGTCGGATCAATCTGATACAGGCCCGTCTGAAAAGGGCGGACCTGGAAGAGCTTGAGGCCATGCCCCGGCCGGGTTTTGAAGCGGTTGCCCTGGCAGCCGACCATCAGAATATATCGGATAAAATCGCCGAACGCTACAAAGCGCTCTATCTGCAAAGCCTCGTCTGGCAGACCGACGAAATCCGGCTGAATCGGGAACTCAACACCCTGCGAGACTGGTTAAATCATACGCTTTCCATGGAGAATACCACTCTCAATTGGCTGGTCCTGTGGGTTAATCAGTACACTTCCGTGAAAACCGTTCGCCTGGAAGATTACTGGGGCAGCGATCTCAGCACGCCTTCCGAAATTTCTGTGGCGCCTGCGTTTACCCTCGACGGTAAAAAGCAAATGGATTCCTTGTTGCAGGAAACGGCAGTCGCCCTCGTCGATCCGCTGATATTGTCGAGTAAAAGACTGCAATTTGAGGGTTGGTATCAGGAAGAATACATTCATGCCTGGGAGAATTTTGCAGCCCGGTTCCCGAGTGGTGCCGAGCTTCTTAAGGACCGAACGGCCTGGCAGCAGGTGGCCGCCCGCATGCCGACCCACGAAGGACCGTATTTTGCCTTGCTGGATAAAATGGCAGACGAGTTGCGGCCTTACGAGCTGGCGGCCGTGGGCGCGGCCGAGCGTCCGGCCTGGATGAAGTTGGTGTATGCCCTTGAAGGTGCCCAAATGCAGGCCGCCGGCGAAGAAGCTGCTGAGAAGAAAGGCATTTTGGGCAAGACGGCTCAAAAGGGCAAAACCCTGATCGGCCAGATCGAAAAAAAAGCGGGTTTTGCTGAAGAAGGCACCGGTTTAGCCGGCCGGATGGCGACCGGCAAAGCCCTGTATGACTATCAGACCGCTTTGCTTCAATTTGAACCGGCAGCCGCTTCGCGAGAGGTTTCCTATCAAATGGCCGGTCAGCTGTTCAACGAGGGTGCCGCAGCCGATGGCTCGGCCGTTTACCAGGCTCATAATGCATTCAACCGGCTCAAAGCCGGCCTGTCTTCAGCGGGAACCCAGCAGGATCTTTTCTGGCCGCTGCTGGCCGGGCCGCTGGATTATCTCGGCACCTTTATTTGCCGTGAGACGGCCTGTCAGCTGCAAACGCTGTGGGAAGATGAAGTGCTCGTTGAGGTTCAGGGAGTTTCCGACCAGATGAATTTGAACGAAATCCTCTTTGGTGCGGACGGCTATACCAGCAAATTTCTCAAAGGGTCCGCGCACCCGTTTATCGGACGCAGTCTGAGCAAGGGCTATTTCGCCAAACAGGTCCGGGGGCTGAGTATCCCGTTTGATCCGGCGTTCCTTTCGTTTTTAAGCAGGGGTTCACAGAGTTCCAGGCCCGTGAAGGCGAACTATGCCGTCACCCTCGAAGGACTGCCCACCGACGCCAACCCGGAAGCCCGCATTCAACCCCACGCCACCCGCTTGGAGCTGCAATGTGCCGATCAAACCCAGACTCTGATCAACCGTAACTACCCGATTCGTAAAACCTTTAATTGGTCCCCGCAAAATTGCGGGGAGGTGCGTTTCCAGATTGAAGTCGGCAGTCTGGTTCTGACCCGCAAATACACGGGTGCTCTGGCCTTTGCCAAATTTTTGCAGGATTTTTCAACCGGTGCGCATAAATTTTACCCTAACGATTTTCCGGACTTGGCCGGTGCCTTGAAACGACTCGGCATCCAATACATCAACGTCAAATACGAGCTGTCGGGTCACCAGTCTGCCATCGCCACGTTGCGGGCTGCACCGGGGAGAGTGCCACTCAGGATCGCACAATGCTGGGCAAAGTGAAACCAAAAGCCGGCTGGATCTGGTATGCCGACGGCAAGCATCCGGCCGCCAAAGACTTCCTGACAATCGGCCTCCGGGAGCCGCTGCTGCGGGCGCTGATCGACTGGGCGGCAGCCGGCTTCCAGCAAATATCGGCCGGCAGGAAACCTGCATTTGCCGGCAATTCGTGGCGCTTCTGGACCGGAGGGAACCGCCGCAGCCATATCATCTGCGGCGTGATGCGGGACAGCAGTGACAGTTTCGGTCGATCTTTCCCGCTGACAGTTTTGGGGACCGGTCCGCTGAAAGGCTGGGAGGATCACTGGGAGCTATTGCCGCTGGTGCTGGATAGAACCTTCCAGCAGATCGAATATCTGGCCACCAAACGCCATCTGGATTTCAACCAGCTGGAGAATGAGGTTCACATGCTGCCCGTTCCGATAAACAATTGGCTTGAATTGGATCCTGCCGGACAGCTGCCGGCAGGGGATGCCGCCGAGTTGAGCATATCACAGGAGGTCGATCGGGCAAAGGAACTCCATGTCCCGCGCGGCGGGCCGGATGCCATGCTAGATATAATTCCATTGACAAACTTTTCCCAGGCCGATCCACCCGCGCAAATCGCCGGGCTGCAGGCGGTGTTGAAAAAAAGCTTGCGGCACGCACCGAACGCGGTGTTTATGGGCGGTATACCTGAAAAAAGCTGCTTGGTACTGTTTAAAAGGCCGCTGCGGCCGAACGATTTTCACCTGCTGTGGTCATCTTGCACGGAGGTTTCATTATCGCAACCAATTACTTGAAGGTATTCCCACATACAAAGGATGGTTATAATGGACGCCAAAGACCTCATCAAAGCCGGCAATCTCTCAGAAGCTCGCAGTCAATTGGTGGAAGAACTTAAGTCTTCACCGGCTGATCTGAACAGCCGCACCCTGTTATTTCAGGTTCAGGCCTACACCGGGGAATGGGATAAGGCCCGGCGGCAATTGGAGGTCATCAGAATCCAGGATGCCAACCGCGAAACCGGGGTGCAGGTTTACCTGAATCTGATCCAGGCGGAAACCGAACGCATCGAGGTTATCCAAAACCAACGCAATCCCTCTTTCCTGCCGAAAACCCCGGCCTATTTTCAACAGTATCATTCCGCCTGGCAAAAACTGATAAATCAAGAATTTGAAGCGGCTGAAACTACATTAAGTGAAATAAACGCCCGCTGCGCCGAGATTTCCGGTACCCTAAACGGTAAAGAATTCACTGGATTCAGTGAGACTGACACGCGCCTGACCTGTTTTCTGGAAGCTTTTGTCCATGAGCGTTATGTCTGGCTGCCTTTCGAGGAATTGCGGGAGCTGTCCCTGCCGGAGCCGCAAACCCTGCTGGATCTTCTGTGGGCCGCCGCCCAGGTGACCACCCGGGAAGGGCTGACCCTCAACTGCTTTTTGCCAGTGCTGTACCCTGAATCCTTTCGGCACGAAGATGACCGCCTGAAGCTCGGGCGTTTGACCGATTGGGCGGAACTGGGTCCGGGCATTCATCAGGGCATCGGCCAGCATGTCTTTCAGGTGGGAAACGAAGATGTCGGTATCCTAGAAATTCGGGAAGCGGTCTTTAATTCTTTTGAGGTGGAGAAAAAAAATGAGAGTGGAAATTGATCTTGTCGGCATTTTGACACCCATTGCGGATGACAATCCGGCCGGTGAGGATCTGCGCTACATTTTGTATGACAAAATTGCAGAGGCACGACGCGCCGATGATGCGCTTGACCGCGGGGACTGGCAGCGGGATATTAAAAGTGCCGATTGGGAAACCGTCATTGCCCTGTGTTCGGATGCGCTGGTGAATCGGACCAAGGATCTGCAGATTGCCGCCTGGCTGACGGAAGCGCTCACGATCACCGAAGGATTTGAAGGCCTGTTAACCGGTCTTAAAATCCTGCGCGGTTTTCTTGAAAATTTCTGGGAATCGGTTTATCCGGAAATCGAGGATGATGACCTGGATTTCAGGGTCGGCCGCCTTGAATTTTTGAATAATTCCCTGTGGTCGCGGATCAAACAAATCCCCCTGACCGACAGCAATGCCAGGGCGGCATATTCGTGGCTGCAATGGGAAGAATCGCGCCGGGTCGGTTATGAAGGGGACGCAGCCAAAGCCGAAACCCGGGCCGAACTGGTGGCGGAAGGCAAATTGGCGGCTGAAGATTTCGACGCTGCGGTGGCCGCATCTTCCAGAGCATTTTATGAGGCCCTCGCAGCGGACCTCAAAAAGTGCAATGAGGAGTTTGAAACCCTGGAACAGCTCGCTGACGAAAAATTCGGCAAAGAGGCCCCCAGGCTGGCGGAATTGCGCAAATCGTTTGCGGACTCCAACCAACTAGTTTCAAAAATTTTAAAGGAAAAAAGAGAGCTTGAACCCGACAAACCGGAAACGGCCGACGAGGTAGAAACTACTGCTGCTGAAAATACGGATAATCCGGAGCCTGAGACGTTGCTCACGATCGATTCTGTGCATGAGCCCGCGCCGGCGGACCTCGAATCTGCCGGGCCAATACACATCGATTCCATGCAGCCCGGCATCCTATCCGATTCAGCTTCTCACGAGAAAGCCCTGTGGCAGAAAGCTAATGAGTTACTGAGGGCCTCTGGCATCAAGGCCGGCTTGCAGCAACTGCTGGTTGCCTCCTCGACGGCGCCCTCCGTCAGGCAGCGGAACCGATATCGGCTGCTGATGGCCAGGTTGTGCCTGAAGGCCGATCGATCCGATCTTGCCAAGCCGATCCTGGAAGAACTCTATGCGCTGATTGAAGAACTGAATCTCGAACGCTGGGAAGCACCTAACTGGATCGCGGATGTGCTCGAAGCCTTGTATAAATGCCTGACGGCGGGAGATGCCTATGATGATCCCAGCCGAGCCGAGGAGCTTTTTCGCAAAATGTGTACGCTGGATGTCACCAAAGCCATGTTATATAAAAAGTAAATTTTAGAGAAAGGAGTCAAAAATGCCCGAAAGTATACAACACAAAATTGACAGGGTTAGAGCACCACGAGTCCACATTACTTATGACGTGGAAATCGGTGATGCCATTGAAATGAAAGAGATACCTTTCGTCGTCGGCGTGCTGGCCGATTTGTCCGGCAAACCCGATAAACCCCTGCCGAAGATGAAGGATCGTAAATTTATTGAAATCGACCGTGATAATTTCGATCAGGTGTTGGAGGGAATGAGTCCCCGGCTGGCCTATCGCGTGGATAACAAACTGACGAATGACGACACCAAAATGGCGGTTGAGCTCAAATTTAAATCCATGGAGGATTTTCATCCCGAGCGTATCGCGAACCAGGTGGATCCATTGCGCAAACTGGTAGAAACCCGGCAACGGCTTTCCGATCTGCTCAGCAAGATGGACGGCAATGACAAATTGGAAGAACTGCTGCAGGAGGTGATGACCAGCACGGAAAAGATTGAACAGCTGGCCAAGGATGCCGGGGTGGAAAAATCCGCCGCGGAAGGCGACGAAACTCAAAAAGAAGAATAAAATAAAGGAGAATGACGATGGCCGAAAACGAACAACAGCCAAAATCCGAGGCCGCTGAGGCAGAAGCGGTCAAGGAAGAGTTAACCCTGCTGGATCAGATCATCGATGAGGGCAAATTGGCGCTCGACGTGAGCCAACGGGCGGGCGCGAAAGATCTTCTCAGTGAGTTTGTCAGCCAGATTATGGATGGCGCCATGGTGGTGGCAAAGGATACGGAAGCCACGATCAACAACCGCATCAGCCAGATCGACAAACTCCTCTCCGACCAGCTGAACGAAATCATGCACCACGAAGACTTTCAGAAACTGGAAGGCTCCTGGCGGGGTCTGAACTATCTGGTCATGCAAAGTGAAACCGGTGAGAGCATGAAAATCAGGGTCATGAATGCCAGCAAAAAGGATCTGCTGAAGGATTTGGAGAAAGCCGCCGAGTTTGACCAGTCGACTCTCTTTAAAAAAATCTATGAATCCGAGTTCGGCACTTTTGGCGGTTCCGCCTACGGCGCTCTGATCGGTGACTTTAACATCAGCAACCATCCCCAGGACATGTCTTTTATCGAAAAAATGTCCCAGGTCGCTGCTGCCGCGCATGCGCCTTTCATTGCTGCCGCGGCGCCGGAGCTACTGGGTTTCGATAGTTTCACCCAGCTCGGTGAACCGCGCGACATGTCCAAGATCTTTCAGCGCACCGAATACGTCAAATGGCGGTCGTTTCGCGAATCGGAAGATTCCCGCTACGTCGGCCTGGCACTGCCGCATATCCTGATGCGGCTTCCCTACGGCAAGGACAATGTTCCGGTCGAAGCGTTTGAATTCGAAGAAGAAGTGGATGGTGCCGATCACAGCAAATACCTGTGGGGCAATGCGGCCTATGCTCTGGGTGCCCGGCTCACCGATGCCTTTGCCAAATACCACTGGTGTGCTGCGATTCGTGGCGTGGAAGGCGGCGGTCTGGTGGAAGGACTGCCGGCCCACACCTTTAAAACCGACGAGGGCGATGTGGCCCTCAAGTGTCCGACCGAGATCGCGATCACCGACCGGCGCGAGAAAGAACTGGCTGATCTGGGCTTGATTCCGCTGGTGCACTGCAAGGATACGGACTACGCCGCCTTTTTCAGCACCCAGACCGCCAACAGACCCAAGGTTTACGATACGGATTCCGCAAATGCCAATGCCCGGCTGTCTTCCCAGCTGCAATACATCCTGGCGGTCTCTCGGTTTGCCCATTACTTGAAATCCATTATGCGCGACAAGATCGGCAGCTTCATGACCCGCAAAAATGCGGAAGACTTTCTCAATCGCTGGATCAATAACTACACCCTCGGCGACGATGATGCCGGCCAGGAGATGAAGGCCAAATACCCACTGCGTGAAGCGCGGGTGGATGTCACCGAAGTTCCGGGAAAACCGGGAGTCTATCGGGCGGTGGCGTTTTTAAAGCCCCATTACCAATTGGACGAACTGACCATTTCGCTGAGACTGGTGGCCGATCTGCCGCCCCCTGCGGCCTAAGACAGCCCAATTACTATCATACACCAGGTTTGGAAAGGAGGTGAAAGCGGCGTAAAAAAACGAACGAGAAATAGTATGGCAAATAAGCTAAACAAGAACACGAGACACTATAACCGGGAACCATTGGGTTTCCATTAAGAAAGGAGGCACTGCCATGGCAGTCGATATGTTTCTAAAACTGGAAGGCATAAAAGGGGAAGCCGCCGACCACAAGCACAAGGACGAGATCGATGTGCTTGCCTGGAGCTGGGGTGCTTCACAGAGCGGCACCACGCATGTCGGAGGCGGGAGCGGAGCCGGCAAGGCCAATTTTCAGGATGTCAGCGTCACCAAATATGTCGACAAGTCCTCGCATGCCCTGCTCAAAGCGGTTGCCGTCGGCCAGCATATTAAATCTGCCCTGCTGACGGTCCGCAAGGCCGGTGAGAAGCCCCTGGAATACATCAAGCTCACCATGAAAAACTGCCTGATCTCTTCGGTTTCCACCGGGGGGTCGGGCGGCGAAGACCGGCTGACGGAAAACATCACAATCAACTTCGGCAATTTCCAATATGAATATACGCCGCAGAAGGCGGACGGCAGCGGGGACTCGGTGCTGCCTTTCGGATTTGACATTGCAACGAATGAACCGAAATGATTGAAAAAAACCTTAACGCACAGGCGTCCATCCTGGACAGACTGCTGGATTCTGACCCCAAGGTCGCCAGCGAGCCTGTCCGGGACCGCCTTTCGGTTCGGCAAATCAAGGATGCCGTCGTCAGGGATCTTGAAAAACTTCTCAATACCCGGCGGCAAATCCTGGTGCCGTCGCCGGAATATCATGAGATCCATAACTCCCTGTTTATGTATGGCTTACAGGACTTCACCATGAAGAACCCGGCCAGCCCGATGGTCAAACAGCAGCTGCGCCAGGTCATTGAACGAACGATCTCCCGCTTTGAACCGCGTTTGAAGAACGTCACCGTCCAGATAGAGGCACCGGGACAGAATGCACGGGACCTGCGGTTCAGAATCACCGCCATGCTGATTATGGAACCCATCACCGAACCGGTAATCTTTGATACCTATTTTGACGTCAGCCGGGGGGAATATAAGATCCAGAGATAATTATGGACGATCAACTACTGCAATACTATGAACGCGAACTGACGTACATTCGTGCGATGGCGGCGGAATTCGCCCGAACTTACCCCAAGATCGCCGGCCGGCTCCTCCTCGAGCCCGACCGCTGTGAAGACCCGCATACCGAGCGGCTGATCGAAGCCTTTGCGTTTATCAGCGGCCGGATACAGAAAAAAATAGATGATGATTTTCCGCAAATAACGGAGTCGTTGTTCAACATTCTCTATCCGCATTACATCAATCCGATTCCGTCCATGTCGATCGTCAAATTCGAACCGGTCCGGCAGAATGTGCCTGAAAACGGCTATCGAATTGACAGCCAGACAAAGCTTTACTCCAAACCGGTTCAGGGTGCCCCCTGTCAGTTTTTCACCACCCAACCGGTGATGATGTGGCCGATCGAGGTGGTTTCCGCAGGACTGCGTGATCCCCTGGATGTCACCAGTGGAGCGCCGCAGGCGATTTTTATCGAGTTAAAAACCTTTAACAAACTTAAATTATCTCAGCTGGGATGGGAAACCCTGCGTTTTTTTCTCAACGGCCCTTCCCAGCATGTTTATCATCTTTATGAACTTCTGTTGAATAATGTCAATGAAATCATTTACGAATCGGTCGACAGCCGGGGAAAAGGTCAGACGGTTGTGACCGGGCCGGACAACATCAAACCGGTGGGATTCGAGCCGAATGAACGCATGCTGCCGTATCCTCAGCGGTCGTTTCCGGGCTACAGCTTGCTCTTCGAATATTTCTGCTTTCCGGAAAAGTTTCTGTTTTTCGATCTCGGTGGATTACGGAAAGTCCGCCAACTCGCGCCCACCGACACTCTCCGGATCTGGATAAACCTGAAGCGGTCCGCCAAGACGAATCTGGTGGTCGATCACGATACTTTTTTACTGAACGCATCGCCGGCCGTGAATCTGTTCAAACGAATCGCCGAACCCATTCGAGTCGAACAGCGTAAAACAGAGTATCAGGTGGTGGCGGATGTTCGCCGGCCGTATGCCACCGAAGTATTCAGCGTCGATCAGGTCAAGGCAACTTCCATAGGGTCCCCCGGCAAAGAAATCCAATACAAACCATTCTACTCCATTCGCCATCATCTGGAAAAAGAAGATACCCGTGAACACCTTGCGTTTTGGCATTTGCAGCGGCAGGCATCGCATCGCAGCGACTTCGGCGGCACCGAGGTCTTACTGGCTTTCACCGGACCGGACTTCAAACCGCTGGATCCCGGCGTGGAGATTTTAACCGTTCACACCACCTGTACCAATCGCGACCTGCCGGCCCGTTTGCCTTTTGGGGATCCTGCCGGTGATTTTGACCTGGAAGTTGAAGCGCCGGTTGCCCACATCGACTGTTTGATCAAACCGACGCCGACCCGCCGGCCGTTCCTGGGCGGGGAGCTCCAGTGGCGCCTGATATCGCATTTGTCCCTCAACTACATGTCGCTGGTACAGGGTGGAGAAACGGCCCTCAAGGAAATTCTGAAACTTTACGATTTTGACAACTCACCTTCAACCCGCCAGCAAATAGATGGAATCGTTTCGTTGAGTTCCCAACATGTTACCAAGCGCATCGGGCAGTCCTTCAGCCGCGGTGTTCAAGTCACCGTCGAGTTGGACGAGGATAAATTTGTGGGGACTGGACTGTATTTGTTTGCAAGTATTCTGGAAAGATTTCTGGCCCAGTACGTTTCGGTCAACTCCTTCTCGCAAATGGTCGTTAAAACCATCCAGCAAAAGGAATTTTTGAAAAAGTGGATGCCAAGAAGCGGCAATCAGGCACTTCTCTAAAAGACCGTCTTTTTGAGGAGCATTACAAATTTTCTTTTTTCAAGGCCGTCAGCTTGCTGGAATCTCTATTTCCCGAAAGAAGTACCCTGGGGCAGACCTTGGAGCCGGATAAGGAAGCCGTGCGCTTTTCCGTCAAACCCAGTTTGGCTTTTCCCGGCAGTGACATCTCCAAACTTGAGCAGAGCGAAGACGGCGGACCAGCCCAAATGGAAGTAACCTTTATGGGCCTGATCGGGCCGGCCGGCGTTTTGCCTCACTGGTACACCGAACTAATTATTGAGAGAATTTGGAAAAGGGATCAAAGCCTGGCCGCTTTTCTGAACATCTTCCACCATCGTCTGATTTCCATATTTTACCTGGCCTGGAAGAAATACCGCTTCGAGGCCAGCTATCTGCCGGATGCCCGTGACCGGCTATCGCGTTGTCTTTTAAGCCTGGCCGGTTTGGGCACACCGGGGCTGATCGAGAGGATTGGGCTGCCGGCCGAGTCCCTGGCATTCTATAGCGGGATTTTGTCGCGCTCCATTCCCTCCGCTGCCGCCATCGAGTCGGCCGTGGAATATTTTGCCGGCACGGATGTCAACATTATACAGTTCATTGAGCGCATGCTTCCGATAAGTCCTGAAGACCAAACTCGACTGGGAGCAGCCAACAGTCATTTGGGAGTCGACGCGGTTTGCGGATCCTATACCCGGGAATGCGCGACAAAGTTTCGAGTTAATCTGGGCCCGGTCGGCTATAAAAATTTCCTGCGCTTTCTGCCCACCGGCGACCTGCTGCCACCCATCTTTGCCTTGGTGCGGTGCATGGTCGGAATCGAATACGAGTTCGAAATCACGGTTTTCCTCAATCGTGATGAAGTGCCCCCCTGCACCCTGGGGGAGGAAACCCCGACTGCACCGAGGCTGGGATGGTCGACATGGGTAAAATCACCGGATGTAATCCATGAGGAGAATCCGGCGATCACTTTTGGGGAACAAGTTTAGCTGATAAGCTATTGAGCTGATAGGCCTAAAGCGGATGATACCCATCGTTTTTATAGCTCATCAGGTTAATAACTTATGAGTTCAGCAGCTTAAAAGCTCAATAGTTTATCAGCTTTTCTGATAGCTCAACAGCTTACCAACTTATCAGCTCAACAGCTAAATAGGGGAGTATCGCCATGCCAAGTACAAATCTTAAATCCCTGATCGGAAAACTCAACGACACCTGCCGCAAGGCGCTGGAATCGGCTGCCGGCCTTTGCCTGTCCCAAACCCATTACGAGGTCGACCTCGAGCATTTCCTGATCAAGCTTTTGGAGATATCGCAAACGGATTTTCAGCAAATCCTGCGGTATTTCGAGATCAATCAGGACCGCCTGACAGCTGACCTGACCCGGGCCATGGAGGGCTTCAAGACCGGCAATGCCCGCACGCCGGCCCTGTCGCCGCGGATTCCACGCATGGCGCAGGAGGCCTGGCTGCTGGCTTCTATTGATTATCAGGCGCCGGTTGTTCGTTCCGGGCACATTCTGCTGGCGCTGATGAGCAGTGAAGAAATGGCCCGCATGCTGACCGAAAGCTCACCGGGCTTCAAACAGATTTCGGTGGAGAAATTGCGGGAGAATCTGGCTGACCTCATTGCCGGTTCGGAAGAAGACAAGGCTGCCGGGCCGACACCTGCTGCCGGGAGGGAACCGGGTCAAAAAATGGCGCCGGCAGGCACCAAGGCCCTGGACCAGTTCACCATCAACCTCACCGATCGCGCCCGCAAAGGCGAGATCGACCCGGTGCTCGGCCGGGATGACGAGATTCGACAGATGGTGGACATATTGATCCGCCGCCGGCAGAACAACCCTATTTTAACCGGTGAAGCCGGTGTGGGTAAAACTGCCGTGGTGGAAGGATTTGCCCTGCGCATCACACAGGGGGATGTCCCACCGCCCCTGCAAAATGTTGAGGTTCGCACGCTTGATCTGGGATTGCTCCAGGCCGGCGCCGGCATTAAAGGGGAGTTTGAAAACCGGCTCAAGTCGGTTATCGAGGAGGTCAAGGCCTCGCCCATACCGATTATCCTGTTTATCGATGAGGCGCACACCATGATCGGAGCCGGCGGTGCCGCCGGCTCCGGGGATGCCGCCAACCTGCTCAAACCCGCCCTCGCGCGCGGCGAACTGCGCACGATTGCGGCCACCACCTGGTCGGAATACAAAAAATACTTTGAAAAGGACGCGGCCCTGACCCGCCGCTTTCAGGTGGTCAAGATCGAAGAGCCCGACGAGGGCAAGGCCCTGATCATGATGCGTGCCATCGCGCCGTTTTTGGAAAAACATCACGGCGTCATGATCACCGACGACGCCCTGCTGGAATCGGTCCGGTTGTCCCACCGCTACCTGACGGCCCGGCAGCTGCCGGATAAATCCGTCAGCGTGCTGGACACGGCCTGTGCCCGGGTGGCAATTGGACTGAGCGCCACCCCTGCGGCCGTTGAGGCCGTCGGCCGCCGCATCGGTGAAATCGAACGGGAAATGAAAATCCTGCAAAGAGAAGCGCTGATCGGAAAGGATCATGCCGAACGCCTTGCAGCGCTTGCAGAAGAAAAAGAAACGACCCGCGAGGAAGTCGAGGCCTTAAACCAAACGTGGCAGTCGGAGCTGGACGTCGCCAACCGCATCCGGGAAACTCACAAAGAGATCCAGGAAATATTCGAAAATGAATCACCCGATTCGGCGCTGCTGGCGGAAAAGCAGGCGGCATTGAAAGATCTGGAAATGGAGCTGGCAACCGTGCAGGGCGATCCACCCCTGGTGCAGCTATCCGTGGATTCGGATATCATCTCCGAGGTGATATCCGGCTGGACCGGCATCCCCACGGGCCGCATGCTGACCGATGAGATCGACACGGTTTTGAAAATGGAGAAATTTTTGGGCGAACGCATCATCGGTCAGGACCACGCCCTGGCGGCAGTGGCCCAGATGATCCAGACCGCGCATGCCGGCATCGAAGATCCGTCCAAGCCCACGGCCGTGTTTATGTTCGTCGGACCGAGCGGCGTCGGCAAAACCGAAACCGCTCTGGCGCTTTCCGAGCTTCTTTACGGCGGGGAGCAGAACGTCGTGACCATCAACATGTCGGAATACCAGGAGGCTCACACGGTTTCCGGCTTGAAGGGTTCACCTCCCGGTTATGTGGGTTACGGCGAGGGCGGAGTGCTCACCGAGGCGGTGCGCCGACGGCCATACAGCGTGGTTCTGCTGGATGAAGTGGAAAAAGCCCACCCCGACGTGATGGAGCTTTTCTACCAGATCTTCGACAAGGGCAGACTGGAAGACGGTGAAGGTCGCCAGATCGATTTTAAGAACACGGTCCTTATTCTCACCTCCAACCTGGGGACCGACACCATAATGAAAGTCTGCGCCGACGAGGAGACCATGCCCGATGCGCCTGCCCTGGCCGAAATGCTGCGCCCTGAGCTGCTCAAGCACTTTAAGCCGGCTTTCATGGGCCGCCTCAAGGTAGTTCCCTATTATCCGATCAGTGATCAGGTGATGCGTCTGATCGTCCGGCTCAAGCTGGACCGCATTGCCCAGCGTATGCAGGAAAATCGCAAGGTCGCTTTCATCTATGACCAGGAGCTGATCGAGTCCGTCGCCGCGCGCTGCACGGAAGTAGAAAGCGGCGCAAGGAATGTCGACCATATTCTGACGAATACCCTCCTGCCGGAATTGAGCCGGGAATTGTTGAGTCGAATGGCGGCCGATGAGCAGATCAAGCAGGTCCGGATCGGGTTGGACGGGCAGGGGTTTAAATACGAAATAAGTTAGCTGTTAAGCTCGTGAGTTCGTAACCTCATTAGGCTGACCAGTCAACTGCGGATGATATTCATTTTTTAACTTATGCGCTCAATAGCTTTGAGGGAGCAGCACTCACTGGAGGGGTCAATGAGAGGGGTTTATGTGGCCGCAAGTCGTCCAACTCACTGTTCCGTCTGCAGCAGGCCACTGTCGTTTCACCAGCAGTGGGCCGGCGACATCTGTGATGACTGGCGCTGCCGCTGGACCAGGCTCGACAGAGCGATGGAAGCCCACCGGCGGGAGGCGGCTCGTGAGCTCGGTGTGAGGCAGCCGGAAGTCTTTCGTCCCCTGGTGGTGCCGAATCGTCCGGGCTCAATCGAAGACTTGCCCGCCAAGCGGCGGGCGGACCATCTAAAATTCCTTATCGAGCTTTCGATGCTGGCAGCTCAAGACAGAGTCGGCGGCGAGAAACCCGGCAGCGATCGTCCGCATCCGGACAGCAGACCTCGGGAAGCGCTGGCCGCTGCCGTGTGTGCGGTCTGTGGGGGTGCTTGCTGCCACCGGGCCGGAGACCACGCATTTCTCGACGCGGCGGTCATTGCTCGCTTCCCGGCCGTGAATGGCATTATGGATCCTTCGAACATTGCAGATACTTATGCTGCGCATTTACCTGCGCGGTCGTTTGCCGGCTCCTGCGTTTACCATACCTTTGCCGGCTGTGGCTTGCCCCGATACCTGCGAGCTGATATCTGCAATGTCTACCGCTGCAGCGGTTTAAAGCAGGCGGAAGGCTGGGCTCGCAGCGACGGCACCACCCATGTCTACGTGGTAGTGCGCGAGGACAACAGAATCAAGCGGAGCGCCTTTATTCAAGCTGATAAAATTCGGCACTATCCCCCCACGGATGCCTTACCGGGATCAAAACGAACGCCATATATAAAACTAATTCGGTAAGATGCAATTATAGATAGCGAAGGTTACTTCACATGACTGAGGTCAATCATGATCTAAAAGAAGATACTCTGGAATTGTCGGCTGAGCTGACCGTAGACCAGGCGATCGAGCTGGCCAAGGGACTTCAGCAGCGGCTCGCGTTGGAGGAGGCCGAGACGATCTACCGGCGGATTCTGGCACACCTGCCCGAGCACCCGGATGCCTTGCATTTTTTAGGCCTGCTGCAGTATCAGCGCGGCCGGCCGGAGGAGGCGGTGCGAATCATTTCAGAGGCCCTTCGGATTGCTCCCGACTATGTTGACGCCTGCAACAACCTGGGCAACATTTACCGTGAACAGGAGCGTTTGTATGAAGCCGAGTCCTGTTACCGGCGGGTTATCGAGCTGACCCCCCGAAATGCCGGAGCATACAACAATCTGGGAACCGTGCTGCGAGCAAGGGGACTGCTCTCAGATGCAGCCGCGGCCTACCAGAAAGCCATCGATCTTGAGCCGAATTTTCCTAATCCCTTCGAAAACATGGGCAACCTGCTGAGCCGGCAGGGCAAGGTTACCGAGGCCGTGGCCCATTACAGCCAGGCCATTGTCTTAAATCCCGACCATCCGGGCTGTAAAAAAATGCTGGGCGTTGCACTATCCTGCCTTGGCCGGGCGGAGGAGGCAGCCGGCGTTTTTCGGGAGTGGGCCGAAAAAGAGCCCGATAATCCAGTGGCGCAGCACCTGCTCGCCGCCTGTTCGGGCAAAGATGTCCCGCAACGCGCGGCCGACGCTTATGTCAGGCAGGTGTTCGACAACTTCGCGGAGCGCTTCGAAGAACGGTTGGAAAGCCTGGAATATCAGGCACCGGAGTTGGTCGCCGGGGCCGTCGCCGAAATTTACCCGGAGCCGGCAGGCGATCTTGATTTTCTCGACGCCGGCTGTGGGACCGGATTGTGCGGCCGACTGCTGCGGCCCTATGCTCGCTGGCTGGAAGGTGTAGATTTATCTCCCGGGATGATGTCGCGTGCAAATTCAACCGGGTGCTACGATGCCTTGGAGGAGGCCGAGCTGACGGACTTTATCGGCTCCCGCAAAGATGCTTACGACATAATCGTGTCGGCCGACACGCTGTGCTATTTCGGTGACCTGAGCGCGGTAATGGCCGCTGTGGCTGAAGCTCTGCGACCCGGCGGGTTTTTCATATTTACCGTCGAACACGGTGGGGATGGCGATGACACCATGCCTGCCGGATTCCGTCTCAACCCGTTAGGCCGATACTGCCACCAGAAGAACTACGTCAATCGGGTAGTTGTCGAAGCCGGCATGCAAATCAAAAGTGTGGTGCACGGTGTGCTGCGTCAAGAGATGGGATCGCCGGTCGCCGGGCTGGTGGTGACAGCTGTTGTAGAAGGTGTGAACGGATAGAGGAACGGGAAAGACTATAGTATGGGTTTCAGGTGAGATTTCAGGTGTCAGCGATCGTATTTCAGATGGGTAAAATGATCGCCGATCAATGAAATTTGGCGACAGCCATGCAAGTTGTAAGTTGTTAGTTGTTAGTTGTCAGGTGGAAAAATTATGGACCTCCCGCAAAAGAATAAAGCTGGCAATACCATAGCCCGGGACACGGCTGCTGCGCCGTCAGGTCCACCTTATAGCCAGGTGGTTCTTACCGCCGATGAAGCCCTGGAGGTTGCGCTTCAACTGCATCGGCACGGATCTTTGGACCCGGCTGAGAATCTTTACCGAAAAGTCATCGCAGCCGCACCCGAAAACCTGAACGCCTTGCACTACCTGGGTGTCCTCTGCCATCAGCAGAACCGGCATGCCGAAGCGGCTGAATCGATCCGGCACATCATTGACCTCGATCCGCAGAATGCCGATGCCCACAACAATCTGGGCAACGTACTGGAAGGACTGGGAAAATATTCCGAAGCGGAGGTCTACTACCGAAAGGCGATTGAACTTCGGCCCGGCCATGATCCCGCGTGCAACAACCTGGGCGTGATCCTGATGGCTCAAAGAAGGGTAGCCGAGGCGTTGGATGCTTACCGTCGGGCAGTTGCTCTGGCGCCGGAGTCGGCCGACTACCGCTATAACATGGGCAATGCGTTGCGCAAGTCAGGGGAAATCGGAGAAGCCGTCGACGCCTATCAAAAAGCCGTTGATTTGAATCCCGATCACACCGGAGCGCGCCAGGGACTTGCCCGAACCCTGCTCGAGGCCGGCCGACATGATGAAGCCGCTGAAGTCTTCGAGGAATGGCTGCGCAAGGAGCCGGGCAACCCGGTTATCCTCTACCTGCAGGCAGCCTGCCTGGGCGAAAGGGTGCCAGACCGTGCCCCGGATGCTTATGTCCAGCAGGTTTTCGACGACCTGGCCGACAGTTTCGACGCCCACCTGGTGGATAACCTTGACTACCGGGCACCGGGTCTGGTTACTGAGGCCCTCTCTGCGGTGCTCCCCTCGCCGAATGCCAACTTCGACATCCTGGATGCGGGATGCGGCACCGGCCTTTGCGGTCCGCTCCTCCGGCCGTATGCCCGCAGACTTGTGGGCGTTGACCTGTCCGCCAAAATGTTGACCAAAGCAGCAGGGCGTAAGATTTACAATAATCTGGTAAAATACGAATTGACCGAATATTTAGGTCATCAAAACGAAGCCTTCGACGTCATCGCGTCAGCGGATACCCTTTGCTACTTCGGCACCCTGGGGCCCGTTTTGCAGGCCTCCGCCAAAGCCTTGAAGCCGGGCGGTCTCCTGGCCTTCACGCTCGAAGATGTTGGGAATGGGGCATCAGAATTCAAACTCAATCCGCATGGACGATATTCACACACCAGGTCATATGTGGAGAGCGCTTTGAACGAATCAGGGCTTGCCGTCACTTCGTTTATGTCCGTGGTTTTACGAAATGAGGGTAAGAAACCGGTGGTGGGGCATCTGGTAGTGGTGAAGAAGGTTGATAAGAATAAGGAGATAATGGGTAAAGGCACCAACTTCTCTACCCAAGGAGGGACATCATGGCTGCCAAACAGGATGTAATAGACTACGTAAATGACAAGTTTAAGACCAGAGCCGGTTTACTTGATGCACTTCTTTCAATGTTGAACGCATGCGATGACCAGGGAATGGTTCAGCATTTGAGAAAGGCCTACATCGACAACAATCCGGAGGTTGAATTTACGGAGAATGATGAGGTCGCATCAGGCGCCAACTATGATTCGAACAACAACAAGATCACCATAAGACCCGGTGGCAGCAACCTCGACCTGGCCGACAATCTGATCTTCGAGTCGTTTAACTGCACCCATCGCCAAGACTATAAGGATCTTAGCAGTCGCTTCAACCAGAATACTTTTCCTCCGATGCTCTTTCTAGACTACGGCAAAGAGATGTCCCGGATAGAAGGGATGGTTGTTTATAAATACGTATCACTGCTTCGCGAGATCCAGAAGAACATATCTCAGGATGCGCCGTTAACCAATGGCGCCCGTCGGGCCCTTCGATCGAACGCCGAAGTGTCTCATGAAGCACAGTTGATCTCTCGCATGCAGTGGACGCCTCACGACCCCAGCGGAACCGGCGACTGGCGCTTTCCAACCCCGGAACACTACGCATTCCGCAAGGTGATGGCATTGACCGTGAGCCAGGCCTGGTACCGGATCAAGTATCTAATTGTAATGAGTGGGGGAGGGAACGCCATCGGACACTACAATACTTTGGACTACAACATGAGATTTCAGAAATGGTTTCAAGGAATATGGTCTAACCTTCAAAATGAATCCAAGCCGACAGCGTTTATAGAGAGCTGCGGAGAAGCCAACCGGGTCTTCAAAAATAAGATGGGGGCCAATTGGCGAGAAATAACGCTGGCGGACTATCAGTTTTCAACCGCATTGGAGTTGGAAGCGCGGAGGCTGCAGAAGCGCGCCTCCCTCACCAAGGCACCCGATGTATAGTGGGATTATGTGCAATCAATAACTGGAGATAACTCGTTCGAATTAATACGAGACGAAATTTATTATCATGCTTTAAACTGGAGGCTGCCAAAATGAAATTCGGATTAATTGATGCCTGCGATCTTGTCGGTTTTCCCTATTCACACGGGAGCGCCTTTCAGGAGGTCGCCGACCGCACCAATAACATTATTTTATCGCGGGCTCCCGGCATTTATGCCACGGGACTTATCGAAGAGAACTATGCCTCCAAAAGCTTTTACAACAAGGCCAAGTCCTGTGATTGGGGCCCCATGGCCGGATTCGTTCTGGCAGATCCGCGCTTCACCAAACGCGTCAGACTGGAGGGCGGCTTCGCCAAACAGGAGGCCGATCTTATCAAGGCTTTTCAATTCGGCGCCTCAACGATCTTTCTGTTTATCAGCGATTTCAGACGAATGTGGCTGATCGCCAGGGGATTGATCCAGGAAATTGCCCGAACCGGTGCGGACGACATCACCTATCGTGCGGTTGGAGGCCGCGTGCCGCATTTTGCCCATGGTTTCGAATTTCATCTGCTGCGACTCGCCGGCGTTCCCGGTGCAACAGAACCGCTCTGGATGGTGCAATATCGCGACGCTTCCAATGAATGGCGACCCGTCGAGGCAGCGGTGGATCGTGACTGCCCGGGTGCGGTTAAGGGGACCTACCGAAGCGCAACAACGGGTGACTATGACCTGTTTGCAGTATGGCCGAGTAAACAGAGCTTTGACCAGGGAGCAGCAATCGGATTAGACCGAAGACCGGTGGAACCTTTCACGTTATTTCAGCTCGCAAACAGTGTCGCAGACCCGGCGCTAAAAAGGGCCATCAACGAAAATGTAGATGCCCTGGAAAGCCCGGGTCGCGGAAATATTACATTGCGTATCGAAGATACGGCCGTCCGACTGAATGCCGCTTTAGCCAGAAGGGGGTATACGGGCGGCAACATGGTGCACCACAGTGACGAAGGCGGGCGACCCTTTATCGATGATATAGATTTGCCGATCATTGCCTTTTTCCCGAATAACGCCACCAGCCCTTTCGGCATAGAAAGCCTGTTCGACCTCAGTGTATTTATTCGTGTTGCTCACCAGTCTAACTATGTGACCATCGTCAACCCGGCCTGGAGCGCCGATATTATCGCGGCTCACAACGCCATTGGGCATTGAAAAAAGGACAAAACTCGGATAATGATTTACTGTGTGGATGCAGAATAGAAGTTCCACCCCCTGAACCGAGCCGCTCATTTTAGAAATGAGGTTCCAAAATGGCAAAACCCATCTCATTTGGAGAGCTTGATTTCAAGATCGTCGCGTCCATGGATGAAACCCGGCAAATTTTAGAACCCGATACGCCCTTTCGCATTCTTATTCTGGGCGATTTCAGCGGCCGTGAGAACCGCCAAGTCTTTGAAAGCGGTGCCGCATTAACAGGTCGTCGTGCCGTTGAGGTGGATCGGGACAACCTGGATGAAGTGATGGCACGAATGCAGCCCGAGATTCGGCTGCAATTTACGGGCTCTGAAAATGATGCTATGACGATCCGCTTTGCCGAGCTGGACGATTTTCATCCTGACCGGCTTTACCAGCAGCTCGAAATATTCGAGGCCATTAGAGAGATTCGCCGCAAGCTCGATAATCCCCGAAACTTTAAGGAAGCCGCAAAAGAAATCCGGAGCTGGTCCGAATCGGAGGCCGCTGCAATCCAGGAACCACCGAAAGAATCACCAACACCTGCACCCGATGTCGGTGAAATTGAGAAGTCCGCTTTACTCGACCAGATTATTGAAGGTGCTCAGGGTCGACCCCCGGAAGCCCCTCCGTCTTCGGACGCATCGGAATGGAGCCGGTTCCTGAGAAAAATCGTCCAGCCCCACCTCGTACCCGACCAGGATCCCCGCCAATTGGAGTTGGAGGATACAATTTATGCAGCTGCAAGCGAGATGATGCGGATAATTTTACATCATCCGAATTATCAGGCCCTCGAATCAGCCTGGCGGGGGCTGGATTTCCTTGTATCCAGACTGGAAACCGACGGCCGGCTCAAGCTGTATGTGCTCGACCTCTCAAAGTCCGAGCTGGCAGCCGACCTGAACGACGCCAATGATTTGCGGAACACCGGTATATACAAAATCCTGGTGGAGCAAACGATCGGGATCGCCGGTGGAGAACCGTGGGCGGTAATCGGCGGCAACTATACCTTCAGGCAAACCCGGGAAGACGCTGAACTGCTGGGACGTATGGCGAAGATCGCAGCGGCAGCCGGCGCACCCTTTATCGCGGCAGCCGATCTAAATCTTCTGGGCTGCGATTCATTGGCCAAAAGCCCCGATCCGGATGATTGGCGGTCAACCATGGATGAACACGAACGGGCGGTCTGGCAGGCATTGCACAAATTACCCGAAGCCGCTTATCTGGGTCTGGCCCTGCCGCGGTTTTTATTGCGCCTGCCATATGGAGCGGACACCGATCCCCTGGAACAATTTGAATTCGAAGAAATGGCTGAAAAACCGGAACACGAAAATTACCTGTGGGGAAATCCCTGCTTTGCCTGCATCTGCCTGCTGGGCCAGTACTTCAGTGCGGACGGCTGGAACCTTCAAACCGACGCCGGAGGCGACATCGATAATCTGCCATTGCACGTATACCGGGAAGCGGACGAAATCCGCATTAAACCCTGTGCCGAAGCCTTGCTGACCGAGCGCGCCGCCGAAATAATCATGAACTCGGGCTTTATGCCGCTGCTGTCTTTTCGAGAGCAGGATCACATTCGGCTGGCCCGTTTTCAATCCCAGGCCCTGCCGCCGACGCGTCTGGCCGGAAGGTGGGGCTAGGAATGAAAATTGAAGATTGAATATTTGAGGAATTCTGTCGTTCTTAATTGTCTAACAAATATAGAATGCTTATTTTTGAAAATCAAACGATCTAAATTGATCCCATGAAATATACGCAGTATCAGCGAAGCGAATTTCATTAGGACCATCAAAACGTTTAAATATCATGACACATCCTTATTTAGAATTGATCGATGAAAATCAGCAGGTGCAGCGGATAGAGATAGTTGACAGGATCTGTATGGGGCGGACCTGCAAGGGAATCGACCCTCAGAAGCGGATTCTGCTGGAGTTTCCTCTGGTGTCCAGAAATCATGCCGAGATCAGCTATACCGCAGGACGTCTCCAAATTATCGATAACAGTAGTAACGGTACCTGGGTCAACGATGTGCGGATGGCGGCCGGATCAACCAAAGCGCTTTCAGACGGGGATACCATTCGCATCGGTTATTCGCTAATGCGGGTCGTCTATCCCAAAGTTTCCGAAGCTGCTAAACAAAACCATACTTCAACAGAATTGACAATAGTTTCCACGCTGGAAGAAGTGGTCACCAGTCTGGTGGCAGATATGCGAGGATTTTCGTCCTATTGCCAAACACATTCCTCGGCCGATGTCTACGGCATGATTAATGAGATATTTGATCAGTTTAGCAGAAATATTGAAGATTTCAAAGGTACTGTCAAAGACTATGCCGGTGATTCCGTCCTTGCCTTCTGGGAACATCAATTCGAGGAACCTACCAGACAGGCCGTATTGGCGTGTCTGGCAGCCATTCAACAGATGTTAAGCTTTAATAAAACCCAGGTTGAACTTTCCGGG
>Ga0210062_1000013_pt1 | contig 46600 bp, 42 predicted proteins | sample Muzzi_CordA_D2_FD_185528 | JGI IMG/M metagenome (GOLD analysis project Ga0210062, IMG submission 185528) | Wetland microbial communities from San Francisco Bay, California, USA, that impact long-term carbon sequestration - Muzzi_CordA_D2 (SPAdes) | ecosystem: Environmental > Aquatic > Marine >...
AAGAGTGCCTTTGGCAGGGTAGCGCATCAGCAGGTTTGCCCTGCAGCAACCACGGATGTCCCTTCTCGGGCGGCAGGACGGACAGCAGACATCCTTGACCAACATATCTGCCTTCATGAGTGCACGGCCCGGCCACGCCAACGGCGGGCCTACCGCTTCGCATCCTCCACAATCATCGCCGCGCCCTTTTTGGCGATCATGATAGTCGGCGAATTGGTGTTGCCCGACGTGATCGACGCGGGCGGGAAACGGTCTTTCACCTGGGCACTCCCGTAAGTGAGGTGACCGAAAGCAGGAACATCCCATCTGACAAGGACCACGACCAGCGTTCCGCGAGGGCCGCTTCTGCGATATACCAATTACGTCGAGGTCGCACGTCTGGAGGACTGTAGATGACCGAAACGGTATCGAAACCCCAACTTCGCAATACGTGGGAGTCAGCAGCACCTGGCTGGGCGAAGTGGGAGCACGTGTTGACCCCCGCTTTCTCAAGTGCGACTGACGCGCTCATCGATATGGCCGGTATCCGGCCCGGGATGCGCATTCTTGACCTTGCATGCGGTGCCGGGAGCCAAACCATCCAGGCGGCGAGGCGCGTGGGTCCGAACGGCAAGGTAGTGGCCAGCGATATCTCGGGCACCATGCTGGAGCATGTACGTCGAAACGCCGCTCGTGAAGGTCTTCAGAATATCGAAACGCTTGAATGTGCGGCTGACGAATTGGATAAAACGCAAGCGCCGTTCGACGCGTCGATGTGCCGAATGGGATTGATGCTTTTTCCATCGCCGTCAAAGGCCCTGGAGGTTGTTCGACTTGTGCTGAAGCCCGGCGCGCGTTTCGCGGCACTGGTGTTTACGACGCCGGCAAACAATCCCTTCCTGGCACAACCAATGGCGATCCTTCTGCGCCATGCTGGCAAGTCGCCGCCTGCGCCCGGGCAACCCGGATTATTCGCGTTGGGCGCGAGCGGAACCCTGGAAAGTCTGATGAAGGACAATGGCTTCGTAGGTGTGGAGGCAAACACCGTGCGAGTACGGCTTGCGCTGCCGAGCGCGTCCGACGCGTTGCAGCTCTTGCAGGAAGCCGCCGGGGCATACCGGGCGGTGGTGGCGGACCTCAGTGACACGGATAGGTCCAAAGCCTGGAACGAGGTTTATGAGTGCGTGAAGCAACTCGAAGTCCGTGGCGGCTTCGAGACCGAACTCGAAGCCATCATAGTGTCGGGTGCCAGACCAAGCTAGTTTTCGCCGTTCGAAAACCACGTCCGACTAATTAGTCCATTCGAGGCCACGTGCAGCCATTGCCGCACCAAAACGACTTGCCAAAAAGCAGCTATACAAAACGCATCAACCGACAAGCGCTGAGACTGATTGTCGGCCCGCGGCATTTTCGATATTGGGCCCAAAGCGGACACGGCGCGGATGTCGGGCCATGTCTGCTTTTGACCCAATGCGGACATCAGCCCGGCCCGACAACGGCGCGTCCCTCTCGGGGAATGTCATGTTTTTGAGTCTATTCGTACAGGCTGGAGACGACTGGCCGGTTTTTACACTTGCTGAAGAATGCCCTCTGTGAGGGGAAGTAGAGGGACTTAATCGCCCCTCGTCGCGGTCCAGATGAAATGCTGCGCGCCGCCTTGCGGCCCCTTGGCGCGCACGGGATGCTCGACCACGTTGAAACCGGTCTTGCGCAGCCGCGCCGTGAATTTCGTGTCCGACGCCGACGACCACACCGCCAGCGCGCCGCCAGGGCGCAGCGCCCTGTAAGCGGCTGCCAGTCCGTTGAGATCATACAGTCCGTCATTGGCTTCGCGGGTCATCCCTGCCGGCCCATTATCGACGTCGAGCAGGATGGCGTCGTATTCCGACCGCGCCGCGCGGATCAGATCGCCGACATCCGTTTCGCGGATGCGCAAGCGCGGATCGGTCAGGCTGGCGCCGAACAGCTCCGCCATCGGACCGCGTGCCCAGGCCACCACCGCCGGCACCAGTTCGGCGACGATGATCTGCCCCTGCTCTCCGAGGACGACGAGGGCCGCCCGCAACGTGAAGCCCATGCCCAATCCGCCGATCAGGATTTTTGGCCGCGCGCGGGTCCGGATTTTCTCGCAGCCAATTGTCGCGAGCGCCTGTTCTGTTGCGCTCAGCCGGCTGTTCATCAGCTCATTACTGCCGAGCTTGATCGAGAATTCGGCGCCGCGCCGCATCAGGCGCAGTTCACCGCCGCCGGGCACTCGTGCCGTATCGAGGTGCAACCAGGGGATCATGGATTTTCTTTCCGTCTGCTCGATCTGTTGTGAATAGCACACTCGCCTCGCCGATCGGATCGAGCGCGTCGTGAGCGCAATGTCGTGAATTGGCCCCAAGCTTCCGTCAGGAGGAGAGCGGAGCAAGTCCGCTCTGCCCATACACGGCCTGGCCCGGCCATGATGACCGAGAGGCTTACCGCTTCGCATCCTCCACAATCATCGCCGCGCCCTTTTCGGCGATCATGATAGTCGGCGAATTGGTGTTGCCCGACGTGATCGACGGCATCACCGAAGCGTCGATGACGCGCAAGCCTTCGAGCCCGATCACGCGCAGACGCGCGTCGGTGACGGCCATCGGGTCGTCGGCGCGGCCCATCTTTGCCGTGCCCACGGGATGAAAGATCGTGGTGCCGATATCGCCGGCAGCCTTTTCCAGCGCCGCCTCGTCGTCGTCGCGCACCTGCGGGCCGGGCAGATATTCCTCCGGTTTGTAGGGCGCGAGCGCCGGCTGTGCGACGATTCTTCGCGTGACGCGGATCGAGTCGGCGGCAACGCGGCGGTCTTCCGGCGTCGCCAGATAATTCGGCCGGATCGCCGGCGCGTCGTTCGGATCGCGCGACTTCAGCGTCAGCGCGCCGCGGCTGGTCGGGCGCAGGTTGGCGACGCTGGCCGTGAATGCCGGGAACGGATGCAGCGGGTCGCCGAACTTGTCGAGCGACAGCGGCTGGATGTGATATTGCAGGTTGGCGCGGTCCTGCGTCGGGTCGGACCTGGTGAAAGCGCCGAGCTGCGACGGCGCCATGGTCAACGGCCCGCGGCGGAACAGCGCGTAGTTGACGCCCATCCAGGCGCGCTGCAGCAGTGAGGAATACATCTCGTTCAGGGTGCGGATGCCGGTGACCTTGTAGATCATCCGCAACTGCAGATGGTCGTGCAGGTTCTGCCCGACGCCGGGCTTGTCGAGCACGACCGGAATGCCATGCCCGGCGAGATGCGCCGCCGGGCCGATCCCGGACAGCATCATGATCTGCGGCGAGCCAATCGAGCCCGCCGCCATAATGACCTCGCCGCGGCAGCGCGCACTGCGCTCCTCGCCGTCCTGCCGCCAGCGCACACCGACGGCGCGGCAGCCCTCGAAGATCAGGCCCTCGACCAGGCAGCCGGTTTCGAGCCGCAGGTTGGGCCGGCCGAGCGCGGGTTTCAAGAAGCCGCGCGCCGCCGACCAGCGCCTGCCGCGCTTCTGGTTGACGTGGAAATAGCAGGAGCCCTCATTGTCGCCGGTGTTGAAATCGTCGATCGGCTTGATGCCGGCCTGCGCCGCCGCTTCCCGCCAGACGTCGATGATATCCCAGCGCAGCCGGGGAAACTCGACGCGCCATTCGCCGCCGACTGCGTGGTGCTCGTTATCGCCGAGAAAGTGATCGACGTGCTTGCGGAAGTAAGGCCGCACGTCGTCCCACGACCAGCCCGCAAGGCCGAGTTGCCGCCAGTGGTCGTAGTCGCCGGCCTGGCCGCGCATGTAGACCATGGCGTTGATCGCCGAGGAGCCGCCGATCACCTTGCCGCGCGGATAGCCGAGGCTGCGGCCGTTGAGGCCCGGCTCCGGCTCGGTGCGGAACATCCAGTCGGAACGCGGATTGCCGATCGCGAAAAGATAGCCGACCGGAATGTGAAACCAGATCCAGTTGTCGCGGCCGCCGGCTTCCAGCACCAGCACACGGTTGCGCGGATCGGCGGACAGCCGGTTGGCCAGCACGCAGCCGGCTGAGCCGGCGCCGACGATAATGTAATCGAATTCGCCCGCGGCGGAGGTTACGGTCGCCATAATTGTTTCCGTCTTTCACCCGGAGTGTGCGGCGTGGCGGCGAAGGTGGCAACCGGTACCGGCGTCTTGGCCGGGCTTGTCCCGGCCATCGCGCCCAGGAGGGCACGGCGCCACCTTATCGGGAGCGCCGGAACAAGCCGGGCGATGACAGACCAGGTTCAGCATGCTAACAGTGCACTTGACCTGCGGCGCCCCGTGCGTGCGCCGCGTTTGCCGGAACGGCGGTTCCGACGACTGGTCGTCTCCCACTCGATTGACGTCGATTTGGCGCGCCGCCTACGCGCCCCAGGAACCGCCATGCGGACACGGCTTGTCGCCATTCTCGTCTTGCTGGTCACGCTCGCAGCCGCACCGTCGGCCGCCGCGCAGGACGGCGTTACCGTTTTCGCCGCTGCCTCGCTGCGCAATGCGCTCGACCGCGTGAATGCCGCTTTCAGCAGGACGACCGGTATCAGGGTGACGGCGAGCTATGCCGCGAGTTCCGCGTTGGCCAAACAGATCGTGCAAGGCGCACCGGCCGAAGTCTATGTTTCAGCCAACTTGAAATGGATGGATTTCCTGGAGCAGGAGAAACTGCTGGTGCCCGGCAGCCGCATCGATCTGCTCGGCAATACTCTGGTGCTGATCGCTCCGCAGACGTCCGGGTACGACAAGGTCGACATCAGGCAGGGCTTCAACATTGCCATGCTCGCCGGCGACGGACGTATCGCGGTCTCCGATACCAGGAGTGTGCCGGCGGGGCTCTATGCCAAGGCGGCATTGCAATCGCTCGGCGTCTGGCGGGCGGCGGAGCCGAAGCTCGCTCAAGCGGAAAACGTGCGCGCGACGTTGGCTTACGTGGCGCGCGGCGAGACCCCGATCGGCATTGTCTATTTCACCGACGCGAAGGTCGAGCCGAAGGTGAAAATCATTGGCACATTTCCGCCGGGCTCGCATCCACCGATCATCTATCCGGCAGCGGCTGTGGCAGGCAGCAGGCACCCCAACGTCACGCGTTACCTGCATTTTCTGCAGACGCCGGCGGCCAGGACGATTTTCGAACGTTTCGGTTTCCGTTTCCTGACTCCACCGAAGGCGTCATGAGCGTGATCAACATGCGGCCGGGCCATGCTTGATCTCACGACGCAGGACTGGACAGCGATTGCACTGTCGTTGCGCATCGCCGTGGTGGCCACGCTGGTGACGCTGCCGTTCGGCATCGCCATCGCCCTGCTGCTGGCGCGCAAGGACTTCTGGGGCAAATCGCTGGTCGACGCGCTTGTCCATCTGCCGCTGGTGCTGCCGCCGGTAGTGACCGGCTATCTGCTGCTGATCGTGCTGGGCCGGCGCGCACCGGTGGGCGCCTTTCTGGCCGACCATTTCGGCATCGTCTTCTCGTTCCGCTGGACCGGCGCGGTGATCTCCTGCGGGGTGATGGCCTTCCCGCTGATGGTGCGGGCGATCAGGCTGTCGATCGAGGCGATCGACCGGCGGCTGGAGGACGCCGCGGCCACGCTCGGCGCCAACAGCGCCTGGCGCTTCGCCACGGTGACACTGCCGCTGGCGCTGCCCGGCATCATCGCAGGCGCCATGCTGGCCTTCGCCCGCGCGCTCGGCGAGTTCGGCGCCACCATCACCTTCGTCTCCAACATTCCCGGTGAGACGCAGACCATTTCGGCGGCGATCTACACGCTGACCCAGGTGCCGGGCGGCGACGCTGCTGCGCTGCAGCTGGTCGTCATCGCCGTAGTCATTTCGCTGGCCGCCCTGGTCGCCTCGGAATGGCTGGCCCGCCGCGCCACGGCGCGCTTGCACGGAGCCTGACATGTTGACCGTCGACGTCGACAAGAGGCTCGGTGACTTCACCCTGCATGCCTCGTTCGAGGCGACCGGCGGCGCCACCGCGCTGTTCGGGCCGTCCGGTGCCGGCAAGACCAGCATCATCAACATGATCGCCGGCCTGACCCGCCCCGACCGCGGTCGCATCGTGCTGCATCACGAGGTGCTGTTCGATGACGTGCAAGGCATCAGCGCGCCGGTCTGGCAGCGCCGCGTCGGTTGCGTGTTCCAGGAAGGCCGGCTGTTTCCCCATCTGTCGGTGCGACATAACCTCGACTATGGCCGCTGGATGAGCGGCGTCGCCGCCGATGCCCAAGCCTTCGATCATGTGGTGACGTTGCTCGACATCGGCCATCTGCTCGATCGCCGGCCCGGCAAGCTGTCAGGCGGAGAGCGTCAGCGGGTGGCGATCGGCCGTGCGCTCTTGATGCGACCGCGCCTGCTGCTGCTCGACGAGCCGCTGGCGTCGCTCGACGCGGCGCGTAAGGAGGAGATTTTGCCGTATCTCGAGCGGCTGCGTGACGAGGCGCGGGTACCGATGATCTATGTCAGCCACGAGGCCGCCGAGGTGAAACGCATCGCCAATCACGTGGTGGTGCTGGACCGCGGGCAGATTACAGCGAAGGACGGCGTGGCGTTGCCGGGCCAGGCCGGATCCCGGAAAATGAACTGATCGTCGTGTCTCGCACCGCGACTCGCGTCCCTCCCACATTGACCCAATACTGACCCGGACCGGCTTGATCGAACGGCCGGCCCTGCCCTCCATCATTGGCGGCTAGGCATTGCCGGGGAGCGGACCGAATGCGGGGGGCGGAACACGACGCCGCGAGGCCGCCTCGTATGCGGATGCGATCCGAAGCAGCACGTCCTCCTTGCCCGGCTCGGCCCGAAACACCAGCGAGAAGGGAAGTCCGGGCGGCGGCACGGTGGTCGCGCGGTTTGACGGCTCGTGCTGGTAGCGTCGTCGGTCCGCGCTCAGTTTGTACACCGGATCGTACACCTCGGTGACGTAGCCGGCCGGGACGAGGACTTCGGTCAGTCCGGCATTGGGCCCGCTCAGCGACTCGAGCGTGAGGTTGTTGCGGAACCCCTGCCCCGCGCCTCCTATAAGCCCCGGCGGCCACGGCGTGTGCAGACGCACCAGGGCGTCCAGACGGTTCTCGTAGATGACCATCATGTCGGCGCGCCGCAGCAGCTCGCGCAGCATGACGCGTTCGTTGACACTCTGCCGTTCGCGCCAGGGATTGCGCATGTCGCGGACCTCGTCCCAGTTCAGAAAGGCGGCGCGCTGGTCATCTCCCCAGAATTTCGAACGGGCGTTGAGCTGGCTGAAATCGGTCAGCGTCTCCTTGAATCCCCTCGCCTCCCAGTCGGCGGCGCGCCTTGAAAGGTATTGATTGATGTGGAAACGGAATGCAGTTTGCGCCGCCTGGTGCTGCACGGTGGCGAGATCAAGATTTGACGGCGGCGCGATCCGACCTTCCGCGAGTTCGAGCATGTAGTCGATCGGCCTCATCGTGCCGGAGCCGAATGTCCTGTCGGGCTCAAATTCTGTCGGCTCGATCGCTGCGGCAAACTCCCTGAACACCGGCTGGCCGTCCTCGTTAAGACGAAACAGGATGTCGGGCATGAAGACCGGAACGAGACGGGCCAGCGCCACCCGGTAATCGACCGCCATCGCCTCGATTTCCGGGTCGGGTTCCCACAGCGGATCGGACGTTTCCACCAGCGTGGCGCCGAGCTTTCCTCCGATGACCGTTTTGATTTCCGCGGCCGCCGCGGTGGTGATCGGCACCTCGGTCAGGCGATCGGGGCGGGCCGTCATCGATTCCCGAACAACGCCGATACGCAGCCCCTCCAATGCTCCGGCCTTGCCGTCCGTTCGCGCGCAGGCGGCATACGACTTCAATACCGACGAACGCGGCACCGTGGTGAAAACGTCACGGGGGTCGTAATAGTCTTCGGCCGGGTCCCGCAGGGCATCGAGAACTTTCGCCGCGTCGGCGATCGTCCGCGCGTGAATGCCGCTGCGATCGACGTGGATGTCGGCGCCGATGGCGCCGCCCTCGAAGCCGATCATGGACTTGTGCGGAAGGATCAGCGCCACCGCGTTGTGGTTCGAAGGACCGCGGCACGACGCCCGCGTCTCCTCTCCGAGGCTGCACATCACCATGTTGACGCTCACCGACAGCGCGGAACCGGAACTCGAACCGAGAGAGGCCGAGCGGGTCGTGTCGTAGGGATTGGACGGGTTGCCGCCCCAGCTGCTGCGCTGGTAGCCGAGCGTCGTCGGCAGGACTTTCGTCGGCCGGTGCGGCCCGCCGGGAGCATCAGGGCGGCCGTTATATTCGGTGTTGACCGCTTTGGCGAAAATGATCGCGCCCTTCTTGCGCAATTGCTCGACCAGCACGTGGTCGCGCGCCGGGAAATCGATGTCGTACCGGGCGTCGCCTCCACCCGTTGATCTCATGTCCTTGGTGTCAAATGAATCCTTGAACGAGAACACGACGCCGTACATCGGCATTGCGTCGAGGTCCGGGCGGGATCCGTATTTTTCGTCGAGTGCGGCTGCCTGCTCGAGGGCGTCGGGGAAGTGCCTGAAGTATTCGCAGACCGGCGGAGCGCCCTTTGGCAGTGGCCCCTTGGACGGATGCAGATCATAGTCTCCGCGGCAGGTGACCGAACGCTCGCCCCGAATGTTCAGGGTGGCGAGAGCATTGACCTGTCCCGCATCGGGAATGCCGACCGCCATCCCGAACTGCTGCTGCACCGAAGGGTCGGATGCGGTCGGTTCCATCCGCCCGAACTCGAGCGGCGGACCGGCGTATTTGTCGAGATCAGGGAGAACATCCGACGCCTTTACCGTCCGCGACGGGAATCGCAGGGGTTTCCCGGCGCGGACCGCGCCCTCTGCTTCAGCGACGGATTGCCCGTCCTCGGTTACCAGCATGCTTGCAACACCGTTGTAGGCGCGCACGCGAGCGAGATAGTGCCGAACAACGGCTGAACAGCTCGTCTGGCCGGCCTTTATCGCAGCGTGCAGCTCATCGACCGTCGCTTCTTCGAGTTGAAATGGTTTCTCGCGCGGAAGTGGTGATTCGCTCATAGTCCCCTCAAGTACAAACCGCCTGTACGGCGGTATAGCACACACTGAATGGAGGTGCGGCCGTGTGTGCGTGCCCGCGCTGGTCAATCATTCACAATGGCTGTTGCAATCTCAAGGGCGGTTGATTCCGATGATCGCCCTGCCGGGCAATGCATTCATCCATGCCCGCACAGCGGTCTGATACGAGACGTCGTTCCGGCGCTTTGCCTGCGCCACGTCGATCCGGACAGTTCGCCGGAGATGCCCGTGCTAGGATGCCGCAATGTTTCCCCCCGCCCGCATCGTCTGCCTGACCGAGGAAACCGTGGAGACGCTCTATCTGCTGGGCGCGGAGCATCGCATTGCCGGCGTGTCGGGCTATGCGGTGCGCCCGCCGCGCGTGCGCAAGGAGAAACCGCGCGTCTCGGCCTTCATCTCCGCCGACGTGCCGAAGATCCTCGCGCTCGAGCCGGACCTGGTGCTCGCCTTCTCCGACCTGCAGGCCGACATCGCCGCCGAACTGATCCGCGCCAATGTCGCCGTGCATTGCTTCAACCAGCGCGACGTGGCCGGCATCCTCGCCATGATCCGCACGCTCGGCGCGCTGGTGGACGCGGCGCACAAGGCGGATGCACTGGCGACGTCGCTGGCCGCGCGCGTCGATGCCGCGCGCGAGCAGGCGGCACGACTGGCACGTCGCCCGCGGATCTATTTCGAGGAATGGGATGCGCCGATGATTTCGGGTATTGGCTGGGTATCGGAACTCATCACGGCGGCCGGCGGTGTCGATGTGTTCGCCGACCTGTCGGCGCGCAAGAACGCCAGGGATCGAATCGTCTCGGCGGAGGACGTGATCGCGGCGCTGCCCGACATCATTGTCGGCTCCTGGTGTGGCAAGAAATTCGTGCCGGCCAAGGTCGCCGCCCGACCCGGCTTCGAGCAGATTCCCGCCGTCGCCGACGGGTGGCTGCGCGAGATCAGGTCGGCCTGCATCCTGCAACCGGGACCGGCGGCGCTGACCGATGGGCTCGATGCGCTGGTGGCAATCGTGGCCGAATGGGCCGAAAACGGCGCCGAAATGCAATAACAGGCGACCTTTCATGCCGCGTCCGAGGCGTGCTAAAAAGCCGGAAATCAGGCAAAGGATGTGACCGCGATGAAGCCGACCAATACCCGCAGCGAGTTCCTGTTTGATCTGGCTCTGGTAGCCTTTCTCATCGGCTTCGACGTAACCGCACGATTGCTGCCGCACGCGCCCGGTTTTATGCCGGTGGCCGCCAGCGGGCTGTTCGCCGCGCGTATGCTGCGCATGCCGGCGCTGGCGGTGATCGTGCCGTTCGCGGCCATGGGGCTGAGCGGCTTCGGGCTTGCCGGCGACGACTGGCGCATCAGCCTGGTGGTCTATGCGGCGATTGCGGTGCCGGCCGTCGCCGGCATGCTGACGCGGCGCTGGCGCGGCGCGCTGCCGGTAGTCGGCACCATGGTTTCCTGTTCGCTGATTTTCTTCGCCGCGTCGAATTTCGCGGTCTGGGCGTTCAGCGGCATCTACCCATTGACCTGGGAGGGGCTGGTGGCGTGCTACGTCGCCGCGCTGCCGTTCCTCGACAAGACCGTGCTGGGCGACCTGTTCTGGACCGCGGTGCTATTCGGCGGCGCCTGGCTGGTGCAGCACGGGCCGCTGCTGTCGCGTCGCTCGCTCTAGCTTTCCCCGCGCGCTCTACCCGACCAGCCTTTTCACCCGCTGCCTCAGCAGGTGAGCCAAGCCGACCCAACCGCTTGGCGCTTCCGGCTCCGCCAGTCGCAGGCCCACGGTGGCAAGGCGGCGTCCCTCTATCGTGTGCGCCAGCAGCCCGATCGGGCCCAGTTCGACGATGTCGCCGACCTTGACCGGGCGTCCGAGTTGCTCGCCGAAATAGTCGGCCAGCGTCACCTCGGCGTGGGCGGCGGCCACCTGTAGCCCGTAGATTTCCGCCAGCGCGCCCAGCGTCGCCGACGATGGCACGAAGAAGTCGCCAAGCAAATTCGGGTCCGGCGCGGGCGGCTGCGGCATCTCGACGAAGAAGCGGTCGAGCGCCTGCGCCTTTTCCGGCGGCGCCAGCAGATAAAGGTAGTCGCCTTCGCGCAGCGGCTGCGCCTCCGCCGGCGTGAGAATTTCCTCGTTGCGCACCACCAAGGTCGGCCGCGCCCAGTTCGGGATGAGACCGCGGCGCAGGAACGGGCTGCTGGCCGCCACCGGATAGCCAACGATCTCACGCGTGAGCTGGCCGGGCAGGTCGAGCTCGACACGGCTGGGCAGCGGATCCTTGCGGGCGAAGGAGATGTCGAGCTTGCTGGCGGCGAGCGCCACCGTCCAGCCCTGGATCAGAAGCGAGAACAGCACCACCACGAAAGCGACGTCGAAATAAAGATAGGCCGAGGGCAATCCCACCAGCAGCGGAATGGAAGCAAGGAAGATCGCTACCGCCCCGCGCAGCCCCACCCAGGACATGAACAGCTTCTCGCGCAACTGGAAACCGAACGGCGCGAGACACAGGAACACGGCCGCCGGCCGCGCGATCAGCATGAGCACCAGCGCCACCGCGACGGCGCCAACGACACTGTCGCCCAGCCGCTGCGGCCAAACCAACAGGCCAAGCAGCACAAACATGACGATCTGCGCGAGCCAGGTCACCGCGTCGAGGAAGACGACAACTGAATTGTGCGCGCGCATCTGCCGGTTGCCCATGACCAGGCCGGCGAGATAGACGGCGAGGAAGCCGGACGAATGCACCGCATTGGCGAAGGCGAACACAATCAATGCGCTCACCGCCACAAAGGGCGCGTGCAGGCCCTGCGGCAGGTCGATGCGGTTGAGAACCATGGTGATGACGCGCCCGCCGCCATAGCCGATCAGGCAGCCAAGCGCGGCGTCGCGGACCAGCGTCATCAGCGCATGCGACCAGGGCTGCGCGCCGACAGTGAGAACCTCGACCAGCAGCAGTGTGAGAAACACGGCGAAAGGGTCGTTGGTGCCGGATTCCACCTCCAGGGTGGAGCGCACACGCGGGCGCAGGCGCAGTCCGCGAGCGTTAATCAGGAAGAATACCGCCGCCGCGTCGGTCGAGGCGATTACCGCGCCCACCAGCAGCGCCTCGGTCCAGCCGATGCCGAGCCCGAATTTGGCGACCGGTGTAACCAACAGCGCGGTGATCAGCACGCCAACGGTCGCCAGCATCACCGCCGGTGCCAGCACGCTGCGGAAACTGGCCAGCCGCGTGCGCAGGCCACCATCGAACAGAATGAGCGCCAGCGCGATAGAGCCCACCATATAGGCGGTGCCGACGTCATTGAACTCGAGGCCGCCGGGACCACCCTCGCCGGCCAGCACGCCGACCAGCAGGAACACCAGCAACAACGGCGCGCCGAAACGCAAGGCGATCAGGCTCGACAGGATGCCGGCCAGAACCAGCAGGCTGCCGAGCAGGATGGCGAGGCTGACGATATCGAGCGAGGCCATGGCGGCGGTTCGAATCCTTCCTGTGTCTATTGGACGGATTCGGGCCAGCCAGGGCAATGCCCATTGCGTCGCAACCCGCCGGAAGGCTGGAACATTCCCCGCTCATTCCCGCGCAAGCGGAAATCCAGGGCCGAAATCGCAACTCGCAGGATTTCGGCACCGGGTCCCCGCTTTCGCGGGGACGAGCAATGGACCTCTGTCTTCGCCTAGAGCGCCAGGCCGGGTAGCCAGGCGGCGGTTCGCGGGACCAGGACCAGCTGTACCACCCCGATCAGCACGAACATCCGATTAGGCGTCGAGCCCTGGTAAATATCTCAGACCGTGACTTCGTCGTGGCCACCAGGATGGCGACGAACCCAAGCCCGCCGCCGAGGAAATAGTCCCGGCCGGCGTTGGTGACGCCGGTTGCCGTCAGTATGCTGGCGTAGAGCCGGGACTTGCCCTAACTCCCCGGGTTCATCGCCCGCCAGGCGTTGTTCGTGTTTTCGCCGGACAGGTAGTCGTGTTGATAGCTCAGGCACGACTGAAGAGTGGACTGCACGCCGGTGCGCAGTGTCTCCCGGCAGCTTTCGACCGCGCGCTTCAGGAATGTCTGCGTTTCGGCGCTGGCATCCTTGCTCACGGTCTGCTTCCAAAGCGAAACCACTTCTTCGATTCCGGCACTGCTGTTTTCAGGCAGGCGGTTGACCATTTGATTGAGGATGCGCGTGGCATTCACACGGTCGCTGTCGCGCTCGAACGCCCGTTCGGCCAAAGCGCGGAGCGGACCGGTATAGCGGGCTATTTCGCCCGCGCTCAGCGGCTTCGGATCGCCTTCGATAGCGACGGGTATAAGCGACGCCATCGGGCTGACGGAAAGCCTTGCTGCACCACTGCCCAGCCGGCGCACCGTCGCTTCCGGCAGGCTGACCTTGACCGCGCTGAACTGCCGAAGTGAAACGTAGCTGAGCGTCGCGGCAACCGGCATCCGGCGAACGCCGTTCGGTCCCGCGACCGTCAGGGTTATCAGGGTGTCCCTGGCGGGCCGGTAGACGGTTCCCGTGGTCGGCGTGAGGCGGTGCTGCTGCAGACAGACGGAGGAAAGTTCCGCCGTGCATGTCCCGTCCGCGCAGGTCATCGGTATCGGCGTAGCGGACGCGATCAGGCCCAGAATTTGCGGCGCGGCCTGCGCCGGTAACGGGGCGACCACAGTGAGCGGCAACGCGGCGAAAAAGGCGAGGGTTTTGAAGCGCATGGGTCTTTCCTTCGTTTCGACACCGGCAAGGACGCAACGGCGCAAGCGACCACATGAACTCTGTCAGTGTACGGCCAACAGACGACGGACGGAAGCGTAAATTCACCCTCCGAACAGTTTGCCGGGCAGATAGACGGCGACCTGCGGGAAATTGATGATGATGACCATGCCGATCAGCATGATGATCCAGTAAGGCGTCGAGCTCTTGAAGATCGTCATCACGTTGATGTCCGGTTCGATCTCCTGAACCGCCGCTTTCACCGTGTAAACGAGCAAGCCGAACGGCGGCGTATACAGTCCGGCCTCGATGGCGATGATGGCGACGATGGCGAAGGCAATCGGATCGTAGCCGATATTGACGGCGATCGGAGCGAAGATCGCGGCCGTCAGCAGCATGATGGAGATGGAATCGATGATCATCCCCAGCAGGAACCAGATCAGAACCATGACCGCGATAATCATCCAGGGCGCCATGCCGGACCCCAGGAACAGGCTCTCGATGGCGTTCGCCATGCCGGTCATGGCGAGGGTTCGCGAATAGAGCGCCGCTGTGACCAGCAACAGGAGAATGGGTGCGGAGGTCTTGCCCACCGACAGGATGGAGTCGATGATATCGCGCAGCCGCATGCCCTTGATGATGCCGAGCGCCAGGCCGATCAGCGCGCCGGCGCCGGCGCCTTCGGTCGGCGTGAAGATGCCGAACCAGATGCCGCCCAGAACCGCGACGACCACCAGCAATATGCCGACAAGGCTGATCAGGAACTGGACCGTCGAGACTTCTTCGACCTCGTCGTCGTCCGCGTCATGCGCCACGCCGATGCCGACGACATCCGGTCGCATGACCCCGTAGGCAAAGACGTAGAGGATGAAAAGGCCGGCCAGCATGAGGCCCGGGAAGACGCCGGCGGCAAACAACTGGCCGATGGATTGCTCGGTCAGAATGCCCCAGACGATCATCAGCACCGACGGCGGAATCAGCATCCCGAGGCAGCTCGAGCCGGCGATCGCGCCCAGGGCGAAACCCTTGTGGTAGCCGTGGCGCTTCATTTCCGGGTAGGCGATGCGCGAAAAAGCTGCGGCCGAGGCGATACTGACGCCGGTGACGAAAGAGAACAGCGCGTTGCCAATCACCGTGGCGATAGCCAGGCGGCCGGGTAACCTGTGCAGAAGCCGGTTGATGCCACGATAGACGTCGGTCACAACGCCCGACTTGCCGATGAATTCCCCCATCAGCATGAACAGCGGAATCACCGCGAAGATATAGGCGCGAATGGCCTCGTAGGCCGTCGCCGCCAGCATGGACTGCACGGTCTGGAAGGCATAGGCGTCGGCGCCGGTAACCAGGAAGATGCCGAGGGCGCTGGTGATGCCGAGCGCGACAGCGATGTGAACGCCGATGGCGACGAGGACGACGAGGCTGACGACCAGCAGGACTGCGGTATTGACTTCGAACACGGGACTAGTCCTGCGCTTTGTCGAATGCGGTCAAGGGATTGTCCGGATCCGATTCGGAATTCAGCTGTTCGGGCCTGAAGACGTCGATGTAGGCCATCACCAGATAGTTGATCAGGGCCAGACCGCTGCCGACGATTACCGTCCAGCGCGCGGGCCACGACGGCACGCGCAAGGCGCCCTCGCCTTCGTATTCGCCCTCGACGAAAGACTTGATGCTTTCTTCCCAGCCGCCGGTGATGATCATCAGAAAGAAGGCCGCGCCCAGGAGATAGCCAATCGCCAGCAAAACGCGCTGCACCTTGTCCGGCAGAAGAACGACAAGAAAATCCGCCCTCAGCATGGAGCGCGAGCGAATGGCGTAGCCGGCTTGCAGAAATACGACGATGACGATAGAGGCGGCGACCATTTCGGCGGTGCCGTAAATCGGTTTGCTGAAAACCGTCCGCCCGACGATGTCCGCCATGACCAGGAACGCCAGCCCGAAGGCCCAGGCCGCCGCGGCAACCATCAAAAGCTTGGACAATCGATCGCTAAGCGTGATCAGCCACATCACCTTTAGACCTTTTCGAGCGCCATCCAAAAAGTTACCGGCTGAAAACCACAAAACCCGATTTTCAGCCGGCAATTGTGAACGCCGTTCGATTTGTTATTTCACGACGTAGCGCACCGGCCACTTGTAGCCGTGGCGTTCGGCCGAATCCAAAGTCTCGTTGAGGATGGCCTTGGCCGGGAAGCCCTTCGCCTCGAGTTCCTCGGCGATCTTCTGCGGCCAATGCGCGAGCTTTTGCGCCCACTCAAGACGGACGTCGGCGGGCAAGTCGGTTACCGTGATGTTCTTGCGCAGCCAATCCATATCCTTCTTGTAGCCGGCCTTGTTGAAGACGCCGGTCTGGATTTCGTAGCGGGCCGCGACTTCGCGCATGATCGGTTGCACTTCCTTTGGCAGGTTATCCCAGAAGCGCTTGTTGACGGTCAGCGCGTGCCAGGTGATCGAGCCGAAGCCGATCTCCGTGTAGTACTTGCCGACTTCATGCAGCTTGAAGACCGGACCCCAGGCACTGGGGAACATGATGCCGCCCTCGGCGACACCGGTCTTGATCTTCTGATACCAGCCCGGCAGGCCGTCTGTCACCGGAATGATGCCGATATTGGCTTCCCGCATCCAGTTCAGGTTGAGCCCGGCGCCAAGAATCTTGTGACCCTTGAGATCGGACACCTTCTTCCATGGAAAGTTGGTGCCGAGGTTGTAGCCGCCGTCGCCGATGCGCGCGAGCATGACCTGACCGTACTTCTCGATCTCTTTCTCGAGGATCGGAAACTTCTTGTAGACATCGCCGGCGATCGCGACGCTTTGCTCCGGATCCATGGTGCCGAAGGGCAGCATGATCTGGAAGGCGTGCATGGGCAGCTTGGAGCCCTCGAAGCAGAAGCAGAAACCGCCGATATCGAGCACGCCGTTCTGGACGCCTTCGAAGGTATCGAACACCTTCACGATGGAGCCCGAATAGCCTTCGATGAACTTGACCGTATGGTCGGTCTTGGACTCGATCGCCTTCTTGAGCTCGGGCTGGAAGAAGGTCTTCATCAGGCCCGCGTAAACGACGGTCGGCGGATGGCCCGAACCGATCCTGATAACGATCTCCTTGGCGCTGGCATGGCCGATGCCGCCAAGCACCAGAGCGGCTGCAAGTCCAAGGGCTGTCATCCCGGAGACGGCAGCAGCAGCTATTCCTGATTTCCTTTTTTGCATTTATTTCCTCCCTTTCTAGGTTTTACTCCCACTCCTACATCATCCCTGAGTATAGGCATGTGTGGTCCGCGCTTCGACGCGCTTCTTCAGTTCCGGCTCGAAAGATTTTTCATCAGGCCGGCATGAACGACACGCAGGGGATAGCCCGCCGCAATGCGCAACGTGAAGGTCTCGGCCTGCGCGGCCGAACCGAAGCACCCGAGCGCCAGTACCGACAGCGGAGCCGCCAGCGCAAGACGCTTTCCGAGCATTTGCATTTCCCCCCGCAGTTCAATGTCCTTTGTGGACATTTCGTATGGCGAAATAGGCAAGGATTAAGCTCTAAAGTCTTACATACTTCCGGGGAGGTGCCTAGACGCGCACATCGCCGTTATGGCTGCGTCCCTTGCCGCAGATCTGCATCTTCCGGCGGCAAGGAACGTGAATGGCCGGGACGAGCCCGGCCATCACGCGGCTTTGATGATGATCGCGACGACGTCTAAAAGTTCACCTTGTCGCCGCCCTTGAGCGCGAGGATCTCGCGCGCGTCGTCGGGCGAAGCAATCTCCATGCCCATGCCTTCAAGTATCTGGCGCACCTTGGTGACCTGCTGCGCATTGGATTCGGCGAGCTTGCCGGCGCCGATCCACAGCGAGTCCTCCATGCCGACCCGCACATTGCCGCCCATGGAGGCGGCCATGGCCGCCACCCGCATCTGAGCGCCGCCGGCGCCGAGCACCGACCAGTGGTAATTGTCGCCGAGCAGCCGGTCGGCGGTGCGCTTCATCATTATGACGTCTTCCGGATGCGTGCCGATGCCCCCGAGGATGCCGAACACCGACTGCACGAACACCGGTGGCTTGACCACGCCGCGGTCGAGGAAGTGGCGCAGCGTGTAGAGATGGCCGATGTCGTAGCACTCGATCTCGAAGCGGGTGTTGTTCTCGGCGCAGGTGGTGAGGATATATTCGATGTCGGCAAAGGTGTTCTTGAACATGCCCTTGCGCGACCCTTCCAGATACGGCTCTTCCCAGTCGTGCTTGAACTTGCCCTTGTAGCGCGGAATCATGGGATAGAGCCCGAAATTCATCGTGCCCATGTTGAGCGAAGCGACCTCCGGCTTGAAGGTCGCAGCGGGTTTGACGCGCTCCTCGATGGCCATGGTGGGGGCGCCGCCGGTGGTAATGTTCACCACCACGTTGGAGCGCTGCTTGATGACCTTGAGGAAAGGGGAGAACGCCTCCGGGCTCTGGTCGGGCCGGCCGTCTTGCGGGTTGCGTGCGTGCAGATGAACGACGGCCGCGCCCGCCTCGGCCGCCCCGATGGCGGCATCGGCAATCTCCTGAGGGGTCACCGGCAGGTGCGGCGACATTGAGGGGGTATGGATCGAGCCGGTAACGGCACAGGTGATGATGACTTTGCGCGACGACTTCGCCATGAGCGTTTCTTCCCGGTGAAGATAGGGTTCTGATTTCGCGATTGGACTTGGACAGCGATCCTAGAGTATCAGGCGCCCTCAAGTCACCTGCGCAGGGGTTGAGGAATTGGCCGTGGAGGTAACGGGTCAGGTAGCGGTGACGCGCTCCGGCATCCTGATCGGAACCCTGTGCGGCATCGGCGCGGCGGCCGGCTGGGCCGCCGGATTTGTGGCGGCCAAGCATGGCGTCGGCGTCGGCTTCTCCCCCGCCGACCTCGCCTTCCACCGCTTCTTCTGGTCCGGTCTGCTGCTGATGCCGGTCGCGCTGCGTGGCGGGCTCAAGGATCTCGGCGGCATCGGCTGGGGTCGCGGCCTGCTCATGAGCGTGCTGGCCGGACCGCCGCAGGCGATCATCGCCTACACCGGCTTCATCCTCGTGCCGCTCGGCCACGGCACCACCATTCAGCCGGCCTGCGCAGCCTTGTTCGGACTGATCCTTGCCACTGCAATGCTGCACGAGCGCGCCACCGCGCAGCGCGTGTTTGGCGGCACCATCATCATTGCCGGTCTCATGGTGTTCGGCGCGGAGTCGCTCGCCACCATTGGCCACGAAGGCGTCGGCGGCGACCTGCTGTTCGTCACCGCGGGCTTCTTCTGGGCACTGTTCGGCACTTTGCTGCGCTATTATCTCGTATCAGGCACCCGCGCGGTGGCCGTGGTCGGCGTACTCTCGATCATCGTCTACGCACCGCTCTATGCGATCTTCGTCGGCTTCGACGGCATCCTGCATATGAGTCTCAGCGAGAATCTCATTCAGCTGGTCGTGCAGGGACTGTTGGCTGGCGTCTTGCCGATCTTCCTGTTTGCGCGCGCGGTGATCCTCCTCGGCGCAGGCCGGGCGGCGACGTTTCCCGCGCTGGTGCCAGGCTTCGGGCTGATCATCGGGTACCTCACGCTCGGCGTGGTGCCGAGCGTCGCCCAGCTCGTCGGCCTGTTGATCGTGGTGATCGGTTTCCGCTTCGTGGTCCGCTAAGGCCGGGTGCGGCGTCCCGCGTCCGCGCGCCTCTCCTTTGGTTCGATTGATATTGATCCGTTTTGCGGGCTAACTCTTCCGGGGGCCACCGGAGATCCTGGACAATGGACCAAGTCCGGCAATTGGCCAGCAACCTTGAAGACGCTTTGCGCGCGGTCGGCCACGAACTGGCCTCGGCCGGCTTACTGCTGCAATTGGCGCTAATCCTGATCGCCGCCGGCATCGGCGTGCTGACGGCATCGCTGATCCGTCGGCACATCCACCTCACCACGCTGACCATGGGCTGGCCGCCGCTCATCCGCCTGTGGATGCGCGCTTTCGTGGCCAATCTCGGCACCATCATCTTCGTGCTGGTGCTGGTAATCATGCACACCACCATGTTGGCGCTGACCTGGCCAAGCCGGTCCTATCTGCTCGGCGTCGCCATCAGCCTGGGCACTGCCTGGGTGGTGATCGCGCTGGTCGCCGCCCTGATCCGCAACCAGTTCTTCTACCGGCTGGTCGCCGTCTCGGCCTGGCTGATCGCCGCGCTCAGCATTCTCGGCCTGCTGCAGCCGACGATGAACGCGCTCGACTCGGCCGGCCTGGTGATCGGCGGTCTGCGGGTGACGCCGCTGCTGGTAATCAAGACCACGATCCTGCTGCTGGTCACGCTGTGGGCGGCCAACGTGGCGGGCGACTTCCTCGACCGGCGCGTGCGTCTTTCTGCCGACCTGACGCCGTCGATCCAGGTGCTGATCGGCAAGCTGATCCGCCTGATGCTGATCGTCTTCGCCATCCTGGTGGTGCTGTCGACGGTCGGCATCGACTTCTCGGCGCTCGCCTTCTTCTCCGGCGCGGTCGGCGTCGGGCTCGGCTTCGGACTGCAGAAGATCGTTTCCAATCTGGTGAGCGGGATCATCCTGCTCGCCGACAAGTCGATCAAGCCGGGCGACGTGATCTCGGTCGGCGACTCGTTCGGCTGGGTCGACTCCATGGGCGCACGCTACACCTCGGTGGTCACCCGCGACGGCCGCGAATTTCTCATTCCCAACGAAGACTTCGTCACCCAGCGGGTGGTCAACTGGTCCTATTCCAACGAGGAAGTGCGGCTCGATGTCGATTTCGGCGTCTCCTACGGCGCCGATCCGCATAAGGTCATCAGGCTCGCGCTGGAGGCCGCCAACGCGGTAGAGCGCGTGCTGAAGGAGCCGCGGCCGGTCTGCCATCTCGTCGCCTTCGGCAACTCGTCGATCGATTTCAAGCTCCGCATCTGGATCCGCGATCCGGTCGACGGCATCACCAATGTGCGTGGCCGGGTGATGCTGGCGCTGTGGGACGCCTTCAAGCGTGAGGGCGTCGAGATCCCGTTCCCGCAGCGGGACATCAACATGCGCACGCCGGTGCAGGTGGAGATGGTCGATACAAAGAAGCCGCGAACGTCGAAATCCTGAGAGGAACTACGCCGCCTTGCGCCTGGCCAGGAACTCGCCCATGCGGTCGAGTGCCTTGAGGATGTTCTCGGTCGAGTTGGCATAGGACAGTCGTACATAGCCTTCGCCGAGAATGCCGAAGTCCGGCCCGCCGATGATGGCAACGCCGGCATCGTCGAGCAGCGCGGTGGCCAGTTCCTTCGCCTTCCAGCCTGTGCGCTTGATGTTGGGGAATGCGTAAAAGGCGCCCCTGGGTGTGGCGCACGACACGCCGGGCAATCTGTTCAAGCCCTCCACGACGACTTTGCGTCGCGTGTCGAATTCGGCGACCATCTTCCACACCTCGCCCTGCGGACCCTTCAGCGCCGCCAGTCCTGCATATTGCGCGGCCGCGTTGACGCAGGAATGAAAATTGACCGCCAGCTTGCGCGCGTAGTCATAGAGCTTGCCCGGCCACACCGCGTAGCCGAGCCGCCAGCCGGTCATGGCGTAGGTCTTCGACCAGCCATTGAGCAGGATCAGCCGGTCGCGGATCTCCGGATAGCCCAGCAGGCAGACATGCGTCTCGCCATCATAGAGCATGTGGTCGTAGATCTCGTCCGACATGACGGCGACGTCCGGCCATTTGGCGAGACCGGCGATCAGCTTGTCGACTTCACTCTTTGGCGTGACACCGCCGGTCGGATTGGCCGGGGAGTTGACGATCAACAGCCGCGTCTTCGGCGTGATCAGCGACAGCGTCTCCTCCGCCGAGAAGGCGAAGCCGTTCTCCTCGCGGATCGGTACCGGGATCGGCGTCGCGCCGGTGAACTCGATCATCGAGCGATAGATGGGAAAGCCGGGGTCGGGATACATGATCTCGGCGCCCGGCTCGCCGAACATCAGGATCGACATGAACATGGTCGGCTTGCCACCGGGCATGATCATCACGCTGTCGGGAGAGACCTCCACGTTGAAACGCTGATGCAGATCGGCGGCCACCGCCTCGCGCAGCGGCGGGATGCCGGTCGCCGGCGTGTAGCCGTGATGGCCCTCGCGCAACGCCTTCACCGCCGCCTCGACGATGAAATCGGGTGTGCGAAAATCCGGCTGGCCGATGCCGAGATTAATGATGTCGCGCCCTTGTCCGGCCAATGCATTGGCGCGGGCCAGCACGGCGAAGGCGTTTTCCTCGCCGATGCGGTCGAAGGCGGCGATGGTCTTGAGCATTGAGCCACTCCCTTAAGACGCCATCTTGGGCGCACTTTTGCCGGCATGTTCACCCCATCGGCTCAGGAAAATCAAATCAGCCTGGTGCGGTGGATTTGAAGTTCGTTATATTGCTTGCAGCGAGTCCGAAAACGAACTTCAAATCCAAAACTGCACTAGAATCATAAAGTTGCAAGCGTCCTTTCGAATCCGAAGTTCGTACGGAGCGAGCTGAACAATTTGACGAACTTCGGATTCGGGACACTTGCCGTTCCCGGCATTGTCCCGGTGCCGCCCGCCGTGGCACTTTCGCGGCCCCGTCTCGCTAAGGATTTCCCATGGCGACCCCGTCCGAGAAATGCCAGGCCTTCCGCGCCCTGCACCAGAGCGGCTGCTTCGTCATTCCCAACCCGTGGAATGTGGGCACCGCGCGCTACCTGCAGGGGCTCGGTTTCAAGGCGCTCGCCACTACCTCCTCGGGCTATGCCCACGCGCAGGGCTTCGCCGACGGGGAGTTGACACGCCACCAGGTGCTCGCGCATTTCCGCGACATTGCCGAGGCCGCCGACGTTCCGGTCAATGCCGACTTCGAGAACGGCTTTGCCGACGATCCAGCTGAGATGGCGGAAAACGTCCGACTTTGCGTCGAGACCGGTGTCGCCGGACTGTCGATCGAGGACTTCACTGGCAACGAGGCCGACCCGCTGTACGATTTCGATCTGGCGGTCACGCGCGTGCGCGCCGCGCGCGAGGCCATCGACACGGCCGGCGGCGGTGTGACGTTCACCGCGCGCACCGAAGGCTTCATCCACAAACGGCCTGACCTCGACGAGACCGTACGCCGACTCAAGGCGTTCGCCGATGCCGGTGCCGACTGCCTTTATGCGCCGGGCATCCGCACGCGCGAGCAGATCGAAGCGGTGGTCAAGTCGGTAGCGCCCAAGCCGGTAAACCTGCTGATCGCAAGCGCCGGGCTGACCGTGCAGGAGATCGCCGCCATGGGCGTGCGCCGCATCAGCGTTGGCGGCACGCTCGCGCGCGTGGCCATGCATGCTTTCCTCAATGCGGCACGCGAAATTGCCGAACACGGCGCGTTCGACAGCTTCACTGGCGTAATATCGAATGCAGAACTCAACGCGTTCTTCGACGACGACCGCAAGCGCCGGCAAACGCCGTGAGAGAGACACCGCCATCCGGCCAGCCGGTCGGCGAACCGGTCGACGCAACGCCGGCGGCGCGCCCCGGGCCGGTCACCCTGCAAGGCCGCTTCGGCCGCATCGAAAAGCTTGACGCGGCGCATGCGTCGGCGCTGTGGGAAGCGGTGAACGGCCACGATCATATCTGGACCTACCTGCCCGGCTACGGGCCGTTTGCCGATCCTTCGTCGTTCGGCGCCTGGATCGCCGCCCGCGCCAGCACGGACGATCCATTCGCTTATGCGATCGTCGATACGGGCGGTCGCCCGCTCGGCACCCTGTCGCTGATGGCGATCCGGCAAGCGCATCGTGTCTGCGAGGTCGGCCACGTGCTTTACGCGCCGGCCCTGCAACGCACACCGCTCGCCACCGAGGCGCAATATCTTCTCGCCCGCTACGCATTCGAGACGCTGGGCTACCGGCGATACGAATGGAAAACCGACACGCTCAACACCGCCTCGCGGCGGGCGGCGCTGCGCTACGGCTTCACCTTCGAAGGCATTTTCCGCCAGCACATGATCGGCAAGGGCCACAATCGCGACACCGCCTGGTACGCGATGCTCGATGGCGATTGGCCGGCGCGCAAGGCCGCATTCGAACGCTGGCTGTCGCCGGACAATTTCGGCGCCGACGACCGGCAGAAGATAAGCCTCGGTGAATTGAACGGCGTGGCGTCATGAGCACACCGCCGTCGTCGGCGCTTCGGCCCTCCGTGCTGATCGGCGGCATCGGCTCGCTGCCTGTCGCCGCCGTGTGGATGCTAATGTTCCCCGGATTGCGCCGCCTCGACCGCTTCGAGCCGGCGGAGGAAAGAGACAAGAGGGTTTGATGCATATCCTGATCACCGGTGCGGCGGGCATGATCGGCCGCAAGCTGACGGAACGGCTCGTCAAGGACGGCGGCCTGAACGGAAAGCCGATTGAAAAATTGACGCTGAGCGACGTCGTGCCGCCGCAAGTGCCCTCCGGCTTTGCCGGCAAGTTGGAAACGGCGGTGAGCGATCTTTCGGCGCCCGGGGCAGCAGCCGGCGCGGTAGCGCCCCGGCCGGATGTCATCTTTCATCTCGCCGGCGTGGTGTCGGGCGAAGCGGAGACCGATTTCGGGAAAGGCTATCGCGTCAATCTCGACGGAACCCGGGCGCTGCTGGAAGCGATCCGGCTGACCGGCGACGACTACCATCCGAAATTCGTCTTCACCTCGTCGCTGGCGGTGTTCGGCGCCCCTTTCCCCGAGGCCATCCCCGACGACTTCCATCTGACGCCGCTGACCTCCTACGGCACCCAGAAGGCGATCTGCGAACTGCTTCTCGCGGATCATACCCGGCGCGGATTCCTCGACGGCGTCGGCATCCGCCTGCCGTCCATCGTCGTGCGGCCGGGCAAGCCGAACAAGGCGGCCTCCGGCTTCTTTTCCGGCATCATCCGCGAGCCGCTCGCCGGACAGGAAGCGGTGCTGCCGGTCGAGGAAAGCGTGCTGCACTGGCACGCCAGCCCGCGCTCGGCCGTCGGTTTTCTTATCCACGGCGCCGGCCTCACCCGCGCGCAGCTCGGCGACCGCACCAACATCACCATGCCGGGCGTCTGCTGTACCGTCGCCGAGCAGATCGAGGCGCTCCGGCGCGTGGCCGGCGACAGGGTCGCCGCCCGCATCCGCCGCCAGCCGGATGCGCTGGTGCAACGCATTGTCGCCGGCTGGCCGCGGCGCTTCGATCCCAAGCGCGCGCTGGCACTCGGCTTCACCGTGGAGAAAACGTTCGACGACATCATCCGCGCGCATATCGAGGACGAGTTGGGCGGAAAGATCGCGAGCTGATGAGATTTTCCGCACCGCTCACCCCCGCCACGCTGATCCGCCGCTACAAGCGCTTCCTTGCCGACGTCACGCTGCCGACCGACGAGACGATCACCGCGCACGTGGCCAATCCCGGCGCCATGACCGGGCTGGACGCGCCGGGGTCGCGCGTATGGCTGTCGAAGTCGGACAATGCCAAACGCAAGCTGCCCTACTCCTGGGAACTGGTCGAAGTCGATTTCGGCGACGGTCCCGAGCTGGTCGGCGTCAATACCGGCCATCCCAATCGGCTGGTTGCCGAAGCGCTCGCCGCCAAGGTGATCCCCGATCTGAGCGACTACGACTCGGTCAGGCGCGAGGTGAAATACGGCAGGAACTCGCGCATCGATTTCCTGCTCGAAGGCGGCGGCAAGCCGCCCTGCTACCTCGAGATCAAGAACGTGCACCTGATGCGTTCAGCGGGCCTGGCCGAGTTCCCCGACTGCGTCACCCAGCGCGGCGCCAAGCATCTCGACGAGCTCGCCACCATGGTGGCAGGCGGCGCCCGCGCCGTCATGCTGTTCCTCATCCAGATCGGCTCGACGCGGCGCTTCGCGCTTGCCCGCGACATCGACCCCGCCTACGGCAAGGCCTTCGACCGCGCGCGCGCCACAGGCGTCGAGGCCCTTGCCTGGAAATGCGCCATATCTCGCGACGGCATCGACGTGGCGGCGCCGGTGCCGCTGGCCGGCTAATCAACTTGCGCCGCACGCCCCAGCCCTTACATTGCCGCCATGACCTACGTTGACGCTGGCGTCGCCCCGCTACGCAAGACCGGGCAGATCAAGATTCACGGCCCGGAAGCCTTTGCCGGCATGCGCGAGGCCGGCCAGCTCACCGCCCGCTGCCTCGACATGCTGATCGAGCATGTGGGTCCCGGCGTGCCCACCGACACCATCGACCGGCTGGTGTTCGAGTTCGCCATGGACCACGGCGCGACGCCGGCGACACTGATGTATCGCGGTTACAAGAAATCCACCTGCACGTCGCTCAACCACGTGGTTTGCCACGGCATCCCTGGCGAGAAGCCGCTCAAGGAAGGAGACATCGTCAATGTCGACGTGACACTGATCCTCGACGGCTGGCACGGCGACTCCAGCCGCATGTTTCCCATCGGCCAGATCCCGCGGCGCGCCGAGCGACTGATCGAGGTGACGCACGAGGCGATGATGCGCGGCATCTCGACCATCCGCCCGGGCTCGACCACCGGCGATATCGGCGCGGCGATCCAGACCTATGTCGAGGCCCAGCACATGAGCGTGGTGCGCGACTTCTGCGGTCATGGCCTTGGCCGCCTGTTCCACGACGAGCCCAATATCGTCCATGTCGGACGCCCCGGCGAAGGGATCGTCCTGAAGCCCGGCATGTTCTTTACCGTCGAGCCGATGATCAATATCGGCCGCCCGCACGTGAAGGTGCTGTCCGACGGCTGGACCGCGGTCACCCGTGACCGCTCGCTGTCGGCCCAGTTCGAGCATACCGTGGGTGTCACCGACGACGGCGTCGAGGTGTTCACCTTCTCACCCGCCGGCCTCGACAAGCCACCCTACAAGCGCTGACGCGGCTGCCTGCGACCGGCGGCGCGACGCACACGGGGGTAACATGCGCGCCGCCTGGATTGCCTTCGCGATCGCGTCGACGTTCTTCCTGTTCGAATTCATCACCCGCATCGAACCGGGCCTCGCCACCGACGCCATTGCGCATTTCTACCGCCTGAGCGACGCCGACCTCGGCACGCTGGCGAGCCTGTTCTTCTGGGTTTACGCGCCGATGCAGATCGCAGTCGGCGTGCTGCTCGACCGCTACGGTGCCCGCCGCTTCATCCTGCTCGGCACCTTCGCCTGCGCCGGCGGCATGCTCATCTTCGCCGCCACCAACAATGTCGTCGTCGGCGGGTTCGGCCGCGGCCTGACCGGCTTCGGCGCCGCCTTCGCCTTCGTGGCGGCGCTATGGCTGATCAATCACTGGTTCGCGCCCGAGCGCTTCGCGCTGCTGTCCGGCGCCGTCAACGCGGTGGGCATGCTGGGCGCCGCGATCGGTGCCGTCGCGCTGTCCGATCTCATCACGCTCGCCGGCTGGCGCACGGTCTTCCTCGGCACCGGCGCGGCTGGCATGGCGATCTTGCTTGTTGCGTTTCTTTTCCTGCGCGAGCCGCACTCGCCCGCCGCCAGCGCGACCACCCTGCCGGCCGAGCACATCCGCCAGAGCCTTGCCGGCGTGCTCGGCCATCACCGCATCTGGGTCATCGCCATCGTCAGCCTGCTCTACTACATGCCGGTCAACGTCTATGCCGGTCTCTGGGGCACGACCGAGCTGATGAAGGATCACCATCTTTCGCGCGTGACCGCGGAGACCGCGGTATCGATGATCTTCTGGGGTACGGCCGTGGGCAGTGTTGCCGGCGGCTGGCTGTCGGACTGGCTCGGCCACCGCAAATATCTCGTCTTCGCCGGCGCCGTGCTGACCGGTCTCGCCTATGCCGGCGTGCTCTATCTGCCGGGCCCGGCGCTCGCCGTCGGCGCGCTGCTGTTCGCCGCCGGCCTGTTCGGCGGGCTGGAAATGCTCTGCTTTGCCATGGCCAAGGAAGGACAACCGAACGCGCTGGTCGGCACCGCGGTCGCCTTCGTCAACATGGTCGGCATCGCCGGCGCGCTGATCTTCCAGCCGCTGGTCGGCTATCTGGCCGACCTCAACGGCGGCGATTTCCACGCCGCGCTCACATCGGTGCCGATCTGTGCCGGGTTCGCCGCGCTGCTGGTGCTGACGCTGCCGGAATACCGTCATCCCGAACACCAGCCCGGCGCCCGCACGCCCCGCGCGAGCGCCGCCACAGTCTGAGAAGATTCCCTCCCAGATTGCATCCGCATGATCTACAATCGGTCGGCGAGGAGGGATAACAATTTCCATGACTGCAAAGTCCGGCGCCAGCGGGTCGGAAGACGGCCTGTCCGAGGCCCCGCCGCATTATCACGGCCATCGCGAGCGCCTGCGCGGGCGCTTCCGCGCGGCAGGGGCGGAGGCGGTGAGCGACTATGAGTTACTTGAGCTGGTGCTGTTCCGCGCCATCCCGCAGCGCGACGTCAAGCCGCTCGCCAAGACGCTGATCGCCAAATTCGGTTCGTTTGCCGAAGTTGTAGCGGCGCCGCGCATGCGGCTGAAAGAAACCAGAGGCATCGGCGACGCAGCGGCGGACGAGCTGAAAATCGTGTACGCGGCGGCGGGCCGGCTCGCGCGCGGACAGGTGCAGAATCGGCCGGTGCTGTCGTCATGGTCGAGCGTGCTCGACTATTGCCGCATGGCGCAGGCCTTCGCGGAGAAGGAGCAGTTCCGCGTGCTGTTCCTCGACAAGCGCAACCGGCTCATCGCCGACGAATTGCAGCAGACCGGCACCGTCGACCACACCCCGGTTTATCCGCGCGAGGTGGTCAAGCGCGCGCTGGAATTGTCGGCGACCGCGCTCATCCTGGTGCACAACCATCCCTCCGGCGATCCGACGCCGTCACGCGCCGACATCCAGATGACGCAGGCGATCGTCGAGGTGGCGCGTCCGCTCGGCATCGCCGTGCACGACCACATCATCGTCGGCAGGGAGGGACACGCCAGCTTCAAGGGGCTGCAGCTGATTTGAGTACCTTGGTCATGGCCGGGCTTGTCCCGGGCATCCAGCCTAGGGATACGCCCATTCTTCCTGAACGGGGTCACCGGGCCACCCCGCTTCGCGGCGGCCCGCGATGACAAAGACCTAAGGCTTCACCAGCATCATCCCATTGGCTGTTTCCGGCAGCCGCCGCCAGCCGCCGTCATCGCCCTCGGCGAAACGCCAGGGCTCGCCATTCGCCGGCATGAGCAGCAGCTCGCCGCGGTCCATGCGCCACCGGGTGAAGTTGAGCCGGACGACCGCCGCATCGCAGCCGGGCTTGGCCGAAAGCGCGTAAGCATCCTTCACCGCATTGGTGGTCAGCGTCAGCGTGCACAGCGGCGCACCGGTGCCGCGCTTCAGAGCCCAGTCGCCGGCTACGTCCTGCGCCGTCTTCGGCGGCGGGCCGACGGTGGCCGGGTTTTGCAGAAACAGCACGCCGACGCCGCGGGTCGGCGCCTCGAACAGACCGTCCTCCACCTCACTGAACTCGACCAGCGCCTTGCCCTGCGCGTCGAGCAGGTAGAGCAGGTCGTCGTCCGGATATTTCCAGGCGACGATGTCATGCACCAGCGGGAACAGTGTGGCGCAGTTGGCGTCGAATTCGAGCTTGTGGCCGGCCGCCGCCGTGTCGTCCTTGAAAACGAGGGTGCAGATCCTGGTGTGGTCGGCGTTGGAGAATTCCCAGGTGCCGATCATCGCCTGGGCGGCGTTGTTGAGAGGCGGCCTGGTCTGCGCGAGGGCAGCGCCCGGAATTAAAACCGCGACGGCGGCGATGAGCAGGTGGCGAAGCATGTTGAACCAGGGGCAAGCCATGGTCCGGCAACTATAGCATGGCAGCGATCAGGAGCGCTTCGGCGGATAGGGTGTTTCCGGCACCGGGGTTAACGGCGGCTTGCCGGCCGCCCAGGCCAGGATGTTGTCGACCACGAGCTGATCCATCGCTGCCCGCGTCACCTCGGTGGAGGAGCCGAGATGCGGAAACAGCACGATGTGGTCCATCGCCAGCAGTTCCTTGGGCACGTTCGGCTCATTGGCGAACACGTCGAGCCCGGCGGAATAAATTGTGCGGTTCTTCAGCGCCTCGATCAGCGCCGGCTCGTCGACCACAGAACCGCGCGCCATGTTGATGAGGATGCCGTTCGGGCCCAGCGCCTTGAGCACCTCGGCATTGATCATGTTCTGCGTCGCCGCCCCGCCCGGCACGATCGCCATGAGGGTGTCGACGTCGCGCGCCATGTCGATCAGCCTGGGATAGTACTTGTAGCTCACGCCCGGCTGCTTGTTGCGGCTGTGATAGACCACCGGCACGCCGAAGGCCTCCAGCCGGCGCGCGATCGCCTTGCCGATGCGGCCCATGCCGACCATGCCGACGGTGCGGTTGCGCAGCGTCGCCTTGGTCAGCGGGTATTGCGCCTGCAGCCATTTGCCGGCGCGCAGGTAGCGGTCGGCCTGCGGAAACTCGCGCACGGTGCAAAGCAGCAGGCCGAGCGCTGTGTCGGCCACCTCCTCGTTGAGCACTTCCGGCGTGTTGGTGACGACGATGCCGTGCGCGCCCGCCCATTTGGCGTCGATGTGGTCATAGCCGACACCGAAGCTCGACACCTGCTCAAGCCCGGGGAAGCGTTGCATGAACTCCGGATTGATCGGCTCATTGGTGTAGGTGACCGCAATCGCGCCGATCCTGTCGGCGACCGATTTGAGAAATGCGTCCCGATCCCTGGCCTCGATCAGTTTGTGCAGATTCACCCTGGATGCCAGCCCCTCCATGATGACCGACTTTTCCTTCCCGACCAGCAGGACGTGCGGCTTTTCGCCAGCCATTGACAACTCCTCTTACACTAACGCGGTGACCGGCTGTTCGATCAGGCCCTTGAACGCCGCCAGCAGTTCAGCGCCAAGCGCGCCATCGACCACGCGATGGTCGCAGGACAGCGTGACCGTCATCTGGCTGACGAATTTGACGCCGCCGTCTTGCGTTTCGACCGCGGCGCGGCGCGAGCTGCCGACCGCGAGGATGGTCGACTGCGGCGGATTGATGATGGCCGAGAATTCGCGCACGCCATACATGCCGAGATTGGAGATGGCACTGACTCCGCCCTGATATTCGGCAGGCCTGAGCTTTTTGTCGCGCGCGCGGGCGGCGAGATCACGCATCTCCGCCGAGATGGCGGTGAGCGATTTGGCCTCGGCGTTGCGGATCACCGGCGTGATCAGTCCACCGTCCAGTGCCACCGCCACGCCGATATCGGCATGGCCAAACCGCAGAATGCGGTCCCCGGCGAACACCGCGTTGGCCGCGGGCACGCGCCTGAGCGCCGCCGCCCAGGCCTTGATGATGAAGTCGTTGAGCGAGAGGCGGAACGCCGGCTTGCCATCCTTGTCCCTGGGCGCGGCGGCATTGGCCTCTTCACGCATGGCGGCGAGGCGGTCGATATCGAGATCGGCGGTCAGGTAGAAATGCGGGATGGTCTGCTTGGCCTCGACCAGTCGGGTAGCAATGGTGCGGCGCATACCGTCGAGCGGCACTTCCTCGTAGTCGACACCCTCATAGAGCGCCTTCACCTGCGCCACGCTGGCGCTCGACGGCAGGGCGCGCCCGCCCGCGGGCGCCGCCGCTTTTTCAATATCGGCGGCGATAATGCGTCCGTGCGGGCCGGAACCGGTCAGGCGCGCGAGGTCGATGCCGCGCTCACCGGCCAGCCGGCGCGCCAAGGGCGTCACGGTGGCGCCGCCGGGCAGCCGGGCCGGACCGTAATTGCGTTCCGGCGTGCGCACCTCGCGGAACGGATCCATGTTCGGGTAGGCGTATGAGGCATTTTCCCGTTCGTCCCCGCGCAAGCGGGGGCCCGGTTCCGCTTGGCCCCGGGCCCCCGCTTGCGCGGGGGCGAGCGGAGTTTGAGGCGCCGGCTTCGGTGACTGGGCCGGTTTGGTCCCTGACGATTGCGACCGCGCCGCCTCGCCGTCGCCGGCGATGACTGCCACCACGGCGCCCACCTTGGCCGTCTCACCGACCTGAAACCGGATATCCGTCAGGGTGCCGGCCGAGGTCGCCGGCACTTCCATCGAGGTCTTGTCGGTCTCGATCTCGAACAGGTTCTCGCCCGGCTTCACGGTGTCGCCGGCGGCCTTGAACCATTTCACGATCTTGCCCTCGGCGACGGTCTCGCCGAGCTGCGGCATCAGAACATCCACGCGCTTCTCCCGACCTGTTCGTCGCCGCTTACCACGTCACCGACACATATTGCGTCTCGAGGAACTCCTTCATGCCCTCCTGCGCGCCCTCGCGGCCAATGCCGGACTGCTTCATGCCGCCGAACGGCGCCGCCGGGTCGGACACCAGACCGCGGTTCAGGCCGATCATGCCGAAGTCCAGCTGCTCGGAGACGCGCAGGCCGCGGCTCAGGTCCCTGGTGTAGAGATAGGCGACCAGGCCGTATTCGGTGTCATTGGCGCGCTTGATCACTTCGTCCTCGGACTTGAAGGTCTGGATCGAAGCGACCGGGCCGAAGATCTCGTCATTGAGCATCTTGGCATCGTCGGAGACATTGGTGAGCACGGTGGCCGGATAGAAGAAGCCCGGGCCGCCCGGCAGCTTGCCGCCGGTCAGCACCTTGGCGCCCTTCTTCACCGCGTCGTCGACCAGCTGGATCACCTTGTCGCGGCCGTCCTTGTTGACCAGCGGCCCGAGATTCACGTCCTCGTCGAGGCCGTTGCCCATCTTCAGCGCCTTCATCTTGTCGGTCAGCTTTTTGGCGAATTCGTCGTGCACCTTCTCGTGCACGTAGAAGCGATTGGCTGCGGTGCAGGCCTCACCCATGTTGCGCATCTTGGCGACCATGGCGCCGTCGATGGCGGCGTCGATATCGGCGTCATCGAACACCAGGAACGGCGCATTGCCGCCCAACTCCATGGCCGGCTTGACGATATTGTCGGCGGCCTCGTGCAGGAGCTTGCGACCGACTTCGGTGGAGCCCGTAAACGAGACCACGCGCACCCGCGGATCGTGCAGCATTGCGCTGACAACCTTGCCGGACGAGCGCGACGGAATGACGTTGACCACGCCGGGCGGCACGCCGGCTTCTTCCAGCGCCGGCATCAGCGCCAGCATGGTGAGTGGCGTATCGGAAGCAGGCTTCAGCACGACCGGGCAACCGGCGGCCAGCGCCGGACCGATCTTGCGCGTCGCCATGGCGGCAGGGAAATTCCACGGCGTCACCAGTACCGCGATGCCGGCCGGCTTGTGATGCACCAGAATACGCGCACCCGAGGCCGGCGCCCGCGACACGTCGCCAAGATTGCGCACGGCCTCCTCCGCGTACCAGCGGAAGAACTCGGCCGCGTAAGCCACCTCGCCACGCGAGTCGGGCAGCGCCTTGCCGTTCTCCAGAGTAATCAGCTTGGCGAAGCGCTCGGCGTCGCGCATGATCAGCTCGAAGCACTTGCGTAGAATCTCGCCGCGCTCGCGCGGCTTGCGCCCGGCCCAGCCCTCGAAGGCTTCCGCGGCGGCGTCGAGCGCCGCCTTGGCGTCCTCGACGGTGGCGCTCGCCACCGAGGCGATGGTGCTTTCGGTCGCCGGATCGACCACATCGAAGCGGCCGTTATCGGAAGCCTTGCGCCACTTGCCGCCGATGTAGAGGTCGGTGGGAACGTTGGCGAGAAGATTGTCGTACATGGCGATGATCCTTCACTCTGTCTGTCATGACCGGGCTTGTCCCGGCCACCCCGCTCAGAAGGGCACAGTGTCCGCCTGAGCGAGATCACCGAGTCACGCCGCTGCGCAGCGGCCCGGTGATGGCAGCAATTAACTCCCCAAACTCCGCTTCACCGTATCGACGATGCGCTGCGGCGTCGGCAGCACCATGTCTTCCAGCGTGTCGGCGGCCGGCAGCGGGATGTGCGGCGTGGTGATGCGCACCGGCGGGCCGTCGAGATCGTAGAAGGCCTCGTCCGCCACGATCGATACAATCTCGGCGCCCCAGCCGCACAGCCGCGGATTCTCCTCGACTGTGAACATGCGGTGGGTGCGCGCCACCGAGCCCAAAATTGTTTGCGTGTCGAGCGGCACCAGCGAGCGCACATCGACGACTTCGGCATCAATGCCGTGTTCCGCCTTCAACGTTTCCGCCGCCTCCAGCGCCCGCGGCACCATCATGGCCAGCGCCAGGATAGTGGCATCCTTGCCGGAGCGCAGGATCCTGGCAGTGCCCAGCGTATCGACGATCTCGCCGTCCGGCACCTCACCCTTGGTGGCATAAAGCGACTTGTGCTCGAGGAAGATCACCGGGTCGGGATCGCGCACCGAGGCGGCCAGCAGGCCGATGACATCGACCGGCGAGGACGGCGCCACCACCTTCAGCCCCGGAATCATCATGCACCAGTTCTCGACGCTTTGAGAATGCTGCGCGCCGAAGCGCGAGCCGCCGCCGTTGCCGGTGCGCACCACCAGCGGGCATTTGGTCTGCCCGTTGGACATATAGCGGCTCTTGGGAAACTCGTTGGCGATGTAGTCGAAGCAGACCGCGAAGAAGTCGGAGAACATGATCTCGGCGATGGGCTTGAGACCGGTCATCGCCGCGCCCATGGCGGCACCCATGATGGCCTGCTCGGAGATCGGCGTGTCGCGCACGCGCAAGGGGCCGAACTGCTCATACAGGCCCACGGTCGCCTTGAACACGCCGCCGGCTTTGGCCACGTCCTCACCGAGGAAAACGACGTCGGGGTCGCGCTCCATCTCCTGCGCGATGCCGCGGATCACCGCGTCGCGATAGGTCAGTTCCGCCATGCCCAGCCTCCATCGGCATAGACATCGCTGGTGATGATCTCGAGCGGCGGCGGCGGCGCGGCCTTGCAGGTCTCGGTGGCGTCGTCGACGATCTTGCGTACTTCGGCATCGATATCGACGATGACTTTCTCGCGCACGCCGAACTGCAACAGCCGCTCACGGTAAATCTTGACCGGGTCGCGCTGCTTCCAGCGCTCCAGTTCGCCTTCAGGGCGATACTTCGCCGGGTCGGCGCGCGAATGCCCGCTGTGGCGGTAGGTCAAGGCTTCGATCAACGACGGCCCCTCGCCCGCCCGCGCTTTCTCATAAGCCGCCCGTGCGGTGCGATACACCTCGTCAGCATCGTTGCCGTCGATGACGATGCGTTCGAGCCCGTAGGCCGAGGCACGGTCGGCGGCCGGGTTCGGCACCGCGGTGACGTCAGCGATCGGCGTGTATTCCATGTAGAGATTGTTCTCGCAGACGAAGACCACCGGCAGCTTCCACACCGCGGCGAAATTCAACGCCTCGTGGAAGGCGCCGATGTTGGTGGTGCCGTCGCCGAAGAAGCAGACCGAGACGTCTTTCTGTCCCTTGTACTGCGCGCGCCAGGCGGCACCGCAGGCGATCGGCAGATGCGCGCCGATAATGGCGTAGGAGCCCATCACGCCGTGCTCCTCGGAGGTGAGGTGCATGGAGCCGCCCTTGCCGCGCATCAGCCCGTTGTCGCGCTGCATCAATTCGCCCAGCACCTTCTCCACGCTGACGCCACGGGCGAGCGTGTGGGCATGGCCGCGATAGGTGCAGAACGAGAGATCGCCCGGCTGCATGGCGCCGGCAAAGCCCGCCGCCACCGCCTCCTGGCCGAGCGAGAGATGGCTGGTTCCCTTCACCAGGTTTTGCAGGAACAGGTCATAGGCGCGCTGTTCGGCCTCACGAATGACGACCTGGGTCCGGTACATGTCCAGGCGCTTTGCCTCGCCGATGTCGTCGTTCAATCCGGCCTGTCCCGGCGACCGGTTCTTCGTTGTGGCCATGAATGATCCTTCAGAAACGCAATTAGGGGCCGGAACTTAGCGCCTATGAACGCGGGCTCGCAACTCTCCTATTCTAGCGGACCCTCGACCACCCCTTCGCTGGTGGTGCTCTTGCCCAACTTGCGCTCCCGATAGAGCAGGTAGAGCCCGGAACCGATGACCATGGCCGCGCCCGCCATGGTCCAGCCGTTGGGCAGCTGGCCGAACACCAGAAAGCCTAAGATAGTCACCCAGACGAGCTGGGTATAGATGAAGGGCGACAGCACCGAGGCCGGCGCCAGCTTGTGCCCGGCGATCAGGCAGAAATGTCCGGTACTGCCGAGGATGCCGGTCGTCATCATCAGCAGCGCGATGACCCAGCTTCCCGGCGCGGTCCACACAAACGGCAGCACCGGCAGCATGACGATGGCGCCGATCATGTTGGAGTAGAACAACGAGGTATGGTTGGAATCGGTGCGCGCGACGATGCGGGTGATCACCGCGTAGAAGCCGTAGCAGATGGCGGCGACGAGCGAGATGAAGGCGGCCGGATGCATGCCGCCGAATCCGGGCCGCGTGATCAGCAGCACGCCGGCAAAACCGAACAGAATCGCGCACCAGCGCCGCCAGCCGATCCATTCGCCTAGCATCGGACCGGACGCGACGGCGACAATGAACGGCGCGGTGAAGATGATCGACAGCGCCTCGTCGAGTTGCAGCCAGCGCAGCGCCAGGAAATTCAGCGCGGTGCAGGAGACCAGCAACAGCGAGCGCACGACCTGCAGCTTCGGCTGGCCGCTCTTGAGGATGCCTGGCCGGGTGAGCGGGTTGAAAACGATGAAAGTAAGCACGAAGGCGCTGGTGTAACGCGCCCAGGTGATCTGCAACGCGCCCATCTCGGGGTTGAGATATTTGGCGACGGTGTCGAGGCAGGCGAACAGCGCCACCGCGCAGCACATCAACGCGATGCCGGTCAGCCGCTGGCGGCGCTGGGTCGTCGCGTCGGTCAATAGCTCGCCCGTCCGCCGGAAATATCGAACACCGCGCCGGTGGTAAACGAGCACTCGGCCGATGCGCAATACGCGGCGAGCCCGGCGATCTCCTCCACGGTGACGAAGCGTCCGCGCGGGATCTTCGACAGCATGAAGTTGATGTGCGGTTGCGTCATCTGGTCGAAGATCGCGGTACGCGCCGCCGCCGGCGTCAGGCAATTAACCGAAATATCATAGGAGGCAAGCTCCTTGCCGAGCGTCTTGGTCAGCGCGATGACCGCCGCCTTGGAGGCGGAGTAGGCCGGCGCGTTCGGGTTGCCCTCCTTGCCGGCGACGGAGGCGATGTTGACGATACGCCCGTAGTTCTGTGCGATCATGCCGGGCGCCAGCGCGCGGCAGCAATGGAACGGACCGTCGAGATTGACCGTCATCACGTCGCGCCAGGCGTCGAGCGGATAGTCCCAGGTCTGCACATTGGGCCCGGAAATGCCCGCATTGTTGACGAGGATGTCGATGCGGCCGAAGGATTTCAACGTTTGCTCGCGCGCACGTTCGACCGCGCCATAGTTGCCGACGTCGGCGGCGACGGCGATGATCTGACCGTCCCCCTGCAGCCCGTCGGCGGTTGTCTGCGCCAGCGCAAGGTCGCGGTCCCAGAGCGCTACCCGCGCGCCCGACTCGAGAAAGCGTTTAGCGATGGCGCGGCCGATGCCTTGCGCACCGCCAGTGACCACCGCGTTACGGCCGCCGAGGTCTATCGAATTGGTCATGCCCGCCTCCTCACGCACGCTACCGAAGGCAAAACCCGCTGGCGAGCCATGAAATCGCGCGGGCCAAATGCACGCAATGCATTGAAACCGCCGGCGACGTGCTATAAGATTTACATCGTGGGGCCAGCGACGGTCGCCCCGCCTCTCTCAAGGCTTGCGAGCCCAAGCACCGTCTCCTTCGTTCACGGAGGAGACCCATGCTGTCCGCAAGCTATACGATCTCGCCGACGGATCTTTGGAATCTGATCGCGACGCCGCAGGCGCCGATGATCCTCGACGTGCGGCGACGCGACGTTTTTGACGCGTCGCCACAGCTGTTGCCCGGTGCCGTCTGGCGCGACGCCGGCAAGCCCGCGCACTGGGCTGCCGAATTCGAGCGCACGCAGCTGCTCGCGGTCACCTGCAAGGCTGGCCATGAAATGAGCCAGACGACGGTCGCACAGTTGCGCGCTGAAGGCTTCGACGCGCGCCTGCTGGCAGACGGCTATCAAGGCTGGGCGGCGGCCGGTTTGCCTTTCGTCGCCAAGCCCGAGCTCGAGCGCATCGTGCCTGAGCGCCCCAGCCTGTGGGTGACGCGGCGGCGTCCCAAGATCGACCGCGTCGCCTGCCCTTGGCTGATCCGCCGGTTTCTCGACCCGCGGGCGCGCTTCCTGTTCGTCGATCCGGATCAGGTCCAGGCCGTCGCGCGCGAGAGCGGCGCCGTGCCGTTCGACATCAAGGACGTCGAACTGAGCCACGAGGGTGAGCGCTGCAGCTTCGACACCATGCTCGGGCGGTTCGGGCTTGAGAATGAACCGTCACTGGCGCGGTTGGCCCTGATCGTGCGCGGCGCCGACACCGCCCGCCCCGATCTCGCAGCCGAAGCGGCGGGCCTGCACGCCGTTTCGCTCGGCCTTTCGGCGCTTGCCGGCGACGACGACCATGGCCTGCTGCAACGCGGCTTCATGATCTATGATGCGCTGTTCGCCTGGCTGCGCTTTGCCGCCGACGAACGGCACAACTGGCCGGCAAAGGCGGCATGAGATGAGTGCACCTGCGACACAGCAGCCTGTGCCGACCTTCGGCGAAGCGCTCGAGGTCTGGTTCAAGGTCGGCTGCCTGTCATTCGGCGGGCCGGCCGGCCAGATCGCGCTGATGCACCGCGTCGTGGTCGACGAGAAGAAGTGGCTGGACGAGCCGCGCTTCCTGCACGCGCTCAATTTTTCCATGCTGTTGCCGGGGCCGGAGGCGACAGAGCTTGCGACTTACGTAGGCTGGCTGCTGCACGGCGTGCGCGGCGGGCTGGTGGCGGGAATCCTGTTCGTGCTGCCCGGCGCTTTCGTCATGCTGGGCCTGACCCTGCTCTATGTCTACGGGCGCGGGCTCGGACCCATCGACGGCGCCCTGTTCGGCATCAAGGCCGCCGTGCTGGTGATCGTGGTCGAGGCGTTGATCCGCATCGGGCGGCGCTCGCTCAAAAGCCAGTTGCTGATCGCGATGGCTGCGGTCGGCTTCATCGGCATCTACTTCTTCGCGCTGCCGTTCCCGCTGATCGTGGCGGCGGCGGCGCTGACCGGTTTCCTCGTCGCGCAACGCGCCCCGGGCCAACTCGCTCTTGCCGGCACCGACGTGCCCGCCGTCCCCGCCCGCAAGGGACGCTGGATGCAGTTCGCCGTCGCCATGACGATCGGGTTTGTGCTGTGGTGGGCGCCGGTCGCCCTCGCCCTTGCGCTGCTTGGCGGCGGCCATGTGCTGGTGGCGGTCGGCCTGTTCTTCTCCAAGCTTGCAGTGGTCACCTTCGGTGGCGCCTATGCGGTGCTGACCTACATGGCGCAGCAGGCGGTTGAAAACCACGGCTGGCTCTCAGCGCCGGAGATGGTGGACGGGCTCGGGCTTGCCGAGACGACGCCGGGCCCGCTGATTCTGGTGACGCAGTTCGTGGGCTTCATCGCGGCCTTCCGCGACGCCGCGCCGTTCTCGCCTTTGGTCGGCGGCCTGCTGGGCGCGGCGATGACCACATGGGTCACCTTCGTGCCGCCGATCCTGTGGATATTCGCCGGCGCGCCGTTCATCGAGGAACTGCGCGGCAACAAGCGCCTGGCCGGCGCGCTGGCGGCGATCACCGCCGCGGTGGTTGGCGTAATCCTCAATCTTTCGGTCTGGTTTGCGCTGCACGTGCTGTTCGGCCATGTGCAGGAACAGCAATACGGACCGCTGCGCTGGTACGCGTTCGATCCGCTGGCACTCGATCTGCGCGCGGCGGCGCTTGCCGTCATCGCCGCGGTGCTGGCCTTCGGTTTCAGACGCGGCCTGATCGAGGTGGTGGTTTCGATGGCGGCGCTCGGCGCCTTCCTTCAGTTCGCATTGCCCTAACGCTCTTGCGGGAGCACGCTTTCGTGCCAGCGGCGCAGCACCAGGTATGATAGCGCCGACAGCACGAAGAAGATGGCGATGCCGGCGACCGACAGCAGCAGCAAAGCGGCGAACATGCGCGGGATGTTGAGCCGGTAGCCGGACTCGGCGATGCGATAGGCCAGCCCCGAGCCGGCGCCGGCCGAGCCTGCCGCAATCTCCGCCACCACCGCGCCGATCAGCGACAGCCCGCCGGCGATGCGCAAACCGGCCAGCATCTGCGGCAGCGCCGCCGGCAGCTTCAGCCGCCAAAGCAGCTGCCAGCGCGACGCCTTGTAGAGATCGAACAGCGCCAGCAGATTGCGGTCGACGGAATTCAGGCCAAGCGTCGTATTGGCCAGCACGGGGAAGAACGCCACGATCCAGGCGCACGCCAGCACCGCCAGCGGCTGCGACAGATAGATCAGCAGCAGCGGCGCGATGGCGACCACCGGCGTTACCTGCAGGGTGACCGCGTAAGGGTAAAACGAGTATTCCACCAGCCGCGACTGGTTGAACAGAACGGCGAGGCCGATGCCGCCGACGGCCGCCAGCGCAAAGCCCTCGAACGTGGTGACGAGCGTGACCCAAAGCGAATGGCCGAGCAGCGCGCCATCCTGCACCAGCGTGGCGAAGACCAGGCCGGGGCCCGGCAGCACATAGGGCGGAATGTCATTAAGGCGAACGACAGCGTCCCACAGCACGATCACAGCAGCGAGCACGAGGATGGGCAGCCCGGCGCGAAGGACCCGCTCGCTCATGACGCGCCTCCCGCCATGGCGCTGCTGAGCGCCTCCGATACCTGCCGGCAATAGCCGGCATAGTCGGCCGAGGTTCGGAAGCGCTCGTCGCGCGGATAAGGCGCAGGAATGGCAACCTCGGCGAACACGCGGCCGGGCCGCGGCGTCATTACCACAATGCGCTGGGAGAGGTAGACCGACTCGAATACCGAATGGGTAACGAAGATCACCGTGCGCCGCAGCACCTGCCACAGCGTCAGCAGATCGTTGTTGAGCTTGAAGCGAGTAATTTCGTCGAGGGCAGCGAAGGGCTCGTCCATCAGCAGCAACCGCGGCTCGGTCACAAGCGCCCGGGCAATGGAGGCGCGCATCTTCATGCCGCCGGACAGTTCACGCGGATAGCTTTGCGCGAAATCGGCCAGTCCAACGCGCCCGACCGCCTGGGCGACGGCGGCGCGCGACGCTTCGTCATCGGCATAAGCGAGCTGCAAGGGCAGCCGCACATTGGCAGCGACATTGGCCCATGGCATCAAGGTCGGCTCCTGGAATACGAAGCCGATGTGGCCGGCAACGGCGGTCTCGCCCTCCGGCCAATCGACGCTGCCCAGCGAAGCCGTGCTCAAGCCGGCGATGATGCGCAGTGCAGTCGACTTGCCGCAGCCGGAGGGCCCGAGCAGCGAGATAAACTCGCCCTCACGCACGGCGAGATCGAAGCCGTCGAGCGCGACCGTGCCGCTCTCGAACGTCTTGCCGACGCTGCGCAGCGACACAACCGCTGGCGCGGACATCATCATTTAGGCCGCAGGCCGACGCCGACGCCCTTGTTGACGAAGCGCAGCGTGTAGGCCTTGCGATAGTCAAGCCCGGCCTTGACCACGCCGGCGCGCACCATCTTGTCGAAAAAGCTCTTCCAGTGCGCGTCGGTCATGGCACCGATGCCGAGCTTCGGCGTGTCGCCGGAATCGACGATGCCGTGCTGCTTCATCCTGGCAATGGAATAGGTGAGCAACTCGTCGGTCATCTCCGGGTTCTGCTTCCTGATCAGCGCATTGCCGGCCGACGCATCGCCGTAAAGATAGTGGTACCAGCCGATGGCCGAAGCATCGACGAAGCGCTGCACCAGGTCCGGCTTCTTATACACCAGGTCGCGGCGGGTCTCGATCAGCGTCGAATAGCTGTTGAAGCCATAGTCGGCGATGAGAAACACCTTGGGCTTGAAGCCGCCGATCTTCTCGACCAGGAAGGGCTCGGAGGTGACGTAGCCCTGCATCGCCGATTGCCTGTCGGCCAGGAACGGCTGCGGATTGTAGGTGTAGGGCTTGACCTTGGCTTCGTCGAAACCGTAGTCGGCCTTCAGCCACTGGAAGTAGCTGACAACGCCTTCCTTTGAGACGAAAAGCGTGAGCTTCTTCAGGTCCTCGAATTTATCGGCGACGCCCGGATGGGCGATGAGCACCTGCGGGTCTTTCTGGAAGCTCGCCGCCACCACCACGGTCGGGATGTCGTGCGCGACCGCGTCGAAGGCCTGCAGCGAGTTGGCGCTCATGAAGAAGTCGATCTTGCCGACCGGCAGCAGGATGCGGTTGTTCACGTTGGGCCCGCCGGGGACGATGGTCACGTCCAGCCCGTACTTCCTGTAGGTGCCGTCGGCGAGCGCCTGGTAGAAGCCGCCGTGCTCGGCCTCCGCCACCCAGTTGGTGCCAAAGCGGACCTTGTCGAGGGTTTGCGCCTGGGCCGCCGCCAAGCCGGCCGCCAGCCCCAGGAAAAGTCCTGCAGTTCTAATCATTTGGCCGATTTTCCCATGCCGGACCCCGGTCGCGGCTGCCGGGGCAAATTTTCCATTGAACCTTTTTAGCGCCCGTCGCGACCCATGGACAGCGCGGCCGGGATAGCCGCCCTGGATCAAACGGATGGAGCATCAGCCATGACCAAGTCCATGACCAAGACCAACACCCGCTCGAAGTTCATCGCCGTTGCGCTCGCCGCCGTCACGCTGGCCGGCGCCTTTGCAGCCACCAGCGGCGAAGCCCAGGCCCGCCCCCGCTTTGGCACCGGCCTCGGCATCGGCCTCGCCGTCGGCGCGCTGGTTGGCGCCGCCGCGGTCTCCAGCCCCTACGCCGCGCCGGTCTATGTCCGCCGCTGCCACTACGAGCGCTACGTCAACCGCTGGGGCCACCTGCGCGTCGTCAAGGTCTGTGACGATTACTGAGCAAGAAGCGTTTTCGATCGGCGCCCGCCCCCGTCCATCCCCGCGCCGATCCTGAAGACCCGCCCGGTTTCCCCCTCCGGGCGGGTCGCCTTTTTGTACGCTGTCGGTCGGAGAAAGATTTAAAGCTCGGCGCGCACCAGTGCGGCACCCCGCACCATCGCCTGCAACTTGCCGAAGGCCACCTCGCGCGGCAGGTATTTCATGCCGCAGTCGGGCGCAATCACCAGGCGCCCGGCCGGCACGTGTGGCAGGGCCTTGCGGATGCGCGCCACCACTGTCTCTGGCGTCTCCACCGTCGGGTCGGCAAGATCGATGACGCCGAGGATGATGGTCTTCGACGGCAGTCTGTCGAGCACGGCAAGATCGAGCTCGGGCTGCGCCGCCTCAATTGAGATTTGCGCCGCCTTAGAGACCTCCAGCTCGGGCAGGAACGAATAGCCGCTCGGCTTCTCGTGCACCACCGCGGCATAGCCGAAGCACAAATGCACCGCCACCGTGCCGGTGACGCCGTCGAGCGCGCGGTCGAGCGCCTTCAGCCCGTAGGCGCGCGCCTGGTCGGGATGCTGCTGCATCCACGGCTCGTCGATCTGCACGATGTCGGCGCCGGCGGCGAACAGATCCTTGATCTCCGCATTGACGGCGGCGGCGTAGTCGAGCGCCATTTCCTCGTCACCTGAATAGAATTCGTTCTGTGCCTGCTTCGACATGGTGAAGGGACCGGGCACCGTCATCTTCACCGGCTTCCTCGTGTTGGCGCGCAGGAACTCGAGATCGTGCACTTCGACAGGATGCTTGCGGCTGATCTTCCCGGTTACCCGCGGCACGGGGATCGGCTTGCCGGAACGGTTGATGGTCGTGCCGGGATTGCTGGTGTCGACACCTTCGAGCGCGGTGGCGAAATAGTTGGAATAGCTTTCGCGGCGCTGCTCGCCGTCGGTGATGATGTCGAGACCGGCGTCCTCCTGGTCGCGGATGGCGGCGAGCACCGCTTCGTCCTGTTTCGCCTGCAGGTTTTTCCGGTCGGGCAGCCAGAGATCGTGCATGCGCACCCGCGGCACCATCTTCGACAGCCGCGCGCGGTCGATCAGCCAGTCCGGCTGCGGCCAGGAGCCGACGAGAGAGGTGGGAAGCAGCCTGGCTGGCATGAAAATACTCGCTTCCTGTCAGGCGTTCGCCGCCACTTCCACACTCATCGCCAGCACGCGGGCGACGTGCAGAACGCCGCGGTCGGAGCCGTCATGGATCTGGTGCCGGCAGGAGGTGCCGTCGGCGACGATCAGCGCGTCGGCCGGCGCCTGGCGCACCGCCGGCAACAGCGAAAGCTCGCCCATCTTCAGCGATACGTCGATGGTGTCGGAGTCGTAGCCGAAGGCGCCGGCCATGCCGCAGCAGCTCGCCTCCACCGTCTGCACGCTCAGTTCGGGTACCGCCTTCAGCACGCGCTCCACCGCGCCCATGGCGTCAAAGGCCTTCTGGTGGCAGTGGCCGTGCACCAGCGCCGTCTTGTTGAGCGGTCCGAGCGTCAGCTTGAGCTTTCCATCCGCCTGCTCGCGGGCGAGGAATTCCTCCAGCAGCAGCGCATTGTCCGCCAGCGCCGACGCCGTCTCATCCTTGAACAGCGCCGTCAGTTCGTCACGGAAGGTGAGCAGGCAGCTCGGTTCCAGCCCGATCACCGGCACGCCGCGTGCCACGAACGGCGCCAGCGCTGCCATCGTGCGCCTCATTTCCGCGCGCGCCTCGTCGACCTTGCCGATCGAAAGAAAGGTGCGGCCGCAGCACAGTGGCCGCGGGTCGGCATCCGGCGGCAATACGGCATGCACGCGATAGCCGCCGGCCACCAGTACCCGCAATGCGGCGTCGAGGTTCTCCCGCTCGAAATAGCGGTTGAAGGTGTCGGCGAACAGCACGACCTCGCGCAACGGCTCGGCCTGCTCACCCGACGCCGCGTAGGGCCAGTCGGAGCGGTCGCGATAGGTGTCGGCGCGCCACTTGGGCAGGCTGCGCCTGGCCGATATTCGTGCAAAGGTTTCCGACAGGCCGCGCAGGAGCCGGCTGCCGTCGCGCATGTTGAACAGCCGGTGATGGCGCGCGGCAAAAGGCGCGTAGCGCGGCAGATAGCCGACCAGCCGGTCGTGCAGCGAAAGGCCCCGCTTGGCCGCGCGCGCCGCCTGCACCTCAATCTTCATGCGCGCCACGTCGACGCCGGTTGGACATTCGCGGCGGCAGGCCTTGCAGGAGACGCACAGTTTCAGCGTCTCGGTCATCTCGCGCGAGGTCAGCGCATCGCTCCCGAGCTGGCCGGTGACCGCCAGCCGCAGCGTGTTGGCGCGACCGCGCGTGACGTCGCGCTCGTCGCGGGTGACGCGGTAGCTCGGACACATGACGCCGCCGGCGAGTCTGCGGCAGGCGCCGTTGTTGTTGCACATCTCGATCGCGCCCTGGAAACCGCCGCCGGCGCCGGGCCAGGCCGACCAGTCGAGCCGCGTCTGGATGTCCTGGCCGCGATAGTCGGGCGGGTAGCGGAACAGGCTGCGGTCGTCGAACCTGGGCGGGCGCACCACCTTGCCGGGATTGTAAAGTCCGTTCGGGTCGAAGCGGTCCTTCACCTGCTCGAAGGCGCGCGCCAGCCGCGGCCCGAACATCGGCTCGTTGAATTCGGAGCGCACCAGCCCGTCGCCGTGCTCGCCCGAATGCGAGCCTTTGTACGAGCGCACCATGGCGAACGCCTCCTCGGCGATTTCGCGCATGGCATGGACGTCCTTTTCCTGGCGCAGGTTGAGGATCGGGCGCACGTGCAGGCAGCCGGAGCCGGCATGCGCGTACCAGGTGCCGCGGGTGCCGTGCTTCTCGAACACCTGCGTCAGTTCGCGCGTATAGTCGGCGAGATGCTCAAGCGGCACCGCGCAGTCCTCGACGAAGGAGACCGGTTTTCCCTCCTCCTTCATCGACATCATGATGTTGAGGCCGGATGTACGCACATCGGTGATGGCGGCCTGCAGGTCCGGATTGAGCACCTCGACGACACCGCCCCATTTGTCGCCCGGCTGGTCCCAGCCGAAGCCGAGATCGCCGATCGTCTCCTTCAGCTGGCGCAGCCGCCGCAGGTTCTCTTCGTGATCGGCTTCGCCGAACTCGACCAGCAGGATGGCGGCCGGGTCCTCGCGCACGAATTTGCCCAGCGTCGGCTGGAACATGGCAATTTCGCGCGCCAGTTCGATCATGGTGCGGTCAATCAGCTCAACGGCGATCGGTTGCAGCCGCACGATGTGCTGGGCAGTGTTCATCGCCGCATGGAAGCTGCCGAAATGGACGGCGCCGACCGCGCGGCGGCCGAGCAGCGGTGCCAGCTTCAGTTCAATGCGGGTGGAAAAGGCGAGCGTGCCCTCGGCGCCGACCAGCAGATGGGCAAGGTTGACGTCATTCCTGCCCGGCACCAGCGCATCCAGATTGTAGCCGCCGACGCGGCGCTGCACCTTGGGAAAACGCGCCTCGATCTCGTCGGCCTCGCGCGCGCCGAGCGCCAGAAGATCCTTGGCGAGCGGGCGCAACGGCCCCGGCACGTCGTTGATGTTGCCGCCGATGCGGCCGAAATGGCCGAGCGCGCCGTCGGCCAGCACCGCCTCGATCGACAACACGTTGTCGCGCATGGTGCCGTAGCGCATCGACCTGCCGCCACACGAATTGTTGCCGGCCATGCCGCCGATGGTGGCGCGCGAAGCGGTGGAGATGTCGACCGGGAACCAGAGCCCGTGCGGCTTGAGCTGCCGGTTGAGCTCGTCGAGCACGATGCCCGGCTCGACCGTGCAGCGCCCGCGCCTGACGTCGAGGTCGAGCACGCGAGTCAGATATTTCGAGCAATCGATCACCAGCGCCTCGCCCACCGTCTGCCCGGCCTGCGAGGTGCCGCCGCCGCGCGGTAGCACACTGACGCCTTCCGCCCGGGCAACCCCTATCGCCCGTTCGGCCTCTTCGATCGTGCGGGGGGCGACCACGCCCACCGGCATGATCTGATAGTGGGAAGCATCGGTGGCGTAACGACCGCGGGCAAAGCGGTCGAACTGCACGTCCCCACTCAATTCGGCCTTGAGCCGCCGTTCCAGGCCGGGCCTTAACACTGCCACGGCATTTTTCCTTGT